>Ga0179593_1556375_pt1 | contig 12223 bp, 16 predicted proteins | sample CZODoug2_1_08_16_FD_185931 | JGI IMG/M metagenome (GOLD analysis project Ga0179593, IMG submission 185931) | Vadose zone soil fungal communities from Angelo Coast Range Reserve, California, USA - CZODoug2_1_08_16fungal (PacBio error correction) | ecosystem: Environmental > Terrestrial > Soil >... | reverse complement strand
TTTGCTCTCGATTTTTCGTCCGACCCCAAGAACGTTCAGGGCTTTCGGGCTATGGTTTTTCAATAATGAAGAGGTTATGGGAATCGTTCCATTCTCCCTCCGGCTTTTCCCCGGTGTCCCCTCCCTCTGCTGTGGACCTGGGCTTTTTTTTCCCTTTATGGCGGGACCCTTTCCCCCCTTGCGTTCTTTCTTTGCCGATGCCGTTTTTGACAACTTTCCAATAAAAAAAGAACGTCTGTGCTTCTACCATCGTATTCGATTCTCCGTTCCCGGTGACTCAACCTTTTTGAATGTTTTTCCTGCCCTTTTGGTGGCTCCACCGCCGCCTTTTTTTTTCTCCCGCTTTTTTGAGGAGTAGGCCGTCTCAACCAACCTTTCTTCCTCCCACCGTGCGTCGACTCTTCCTTTTTAACCCCATCCGGTCTCTCTAGTCTTGTCTTTCTCTCTTCTAACTCCCTCTCTCCTTAGGCCTTTTTTTCTCTGGTTTCTTGTCAGAGCTGCTGGTGATTCTGACGAGCCTTGCAACCGCTTTCTCATGCGATTTCCCCCCCCTTTTCTTATATTCTCGAGTTACAAAGAGACCTTCCTTCCCCTTTGACCGTGAGACCGAGCTTTTTTCTTTTCCCTTTTTTTTTTTTTTTCTTTGGCAGACTTCCCCGCTCGTCGCACTGTCTCTTCTTCTTCCCTTTGTCTGTGGGAGTGATGAAATCAGTCCTTGAAAAAATCAGGAAGGCTTAAGTGGACTGAAACGCTTTTTGCTCCAGTTTCCTTCGGGCGTTCTTTTTTTTTTTGCCTTTCCCCCCTTTGAAGTTGTACTCCCCGCCTTTTACCGTCTTCCCTGAGAAAACTCTCCCCAGGTGACCGTATACTTACTCTCGTTTTTTTGCATCCCTTTTCGCCTTTCTTTCCGCGCCTTCTTCTTTGAAGCTCTCTTTTCCTCAAGGACTGCTGCCTCTCCCAAGGCCACCCAAGTGCAGAGGACGTCTATCCCCTTAAGATTACATCCTTGGTCGCTCATGAATAAGCTATGGCGGTTTTGCGCATGCCCTCACCCTATCAGATCTTTTTCTCTCCCTTCTAAAACGGCTCCTCCGGATTCGCTTTTTCCTTCTCCGCCAACTGTTCCCGTGGTGGAATCTGTTCTGTCTAAACCTCCTTCCCTCGATCAAGTACGAGTGGAGGACTCGTCCTTCTGCCTGTGACCAAAAGGACTCCTTTTTTTTTACTTGACTTTAAAGTTTCTTTTCCGGGTCCCCGGGCGCGTTTTCTCCGAGATAACAGCGAAGTCGCGATTGAATATCTCTACTGATGGCAATCGACACATCAATCCTCCCCTCTTCTGTCAAGTTCTCGCGCCCAGTATTTTCCTTTATGGTCATCTCTCTGCCCATGCGCCGAGGCTTCTTTCCAGTATATACGTTGCCCCGTTCTCTTCGCTCCTCTCCAGAGCGTGGTCTAGTTTCTTGTGTTTTGAGTAGCCTTACTCACCTCCTTATGAGGATGAGTACAATCGCTTCTAGGCACTGCCTTGAGAGGCCAATGCTGCTTTCCCCCCTCCGGCTTCCTCTCCGATGACCCTTTTTCTTAGTGGCGAAAGTTACATCCGGTTAACCTATGCGCTGCTCCTCTGAGAGGCACGCGTTAGTTTCACTCATTATTTAGTAGTCCAAGTTTTTTCGGTCTTTCCAAATAAAAGCTCATTGTTTTTGTTTTTAAACGCTTCCAGTATATGCCCTACCCAGTCTAACCCTTTCCATCCTTTCGCCCGAGTTTTTTTATCTTTTCTGGCTGTGGCCTGCGGCTTTTTTTCCCCCTTTCCTCCCAGAGCCGCCGAACGTTTTGCTCTATTACGATTTAAAAATCTTTTTTTCTTCCCTTCTTGTTGAGAGTAAATGTTAAATGGGGACCCTCAAAACCCATTGCGGATTGTTCGGCGTTTTTTTGTCTCTTGCCGGGTTCTCTTTCTTCGTTGAATAGGTTTTCTGACGGTATTTCCCCTCTTTGCAGCTATTCCTAACGAGTGTTACATCCGCTCTCTTTTGATTCCCCCATGGAGTGAAGACCTCGGATTCTGTTATTAGAGGGTTTTTTCTGTCTTTCCACCGGATCATGACGATCCTTCTTTTCCTTTCTTCAAGTTGGCAGGGTCTTTCTTGTTTTGTTCGGTTTCTGTTTTGATTTAGGCGTCCGGACTATGGAAAAATGGGTGCGGGTCTTGCGTTCTCCTTCCGAGGCGAAGGTCTTTCCCCCTTCGCGGTTTTTTTCGCCGAACCTTTTTTTCCCGATCGTACTTGCTGATACGCGTGGTGTCCTGCCAACTTTCTTTATTTAACGAGTCTTTGCTACAAACTGGAAGGAGTGGCGTGCTTTCCTTTCATTCGTCCCATGGTATATTCTTTTTTTGGCGGCGGATTTTTTCCTGAGTTTCTCTTTTTGGAGTGGGGTTGTCTGGTTGGTCTTGGTGCTCATGCTGGGAGTGCTGTATTTTTTGGTAATTAATGGCAATTCGATTTCATCAGAAGAGCGTGGATCGCCACCGCGCTTTGATCTCTATCCTTTTCCCTGATGGAAGTTTCCGTAACAGGCTCCCCTTTCTTTCCAGGTCTGCGTTTTGCGATGTGTGTGTGTCGCGTTATTTTGCGCAAAGGAACTTTCCTTCGTGACAACTATTTGACCCTTCCCCCACATGATTATATACTTTTTTTTTGAGATTTACTGTCCCCCTTTTTTAATCGCGCAGTTCACATTCCGTGTTGTCGCACCCTTCCTCCGAGGAAAAAGAATAATTCGTCCCTTCACCCCTTTCCAAAGCCGCGGTTCTCCTTTGGTTGTGACCCCTCCGTCCCTCCCCCCCATCGAGAATCTCTTCGGTGGTCTGCCCAAAAGCGATTCTTTTCCCCTCATTGCCAAGGATTCAATACTCCCCTATGAACGCTTCTCCCACTAGCGGCCCTCCTTCCCCTCTCAGCAAGCACCAACTTTCCCAAACACGTCCCCCTTTTCATTCCTACCCATGGTCGTGTCGTGCCCTTAGTTGTTCCGCCCGTCCGTAAAGCCCAACCCTGGAATGGCAGGCCCCTGCGCCTGCGAGGATCATCAGCGCGTGTTCCCCCTTCAAGAATGTTCCCCTTGAACATTTCGTCCCTTTTGCCGCTTCTTGCCCGCCCCGGCCCGCCGTCCACCCCCTTTTTCTTCTTAAGGACGCTCCCTCACCCCCTCCCTCTCCAATTAGGTCAAACCGAACTCAACTCCCTCGCCCACGTCTTTTCCGCATCGCTTGGTTTCTCAGCTGTGCACCAAACCACCCGCGATCCTTCTATTTCTTTTTTTTGCGTTTCCCCCCTCCAACTCTTCCGCGAGGTGATCTTCTTAGTTTTTCCCCCTTGATCATTCCTCTTGAGCCCGCCCCCCACCAAATAGTTGCCAGGGCCGCGACCCCCAACCGCGGACATAGCGCTCCCCCCTTCAGCGTCGAACAACCTCTTTTTTTTCCGTTCCCCCCCCCATTCTGGTTCCCCTTTTCCAAGATTTTTCCTCTTTAAATTAAAGAAATATGCTGTCGCTCTGTGTGCTCAACCTTTCGGTGTTTGATACCCCCTCCCTTCCTTTTACCGGGGAATCCTCCTCCTCCACAGCAGAGGACCTTTTCCTCTTCCTGCCATAAACTTCCGTCATACTTTTTTAGCGGGATCTCCTTTCGCGTACGTTTTGCCAAACACCAACAATCTTCTTATATAAGGTTCTGGAGTTCCTCCAAAACGTGGTTCTACTCGAATGCTCCTTCCCCTCTCACGTCCGCACATCTTTCGCGCATTCGCACTAGTTTAAAAATGCTTGGCAACTCTATTGACGACCCCTCTTTCGAAGTCCTTTATTGTCCAGCGGATTGTCCTTTCTTTCTTTCCTTCTCATCCTTTCTCGGGTCCTAGCAGCGATTTTCATACGCAGCGGGAAGCTTTCGGCAGGGTGCCGCGCACACCATTCGAGCTTTTTTCCCCCTTCGCAGCTCGCCAACTCTAGTAAGTTCGAAAACTATCCTTTGCGGAGTTTCCAGAGGTCTTCTCCCCTTCCCAGTGCAAAGAATTGCAAACTCCTCGAGAATTCATCTTTTTTTTTTTTTGTTGTTTTTTTTGGGTTTATTGTTCTCGCGATCGGTACGATTGCGTATTGTTCTCAGGCCCGTTGCCGGTTTGAACACGCGCACCGAGTGAAATGGCCCTGGCCTGTATCCGGCTCTGGAAACCGTCACTCATTGAATTTTTTCTCGGTGTGCCGTCTTTTTTTTCCTTCATCCCCTTTTCTTTTCTTCGCGTGTATCCGCCATTCGTCTCGTGCGTCGCCATGTTTGTCTTCTTTTTAGGGCCACAAGCGAAGACGATCTCCAGCGCTGTGACTCCGTTTCGAAGCTCTGGATCTCCATTTTCGGGTGGCTTTTTTTTCAACCCTCCCCCTCTAGTACTCCCCCCTAAGATGGAATCTGACCTTGGGCCCTTTTTGGGCTTGTTCCTCTTCATCGCTCGTTTGAAGATTTTCGGAAGGGTCTTTTAATAAGCGTTGGTCCTTTCTCTAGCGTTCTCCCGAGCGGAATTAGTCAACTCTTCCGCCGCCTTTTTTCTTTCCCTTCTCTTTTTTTTCTTTCTGCTGGGAATCTTCGCATCCCCTTCCCTTCCTTCTTCTCCCTCTTCCCGCCATTCCGTGCGGGTACCTTTTCTTGTCCAAAACCGCGGGGTCCCTTTCCCGCTTATTTCCGCACGCGCCTTTTTCTTTTTTTCTTTGTTCCGGGGATTTCACCCCCTTTTAAGGCATCATATTCCGATCTTTCTTTCGTTTCTCGGCCCGGCCCCTCTTTTGCCAAAGGTGGCATTGATTCTTCTCATCGATAAGTCTTCTCCACTTCGGGCATTTCCTCTTTTTTTGCTCTTTTGTACTCGAGACCTTTGTCCGGAATTCTCCTTCATTGCTTCCAATTATAGACCAGCCCTTCTGGAACAGGAAGTCTCTTCGGATTTAGTCCTCTTCCGATGGTCATGTCTCCCTTTTTAACGATGAGGGTTTCCCCTCCTTACTTTTTTTTTTGAATCCTGTCTTTCGGAGACAGGACCCTACTCCTTTGTACAGAGGGAGATTAGGAGGTTTTCTCTCCAACCGTGGCCGATCGTTTAGTGTTTTTTTTCTGTCCTCCTGAAAGGTGTTTGAATCGACCCTCGTGTTGACCCGCGCATGCGTTCCTTTGGTATTTCCTTTTTTCCGCCACGGTTTTCCCTTTATTCTTCCGCGTTTTTTTTTTTTTTCCGTTTTTTTCTTTTTTTGCCGCGTTTTTTTTTCCTGGGCCCCCCCTTCCGTCGTTCAGCGGTGAACAGCCGTCTGTCTTCCCTTCGTGACAAGAAACCTCGGTTTCATTCGCGAGAACTCTTCTCCTCCTGCCCGATTTTTTTCCCCCCCTAGAGACCTTTCGAATTTGTTCTTTTCCTCCCTTTTTTGGCTTTTGTTCCCAGTAAATTTTTGCTTCCTTCCTCTTTTCCCATGTAGGCCAGAACCCCCAAGCCCTTTTTATTTTCTTCCTTGTTCCTTCCCGCGCCTTTTCCTCTTCTGTCGAATGAAAAATATATCTTTTTGTTGTTGATTCCAAAGTATTTTTCCCTTTCCCTCCGCACACTCCTGAATTGGTGTGTTTTCTGTCTTTGTCTCAGTTACTTCTTTTCGGACTCCCCATTAATGGAACAAAATTGTTGCCTGAAGTTCACTCCATCCCCTCCGCCTGCGGCGTATTCTCCTTTCTTTTTTCAATAGGCAGGGCTCAGGTTCTTCTCGACATTTATTTGCTGCCCCGGTGACAAGGACCTCTTTTTGACCTGGGGATAGTATTAGAGTTGCTTCACTCTTATGGCGGTAACTTTCGCGACGTTTTTCTTTTCTCCCACAAGCTCTTAAAAACCCTTTTCCCTAACGTGCGCTTTTACACGCGTATTCCGTCTCCTCTGAAAAAGGGCCTCACTTTAGTTTCTTTTTTCCTGGCAGCAGCTCTTCTTTTTTCCCCTCTTTCACGGTTCCTCGCCGACCCCAGGGCGCTTCTCTCTTTTTTTTGACCTACCTCCCAGAACCACGTCGTCGAAGTCTCCTGTTGCATAGCAACGGGGGGATCACTCTTTTCCCCCGCCTTGATTGCGCAGACATCTCCTCTCGCTCCATGACTCTTGGCCAGATTTTTCTCGGCGTCTCTCTCTTCCTTTTTTTTCAGGCGCTTCCGTCCTGCTTTTTTTCTTGTGGTACACAAATTCTTCTATTTTTCTTCCCGAGCCAAACCTCGATCGGCCCCTCGTTGTCTTCCGAGCTGATCTCTTCTCTCCATGGCAACTTGTTCCTTTTCCTTCTTTCCCGTCCTTCCTTCCGCTTTTTTCCCCTTTTATGATGCCGTCATTTTTCGGCTTGCTGAAACGTAACGACGGAAAACAATTCATACGGCGCTTTCTTTTTCCCCTCCAAGGGACCGTGGACCCTTTTTTTCATTTTCCGCCACTTCTTTTTTCTTGCGTCCAGCCTTCTTTCCTTTTTCCCCGGCCTTTTTGAATATGTTCCAGCAGGCAAACACTCTCCTCGAGAAGGTAACTCGCGCACAACTGCTTCCTCTTTTTCGAATTCCGTCGTTTTTCGCCGCTCGTCCTGAAGCCGCATCCCTTTCTGTCCCGAGTTTTTCCTTTTAGCTGCTCCCATTCTCGATGAAACGGCTTTTCCAACCTTTCCCCGCGGACGTCTGATGTTTTTAGTCAGAGTACATCCTGTCCTCTCCCATGAATCAGAGAGGGCTTTTTTCCCTTGTCCGGCCTCTTTGGAGATTCCCCCCTTTTTTTCCACCTCTTTGGCGCCCGTTTCTTGTGGCCACTACAGCCCCCTTCTAAAGGCGACGATCGGAGGCTTTCTTGTACACGCTTCCCTCCTCCTCTTTTCCTTTACGAGTGGATTTTTCCCTTTCCGCCTGATTTTTTTTCAAAGGGAATTTTTTTTCGAAGGCTTTCCTCCCTCTGTATGGCACTCTTGGGCTCTGCGACTCGTCTCACGTTAAGAGGTCACTCCTTTCTCTCTGCCGCCCTACCCTATGGCATAGAATCCCTTTTCCTGATGATCAGTATGCTTTCTCTTTTTTCAGTAATTCCCCTTCAAACTCCGGCTCCTCCTAGTTAGAATTTACGTCTTTCCGTTGCTTGATCTCCCTGAGAACTGTTTTTTTTTTTTCCTTTGTGGTGGGCGGTTTCTTCCTGCTTTTCCCTTTTTTCGGCACTCATTGCTAGGAAGCCTCCCTCCCCCTGAAATTGATGAAGCGTTCACAACTCGCTGCTCGAATCGTTTTGCTGGACAATACGGCTTTCTTCCCTTTGGGAGTTACCCTCATTTGTTCCCTTTTTCTTTTTTTTTCGATGACTTTTCCGCGATCGTTTATTAGTTTCACCCTGTAATTAGAGTAGTAGCCACGGTTTTTTTCTTCCCTAAACCTTTATATCCTCCATGCTATTGTGTTTTTGCCCCTTTCCCCCTTCTTTTATGGCTTGTGTATTATCCCTGCTTGTGGATTTTCTGACACATTTATCCCCTTTGCGGCGAGGTGATCAAAAACATACACTCAAATCCCCTGACCGCAAGCCCTTGCCTATTGATGTACTCTTCTGTTGGTATTCCCTCCTTTTCTCCCTTTTTGTAAATTTTTCCTGATTGGTTCGGCTGATTTTTGTTTGCGCGCTATGGTCTCTCCGTTCCTTTTTCGAGGCAATGGAAATATTGGGGGTCTTTGTTCTTTCCCCTTCCTCCTTGAATCAGTTTGGCCATCATTCTTCAGCACGGACCTTTTTTTTCCTTGCGCTATCGTGGGATTCCCCTCTATACCTTGCGTTGGCACTGACAACAACGATCCTTAGGCGCATCGATTCCCAGTGGAGGAATAGACTTTCTATTTTTGGCCGGATTTTTGTCTGCCATTGTCGCGTTTCTGAGCGTCTTTCCCCACTGTCGGGCTTTGGGCCATCCGGCGAATTTTCGAGGAAAATGCGTACTTACCTTTTCTTGGGAGCCGCATTCTTCTCACCGCTCGTATGGTTCTCCTTTTTTTGCCTGCCCCTTTTTCTTTACCCGCCCTCCTCGAATGTATTAGGTTTCACCTACGCCGCATTCGAAATTTTCCAATGGGGTTCCGTGGTTGAGACTTTCTTTTTGGGTGCTTTTAATGGAGGGGGCTACGAGTTCATTCTTTTTGCTGGGTTTTTTCTTTCATAGACCCCCCCCTCCTCTCTCTGTCTGAACTTGGTTAGGATGGACGTTATTCTCATAAAGTTAACAGTCCTTCCACGTTTCCGGAGGCTCCTTTGATCGGAATTTTTTTTTCTGTTTTTCTCACACGGCCCCTGGAGTCCTTCAATTTCCCAACTGATTCTCCTACTCCTAATCCCTTTTTTTTTTTTATAGAGCGCATTTTTTTTTCTTTTGTACCACGTCACCTTTTTGTAACAGGTCCTTGGGCCTCCCCTCTCGAATCCCCAGCCACTTTGTGTAAAAGCAGAGCCCTACGTAGAGTAATGGACTTTCTTCCCCAATAACTTCATTCCCCCACCCCGTTAAATTTTTTTTTCCTGTCCCCCCAGACGCCCTCTTCCCCTGAAAGGAATTCATACTTAATACCAGTCACCGCAGGAAAGCGTAGCCCCCCTCCATTCCGTCCATCGCCCCCTCAGCCGGCCCCTTTCCCCCCCCATGGTTGTTTCTCTACACATGGCTTCCTGCGGGTGCGCCTCCCCACCTTGGAGCAGCCATTTGGTAAGTCAACCAAAACTGGGATTTTTTCCCTTCCCACCGCGCTTGAGTTCCTCCGAGTGTTCCTTCCGGAAACTTGCCGCCGTCGCCTCGCCCGTTTCGCGCCTCCCGTCCAACAATTTGGCCAAGAATTCTCTTGATTGGACGCCCAGCAAAACTTTTCCCCCTTCTTTCAATCCCCCCCACAACCCTCGCACACGCTTTCCTAAATTTAATAATTAGAAGTTTCCTTCCTGTTTTTGATTTCAGCGGTTGAAACCCCCCCTTTACTTCCAGAAGTGTCACCGACCCCCCTGGCACCAGGCTTTCTCGAGTAGAGATTCTTTTTTCCACTTCGACCTGGGGGGGGGGGGGGTTTTGTTGGTTTTTGGGGGGGGGGGGGCGATCATTCGGGCGGATCTTTTCCCTGCCCTTAAACTGGGGGACGGGGCGCGGTTTACCCTCCCCCCTCCCACCTGTGGGGGTGGAGGCGTGCCGGTTAACTTGGGGGGGGGCTTTTGGGGGCGCCTCCACTCCCCCCGGTGCGGGGGGGGGGGGTATGTCGCGCCTTTGGGGGGGGTCGCCGCGGGGGGGCCCCCAGGGGCTGTCGCCGGCGTGATTTCCCCATTATTGGGGGTGGACTCACATTCCCCTGATGTTTTTCTTTTGTCGTGGGGGGTTTGCTCTGGGGGGGGGGATGGGTCCCCGACCCGTAGGGGGGGGGTGGGGGGGGGGGCGTTGGGGTTTGGGGGGGTGGGGCGTTGTGGGGTGCGGCTTCTGGGGGAGGTCCCCCGGGTGGGGGGTGGGTGGGGGGGGGGTTTGGGGGTGGGGGGCGCGGTGGGGTGGGGCTTTGGGGGGGGGGGGGGGGGGTTGGGTGGGGGTGAGGGGGGGGGGGTGGGGGCGTTTTTTTGTGGACCCAAAAAATCCCAAAAAAAAAAAACACTACAAAAAAAAAAAAACACAACCAAAAAAATAAAAAAAAAAAAAAACCCACAAAAAAAAAAAAAAAACAAAACCCCAAAACACAAAAAAAAACCAAAAAAAAACAAACAAAAAAAACAACAAAAAATACAACCAAAAAACCCAACAAAAAAAAAAAAAAAAAAAAACAAAAAACAAAAAAACAAAAAAAAACAAAAAACCACAAAAAAAAACCACACCAAAAAACACAAAAAAACACCAAAAACAAAAAAACCCATACCAACGCTTCCCGGCCGTCTCTCCTTGTTCCCCAATGATTTTTCCCCGGTCCTGCCGTGTCGCACCTCCCAACAATGTGCCCGTTTTTTCCTCCCTCTGGAGCCATTCCCTCGCGCTCCCCCCCCCCCCTTTGCGCCTGCTTAACATTTACGCCCCTCCCCTGAGGAATTACCCCACAAAGATTTTCTTACTTCCTAGCCCGATTTTTTTTTCCTGGATTTCCCGTAAAAATTCCTTCAGCGGGAATCCATTCCCCCCCCCTTAAGAGAAAAGTCCCTCCCCCTTTTTCTTTTTATTCCTTTTGTACTGTCTTTCCCTTCACTGTTCTCTCCCTTCCCCCAAACAAGAGCTGGAGGATATAATTTTATTGAGGAATCAGACCCCCCTTGTCTACTACTCGATAAACTCTCCCCTTTTTTTTCATCATCTCCTTCCTCCCTTCTGGTTTTGGTCCGGGGGGGGGGGGGCGCCCGGTTAAAAAATCGGACTTTTCCCTTCTTTTTGCGCAAACGTCTGTCGAATTTTCAGTATTGTTCAGAGGCTTTCTTGCGAGTTTCCTTCAGCACCTCTTTGATTCAGATTTTTTTCATATCCTCGCTGCAGCATCAGCAGAGTTTCCCCCCTTTTTCTTCTGCAGCCCCCCCCCTTTCTCTTTCTAGACCAAGTTATCTTTTTTTTTTTTTTTTTTTTTTCTGCCGCAAGGTCCCTTCTTAAAAGATCCTTCCTTTCTGTTTCCCGTCCTTCAATCGTTCCACCTCCCAATATTCCGCGAGAATTTCCTGTATGCGCTGATGTAGTCGATGCCTTTTTTTTTCTCTCTGCCTACTTCGCTTTGGTGATCCCTATTCGAACCCTCGAGTGCCATCAGGGAGTGGCCTTTCTTTCCTTTGAAACCCGCCACGCATTCCTTTCCCCGTGCGTACCCTCTTTTTTTTTCGGCAGAATTTCTCCCTTCCTTTGTCTTCTTCCTCCCTGACCCCCCCCCCCGAGGTACTTTTGCGATTTTCGTAGTGTCACCAAGCGAAGTTTTTTCTGTGCATCCGTTTTTCTTTTATCTCCAGCATCTTTAGGAATGCTCGTTCCCCTGCCAATTATTTCGCTCAGGATGGAATCGACTCCAATCAGCGTCCGCCCTGGCACTTGTGGCCTCCCTTTTTTCTTTCATGTCCCGTGCGCCATCTGCTTTCTTGCAAAGATCTTTTTTCTTTCTTCGAGAGTGTTTTGGTCCTTTTTTTTCTACCCCTCCCTCTCTCCTTCGTATGTACCTTATATTCTCTGGCCCGGTTTTTGCCTGAGGTTCCCCTCTTCCCCGAGTTGTCCCATTTCCCCTTTTTTGCAGCTTCCCTTTTCCCTCGTGCGTTTTGGGAAAGGGTCTTCCCACGCGGGGTCAACTTTTTCCCTTTTTTTCCCCGACAGCGCATGATTTTTCCCGGCGTGAAGGGCCCCGGAATTCCTTTTTTTTTCAACTTCTTACCCTCCTCATGATCGGCATGTTTTCATGGCCGACTTCTTTCGCTCCACCGGGGCCAGGATTGATCAGGCTCCTTTTACCCTTAGAGGTTTTGATCCGATCCCAATTAAATTTTGTTTCCTTCAGAAAGCCCCCTTTTTTGAGGAATCTCCGGAACTTCTCCCCATCAGCGTTTTCCTCCGGGCTCCCCCCCCATAGAATCCCCTTTTGCCCCTTTTTTCCGCGCTCTCCTCTCTAATCCCTATTCTGGGACCGATCACCCAGGTGATTTTCCCCCCTCCCTGGCCTTCGACGACCCTACTACGAGTAGAGCCCCACTCAGTCCCCCCCTGAGACTCCTCTCCACCCGGTTCCGCCGTGCCGACGGTAAACTTCTGCAGGAAAACCCCTCATGCCATGTGAGGCCTTCGGTGAGGCGTTTTTCTTGCAAGAGAAGCCTTTCAGTGTTCCTTTTTCCCCCAATCCCTCTTCCTTCCGCGGAACGAATCGTTTTAACGCAATCATCCGCCCGCTCCTCCTCCCCGATCCCAGGCCTTCAAGATGTCCCTTCCGACCGGATGTTTCGTCTTTCCCATAGGTCCCTCCTCCGATTTCCCACATCAGAGCCCGACCGATTTCTTCCGAAAAATCGAGACGCAGCCGCTTGCGTTTTTGAATTTGAGTTTTTTGAAACTCCGGATTTGTCTGCATTTGTCCCCGTCCTGGGGAGTCCTTTTCCGGGTAGCAGGCCCTTCCTTCATTTCTTTTTTCAATCTGTATCGCGTTCTGACCCCACAT
>Ga0179593_1259133_pt1 | contig 12223 bp, 16 predicted proteins | sample CZODoug2_1_08_16_FD_185931 | JGI IMG/M metagenome (GOLD analysis project Ga0179593, IMG submission 185931) | Vadose zone soil fungal communities from Angelo Coast Range Reserve, California, USA - CZODoug2_1_08_16fungal (PacBio error correction) | ecosystem: Environmental > Terrestrial > Soil >... | reverse complement strand
TACATGTTTGCATTGTACCCCGATGTGTATGGGGCCAGTGCGTATTCTGTCTTAATTTTTCTTCCGCAAACTCTTATTCTTGGTTTTTCTCGATTCCCTTTTATCTGTAGTGTCCCCCCCCTCTCCCATCGGTTGGGACTTGCCCTTTTTCCAATGGCCGTGTTGTACTGGTTTTTATTGTAGTTTTTGGATATGGTGACACCAGGGAATACACCTCGGTGCACTGATTACCTCCGCGACCCAGTTGTTTACTCTGTTCCCCGGTGTACCTTCTTTTCTGGAATCCCTACGCACCCTCATGTGTTCCCGAACCGTTGGTGTTGTCCCACCCACCTTTTTTGCAGTGAGTCCGTAGACCCTTTTTTTTTTATGTTTTTTTTTCTCATTGTTCCAGAAAATGACAAATTTCTTAAGCCCAGGTGTGACAAACTTGTTCCCCGTCACTCTTTCCCGTCTGGTAGTTTGCACGACCTCACGCCCTGTCCTCTTGTTCTTCTCGTCACCATTATTCGGAAGGAGCTGTTCCTTTTCTCTGTCAGCTTTTAGCGCCCCCCCCCAATCCCTCAGGATGGTCCGCTTGTTACAGCAGTGGTTCACACTGAGATTTTTGGTTCCCGACGAATTTCACATCACTCGTCCCTTCTCCTCCCTTCCCACTCATCCCCACTTTATTTGCAGACCGTGTACTTTGCAGCGTTCTTCAACCCTTTTTTTGCACTCCTCCTTTTGCGGTAAGCCTGTGGGTGCTGCCTTCTTGCTTGACTATCTTCAGATGCATTTTTGTCAGTCCCCCACCTTTCTATTTTCCCCCCCCTCCCCCCTCTTCCTCGTGACTCCCTAGCTTCGGCGTGAACGTCTGAAATCAGAAGACCTTCCCCCTTATAAGCAAATATTGGTTTTTGCTTAATCGTAGATATCCTTTCCCACTCCCCTCCGCACCCTTGTTTTTTCTTCCCCTCCAAGAAGTCTCCTCCGCGACTCCAGACTTGCTTTTTTAACCTCGGAGTACTGTTGAGGGTTCTAGGTATTCGGAATTTTTAGTTGTGCCCTTGCGGGTAGGCACAAGTGCCCCTCCACTTCGGAACAAGTACCCCTTTTTCCCCCCCCGACTCGTTGAAAACCCTTCATCCGGCGCTTCCGCGCGAACTGCATACTAGTGTGTTTCTTGGCGACCTCATCACGTGGTAGGTACGCTCCCGGCTGTTATTCCCCCATATTCTCTCTTTCTACTCTATACCTGGCCCCACCTTTTGGATTCTTAATGGTATTCTCCAGTTTGATTTTGCGTGCACACAGACTTCCTCAATGTTGCATTTGATTAAATTTCCCCCTCTTGTGCCTATGGGGCGCCCCCCGTAGCATCATTGCCTTTCATTACTGTTGATTGGAACACTGCACCTGCATTCCCTTTCAATGCGACTTAGGTTTGTTCGTTGTCGAATTGAGTCGATTTCCCCTGAAGTGTATATTTCCGTGAAGCACCGCGTTGGTCGCGCCGCGGTTCGTCAGAGAAGTTTTATCACCGGTCATTACACCTGCTCCCCTACCCTAGTACCAAATTCTTGTTCTCGTAGATGTCCTTTTAGAACCCGTTATACGTTTATATTTAATCATTCTTTTTTTGGTGTTATTTTTGCCTTTTTATTTTGTTTCGTTGTTGTCGTTTGGTTTTTCAGCCTTGTTTTTTTTTATTTGTATCCCTCCGCAGAGGTCTGGCCGTGTAGGTTCAGTGACTTCACATTTTATTTTGTTCGCTTTTCACCCCTCCTCTTGGGGCCATTGTACCTGTACGAAATGTTTAACCATTCGCAGTTGAAGTTCCCCCCAACTTTTCAAAAGGCTTCTTATACGGTCCTTTTTTAGATTTTTGGGCACTTTCGGTTGAGTTTTAGGTTTATTGCTCTTTTATCCGGCATCTAGCAGCTGCAGCGAGTCCGTATGCCCTTTTGTTCTCGCCCTTGGGTTGTAGCCCCTTACCGGACAGCGCCATGTACCCCGAGTCCCGACCCCCACAGCCCACCCCCGGCTCTGTGCTCGGCTGTGTTCTTTTTTTTCCTTTCGGTTTTGTTGTCAACCCTCCCTTCCACCTCCCCCCCCCCCGCTCGTTTCGATTTTTCAAGCTATAGTGAGCTGGCGTCGTTCGTATTAACAAAGCTACCTTGAGGTTACTAGCACTGTTTTGACATAATCCCGCCTCTTTTCTCCTGTTGGTCTTACATATGGTTTTTTTTGCAGAGTGAGAATTCCGTGTTACTTCAATGTGTGGTAGCGCCGCTTAGGTACACACACGATGAATCTATAGGTCGCCGTTATTTCCGACTAACCCTACTCCGCCACTCCACTAACCCCACACCCGAGGTCTACCTAGGTCTTGATATATCTTTCTTATTTCGTGGAAGTCCAGGTTGTAGATCTTCCGGTTTCCAGACCCTGATTCGCCCCTTGCGCAGCGCGTGATCACGGAGTGCCTGATTTATGGTTATCTCGTAGGCGTAAATGCTTCGTTGTTTTTCTTCGGCCCTTACCATGGAATTGTGTAGAGGCATTCGGCGCTGGTCTGGTTTGGTCCTCCAGCAACCAACCGTAGACGATTAGTACTCTCCCCCCATAAAACTGGTCTATTTGTTGGTGTGGTCTTTTACACCCAAGTTTAAGGAAACCCCAGCAAGTAGTTTTGCCTGTTCAGGAACAGATTGGTGATGCTTCATTTCTTTTTCCCTCCAGCGTTTTTTTTCAGGTTTGCTCAGCCCCGGTCCGTCTTTTGACAAGGGTCCTCTCGCAACGGTGCGGGTATGCTACGCGGCTTTGTAGACCCACCCCCCCTGGTAACACGATGTGATTTTTGTTGGGTTTTGTATGACTACGTTCTCCTACCCTCCCTCAATCAGGGGGTATTTGGGAGACTCGGGGTCACCAGTGTGTTGTTCCGACTTCATCGCGTCCGTTCTTCTCACACCGAATATGTTCAAGATTTGATCCCTTTTCGACCCGTTGTTCTGTACGGACGCCCACCCAATTGGTACACGCGGTTCTGGCCCTCCACTCGCTGGCAGGAATGTTCTTTGGATTGATTTCATCCCTTCCCTCACCACTCGTCGACTCAGAAACGTGACACACGTCCCACCTCGTTGTGTGTACTTTTTCTTTAAACGTATTCTTTTGGTTCCATGAGCTCAGCAATGCGCCTACCCATTGGCTTGTCCGAGTCCGAACTTTTGCTGTTAATCTCTTTATCTCGCGACCTCCACCGCCCTACTAAACACTACCCCCCATACACGGAAGTGACTCGACGACCCCCCTTCAAAAAGAATGCCTTTCTTACGATGTTTCCCCATAGAATAAGTACTTTGTAACTCGCCCGGGGGGGCCGGCCACCTTGTGGATCTCCACGGAGCTGTTCTCGGCCAATATGATCTACCGTTCGGGGTATTTTTTCCCGCGTCCAGCAGTTCTGGTTCAGAACGTTATTCCCTAAGGACTCATAGGTTTGCACGAGGGCTGTAACCAGCACTGCTTTTGTTCACTACCCCGGTAAACATGAGACTGTTTGCCCCCTAACAGAATGTCCCATGAAGTCCCCTTTTCTTGTTGCTGCGGTTCACACCCAGCTATCCACGTTACCTCTCCCGCAGTAGCATGTAGCACTCGTGCGCGGCGTTTTACAGTTTGGAGGCGTTTTCCTTTTAGTGGCTTCTACGCAATTTTCCCCCCCAGAACCCCCCCACGATCCCTATTTTGCGCACAGTCTGTGCCGCCGGCGCCTGTCTGTTTGTGGGGCCGTTCGCGGCATCCTGTCCTCAGAGCTCCCTCCTCGAAGGTCCCTTCTCTGGCAAGGCGCGATCTTCTTGGTCAGGTTCGCCCGCGGGCAGCAGTACAGCCCTCACACTCCACTCTAAAGCTCCTGTGATTTTCCGCAGCCTGTAGGACATCAAAAGTTTGGGCCCAACCTCTTTTCCCCCTCGACTCGATTGGTCTCGAAAGAACTGTTCCCGTCCCGGCATACCTGTCCAGTGGCAGTTTGCCCTCGCCACTACCACAATCGGCCTTTCAATCTGTCTTCCCCATACCCCTGTTTCGACAAACAATTCTCTCGTTTTAACCATTAACCGCCAATGGCCATTGCACAGATCTGATAATCTGCCCATCTTGTTTCAAAAGCCTCCTTCTTTTGTCTCTAAACATCTTGCATCCATGGCTTTTTTTCTGTTTGCCACCAACAGTACCCTTGGGATTCTGCAGGCTCCTTCAAGCTCCGGAACAAGCCCGACCGCCCTTTGACCCTATGTGATTCTTTTTCCGCTCCCTTGTTAATGAAGCGTTTTCGATGCTTTGTTTGTCCTTTCTCCCCGGTGGTCATTGTTGAATGGGAATTTTCGGGAAATTGGCCTTGTTTCGCTAGCTCCACCGGCCATCGACCACTTCTTTTTTCTTCCCGATACTTGGGTTTAAACCCGTTTACTAGGTCCTGATATCTCTTTCCTTGCACCTCTGTATTTGGCCCCCTATTCACATCAGCCCTCAGTTTTTTATATGTATTACTCAACTACTTACTTGCGTCCACAGGACTTCCAGCGCTCTGCGAGGCTTGTCAAAAACTCCCTTGCGGGCGGTACTGTCCGAGATTGCGGCTGTTTTCTGCTGAACGGCAGTCCGTGGTTACTTCTTTCTTTTTTTCCCCGTTTTTCCCCGGACCCTTAGAATTGTACCGTGTCTTGCCAATCGTGTATTTTGAGCATTAAAGGGGGACTCTCTTTCTTCTACAGAAGTCGCCTCGGGATTTTTGCTTGCCAACTCGGAACTATGTTCAAGGGTTAGGTGGTGAAGACCCTATTCTTTTATTTCACCCCGCCATTTCAATCTCTTTTACTTCCGAGCATGCACTTTTTGGTCAGCCCACTTGTCATGTATAGTTCTTCACCCGTTCCGATTGCAGATAGCGCCAGCGTGCTTTCGTTTGCCCCCCAGACGTTCCTTTCTCCGTTATTGACTCTTTCTCCTGTCCCCCCATGCACCATTTGCTAATGTTTTTTTTCCCATGCGTGGCTTGGTGGGTACAGATTCTCTTGTTAACAATCACGGCGTACCCCGCGTTATGATTGGTTGCCCTGTCCAATCCCCTTTTTCAACCCTTCTCTCCACAATTCTCTTATCCGTCCTGATTTTTTCTTACCTCCTGAGTTTCCCCGTCTTCGTCCCCTTTCACTGGTAACTAAGGCATCGCATGTGTTGGCCTGTTGGAAGACGACACTGACAATTGGTAATCTGCCACACTAGCCAACAGCTAGACTCTTAACACTGGCCCAGCGAACAACGTGAGTAGATTACGCGCCGCTTACAGTGATGGTTTAAATGGAGTCAATCCCACCGGCCCACTTTTTGTTCCTCTTCGACCCGTTTCCCCATCCGTTCACCCCGGCTCTGGTCAAGCATAAGCCAAAACAGCATCTCCCCTCCCCCCGTACCCTTCCCCTTTCACAAGTTGCAAGTCCTCGTACTTGGCACTTCACGCACATGACACACCGGACGAAAGCCCGGCTGCTTTGCCGATTTATCCGCGTGATTGGCAGAGAGTGCAACTTTCGCCACGCACGTTATACGCTTCGCCCTCCACCCTTGTATCACGCCCCTCTTTCTAACCCACCCTGTGCTTCCCCAAACTTTGCTATCATTTGTGAAGCCCCGGCACCCCCACTTTTTCACCATACCACTATGGTGGCAAACACACCCCCGGTGTTACCCTTATCTGCCCGAACATTTTTTTCATTGTCTTCCTCCCCCCACCTCACCTTTCTTTCCCCCGCCTGGCAACGACTTATTGGTGCTTTTCTCAAACGGGGCGCTGACCCCAACCTCAGCGGCGGGTGAACTCACGATGTAATTTCCTGACCACTATTTATAGGAAACAGACCACCTGCTTGGTCCTCGCCCCTTTGTTGGGTCCTCCGTCCATTACGTTTGTTAGTCCATGTGTTCCTCCAGTACCATTTTTCTCTCAGCACAGGTTCCGGTACACACCACTGGCACGACAAGCAGCTTCTATTTTGTGCGGCCCAATTCCCCGTTCTCAACGGAAAAATTTTCCCCTCCTTCCCCCCGTTGCCAGTATCTCCTCTCCTTTTTTTTTTTAGCGGATACTCGTTCTTTTGATTGTGTCATCTGCTCCAGGTTCGACCTTGGGAATCCGAGGAAGTGCTGTTTTGCTAGTACTATCTCGCTCCGGTCGCGCCACACCGGTACAGTCGTGTTGTCCCCCCGCTTTGTTTAATTTTTTTAGGGAAACCCCCTCTCGTGTGCCCACACTAATTGCTGGTCACCATGGCACCTGAAGGATTGTAACGCAAGACCCGGTCTCTGGTTACGTTCCCGCGTCGCCGTCCTTAATGCCACACCAGACTTTATCTTTTTTTGCCCTTTACCTCGCATGCCTCCCCCCCTGACCGTGCTCCAGCTTTCTCGGGTTCGATTCGCTATTGGTTTCATGTTTCCTCCTGTGTGTGCCGCCCACAATGGCGTGAGAATTGCCGTGCACCCCATTTTTCAAGCCTTTTTTTGGTGCCGCTCACATTGATACTCCTTTTGACCTACCCGTCTTTCCGAAAATGTTTTTTTACCATTTCGGGTTCTGGCACTAAGGTTTGACCCCGTATTTCTTGCGGGTGTAATGTCCTGCCATTCCACCGCAAAATAGGTTGGTTTTTTCCTCTTTCGTGTTCGTCTTCTGAATTCACCAAGGAACAAAGTACTGTGTCTTTGCCCCCCTCGTTTCTTGTGCTTATGGTGCTGGGGTTCCGGTTTCGATTCCTGGGTGTACACGATGTTGCTGTTACCTCAGTCTCCCGCGGCGCGACAGCTTTCGTTTTGTACTCGTCCGCTCCGACCCGGGCCTATTTCATTCTTATTTATTCCCCATTCCTTTCCCCCTATTTTCGACTTGGACGCCAACGTTGTGTGCTCCCTCCACACGGGGTTGCAATAGCCATGATCACGTTTTTCTTTTCCCCCCAATGCCACGAAATGAATGATTTGGACTTTCTTATAGTCGTTCATCCAATTGGACCCACTTGTTCGAATCGCTCCGTGTTGTCGCTCGCTCATGCGATAGGCTATTTGGGGATGACAGGGTGATCCGTTTCTTGGTGTCTCGGGGGTCCCCCCGAAACCACAACTTCCCACCCCCTGCGTCCCAGGGTTTCGCTGTGTTCCTTCCCTATTTTTTAAATACGGCGCCATTTGACTTTTTTTTGAAATCTCAACATGCTGTAAAGAAGTCCACCTACCCCCGGGACTGGGGCCCGCCCCACGCACGTTCCTTTTCCTTACCCTTTTACCCTTGGCGTTTGCGCGCCTCCTCCCTGGGGCTGCCGATTTACAATCTGCTTGATCGCAGTTTCGATTGCGGTGCCGGCTTCCCCCCGACGGATTTTATGATCAAACACACAGCAAAGCCTCCCTATTGCCTTCCAAACTGTCATCCTTCTCCTCTCTTTGAGACCCTTCAGCCGTCTTCATTTAATGCCCAGCACCACTGCCGCAGCATGGGATTATCGTAATGTAGTCATCTTGTGATTTCCCACGCATTGAAACACTCCCTTCCGTGTTACCTTGAAGGTCCGCCTGCCGTCTCGAGCTCTTCGCCAGGCTGTTCCGAAGGAGAGTGCTTCCACACGCCCGATGTTTTCTACCGGGGTGATCGCAGATCGGCCCTCCACTTTGACCTCCCCCCACTTGCCCTTCAACCACGTGGTCAATTCAGTTCCGGTTGCCAAGTTCCGTCAGTGTGGCGGTGTCTCACCATCTGCTTTGGGCCATACACGTGCGGCGTCCCAATCTTTTTGCCCTGTATCTACATGTCAGGGATCAGAGGTCCCCACTCAAATTGTTTAAACGCCACCGCACCCGAGCATTCCTTTTTTTTTGCGTTAAGTCCGCAACGCCTAATTTCTGTATTCGTTTACCCTTTCAGACATATTTTTTTTCGTCCTACCGCATGTGTCCCGGTCTCCTTTCCTCGTGTGTGTCGAGTTTACTCGCCTTCCCCCCCCTTGGTGTGTCTAGCGGAGCACGTTACGCTACTCTGTACGAAGCTTCCTCTTGGTGAACCGGGTCCCACTGTCTGGATGTCCGGCCTTGATTTTTTTTCTTTGTCCTTCCCCACAGATATAGCTGGAGCCTTGTTGCGTGAGCCAAACCTCCAACTATTGCACCGCGGAGGCGCGAAACCCCGTGCATGTTCTGTCCTTTTTATTTTTCTGTACCCTTGTCCCTTTCCCCCTGGGTTTTGTCAGACTGGCTCACATTAACTTGGGTAGCAACGTTCTTCACTTTTTTCTCGGACTGCATGCCGGTAAAGCAAATTTTTCTTTTGTAACTTCGGGACCGTTTCTTCCTCAATGGAGTCTCCCCCCCATTTTTCGCACCCCTTTGTTGAACAATTTGGTGCACTACACGTTTTCTCACATTCCTGTACGGGACCGCAGCTCGCCTCTCTCTCGCAGCAAGCCGGCCCTCGCGAGTCTTCCTCTATTATCTTTCTACTTTGATACCTCTGCACATGTGGTAGTCTCCTGCATTGCGTGTTTCCTTTTCGCCTGGCGGCGTTGGATTCCCTTACCCCTGTTCTTTCCAACAATAGACCACGCGGACATCCCACCTGTGCTGTGATTACACAGGGTCCCTTTCGCTCCCTTTGTTTTTTTGTTTGTATTTCCCCGAAAAAATCTGCACCGTACACCCCAGCGTGTCACATTCCTCCCGAACTCCCTTCATTTTCTTCACTCCTTTTTTGTTACCCGGCCGATTTCCTTCCTATTTACTAGATTTTGTCACTTAGGGCGGCCCGCACCCCCCTACACACGTGAATTCATTGTAGAAATGTTGTCACCTCCAGAGTCGCAATACAGTTTGACCGCTCCGTGTCTCTATAGCTTTCCCCCCCCCCCCTTCATTAACCTCCCGGATGAATTTGTTTCTCTGTTTAAGAGTCCCGTGCCCTTCTACCAGACCGCTCGCGAGTCCTCGGCTCCACCCAATAATTTTAATCTTTCCTCCGCTTGGCCGGCATTCATAGCCCCACTTCTTGTGAGATCCCCCCCCTTGTGCAGTCACACAAACCCATGCTCCACGTCTTAGCATCTCTGAGCTGTGGTGTTTCTCCGCAGGCGGCGTGTTTTTCGATGGAGGCGTCCCAAGGCGTTTTGTGGTTTTTTTGTTAGGTTCTTTTTTGCGGAGGTTCTGCGTTGTTTTTTCACCCTCCCGACATTTAAAAGAGCGATTGTAATCGCATAACTTTAGCGTGTTGTGTGACACGTTGCAACTTCGGGAGGTATTGCTGTCGTGTCCGTCAGACCCTGGTTATTTACTTTACGCTTGCTTGTTCAGATGTTCGCCTTCCATGTCATCTGTACACTAGGCTTCCTATGGTCCGTTTCTCTTGCTGCATTTTTGCGATTCGGTCCCGGGTTATGATTTGGATCCGGCCCCCTGTTGTCCATCTTCTAGGGTTAGTCATGCGCCTGTTCCATAATTCTCGTGTGCGGTGATCTCGACTCCCCACTCCCCACCCACTTTGTAGAGGAAACCGGCACCGAATGAGATCTACACACCTGCTGTTTACACCACCACATGCCTTTATGTTTTCTTCTGTGTTTGCACTTATCTGCATCTTCCGGTTCTTTACGAAGTGCTACTACCTGACAGTGGGGTGTTTGGACCCGATAATCGGCACGCTCTACATTTATAAAAGCTGTTCCGATGGCCCCTTTTTTCCCTTCTCCCCATCCCTGGGGACCTTCTACGCCAAGATCCACCTTGTCGGCTTCATATCTTGCATTTTTTTTTGTTCGTGTAAACCGGCAAATTGGAACTGATTGTGGGCGCCCCATCTGTTAGTTGTGCTGACGTTGGTCCTGAGATTCCCACTTTGTTTCTTGACAATTTGCCCCTTTTTGTTGTAAGTTTTTAAGGCCGTTCTTTTGTTCCATCCCCCATTTCTTGGATGTGCATGATTAACCCGAATCTGCTCGTTAATCGGTGGCGTATGGACCCACCCTCAACTTCCCCCTCCCTCCCCCCCTCCCACTATCCGCCCCTCCCTTTGCTCTTCACATGGTTTCACCGAGGCACGGGTGACGTTGCATCCGATCTAACCCTCTCAGTGCCTAACGTTTTCTCAGGGTTTCGACCTAATTTCGGGGTCTCTGGCACACCCGGTGTTCTTCTCCACTGGGCGTGGTCGAAGCTGCCAACTGGAATTTTTCTTTATTCGTTTGTTTTGTTTCGGCTTCGTTGTTATCCTTGCTTCTTTATGATTAACGCTCCTTTCAGTTGAGTTTTCACATAACGGTGTGATCCTATAATTTTCCTTGTCATTAGCTTGTGCCCCCTATGGGCTTGGTAGCCCCTTGATAATTCTTTTCCCCTGCCGAGATACTGGGCCCATCTGGTGTGTATCCCTCACAGCTGTGTCCAACAGTCTGCGATAACATGCGCAGCCCCTTGACGTACGGTTGTTTCGGTCCTTGTCCTTTTCTTGTTTGCTTATGTCCATTAGGTTCCCCCTCCGTACTCGCGAGCGTTTAAGTGACACTCCGATAGTCGACGCCTTCATCCCTCTTGATGTATTTAGCATTTTGCTCCCACACGATCAAGTACGAACTGCATTTTGCTTCACTCTCCTGTTTCTGGGCTCAGCCATAGTACAGGTCCGCCTCATGTGTGTCTTTACTGCTGTCTTTCCCTCAATTGTGTACTGGGCCGACCCGGTCCTCGCCTGTGCGCGCGCTATTTTACCCTTTCACAGTAGCGGGCGAGCCTCTTTCCCCACAGCCTGTGCTCCGTTTCCCCTTTTTTTATCCTTTTCAACATTTGCTTCTTTACACCTCCTTTCGTACGAGCCCCCCCGGAACCGCCCCTCTTTGCCACCAAAAATAAAAGAGTGTTCATCGTCACTTGACACGGGAAATGAGAACCCACCCCGTCCGACTGATTTTCCACTCAAATCCCGCTCACTAGACGTTCTTCTCTCCCCTCCACTCTTTGGAGACACAATGTCCAATTCCAAGCTCATCGTGCTCCCAGATTGTCGCTAGACTCTACTCAGACAACCCGGTTCTCTGCAGTGTGTCTCTGTATCCCTTTTTTCAGGCTCCCATCCACTTTTTGAGTTTCTTTTCTCGTTCTCATTTGTGCCCGTCAACTATGATCGTCGCCTTTTCCTGTTTCTGGCTTGCCTCCCTGTTGTACTGAGTCATGATTGAACAATCGCGTACGGTCGCGTTATGTCTCCCCGTTAGCACCTGGCACTTTCTTTTTTCAACAGCTTCTCGTCTCCCTTATGTGTTACCGTTCCGTCCTTTGTTTCATATCGTTCGATGCGCGCCCTTATCTAGCATTTTTAAGACGTTCTGTTTCTACTCCGCAACAAGCTTCGCTCCCTCAAGTAAGGATCGGCTTAACTCCACGTTCGTTGACCGATACGTTCGTGACTGCAAGTGTTTTTTCTTCTGTTTTCCCCTTTCCTTCAACTCTGACCGTCCCCCCCCCGGTCTTTCCAGCCCCCCCACCGCAGTTTTCATTATGCGGTCTTTATATAATCGGAAGAGCGCTCGGCGTAGCGACCGTCGGCTGGTCGCGTGGTTGGACTGAACACTCTTCCTGGAACTCGCTTGCCTCTCCTGTCTCCCAAGCAGCATTACGTGTGGAACAAGTGTGCTCCCTTTTCTATCGCTTAACACGACCTTCTCCTTTTGCCGTAGTTTTCGCGAAACCCCACAGCCGTGAGCGGGGGAAGGGACCTGGATAGTAGAGTTTCGGAGCTATCCTGAGGGCCCCATCCCCGGTTTGCCACCAATGCTTTCGACCCAGGCTTTTTCCTTTTTCCCCCCCCCCGATTCCTCCGTCGGCCCCGGCAGGTGTTTCCTATGTATTCTTGTGTTTTTTTAGTGCAAGACTTATCCCGCGTCAACCTTGCCGCAACCTTAAAACTCATGATGGCCTTGAAATGGCTTCATATAGAACAATCTGCGTCCGCCTATCTGGCTCCAAGTTTTTTTATAATTTGGCTTCTTCCCCCCATGGCTTTCTTTTGAACCTGGAAAGCGCGAAACCAGCTCCTTGCCCCACCGATGAACCAGCCCCGGCATGCGTCCGTCCCGCTGGTATTTTAGTAGGTTGCTTTTACCCCGCCTGGGTACTGTCCATATGTACTATTCCCGCCAAACATATG
>Ga0179593_1467432_pt1 | contig 12224 bp, 8 predicted proteins | sample CZODoug2_1_08_16_FD_185931 | JGI IMG/M metagenome (GOLD analysis project Ga0179593, IMG submission 185931) | Vadose zone soil fungal communities from Angelo Coast Range Reserve, California, USA - CZODoug2_1_08_16fungal (PacBio error correction) | ecosystem: Environmental > Terrestrial > Soil >... | reverse complement strand
GTCTCAGGAATCAAATGTCGAAATAAGAGAAGGATCTTTCCGCTGGGGTTTTTTTTCCTTCCCTCCTGTCTTCCATTTACCGTTTCCCCCCTCTTCTTCCTTTTTCCGCCCTTTCTTATTCCCATCAGACGAAATTGTTCCCTTTCGTCAGTTGCTTCGGAACACGGGATGGTGTCGACCCATTAATGGAATTTTGGTTAAACCCCAAAACTTTTTCCAAACCCCCCTTTTAGCCCAGCCCCGAGGACCCAGCCCTTCCCCCCACCCTTCTCCCTTTAGGTATTACCTTGGTACTCCCGTTCATCGATTCTCTTTGACTTCATCTGTCTGATACCCTTTCGACTTTTTCTCTTACCTTGGATACGAAGGTTTTGATCCCACTCTTGCCTGTCGGTTTCTCAGATCCCCGCCTTTTCGGGTTGCCCGTATGTCTCGGTCACAACCGAACATGTTAGGAAGTCCCATTTGCCTCCCTTAGCTTTGACGTTTCCTGTCCTGGTGATTCCCGTAGAACGTGCTCCAGAATCCCCCAGAACTCTCCCCCGATACCCGACTCTGTCCCTGTTTTTTCCTCGCCCTTCCATTGTTCTGCTCGTTTAGTCGTCCTTGCGTTCTTGGGTTCAATTTGTCTCGCGATCCCTCTTCCAGCTGACTTCGTCCTTCCCCTGATCGTTCCCCGGACGTCCTCCCTCCTTGACACGAGGTCCATTCCAGTTCCCTTTTTGATATACCTTTTCGCTGGACTTAACTCTAAACCCACGACTATCCGGACCTGTTCCTCTTTCCCTTCTTTTTCCCATTCTCGCCTACGAAAAGCCAACTACAGTTCTCCTGCCCACTTCAGTCCCCTGAGGACTTAGATGCTTTTGATGCGGACTAACCTCTTGCTGTTGCATTCTTTCCTTCTTCCTTCAGGTCCCTCCCTCTAAGTCTTTTGGGCCTTCCCCCGCCCTTCTTACTCATACCTTCGACCGATTCTCCCTTTATCTCTTTCGAGAAGGATTTACTCCCCATTTCTGTTGCTCCCTTCTACGTCGGTGTCTTGGCCTATTTGTCATCCCTTCCTCACCTTTTCTCCGTCCTTTTAGGGTTGTTTTTTTCCTTTTTTTTTTTACGACGCGTCCCAAAGTCCCCCCTTCATGCTTCCCCCTCCCCTTGACTTCCGTAGGATTTCCGATCTTCCTTGTCTATTGATCTATTGCAATCGTCCAAAGACCATGTTCGTCAGTGCGTTTTGTCAGTTTTGGGGTCTCCCCTCTCGACCTTGCGCTAATTTAAAACGAACCTATTTCTCCCCGCCTGACTCTCTCGTGTCCCTGCTACATCGATGCATATTAGACAACCCACGAACTATCCCCCCCCCCGGCTGTCACCTTCCAATTTTAAGTTGACCGATAGTCGTCGTTTTCTCCCCAGTGGTGTCTTTTTAGACCTTAGATTACCCCGCCGTGATCGTCTTTCTGTATCCCTCTTCCTATCCAATATGCCCGCCGGTTCATCTCGATCTCCTTTACACCCGCGGGGACCCAGTCTCCTGTAGCCGGTCAAGATTTCTTTTTTTATCTCTTTATCTGCTTTCCGAAAGGCCTGGACCTCTTCTATATCTCCCGGTCTTTGGAGGATTTATTTGGAACGCATTTCTCCGTTCTCTTCCAGGTAATCTTATTACCGTCCAGAGCGTCATCCCCATCCCTCACGGCGCATTGCCCTTGCAGGATCCCAGGTTTCAATCTTTGTTGAACTCCTTCTCCCGATGCATTTTTCCCAGCTCCTCCGTCGTAACCATCCAGGCCTTTTCTACCGCTTATCCCGTTTCGCGAAGAAAGACACCAGCTCGCACCCCTTTTTTTAGAGGACCATTTTCCCCTCCCTTGTCTTGTTACTGTAAGTCCGCGGCTGACTTCTTGGTTGTCTTCGTCCTTTCCTTCCCTTGGCTGGCCACCCTACTTCACAATGGGTGAAGACGGACCGAGCCGGCCCGCCTTCATGCCTCCGCCCCACCAATTTAGTAAATACCTTTCCTATTCTTCTTCTCCAGTCCCGCCCCATGGCCCGCTTTTTCTTAAATAGACAGAACGGATCAGTTGCATTGTGTTCCCCACCCCTGGCGCGGCGGACCCCGAGCCCTTTTTTCTATGGTATTATCACGGATTCTTGTTGTCTTCTCATTTGATAGTCACGTGAAATGCTACCCAAAGAATGACAAATTTCTACTGCCACTTTTTTCGTAATTTCAACCCGCGGTCCCAATCTCACTTTCGACACCTTGCCGACTTGTTTTTTGCGACGCACGCTAATGACGATCACTCACTGAGTCCCCTGGGTCCACTCGATTGGTCCTGCATCGCTTTATGTTAGACTCCGCCGAGGAAATACGTGTTCTACGAACTCCGCTTATTTTGCCTCAAACTTCCCATTGGGGAAACCCGCCACTTACTTCCCCCAAAAGTTCTTAGTCTCATGTTTATTTTTATCCCCCATCTTTTTGACACACAACATACTTCTTCCTCCCAGTGGTCGCCGTAGCTCTCCCTTTTTTTTTCAGATCTTTCTCACGCGCTCGGATAGAAGCGAATCCAAATTTTTCCAAGCTCCCCCCTTCTTTGAATTCGATATTCTCCCTTCTCCTATGATACAAGGAAAGAGGTCTGGCTGTCCTTCTCACGACTCCAAAGCTTCTCTTTGAAGTTTTTTTCTTCCTTTCACTCTTCTTCACTCTCGGGTAAATAGCGTAGTTTTTTTTTTTTCGTCTTCTTTTATTTTCTCTCTTTTGCATGTGTTCAGTAGGTCTACAGAGTAACTGCTGCTTTTTTAAGGTCTCATCCGCTTTTTTAATTCCTTGCAGAGGCTTTCCTTTTCATTCATTTGTTATTCTTGATGGGCCCCCCTGGATCTCTCCTTTCCTTCTCATGACCAACCTAACTTAGCGGCTCCGATCCGTTCTTGCCCAACTTTTCACAGGGCTGGAACTTTTTTTTTTTCTTACTGATGTCGCTTTCCGGACCGGTTCCTATTTTACTAACTACTTGTTTTTTTTTATATATATCCCTGGGCTTCCCGCTCCGGCATACTACACTCCAAGCTCCATGGAGAAATTGGGGGCCCCCCCCCGTTTCTTGGTTTCCCTACACAAATTGTTGTTTGTTTTTTTTACTTGTGATCGGGTCTCCGTCGAGGCGAGTTGTTTAAATGACGAATAGCCGAACCCGGTTTCCAACGAAGGCCCCGAGCCCTCTTCTCCCTCCCTGCCCTTTTCATTCCCTTTTAAGACTTTACGAGATGATTAAATCTTTTTCCTGTTAACATGCCTCGCGACATACCCGCGTCTCTTTCTCCCTAAGACGACCCTTTCCCCATTGGACCTTTAGAGACGCTTTTCTTTCCCTCCGTACCTCCCACCCGGCGTGAGAATTGATGCATAGAGTGGTCACCCTGACTTCTTCCCCCGTTCTTTCTTATTTCTTCGCCTTTCGTTTAGTCAAGGCATGTTCACCTTTCTCTTTCTCTCTAGTGTCTGGATTGACGGTCGATGGCGAATCCGAACCCCCCCCCCTTTGAAGCGCCGGTGTATCCTTAGGCCTCTTTCCCTTTGCTCCCCCATTCTCCTCCTATGATTACTCTTGTTTCTCGCCAATCTCTCCCATGTCTGCCTAGGTAGAGACTTTCTCCAATGAATCAGGGTTTTCTCCTTGTTACGTCCATTTTTTTTGCACCGTGACCTATAAGTCCTCTGTCTCTTCCTCCCCCTTACGCCTCTGAAAAGACCATACTGACTCTGAGTTGGTCAGGTTTTATCTTCACGTTCTCGCCGTTTGCTTTTCCCCTCCCTCCTTCCCCCAATCTTCCTTTAGCCTGTTTTTATTGACCCTGGACCGAGCTTCCGTTACGGCCTAAGTTTCTTAGATTTAGTTGGGTAAGTTGGGGAATCTTTGCGGTTCCCCTCCAACTTCCCCCCCCTCGAAAGACTGACCTTAGATCCTTCCCCATTATGGGTCTCTCTCCGCGCGACCATTTTTTTTAAAATGGCCATGGCCCTGATCCGGTTTGTTGATAGCCTCTCTTTCCTTTTCGCCGCTTCCGACGAGAGGCCCCTCGGGTTATATTTGATCTGATTTAATCAGGAGCTGGTCCTTCCCTATTCCCTCTCTCTTTCAAGTTTGATTTAGGAAGTTCCGGGCTTTTCTCCCTCCCCCGCATTCTTCTCGTTCCTAAATATTAGCCTACTGAGCGCTACTCCCGGAAACCCCGGAGACGCGATGCTTATCCTCCTCCCTTTCCCTATGACTCCGTACTTAGGTATGGATGGTGATAACTTCGAACGGCCCTTTTCGTTTCGGTTTACGACTTTCTTCTCGGTCGGATGCGATAAGATGAAAGTTTCCCCCCCCTTCTTCCTTGCTTCTCCCTCCCCTTTTTTCGTACTGGATGTTCCCTACTCGACGTAATACGGGTTTCCTTTTTTTCCATCGGCCATCCCCTTCTAAATCCACTGTAAATCGCTTCTCCCCTTCGCCGTTAATGACTCTTTGTTCTGCATGGCGTCAGTTTTTTAATCCCCCTCATCCCGGCCCCATCGTGCCTATCGAGATAAGGTACACCCTCTGAAGGGTTACTCCCCTATTCTCCTTCTCCCACCCCTTCTGCTTTTCTCTTGCCCTCAAGTCTTAGTGCCGTCGAGACCCTCTCCCGGCCCCTGTTACTCGAAAGGGTGCCCGGGATAGCAAAGAATGCCGCTTATTTGGTCCCTGCCCCTGGTCTCTTTTCAGCATTTTCTCGGCTTTTTTTTTTTTTACGCATTCTCTTCCGGTTAGTTTCAGAAGAGAGGTATTTATCTTTCGCCTCTCCTGGCAGGTTTTTGTCATATGAATTCCTCTCTCCTTTCTGTCCATGACCATCTCCTCGAAGAAGGGTTGGTGAGTACCGATTGCCCTCATCACGACTCCTTTTCGATCTTCTGCTGGGCTTCTTCCAGTCCCCTTTTTTTTTCAAAATGGCTTGTTGGGGCGCAGATATTGAACACTTTGACTCGACTGTGTTAGGCTTGGCCAGGCACTCCCCGCCTCTGTTTCCCCCCCTTCTCTTCATGAAAACAGCCTCGATAGCCCTTCCGCGCCTCCTCTTCCGTTTTTTTCGATCCGGTCTGAGTCCCAGGGTTCACACCGGAGTGCCATTCTCGCATGCCTGCCTTGACTTCAATATTGGCCGACGAGGGGGTATCTCGCTTCCAGCCCTGCTAACTGCTTTTGGACGTGTCCCTGCTTCCACGCTATGAGGACTTTTTCGTCTGAGCTTTCCCGCAGAATGTCACCTCCCGGCTCTTCCAGGCTCCTTTTGGTTCGCGGAACCCCCCTGCCATTTTATTCTCCTCAGGTTATTTTAAAGGTATCTATGTCAAGAGTTGTACGACATATTCCGCTTATTCCTACCTTTCCGTTTTCTGGTGAGATGACCCCTTCGTCTCGGCGAGTTTGACCCTTGCCCCGCCGCCCGGTTCCTTCCCCCAGTACTCCGCAGTCGTGTCGAAGCCTGAAAAAAGGGACGGACTAGCGTTCATCGGTCTATTGTCGGTTGGGTGGCTTGTTTATCGCCTTTTTGCCTGCCTTTCAACTTTTTGCGCCCGGTAGACGTTCCCTCCCCTGTCCTTTGCGTATAAATGACAAGCCCGCTAATCATAGGTATCTTCAGTACCCCTCTCCCTCTGCTTCTTTACTCCCTTCCTCCCTTTGGGCGCGTCTGCCCCGTCTTGTTGGACCTCCTGATCTCCCTCTCCTTTCCCGGTCTTCAAGACCTATGATGCGAAGGTTCTGCTGGTAATAGGGATGTTCGGGCCCTTTTTTTTCTCTTTCCCCTACCCTCCCCCCCCTTTCCGTCCAGAAGTTTTTTTTTAAACAATCAGTGTGTTTTCTTCGCCCTCTCAATTATTTTTTCACGTTAAGGTTGATTCCCCCTCCGCGCGTAACCCTTCTAATCTTGATAGTACCGAAGTCTCTGCGTACACTTACGAAAACCCCCCAACGCTCTGAATCATGTTGAGTAGAAATTGATTTCAGCCCATCCCACCATCTCCTCTCTTTTTCTTCCCTACCCCTTTTTTTTTTCAGATTTTTTCGGCAATGTTTCATCGAGACGGCGATTTTCTCGTGTTTTTTTCCCCCTCCTTTCTCTAGGAGGACAGAGCTGGCCATTTTCCGGTAGCGGATGGCCAACAACCAGAAATTTTAGTGATTTTTTCCCCGCTTTGATCTGCTCGTCACCGGTCTTTGGTGGTTTCTCCCTCTCTCTTGGTGTCTTAACGCCCAGCAACCACAATGGAGACGCCTCCCCCTAGGCCCCCTCCCTCACCTTAATTGCGCCCCTCGTCGGTTTTTCCTGAAAAGGGATGCTCTATCTATTCCCGTAATAGGTCGGCCTTATCGATACGAGGGTCATGTTCTCTTGTATTAGCAGTATTTTGCCCCGTTCTAGCAGCACCTATTCGTAAGCTCCCTTTAATTCTCAACCGTCCAGGTTAGGCAGTAACAGTGTTTAATTATACCGTCCTTTCTAAAGTCCCTCTTCCGCGCCCGGGATCGCAAACCCCCCCTCACTTCCCCTGTACCCCCCCCCCCGCTCGTCGTTCCCCTTGTGCGCGTGACTTGCAGAACGGTCTTTCGTCCCACTTTTTTCTGTCCTTTAGTTCTTTTTTTTTTTTGCCTTCCGATCCCTTGCAGTGCTCTCCTTGTGTGTGTTTGTTGTTTCGGGCCTTCCGAATGGCGGACACCTTGCGACAAGTACCACGTATCCTAAAGCGCCCGTGATCATCCTCTCGCGTCCCCCGCTATCTTCTGAACTTCTTTTTTCCGGTGCACTTCGGTTTCTTTCCCTCAACGCCTTCCAGAGCGTTCGCCGGCCCCCCTTTAGGTGTTTGCTTCGAGAAAGTGGATTTTTGCCTTCGCGCATCCTGCCGGCTTTAACGGCCACAGTTATCCCCCTTGGCACCTTTTCCTTAAATGATAGCATCCTACCTCTGGCCGACTTTTGCTCTCTCTTCGTCTTGATTGATTTTGCCTGATACTTTTTTGCCTTTGGGATTGCTGGGTTGAGGGTTGACTTACTAAAAGTCCCGCCAGTGCAGTGGAGATTCTCTGCCGCGCCTTCCAGGAATGCCCGCACCATGGTCACTAAGGGACCTCCCACACGTGTCTCGGGCGGGCGTTTCTCTGATTTTCCCTCTGGATCTCACCCCACAAAATGCAAGTCAGGCCGGGGTAAGGTTGAATGAGAGCTATCTTTAGTCTTTTTTTTCCCAATTATACCGTTCCACTCAGATTAGTCCTCCTCCCTCGCGGTTCTGAATGCTCATAGGGCATTCTGGAACAAAAAAAAGCCGATGACCAAGTCTTCACTCTTACCCCAACTGTCAGTACCTATCGTATTTTTTTCATGTTCGAGACACGTTTGTTCCCCCGGTTTTCTTCGTTTATCGAATTCACCCATCCTCTCTCTTTCTCAAGCTTCATCGTGAATAGCCGATGCGGACGTTGCACCCCTGTGCCCCCCTCTTTTTACCGGCTCCCCGGCAAGAGTTTTGTTTCAGCATTACCCTAGTTCCCCCTTTTATATCACCCGGTCGAGTATGCGCGAGTTCGTCTGGGCTTGGCCGAAGAAGGCCATCATTTGCGATGTCGTCTTTTTTGCCCAGCCTGACCGACACTTGTCTGATTACAAGTTGACCCTCCCGGGTTTTCACTTCCTCTTGTTATGAGGACTACTGAACAGTGTACCTCTGGCTTTCTCCCGTTTCTACCCTGTGACGAAACTTTTTTCGACCCCACAAAAGGTTTTTGTGTTCCCGCGCTCTATGGCTCTTCTAGTTGCTCTCAGCCTTAGGGAAGTCTGGGAGGTTCGGCATCCTTTTGGATGGACCCCTCCTCCGCCTTCCCCCACTCCCCCGGTGCCTCCGGCCCGTTTTCACGCGGCCGACGTTCGCCCGACTTGGATCGATCCCCATCGATTACTTCGTGTTTTTTCCTTCCCTCTTACCAGCTACCCCAGTCTCTCCTTCTTGAATATTCCAAGAGTGGAGGCCATGGATGGCTCTTTACCCCCCTGGGTCTTTCCAATGCCTTGTCCTGATTTCCTGGGTTTCGAGGGTTCTCCTTTTTTGATCCCGTACCTTACATTTATGTCAAAAAAGCCTTACCCCGTTCTATCCGGTACCAATTATGAAGTCAATGTCCAACGAGCTTCCGGCTCCCCCCCTCCCAACTTTCGTCCTTCCTCACTTTTTGAATGACGCAAACAGTAGATCACTTTCCCGGCTTCGCCACTCATTTTTTCCCCTTGCGTGCTTTTTTCTTTCGGACCTTCCCCTGAGCGGCTCTGCATCCGTAACTGGCATGCGGCTTTTTAGCTCCAAAAAGTCGTATGGTCCAATCCCTTCTCTCCACCTTTAGTCTGGAGCGATTCGATCCCCCAATCTATTTTCCAACCTCCCTTTTCATTTGCCAGTGGTAGAGGTTTCGTCGGCTCTTCCCGTTCTGAGTCTCGCACTCGCTCGTCATCCCCCTTGTCATCATCTCCTTCTCTCCTCCCCTTTTGCCCCCTTAGCTTCAGCTGAGAAAGACCTTCCGATGATTGTGTATTATCCTCACGCCCCGCTTCCCGCGGGGTTCGTTTCTGAGTGTCTTTTTTTTCTTTGGTTTCCCCTGGTCGCCGTTGTTTTATGGATGAGTTATAGGGTATTAGAGAGGTATTTCTTTCTCCCACCCTGCTTTAATCGATGTCTGCTCCCTCTTCCCCTTATTTCAGGCCCTTCGATTCAGGTTGTTGGCTCGTTACTTTTCGATGGATTAACTGAGAGTCCGTCCTTCCATGCCCCCCCCCTCCACGTATCGTTAACTTTTCCTATGTTAGCTGACCCAAAGTTGCGCAGGGCCCTTCCCCCTTTCTGTCTTTCCTTGCAGGCGCCCGTTATACTCTCTTGTAAAATATGCCCCGTTGTTTTGTTTGATATATCTTCTCCCTATTCTTAGTCCTACGTTAATTTGGCGCCTTTTTCCTCTCATCGGGATCGTGTTCGCGAGTTTCGCGGTTTTCCATGCTTTCCTGTTTACTGAATCGTCGTTTCCTTCCCCGAGATTCCTGCTCTTTCCGGCCTTTTTCCCCTGTCATTGAATCCCCCCGTTCCGCATCCTGGAGAGATTGCTTTAAGTACGGTGGTAGCTCCCCTCCCCTCTCGCCACTTCTCAGCCAGTTTTAACTTATTTATCTTAGTTTTTTTACCTGACGCCGGGCCGATTGCCCCCTCCGCTTTTTCACCCGGCTTCTAATATTGGGCTTCGTGTACATCTATAAAGCTCAAGTTTATGATCATCTTGAGTCCTTCTCCTTCGCCCCGAAGTACTGGCACACTTGGTCTTGGCTTGTTCTGTCCGTCGCGTCTTTCCGAGCGGCTTTTTCCCCTCTCCCTTCATCGCACGGACGAGACGCGCAAACTGCTCATTATCCCGGATTTCTTTGCCCTCTCTCTTGTTTTCCCTCTCCTGAGAAGCCCTTTTTTCTTTTTTGAGATTTTATTGCCAATGAATTTTGCTTCGATCGTCCGTTTTTAGGAGTCACCTCTCAGTCTCCCTTATTCTCCAGCCTTGGTCATCCCCCCTAAGCCGACTTCCCCCACGCCCCCCCCCTCGCTCCTCTTGAAAGTCTCTTCAGTTCCGCCCGTCTCTTCTCTAGCCTGGTTCAAGTTTTTACTTTTTGACGCTTTTCTGCTTTTCGTTCCCCCCCCGTGACGGCCTTCCCCATGTCCGGATCCCCTGGGTTCAATCTTGTGGGGAAAGCCCTGTCCGGTTTTCCTCTGAGATCATATTGCTCACCTCGAAACTTTCGGATTACCCCCCTCTCGCCCATTATTTTTTTTCTTTCAGCTCCAGGTGGGGCTCCAGTTCAATTTTTTGAGACGTTGTTCCCTCCGCAGCTTTTCCGGGTCGCTTTCTCTAATGAGGCCTGGGACGATGCTCTTTTTGAGCCTTCTGTTCTGGGCCTTCCAATTCTTTCTGAAATCACCGTTTCCAACCCGGTTGTTCTCTTTCTTTTTCCTCCTCCTTGATTCTGGCGCACCTCCATCATCGCCGAATTCTGTGAGCTTCTATATTTCCCGAGCCGGAGTAGTCAGAAGCTATGACTCTCCGGGATTTTGTTCTTTCTTTTTGATCATTTCCCCTTTCGCTGGTTCGTTTCGCGCGTCAGGGTATAAGTGATGGGTTGGTTGTCAACCCCTCTTGTCGGCACCCTGACTTGAGTGCCCTCAATGCGTTTTCTTCTGTTCCTCACGACCCTCTGGACTTAAGGGTCTTGCGTATTCTCCTTGCCAATTCGGCCCAGACCCTTCCTTCCTAAATTATCTCTCTCGGGCGACTATTGATGGCTGGCGTTTTCCGCTTCCAGCCCGCCCCGGCCTTTTCTTCTTCCTAGAATCCAAGTGTTGCCAGGTCTTCATGTCCGAAGAGAGTATATGAACCCGGCTGAGTCGTCTTCATAATCTTAGTCCTTCCCGTGAATTATATAAAGAGCTATAGCGGTTCCCCTACCTTTTTCTCTCCAATTTTTCTCTCCCCCGACACGATGGCATCCGGAGTGGCATCTTCAGAATTTGGGCCTCGGCATTTCTTTGTCCCTCCTCAGGCCTCTTCGGTGAGATTAATCCCCGCGTAGGTAGCTGAGCGTTTCTCGCGACGGATCGACTGCTTTTTATTGATACGATTCTATTGGCTGCCTCCCATAGCCTAGTGCCTGACGATGGGCGTGTTTATCTTTGAATAGATCACGACTCCCCGTCCCTTTTTACTCCTTTGCGGCCGATCCAGGCTGTCCCTCCTGGGTTTTTTGCGCTCTCTCAGATATTACAGACTTAGCGGTTGATTACTGATTTCCCCCATTTTTTTCCCCCCCCACCCCCCGCGTCTTTTTTTTTCGACTTATCAGGGCAAACCCAACCCCTCCCCTCGAGAGTCCTCTTCGACGAAAAGGGTTCGGTGGTTACAACCGGTTTTTGTACTGTCCTTTGGCATTAAACCGTGCTTTCCCTCGAGATGCCTTTCCCGTTTCCAGTTTCTGTCAGGGAATGCACTCCGGGGATCGGCCCGTGCTAGACCGCCGTTGGTTTTTTGAAGAAGTGTGGCCTTCCCCTCCTTATGCTGAGGTTCTTTTGGCTCGCGGATCACCTCCCTCTCTTTCGTTCCTTCTGGGCGCCGAAGATCAGTCGATAGAAGGGATATTTATATCACTTTGTAACGGGCTTTTTACCGCTGTATCCCCTTTTTTTTTTACCTGTCCTACCTGGTGCACTTTCGACGATCACTTCCCTTAGCCACTTTTCGGGTTGTTTTTTTTTCCCAATACTAACCACCTCCCGCACCTTCTACCCCCACAGTTCAGAAAGCGTTCTTGAAAGTACTGGACTTTGGAGAGCTTTTGTTCCCTCCCGGTCGATAGTTGTTGAGGAACTTTGACGATCACGGTCTCGTCACCCCAGGTCTCCGGCTATACCCTTTCCCAATTCTTCATCGGCCGTTGGATTAGACGTGCAACAGGGCCGGTGCTTTCAATCCGCTTGGCAATCTCCCGAATTTTTTTCTCCCGAACCTCCTTCTGGATACGACCGACACTCTCTTCTTTCCGGGTCCCGCCTCGTTTTTTTTCCGATCCGACCAGCTGACCCTTCCTCGAGCTCTATTTCTGTTCCCCGGATTTCGGACCGTCCTCGGCGTCAATCCTTGCATTTGGTTCTCTTTGTCTTTTTTCGGTCATGTGTGTTGTTCGTTTTTTTACAAATTAAAGGACTTTTTTTTTTTCTCCCCTCAGTGTTCCTCCGAGTTCTCTCCAGAAACTTTTTTTTTTCTCCACACTTTGACATACGCGACTGAAAATTTCCGGCTATTTCTTCGACCCTTCTGGACGACCAAAAAGATCGATCGTTCGTCCGGTCTTTCCCCCCGCCACTCTTTTCCCGATAATAATCCTTTCTTTTTTGAGAGAGCTTTTTTTTCCTGATTTCAGGAAGTAGTGGTTTGTTTCGCCCAAGCATGGTTCGCACTGGCCCCCCCTTGGTTTTTTTTTCTGAAGGTTCCCTCGGTTTTTACCTCACGAACTGTAGTGCCCGCTCTTCCGCGGTACTTCCACCTATGGTGGGAGAAACCCCCGATAAGCGTCCTGTTTACCCCACTGTTCTCCCCCCTCCCCCCACC
>Ga0179593_1465515_pt1 | contig 12224 bp, 18 predicted proteins | sample CZODoug2_1_08_16_FD_185931 | JGI IMG/M metagenome (GOLD analysis project Ga0179593, IMG submission 185931) | Vadose zone soil fungal communities from Angelo Coast Range Reserve, California, USA - CZODoug2_1_08_16fungal (PacBio error correction) | ecosystem: Environmental > Terrestrial > Soil >... | reverse complement strand
GGATGTCTCTTGGCCTACGACCCGGTGGTGTTTTTTTTTGAGTTTTTTGAGGATCCACACTAAGGCACCCCCCGCCGTCACTCTGGGTAGCTTCTTGCGCTTGATTCCAGGTTCTTTGTCTCTTTTCTTTTACGACCCCCCTGCCTTGTTTCTCAAGCGGAAGAACTTCTCGCTCCCTCCCGTTCCACTTTTACGCCGATCTGGACCCCCGTCACAGAAATATCCTTGACCCCTAACGGTTGACCCATTTATTCCACGTCCCCGCTTTGAAGATACCTATCCTATTTTTCTTTCAAGGATGAGCCTGTTGCCCTTTTTTCGAGGTAAGGTTTTCCCTCTTTTTTGACCCTGGATGTTTGTTTTTCTTCCCCCAACAAATTATTGGTGTTCGATTCCACCTTATCCCCCCCTTTTGTGCTTTTTTTTCCTCTCAATCAGTTTTTCCCACACTCTATCGATTTTTTGCCCTTTTCTGAGTTCAGCTAACGTCGGTCCCATTGCTTGCGGTCTTGTTTTGGTCTTTCCGCCCTTTGCTATGTCTCTTCCTGGTTTTTCCATGACCGCCTTGACCCCTTAACGTGATCTTTTCGCTTGATCGTTGTCCGCTGTACCTTTTCCAGTTACTTTCGTCGCGGGATGCTCTGGTCTTTTCTTCTGTTAACATTCGTTGCGATTTCCAACCCCATTGCGCGAGGTAAGCTCCCCATTTTGCTTTTCTTTGGAGTGCCCACAAAGGTGTTACTACTTTTTTTTTCACTGCCCTTGTTTTGCACGTTGCCTGTCTCGCCTGGATTTCCCCCGTCAATTTTGACCCGGTTTTTTGTGACTATTTGTTACGCGATACTGCCGTTCTTTTTGTTTCCCTTCCACCTGGCGATGTTTTTGGACCCCATTGCGTCGATTGCTTACCAGTTGACCTTGTGTACCAGAAGTGTGCCGAGCTACGAGTTTTCCGTCGTTTCCTTTCATTTTATGGTTAACCGCAGTTTTACCCACTATTTTTTCTGTTTCCTTCCCTGTGGGCGGGCTACTCTCTCTTTGGACACTTTTCAACCAACGGTTTACCCTCCGTTTTCCACCTTGACTCAAAACGGCCCCCCACTTGCCCACCCTCAAAAATTTTGTGTGTTTTCCACCACTGCTGGGGCCGGTACACCACAAAGGAACGATCAACTTTGAATTTTTGAAATGTGCCTGTGACATTTTTCGCGTGTTCCAATTTTTTCTTTCACCTTTATTTTAACCCACCGTCCTTAAGTCGCCGGCAACTGTCCCCTTTCCAGTTTGCCAATCCCTAGTTCCCCTTTTTTTTTTGTTTGAGATCGCTGGTTGGATACCCCACCTTTACCCGATTTTTGTTCCTTCGTACGTAGGGAGGGTTCTTTTTGCTCCCGAACTCAAGATTTCTTTACATCCGCGGTTTTGCAAGGATCTTCCCCCCCCTCCCTCACTTCCTCCGTCCCTCCACACTATAGGGAGGGGACGTTTTCCCTCTTTTTTTGACCGGTCAACGGTGCTTGCAACATTCGCCGTAACCTCACACCGAAAAGGACCGGCCCCGTCCCAGACCACCCATTCCCGGTCTGGCTTTTCAAATCAAGTTTCCGAGCTTTCGCACCTTGTCGCGGTCCCCTGGTGTCCGGTTTTGGCCTTTCTTGCCTCTTGATACTTATCCCATGCATGTTTTTTCCGTTTGAACCGGGGGTGCCCATTTAGACGTACAGCGTCACCGTAGATCACCGTCTTGTGTTCCCACCTAGCCGTAGGGAGTCCGGTGTTTTCACCTGCACAGTCTTGGGCAGAACCCCCCTCTCTTTATTTCAAGCCCCAGGTACCCCCACCCACCAACAGGTGCGTTTAGTGTTGTCCAACCACGCAATCGCTTGTGACCCCCGTCAGAGATTACCCCCCCTTCCATTTTTTGCTCAGGAGTTTCCAATAAACGTAACCTTAACGGCGTTACCTACTGTTAACTTTGCGATCCCTTACCCAATGCGTCCATTTTAGTTTTTTTCTTCGCCACGACACGCTTCTGGCGGGGTCCAACCTTGCCCTGCCTGGCCTAAGTTCGCTGTTAGTGCCTTCCTTCCACTGGCTTTCCTTCCATGGTCTCTCCGCCCCGTCCGTCGATCCCCAACTTCTCTTTCAACCACAGTTTACGAACTTTGCCAGTTTCCTTGGTAATTGACGAATTAATTATGGTCACTGGACCTGGTGTGCAGGGACCATCTCGTCTTAAAAGTTGGTTGGGTGCTTCGGGTTCCTACGGTTTTACCCAAAGATCTTTTCCTTATGTTTTTCCCCCCCTGTGGAAGCCATGCATTGCGCCAAAGCGTTTCCTCCTGCTATCGCAGCTACATTGATTTTCCTCCCCTTTGTTTTTCAGACGTGACCCAGATCTTTCCTTATTTGTGGACCCACACCATTGTGAACCCCCTGAGGGTTTTCCCAATTTTGCTGGTTCCCCACAAAAGTTTTACTCAAAGATGCCCCCCATGCTGTTGTTTACTCATTACGCCCTCTTTTTTACTGATGAGCACTGTGCAATCCATGCCCTCCCTTGGCGGCGTCCGTGACCCTTTCCGGCTTTTCCCCACTGTACTCTGTTGTCGGACACGCTTTTCAGGTTGTTAGACTTCGCAACCCTGGCTGGTCCTCAACTTCTTCGTTGGTTTTGAACTCCCCCCCTCCCCGTCCCCCCCGTCCGTCAACCACGGTTTTTTCTGGGTACGCAACCAACACATCCTTTTTACCTTGGACCCTGTTTCGGGTGATTCGCGGTTTCTTCTCCGATAACCCAACCGAAAAAACCCCCCCCAACGTCCCTATAGCTGGAACCCCCCTGTGCGGCCCCGATTTTCTCCATCGAAACAATTATCTTTCCCCCTCACGCGTTGCCACAGCCATGCTCTGGGGTAGTTCAGAGTTTGGGCATTTGGGTGACCCGACTCGGAGCCCCAACTAAGGCCACCCTACACATATTGCTGGTAGCGAGTGCTTCCTCTTTCCTTTCCGGACTTTCTTTTTTGTTTCGACCCGCTGCCGACCCTTCAAAAGACCAACCATTCTTTCCTACCTGGTCCACGGTTGATAATGTATCCTTCTTCTGGGGGGAGGCGGTGGCCCCCACAACCCCATCTTTAAACTTCGGTACTTTCTTAAGTCTGATAAGTGGCTCTTTGACATGGCAAGACAGCATTTCAGCTTCCAATAGTTTTTCCCCCGTCCCGCCTGAATGAAGGTGCTCCCCCTTTCCACGGCCGTTCTTTGAGCTTTCATCCCCTCATCATTTCACCTTTCTCCGTGTCCGAGTTCGATCCGCATTCCCCTGGGGCACCCACCCCCCCCACCAGTCCCCCTCTCGTCAATGCCTAAAACGAGCCTACACATTATCTGGCGTTTCATGTTCTTTCTTGGATTCCCGCTACACCCAAGGGGGTCCTGAGGTTTGGCGGCGATCCCCTCCGCCTGTGGGTTGTAAGTTTCCCCCCCCCCCCAAGGGTGCTACAACCAACCTATCCCCCATCTTCCCTCCCGTGAAATCAAGGAGTGCCCTCCGATTTCTTGACCCCCCGACTGAACTCTGTTTACTACCTACCTGGCCCTTCCATATGGTGTTTCGAAAAAGAGGCGTGCGAAAATCAAGGCTAACCCTATCTAAGGGGCAGCGCGCAATGGTTTCCGCTGGCCGCTGCCCGCCCCCCCCCCTCTTCCCCTCCCCCGCCACTCCCTCCCTTCCCCCTCCCCCAATACCCCCCCCTGCCTTTCCCCCCACCCTACCCACCCGCTTAGCCCCCCCCGTTCCCTCGCTCCCTCACGCTCTCCTCCCCCCCCCCCTCACCCCCGCATTCCTCCCCACGCCTCCCCCCCCCCCCCCCCACCCGTCCGATCATCCACCCCCGTCTCCGCCTCCTTCCCGCTCCCTCCCTCTCCTCCCCCCCCCCCCCCCACCCCCCCCCCACAACCCTATACACCCCCCCCCCGCACCCTCCCACCCCCCCAGCCCCGCCTACCCCCTGCCCCCCCCGATCGCTATCTTTCTTTTCTCCCTTCCCCTCCCCCCCCCCAACCCCTCTTGCAGTACGCACGACTCCGGCCCCTCTAGTCCCCCCCACCCCCCCTTTCCCTCCACCCGCCCCCTCCCCCAGTCTGCCTTACCCCCCCCCCATCTCTGGACACCCTTTCTTGCCCCCCCCCCCCCCCCTATTCCACCCCCCCCGGACCCTACGCATAATATATGTTCACATTCCATTATGCTAGTACTTTCTCGCTGGGGATACGTGTCGAGCCGACGTGTATAACATGGGCCCCTCTTTGATGCACGGGGGTACGTCTGTTCCGGAGATTTGTACTCACCTCCCCCTCTCCTCTACCCCCCCCTTTGGCGCACTTCTTTTCTAAATTCTAAATCTGAGGATAAATGCTCTTTCTTCGGTTAGAAGGAGTTTGTTCCCCCTTGTCTACGGACGGTCCCGTGTTGTTTCCTGCCCCCCATAGGGCCTTCTCGTCCTACCCCCTACTCACTCGCTGACACCAACAGACCCGGCCAACCCAGTCCACGACACAGCCCCTTCTACACAAAAACCCCTCACCCCCCCACGGGTGAAAGTTTTTGCCCCCCCCTGCCGCATTTTTGCCCTTACAAGACTAAGAAACAGCCAGTGCGGCCCCCCCCCCGAACCTGCCAAAATACCCCCGCCCACCGGTGGTTACCGGTTCTAGTTTTCAAACAGATCTTTTATTTGTGCTTAGGGGAACTTTTTTTTTTACTCCTAACGGACGGAGCCACGACCCATGATATCTGTTTTCTCTTTCAGGGAAAGCGCGCGAACCCACCTGGGCCCCCCCATCGCACCAAGGCCCGTCAGCAGACACCAGCAGACCTCAGGCCCCCCCCCCGTTCGCGCCCACCTCCCACCGGAAGGGTACCTCCCGTCCCCCCCCCCAAAGGCGGGCACCTTGTTCAATAGATTTTGGGGAATGAACCCTCTTGGAATACCCCAGACGAAGCTAGTATAAACTTTTCGGCTTGTTTAATGCCTTATCTGATTGCGGCCCTCGATTCTCTCCCGGAAATTACCTTTCCCCCCGGATGTTTTTTTTTCATTAATTTTCTGGGTCCCCCAGCCCCCCCGCACTCTCCTACGGCGATCGGCAGCCCTACCGATCCCCCCTACCAAACACACTTTTTGAGTCACAAAGTGAGTCCATCCTTATTGTGGTGCCGTTACGATTTTGTATCCACCTCGGTCCTGCAGGGTTTTCACCCGCACCCACAAAAACCCTCAGGTCCCTAGTCCCAGATAGCGAACGTTTGCCCCCCCCTCCTTCCCCCCCTACTCCCTGATTTCCGACTTTTTCCGCTGATAGCGACCCTACCCCGCGCAGCCCCAAGCGGGGAGTCTTCAACCACAAGTTCGCGAAAAAACAAAAAAGGCTGAATCGTCTGCCGCAGGGACCCTTCCTTGTTTTCAGACTCTTTAACGTCCGTGCTCAGGGGTTTCCTCCTCGCCATAGGACTTGTTGATGTTCTTGATCTTGATCAAAGTTCTTCCTGATTCCGCCCCTTTCCTGTGGGCTGTGGCAGGGTTGTGCCGCGAAAACTTTGAAACACCAAATGCCCTTTGTTACTGTTTTTTTAGACGTTCCCCTCCCGCATGATTAGATTTCCTACACCGTCACTCCCCTTCGGGCCTCCTTTTTTTAACGGCAAAGAGGGGTTTTCCCCTTATCTTCATCGCGTTTTGCAGGTACCCGCCATCTCCCTGGCCCCATTCCCCAGCGAAAATGTTGACCGGCGAGTGCTTGCAACATAGTCCCTTTAAACAAAACCCCTTTTTTAAGCGTCGGCTCCGTGACCTTTTTTTCCTAGGCATAATTTGCGCCGATCTTCTGTCTGATAATGGAACCCCCAATTCTTCTATGTTTCCCCCTGCGTTTCACCTGCCTCCCTCATTTCCGGAGGATTTTTCTTTATTTTTGTTTTTTTTTTATTTGCGCTGTTTGTCGTTTGATTTGAATGTCCCTTGAGCTCCTTTCTTTGGTAACCCCCACCATCCCCCCTTCCCAAAAAGAGTTTTTTTGATGCCCCCAAACACGGGCCCCCTTGCCTCAACGGAATGTCCCCTCTTCCCCCGGCAACGACCCGTTTCCAGAGAAATCGAATTGGGGGGGGGTGTTTCGTTTCTATTGACCAAATAAAAGGGGATTGGAATTACTCCTCAATTCTTCACCCTTTTCTAAAATCTTCTTGGAAGTGCTGCGGATTTTAATGCGTCTCTTCGGTCAACCCGGCGTTCAGGGCCGTTAACAGTGCAGAAACCCAATGTCTTCCCCCGTTTGCCGGAGATCAGGGAACCCCAAACAACTCGGAATCTCCTGAGGTTCCATGGTTTTCAAATCGATCAAGTTTTTACATTTTTAGCACTTATAAGGCTTTGCAACGCTGGAACGTTAGGTGAACGTGCCACTCTCTGAGGAACACAACGTTCCCCGTGTCCACATAGGTAAGTTGTTAGTGGTTAGTTTTGCTCCCCGGAACGCGCTATATGTGTTCCCCCTCCATCTTTTTCCCCGCCAAAATGTGGCTGTTGTCTTGTTCACCCCATCCTTTTTTTTTAAGACGTAATCTAACTGCCCCCGATTCCCTCCTTCGAACAAATCACCCCTCCATCCCCCATCCAGCACCCACTTGAGCCCGGAGACCCCCGCCGCCCCTGGTGCCATTACCCTGGGGTTGTTTTTTTTTACACCCGGCGTACTGAAACCCACTATTCGTCCCCTTATGGGGCTTTTGCGGAAGTTCTCACCTTTTCCTTCCCTACGGGAAATATTGTTGCCCCACCCGCCAACTTTGAACGGTCCCCGGTAAAACTATGTCCAGCACCCCTCTTCTCGGGCTCCAGTTTCCATTATGCGGATCTGCTCCAGTTACAACCCCCCTCACCAATCTCTCCTTTTACTAGCCACTTTCCAACATTCCCTTACTGTTCCCACCGCTGTTTTCTCTTTTTTTTTGCTTTCTTTTGACAAGAGTTGACCTGAGGTTGCCCCCCATCGTGCCTTCCCGATCGGTTATCAGGTGACTGCTTATCCCCTGATCTGCAGAAACCCCGGGCTGTAAGATATCTTCTCCTTTTTGAATCTCTCCAGAAGATTTCTTAATGGGTTCCTTGTTCAAAGGCTTCGTGGACCTTTGGCCCTTCCTGCCTTCCAACCCTCCTCCGTTAACTCGTCCTCGTTTCGTGGCTTGAGGCTTTTCTGTTTGCTTGACCTTTTTTTGTGTGAATTCCATAGCTAATAAAACCCTCCCCCCTAAAACATTCCCCCCCACCAAGCCAGGTGACCAACCAGTCCCCCCCATTTTACTCTTTTGATGCCCTCCCTTTCTGCAAATTGTTTGGCCCGTGGCCCCGATTCTTTTCCTTTTTCTTTGTCCCCCTGATCTTTCTCTTCCCCATGCTTATTGTGTTCCCAACCACTTCCTTGAATTTGCCCTCCCGTTTTTTCCACGGGGTTTTTTAGGACTTCCCTCCACCCCCCCGGGTTTTGTTTCCCTTGTTATCTTTACTGTTGTTTAACCACCCTAAACCCCCCCCTCCCCCGCGCGGCATGTCGTCTCTCCAATGATTTTCACCTTTGGTACATGGTTTCCCCCCCATTAGACGCTGCCCCTTCCCCACCCACCCGGCAGGTGACTTTGAAAATTAGTCCCCTCAGTAGTCCGCCCTTTTGCCCGCCTGACGAGATGGCCCTTTTGTTACCACAAGCCAGGAAAAACAACCTCGAAAGGACCCCATCCGCATGGGAAAAGACTTTCTTCCCCCCTTTCTGTCTTTCAATTTTCGGTCTTTTAAACCATGCAAGGGTTACGAATGGTTTACCTTTTTGGCGAAGTGACCCACACCAGCACTCTTGGTAGTAGATTTTCATTACAATCTCCTCCCTCTTTCTTGTTTCTTTTTGCCCTTCCCCTGACAAAGAAGAAAAGTGAGTCCATCTCGGAGCCGACGTAACTGCTCCCCGATTCCTGATCAATCGGATTTTATTTTTTTCACCGTTCTCTATGGCGGATTTTTCTTCCTTAGGACTTCCAATGCCCCCTGATGTTAAGTTGAACCCCCAACAAATTTTCCCATTTACAGGACCCCGAGGCTTCAGTTTAAGTGACCCTATTGAACCCTTTTAGTTGAAGGCCCAGAAAGAGTTGAATTTTTGCTTTGTCTTTTTCTTTTGTCAAAATGGTTTCAGTCTTTTTTGATAATCGTTGTGCCACACTTCTCTCCACCACCCCACCCTCAACTTTTCCCTTGTTTTTTGGGGTACCCCTACATTGCACCTCCCTAGAAGCACTCCCTTTACAAGTTTGCCTTTTTCTTTTCCCCCCCAGGTCGACCTGTTTTAGGCATCTGGAAATTCTTTTTAGAGACCCACACATTCTTCCTGTTCTGTAAGGCCGTTGACTGTTTTTTTCTTCTGGTTCGGTTCGTTTTCCTTTTACGAGCGCTTTCCTGCTTCGCTCGAGAGGAAGTATTCTTTCAATGGCGGTAAATCTCCTAGCCTTGCGCCATTTTTTTTCTCTTGAGCCTAATGCGTGGATGCCGCCCCCTTTGTCCCCCGGGGTCATCGCGATATACCGAGCGAATTTCAGTGTTGTATGTACACTCCGTCGATGCACTGTTTTTTCCCCCCCCTCGTTGTTTTGTTTTTCTGGTACCGCACCCCTGATATAGCCCGATGTCTGCTTCGGCCTTTTCCCCTTGCCCCCTTTTCTTTCTTCTTGTGACGGACACGTGCCGCCCGGTCCTGGCCGCGTTGCCTGTCCTTCAGTACGACATTCCGTTTTTGACTCCATTTAGGAACGACTCACGACTACCTAACCTCTGTTCCTTGTGTGACGGCAGCGCTCATTCCGGTTTGATTCCTGACCTATGTCTTTCTGCCTGTTTTTCCCCTTTTTTTTTTCTGCGCCAATGGAGGCTTTCCCCCTTTTGGGGTTTTTTCCCACAACGGCTCTGAGGGACTAACCGGTACCCCTTCGATCCTTTTTTGCTGCTGACCTTTCCTTTCGCGTAAGGGAACGTTTTTTTTTTTTATTGCGCCGTTTTTTTTTTTGAAAGGCGCGTCGTGAGGAACTTCCAAGCACCGACGTTCCTGATACCTTCCTTTTTCCCCGCCGGTTGAGTTGGATCCTTTTGGCCCTTTTTCTTGGCCACCTTTGCAGCCCCGCCCCTTTTTCTTGCAGATTTTGCTCACCACCCCCCCTGCGGGACTTCTTTTTTTCCCCACACAAGTTAGAGCCTGTGGAAGCCACCTTTTTTATATTTTCGGAGGGGGCGCGCACAACAAACTGTTTCTCTCCCCTTCGTGGCAAGAATTTTTGTAATTAGCCCTTCAAATGTGATAGTAATCATTTGTGCGGAGCTTTTTTTTTTCTGTGCAGTTTTTTACTCCCTTTACACCCGGGATCTTGGTCGTACTTCCAACTTCGTTCTGGTTGACCGAGGATTCCCACGATGGCGTTCCCCGTCAGTTTTTGCAGAGCTACTATTTCAGCGTTCCTTTCTGTTTTTTTTTTTTTTTCCCTTTTTTCTTCATAACGTTCCTCGTTTCCTCCCCATGGAGCCTCGTCTTTCCTTTTATCCGTGAACGGTTTTTTTTTTTTTTTTACGTGGTTACCCTCCTGCCCCCCTGACCCCCCCCAAAGGCGCCCTTTGGCAAACACCTTCAAAAACCCTTGACCCCCAATGTCCTCCCACCCATTTTTTGTTTTTCTCTCAAATTTTTGTTTTTTTCCCTTTGCCTTTTTTGCCCTTGTGCCTTTTTTTTTTTTATTTCAATCTCCAAAAACCTCGTTTCCTCTTGGCCGTACTTTATCCTTTCGGTCTTGACTGTTTCGCGTCGATTTTTATACAACTTTTTTTCAAGTTTTCTCGGTCCCAGGGTTTTGCGGTCGGGCTTCCTCGGTACAATCCTTTTTTTTCCGGGATACCTTTTTTTCTTTTCCTCCGCCGCTTTGTTGACCCTCCTCCTTTTCGGCGTGTCGCACGCCGGCACACGTCGGCTGACCCCCTTCGCATGGTTTTTTCCTTTATGTGGTTTCCGACCCTTCACGCCGACTTGCGGGCGTTGTGATCGGGGCACTGGTTTTTTTTCTTTTTTGGGACAATCCCCTATGGCTTTACTTTTTGAATTACCGAGTTTCCAGCCCGCCTGTCGTCCCCCTCTGGTTTTGAGCGTGGCCCACTTCCTCCCCCCCCTCCGCGGGTTTCCCTGGTTTTTGAAATGATTTGGTTTTTTTTTTTTTCCAAGATTCTTTCTCCCTGCACCATTTTGGTGAAACATCCCTGTTCCTTTTACTTCCGGTCCCGCAATCTGGTTCCTAGTCCCCCCCCAGTGACGGTTACTTTCCCCAAGTGAACTTCAACTTTTTTTTTTTCCCGGTCGATGCACATCGCCCTCGCCCGCCCCACAAAGTTATTTTTTCGTTTAAGTGGTTTCACAACCCTTTCTTCCCCCCTGGAGCGTTTTGATTTTTTTCCTTTTCCCCCCCACGTTCGTGCTGGCGATTCTTCACCTCTTTCTCTGACATTTTGACCCCCCCCCTTCAGAGTAGCTCAACCTGATATTTCCCTTGTCTCACATGTCGTCGACTTCCCCCCTTTTGGTAGTCCCATTTCCCGTAGACCTTTTCTTCCCGTCTTCTTTTGCCCATCAGCTGGAAGTGCCCTTGGCCATTCCCCTTTTTCCTCTGTTTTTATGGTACCCCCCCCCCATTCATGATTAAAAATGCCATTCTTTTTTTTTTCCCCCCTATCCGCTACTGGTCCGCCCCCTTTTTTTTTCCCCCTGCTTCAATGAACCCTATCCAGGGTGGTTTGACCCTCCTCAGCCCAAATCCCCCTCTTCTGCCTGGCCCCCAAATTTCCCCCTTTCGCGTGAACACCCCCCGCCTGTTTTTTTTACCGTACCTTTCTGCACAACGTCATTTGCCGCGTTTCCGACCCCTTCCGTGTTTTACTTCTTTTCCCTTTCTGCGGAGAGTAATGACAACCTTTAAGGGGGAGTTATTTTTTCCTAACCCCCTTTGTTTCTGCGATGACCCGGCGTTTTCCAAGCCGCTTCAAAACGGTCTTTCCCCCCCCCCCCAACGGTCTTTTTTTTCTGGGTTTTTACATCACCCCTGTCCCGGATTGTTTTTTCCTTGGCTCGCGTCTTGGTTTTCTCCCCCATTAGCAAACCCTACACCCCCCCTGTCTTTTGCTCAAGCTTACCCGTGTTCAGCTTCCCCCGCCACTTTCTGAAAACTTGTCCTTCAGCCCTATTTCTTTTTTTTGGGGGGTGTGTTTCCTAAGGGCATCCCCCCGCCTCTATTTTCCCTGAAGGTAGTTCGGTGCAGCGTATCCCTTGTGGTGAAAATCTCGCGACCGTTGTTTTGGTATTGTCCCTTCGAACCAAAATGCTCCCCCTTGTCCTCGACCCCCCCCAGGGAATCCCCCCCCAGGGTTTGATAATGTCTCCCTTTCTCCGGGGGGGTCGGTGCCACCACCTTTTTAAGTTTCCCCCCGGAACTTGACTCCCTCCCGGTGGGTATCATCTTCGCATCTTGTCTTCCCTTGCCCTGGCCGCCAGCGAGACTCTTCTTCTTGTACGTTTTTCCGACGGCTGCTTCTTTTTTTTTTCTGCTTATCCCTCTGCCATGTTCGTCTTTTTTCTTGACCGCCGCCGGCCCCACAAAATCCCTTCGTTCCAGTGAACCCGATCTGAAAAACGAGTTCCCACACCCCCTTTCTGTGGATTTAATCCCTTTCTTAGGTCTTGCCCCCACTGTTTTGTCTATTGCCTCCTTTGAAGACAGCCAACCCCCCCATTCCTGTTTCCTCCCAAGAGAGTCTCTCCTCCCCGACTCTTCCACTTTTTTCACTGGACTCTTCCATCCCTCCCCAGTTTGCTCCCCCTGCGCCTCAGCGACCAATCTCCTTTTCGGTAGAGACTATTTTACTGTCCTCTTCTTCCGCCACGATGACGATACTTCTCCTCTTCCTCCCCCCACAGCAACTCTTTTCCACCCCACTTCTGCTGATCCTGTACGTGCCTATTCTAATTTCCAGCTGTCCTCTTTGAGAGAGTCACCACCACTTTCCTTCCTGTTTTTCTGGTGCTGAGACCGTTAAGTCTCGTCCCAGCCTCAGAAAGATTCTTTTTCTCCCCCTCCCTATGTGTGT
>Ga0179593_1402980_pt1 | contig 12224 bp, 13 predicted proteins | sample CZODoug2_1_08_16_FD_185931 | JGI IMG/M metagenome (GOLD analysis project Ga0179593, IMG submission 185931) | Vadose zone soil fungal communities from Angelo Coast Range Reserve, California, USA - CZODoug2_1_08_16fungal (PacBio error correction) | ecosystem: Environmental > Terrestrial > Soil >... | reverse complement strand
GATAATATTTTTCGTTTTTGAATTGGCGGCGCGTTTTTCTATTACCCCTGAGCCACCCCGGTTTTTTCCCTCCCCCGGTCATTGACTGAGTTTTTACATGGTAGCTTTCCCCCTTACCCTTAGAGTAATTGGGCCGCGAAGTAGGTAGGTCCAGGCTCTTGTGCGGACCTTCTTCCGAACTTCATTCGCCCCCGAGATTCTCTTGCGTATAAGTCCAGTTTAATGCTGTTTAACCTTAGTCCCTCCTGCGTCCTTCTTCTTCTGCCTATTACGACTCTTTTTCCTATTAGTCGCCCGCCAGAGTCCCCATGTATTCCATTTTTTTTTACCATCCCCGTTTCTTTGCAACCGGAAGTCTATGTTTGCTTTTAATTTTTTGGTCATTCCCTCCCCTTGTTTCGAAGAGATATGGATTTAGTCGTTCACCGTTAGGATTTAATAAGTTGCGATGCCGTTTTTCGTGCCCTCCGCGGGATTCTGTGAGAGAGGAGAGTGGCTTCCATTTTCTACGCCAGGGGAGCCCTTTACTTCACTTTCTGGTCTCCGTAGGGCGGAAAAGGCCTTTCTATTGGTTTCATTCAGACGTCGTGGTTTCAGGACGTCGACTCGGCTCTTTCCTGAATGGATCGTCTTGACAGTTTTTTTGTGCGTGCTGGGTTGTTTGTTTCTTTACACTTCCAATTCCTTTTTTATTTCCGGAAAATTCCTTCCTGGGCTAGCCCTCCTTGTGCGCGTTTTTGGTTTTCCGGGGCGCAATGGATTGGGCGTGCACGACAGGATCATGAAAGGAAGTCCCCCTCGTCAATACCCCCATCCCATTGACTTTGAAGATGTGCATATGTGGAACCTCTGTCCGCCTCCCCAAGGACATTCTTCTTTTGGAACTTTTTTGTTACGTTCGTCCAATCGACCGTTTCCGGCCGGCCACGAGATTTCCCTCTTGTATTAATCTGGCCGTAAACGGGACTTTCCGTTTTCTTAACGCTATACTCTCCGGGTTCTGTCTGAGGTTCTTCGGAACCATTTTTGTAATCTCTTGACGGAAGTTGCTTTGTTAATTTTTTCATATCCCCCACAACCGTTCATTTTGTCGCTAGCAGTTCACAACGTTGGTTACCTTTCAGGTTGTGGGACCTTCTATCCGTTTGTCCTCGCAATTGAAGCTGCATGACCCGCCCCCCCCCGGGCAAAGAGATGGCGCCTTGCCGGGGAATCTAGCTTCCCTTCGCCGACCTTTCGTATGGAGCCCCCCGGCCATCAGCCCTCCCTTGCTCCAGTTCTTCATTTTGATAATTCTCCTTACCTCCGCGTTTCCTACTTACCCGGCTCATCCGCCTACCTCCGAGCCTCTTTGCGACGCCCTTAACACCCTTCGCTGTTGGCTTAAGGTCCCCTCAGGATCCCGTCTTCTTTCTTTATTTCTAGTTTCTTGTTGTCGGACCCCGCCAACCGCGCACCGGTGACCTCCTCCCCTTCCGTAGTTTTAGCCGTGCGCGGTGATGGATTGCTGGAACCGCTAGGTGCTCCTGTCCCCCCGTGCTGATCCTGGAGTGATGTCCTTCCCCCCTCATGTTCCTTATCGAGTTCTTCGGCCTGCCCTTGTGCAAATCTTCCCCTCAAGACGTTTTTCCACGTAGTGTTCTAGTACGGCCGGATACGTAGCAGCCCTCTCTCCCGGGTTCGCTTGACTTTGCCGAGAGTCCCCCGTGTATTAAGTCCCTTTTCCTACCATTCATTTTTTCCCGTCCTTTCCCTTTTTCTCCAGCTTTGATTACACGCTTGCCTTTTATCCGCAGCGTCCGTGGATGGTCTTGTCACTCCTCGTTACTTAAGGTCCCGAACTGGTTTTCCCAACAGCGGTAAGTTCCCTTTTCTGAGACCATGGATAGTACGCCAGGATAGCTCTTTTTTCCCTCCGTCTGGTATTAAGGTCTCTTCCCTTTTACGTCTTCCCATCGGCTTGATCTTACTACCTCAGGTTCTGATTGCCCACCCCTAACAGCGAGGTACTACCTCAATTTCCCTCGAGAGATCTATTTCCTTTTCCGTTCTCAGGTACAGTTGTGCTGGAATTTTTTGCTTATTCCTTTCCTATTGGTTGGCCACCCCTTTACCTTCTGCGCCAGACTCCTTGTGTCCTTGTGCCCTGCGTACAACCAATCGTTCCCATCGAGTTGGCCGTTCGGCCCGCCAAGTTATCAAGTAGACAATCCCTTGCCCCTGTTGGAACTCCCTGCCTGCCGCGGTTTCCCAACCACCTTTAACTCCATTGTCTTTTTCTTCCTCTCCCCCATGGACTTCACAGCCAAAACGAATTCTTTTTCCACAGGCACGACCCTCCCCTACATGACTGATCTTTGTCATGCTGTTTACTGCTTTTTTTGACTGCGGGCAATGTTTGCCCAGGCTCCTGTGAAGCTTGCTGTAGAGGGAGGTCCCCCAACAGGATTAGACTCTAATTCCCTTTTTTTTTGTAGGATCCCATGTTCCCGATTTGTCCCGTAGATTTCCCTTTCTTCTTCTCTTGCTCCTGTTTCTTTCGGAGATTGAGCACTGTTCTAACCATTTCCTGCCTGTCCCCCGCCGTACCTAGAGGGTGAGCCCGATGCGATTCTTCCTTTCGGTTTTCCGACTTTTCCCGTTCGTAGGGTCTGTTGCGTCCATTTCTAGATCTATCCTTCCCCGCCCATGGAGAATTTTTTTTGGGTTCTCTTTTGGCGCCTAATTTGGGCCTTGGTTAATCCTCCTGCCCTGTAGTGCCCACTTGCTGTTTAACTCAAAGACTGTTTTTATTTTCCCGATTGTCCCTTCAGCCGACCAACAACATTCTCTTTTCCGGTTTGTCTTTTTGCCAGGTTTGCCCGCGGGCGCAATTGTGGCCCACCCTTTTGCTGTTTAAGAACCTGTCATGCCTTGCCGGTCCCGAGCGGATAATTCGTCTTGCCCCTTGAGGTTCAGCCCTCCTTGTTTGATCAGGGGTTTCCCCCCCAAGAGCCGTCCCCGAGGCATTTGACTTACGAAATCCTGTCGCCCTCACGGGGAGAGGATTAATCTATCCTTCCTCGAATGATAGAGGTTATGGCTTAATATAGAGGTCTTCTGCATCGCCTCTGTTTGCCACCCCTGCTTCTGTTTCCAATTTTTTCGTCGTCTTTTGGGAAATGTCCCAGCCACTCAAGCCCTGTCGCATATTACGCGGTAATCGCTGTTGTCTCGCAGCCGTTGTTTAGGAGCCTGTATCCACCTTGTATCTCGTGTCGTCCGCCTCCCTACGATGATTGCCCTCCCTGGTCTCCCGCGGTCCCTTCCGGCTCTTTCCCCCCGCCCGTGTTTCCCGGTCTCTCTTTGGCCCCAAATCAGAAAGTCGTTCTAGTTGCACTGACGATAAATCTTAAAGTTTGTCAATAATGCTTTTCCCCTAAAGCCGTTTTTCAACCATCCCTTGCTCAGCCCTTCTTTTCGCCCTGCGTTTTTCGGCGGTTGGGCGCTTTGGTCCTGTCCTCCCCCCCAAACAATCCTCCAGGAGCTGGTCTCTTATGATTTTCACAGCTGAACACAGCGTGATTTGGGTGTGAAGTAGTCTGCCGCGCTTCTGCGAGGTAGGCGCGAAGTCTGCGCGCCTTAACCGGTTCGATCCGTTTAGAACCCGTAGGTGGGATTCCATATTTTTGCTTCTTGTACTACTTCTGTCTACTTCTGAGCGCGTCCGCCCCTACTCTTCCCTTCCTCTTGCCGGGAGCCAAAGGGGGCGGTTCCCTTCAGCGTGTGCTTGCGCGGACGCTCATCCAAGCTCCTTCACATTCCGGCTTAAATTTCGCAGACAAAAGGTCCAGGGATTGGTTTCTCTTTCGACAAATAACACCAACGAGTCATTAACTTTTCCTCCGCCCTCCCCCCAGTCAACAAGGGAATCTCTAAGGCGTTTATGTCCCAGTCCGCCCTTCCAATGATCTACCCTTTGAGGCCTTCAGCCCTTTACCGGTTATTTCCCCCCCTACGGAACCAATCCTTTGGGACCAAACTTGCCCCCAGCTTCGAAGCGGCAACCCTCTTTTCCCTCCCGTGCAATTTTTGTTGTTTGCTCGGATGACTGTACGTAGTGAATCGCTTTGTGGCAACAAAATTATGGCGCCCCTCCCCAACCTCTCCCATTGCATCTTCTCCCCGGACTGGTTTCCCGCATGTCGACAGCGTGTTTGATTTGCCTTTTGACACCCTTGAAAGCCCCCCCCCCCAAGTCGATATTTGTACAATATATTATTCCACTTGCTTCTTCTCTAACCAATCATCACCCCCCCCCTTCCTTGGGGTCGATGCGACGTGCCCGGACCGGGCGGATGATGACAACGTTGTCCCGTCAATTTGCTTTCTTTAGAGCCGTGAATCTCGCTCCCCAAAGCCCGCATGGCTGTTCCTCTCCCCTGCACTGCTTCCCATTGGTAGGCCTGGGTGGACTTTCCTTTTTTGCCCTACTACAATCCCCCCCCCCTATCTTCGACACCCTTTATCTCACCAGCAGATCAACTAATCCGGTTCAAGGGATAAGTGTTTCTGTGATGTTTTACTTACTACGTTCTTCTGTCTCATACAACTGAATTCTCGCCTTTATTCTCCGAACTCCCTTCCGGACGATGTACCCAGCTCTCCCCTGTGGACATTTATCTTACCAAAGTTCCGGTTTTCTCCGCTTAATTCAGTCGCAGAGACACACAATAATTCGGAAAGGTCACTTTTTCTTAACTCTGAGTAAGCCTACATGTCCAACCTCCGTCTCCAGCACCCCCCCTCCTTGGTTCGCAGCGTCCCCGGTTTCCATTGGTTTACCGTTCCAAACGCTCAGCGCCCATACCCCCATCATCGACTATACCCCTTATATGTTTGTTGTGATTTCCCTATTTTGGATGGGGTTGGCTTCGACTGAGCGTGTTTCGATACCCCCTAGCAACCCCCGTCCCGGCCGACCCCGTTCAGGTTCTCCTTAGTGCCCTGGAATTAATATTAAACCAGATTTTCCTCTTTTCTTTTACTTTGTGTAGTCCTTTCTGTTCGGGAGTTTCCTTCCTTCCAGACCTATCGCCACGCGAGTACTTCCTCTTGCCTTTGGTGAGCTCCTTGTTTTTCTATATGTTACTGCCCCTTCAGATTATTCTCCATGATCCTTTTGCTATTCATGTTTGATTATGTCTTTAGAAGAGACTTTCCAGGTTTTTCCCCCCAGAACCCACCGTTGATTACATCTTGACCTTCATTTCGTTTTTCTTGCTTTGATGCCTTGTTTTTGGATCTTCCCGGCCTGATCCGGTTGTTTCCTACGTCTTTCCGGAACTTTTCCTTAGTAATGGTTCCACTTGCGCCTTTTCTCCTTCTCGGCCACCCCCCTGGATTCTGGGGAGCTTTCTTTTTCGTTCCCCGCGGTACGAATGGCCGTCCTAGACGAGTCTTCCTCCCAATTGCAAAAATTAAGTTTTTTCTGATTTTTTTTTACCGCCCCTTTTGGTTCAGGACGTCCCCTACGCTTGATATTTATTGATTTGTATTTTGTGCCGCCTACTTTTTAGCACCCCCACCCGTTTTGTTTGCCCATGAGGCACTTCCCGTCCGCGGGAATTCAGATTGTGACGCTTTGTGCTTGGCTTTTTCCTTTTTTTGGTTTACCCGATTCGTTTGAATTCCAGTTCCTTACCACTTCCCCTAATCAGACCCCACAGACATGAATGCCTTCTTGGATCTTTTGGCTTCTCCGCATTGGGCCCAGGCGTTTTCCTGCCCTTTTTTTTCTCCCCTATTAAAGGCAGGATAGTTTGCTTTTTCTGCTATCATTCTGAGTAAGGGAACTCGTCACCGCGGCTATCTGCAGTGTTCTTTTGCCGTTTGGTTTAGTCTTCCACCCTGACTCTCTTGCTTTGAAGTTTAGGTTTTAGTAGAAACACGACCCCAACCAATTTCCCCCTTTTTTGGTCGAGTGAAGTTAAAGGGCAGGGAAGTTAACTTTTAGATACCATTCTTTCTGAGTCCTTTCCTCCGAACTCCTGACTTCCCCCTCACCCTTGGAGTTCAGCGCATTTTTTCTGCTTGGTGATTTCTTCTTCGCCCCGCTCATCGTCAAGCCCCTCTGAGGCTGAGAAACCCGGCCAGACTTTTTTCTTTTCCATCCTATGGAGTCTTCATCGGCCTCCTATTCCCTTACCTGCGCCTAATCGCGCCTTATCGTTGTACGTCCCCGCGCTACTTGCGCGGTCCCCTATTCCCCCACCCAACTTTCCGTGTCTGTCCTTTCGATAGGATACAGGATTCATCGAATCGAAATTTTTGGCTTGCGCCTCCTGACGCTGCCCCGCGCCGTATTGCGCCTTGCGCCAGTTGCTTAAGCCTTTGTTGGCTTGAGGAATCGCGGGATCTTTGATGTCAAATTCGGAGTGATGTGCACCCTGCCTTCACCGAACATACTCGAATCTTTTCCCTCTTATTCCTTTGCCAAATAGAGTTCCGACTTAATACCTGTTGTGGTGGTCAGGAGAAGCCCCCAGCGTAATCTGGTTTCATTCATCGTAGCTTCTACTCCTCCTGTGCCCTTCCCCCTCAGTGCTAGTCAATATGGATAAGTCTTTCCCTTTAGTCTAAGGTTTAAAGTTTCATACTTCCGTCCCCCTCGCGTGTGTCTTTCTGTCCACCCATCATTTCGTACTGTTGGTTCTTTTTGTTGGTCCCCCCCAAGCGAAAGCTTTTCGTCCGGCCGACCTGTCTTATCTTAATGCTTCTCCCTTTTGACCTCCGGCGTCGGGCCCCTTGATTCCGTCCGAAGTTTCGTGCTTAGTGTACGGTTCCTGCCAGCAGGGTCGGCGCTTTGAACCCCGACACCCCTCGTTCCTTTGAAGCGAGAGAGTATATTATTCTGTTCCAGCATTCATGCTCGCCCCCTGTTCCCTCCGCTGTAGGTTTTCCCTTTAGGCCATGCCCGCTTCCCGCCCCTTTTCCCCACCTGACTGCGCCTTTTCCCCCGACTTTTTTTGTCAGGTCGTGAAGGGCTTACAATATGCAAAAGACCCTTCTCATTGTGTCTTGGTCGGGCGCCCGCACGTAAGAGTGCTCTCGGCACCGGCAACGCCCACAGGCCCATTTTCCTGGTGCTTCATCACGCCTGCCCCGTCAAACATCACCCTTTCTTGGAGCTCCCCACCCACTCAATCACATTCACCCTTCAACCCCCCCTTCAGTCGGTTCCACAACGGGCACGCTAGAATCACTGTTCTCACAGCGATATGTCCTTGTTTTGTCTTTTGTTTTTGGGAATTGTGCGTCCCAGGCTCCTGTTTTTGGCTTCGAGTAGGCTCGCAGAGAAGCGGAGGGACCAATCGGATCGAGATCCTCTCTTTCCTCCTCTCCTTTTTTTTGTTTGTTTTTTTCTATAATCGATTTTTTTTTTTTTGAGAGCGATTTTCCTTAATATCGGCTAGCGACATTTCGCCCATTCAGTTCTTTACCGCAGGACATATCGGCGGTGTCTCCGCCTGCTATTGGGCTTCCCTCTTTCCTTCATCTGCGAGTGGTTTGTGATTTTTTCTTGGTTTCCCTTTTTAGTATATCTCCCCCGCCATGGACTTTCTTTTGATTTCTGCAAATGATGGCTTCCTGTTGCGGCCTCTCCCCCCCTTCGAATTTCTCTGATTTAGTAGCTCAGCTCAGATTGGATGTTCTCTGGTTTCATTCCCCCTTCCCATTGACGTCCAACAACCTGGATCTGGAAGGGTGCTTCAATGTTTTGCTCAAACCGCGTCTTCTCCTTGCCTTTTTGGCCCCTTCCCCAGTTTGGGGCGACCGCTCAGTTAACGTTGCCCCGGTCACTCCGCGACTTTCGGTGGCTGGGACGACCTTCGGTTCAAAGCGGCCGCCCCGGCTTCCCTGAGCCCGTCACGCTAAGATGGGCGTTTACCCTTTTCCTTTTTGGGGGAATTTTACTGAATCTATACATCTCCGCCTCGCGCCGACGCCAGGCTCTCTTGGTTCATATTCCGGGTCGGACGGCCCACACTTCTCAGCGTTGAACCATTGCCCTTAGTTTCTTTGCGCTTCGGCCCTCTGATGGTGGAAATGTTTAACTTCCCCTCCCCCTCCGATACGTCAATGGATTTCACGTCCCGGGCTTTGAGTTGCGCGCGTGAGCAAGAGGTTTCTTTTATAAATCTTCTATCTGGTGAGCCTCTTGCCCCGAATGGATCGCTGCTTCTCCGGGCCTGGCCCTAACCAGATTTGTTACTCTTTTGCACACGTCGATCGTTTACAAGGTCAAGCTGTGGAAAGCTGTTCTATAGTCTTTTTCCTTATTCGTTTAGTTCTGAACGCCCCTGCTTTTCCCTTATACAGCACGTGGCCCTTAATTGATCGGCCCTGAGTATTCAATCCGGAACCCTTCTACCTCGGATGACGTCCGGCGGTGGGAGGTCGGAGAGGATCCCGGCCACCACAACTTTTCTCCTTCTTCCCAGTTTTCTTTCGTGGCTGTTTTTGCCTACATGAGCCTGTCGTGAATTTTTGAAGTAGTCCTCGCATAGGCTCCTTGTTCTTCCCGCTTTTTTTTTTTCACGTAGGTTTTTCGGTACTGATAATTTTTTTGATTCCAGGAACGTTTTTACATTTTTTGTATTTCTGGCACTACCTTCGGAGTTTTTCAGTACAAGACTGCGCAGTCCCTTCCCCCCGCTTTTGGGTCCCGCGTTTTGTTCCCCCAAAGGGGGCGTTTTGAAGAGTTTTTTGCGCGGTTCACTTTTTAACTATTCGTATCCAGCCAATGGATTCACTGGCACGGTCGCCCCCGACCCCCCTTTTTTGTGGCTTGAGGAACAACTCCAACTTTTCTTCAAGGACTTCGGTGTTCGTGACCTCCTGCCAGGACCCTAATAGTACGGGTGGAGTTCCCCACGGCTCCTTAAGATCTCCTCTTGCTTCCGAGTCGATTCCCTTAAGGACAAACAGGCGTTCCACCCTCCACCCCGTTTCATTCTTCATTCCGATTTCCCAGGCACTTTAGGGTGTTGGTTAGTGATTGAAGGACTCTGGTCAAGTCTACAGTCGTGCGCGTTCTCACCCCAGCCATGGTCCATTCGCCCAATAGTAACCTTCCATATTTGCCGGCCCAAGTGCTTGTCCCCAACGGTTGCTTTCGATCGCCGGACCACCAGCAGCCCCCACCCTTTCCCCAATCCCCTTCCATGGACCCCTCTTGTCATTTTTCCGCCCAAGAAGTCCGATGATACAAAAAGACCCCACTTCCTGGGCCATCTTGCCGAGAACCTCCCCGGTTCCCCACGTGGAAGTCCAGTTTTTTTTCCCCTTGGGTCGTCCTTTGCTTCGCTTGCACCATCCCGCATTTTTATACGCAAAGGTTTCCTACCCTGCTCCAGCTCAACAAATCTGTTGGATTGGATGAAAATTTAATATCTTCCCTCACGGTGATGCCTCCCACAAGTACTCTTCCAACGATTCCAGTGCTGTTCTCCGTTCCCTACTTTTTTTTTGTTTTCTGGGTATGGATATGGTAGGTCCATAATCGAAATGATTTCTTGGCTCTCCTTTTTCTATGCTTTCTTTTCGATGGGAACCTGATGTACCCATCTTCACCCCTGAAAGTGACGCGTGAGAATCAGTTCTCACTGGCCTCACGCCCCAGCGCCCCCCCAATACGAAGGACCCCACTCAGGATGTTAGTTTCTAACCCTTAAAAGCCCTGAGCACCTTTCCCCTGTGCAGCGGTATTGGTTAATCGACACCGGCCAGCCGTCCCCCATCCCCCTTTCCCCGATGTCCTATTATTTCTTCCCTCCATTTTGTTGTGTTTCTTTTCTTGAGATCAGAGTCCTCTGTCTGTTTTTTTTGATTGAGCCTGTGTACTTAAACAAACCGCGTCCCGTCCCCCGAACCCAGGAATTTTTCATGCTCCTTTCAGCGTGTACTTTTGTCTGCCCACCTAAACGGATTATACTTTGGACGTTCTTTTTTTCACGTTTGCTTTTCGGACATTAACGACTCCGCACAAGGAGTCAGCGTTGTTTACTCTCAGTCCAGTCAGTTTCTTTTCCGAATTTAGTACCCCTCCCTTTTCCCCGGCCGACCTCTTTGGCCACGATCTTAGAGACGTCCCTTTCCTTCTCGATACGTTTTTTTGTTTTCCCCGCAGACCCCGTCTTACCGGCCTTCGTCTGATGCTTTACCTGCATTTTCGGGGGCATCACCGTGATTGTTGCATTCTGTATTTTAGTTTATCCCGTTTTTGCAGCACGAGTATTCATTTTCGATGCTTGGACGGGCAGCCATTCGTGCTTGATGGCGTCCAACCGCCTTCAGGTTCCGCCTTGACTTCCCCCCCGGGTGCGGCCACGCTTTTATTTCACACCATTTCCTGTATTGCTTGGGTAGATACTTTTCATGGTTGTACGTGTTGCATTCTGTTACCGTTTTTTGTGTCTTGTGTCCTTCCTTTTTCCACACCTTTCGACCATGAGTCCCGGGGGGGTGCTCAGTTCCTTCTTGTGTTTTTGGCGTTGGGGATTAGTGAGACAAGGGTGTGTGATCCGCTGACCCCTTCGGGATTCACTACCCCGACCCCTGATTTCCCAGACGATCAATAAGGGTCCGGCCGTCGTTTTTTCCCGCTTTTTTCGCTTGAGCATTGGCCATTATCGGGTTTTTCCGTCTTTCAAATCCCTCCCGAGCCCCCTTCTTTTTGCCCGGGGCGATTCTTCATATGTCCACCATCGGCCCTTACGCCGCTCTAGCTTTTTTGGGTTTGGCGGGCCTTTCCGAACACGGTTCCTCTCTCCCTATTCCTTCATCAAGCACAATTCCATCCGTTGTGCGTGGGATTTCAGCTTTAAAGGGTAAGGGTGGACGCCCCCCCTTTCTCAAGTCTTCTGGCTCGCAAGCCGCTGCGCGAAAATCCCCTTGGGCTCCCTCTGGCTTTTGTCCCCCCTTTTTGTTCTGTTCGAGATACCATTTACCTACGGTTCCCGGTGAGAAAACCCGGTCCCGCCGGACTTCATCCCCACCGTAGTTACTTTTTTCATCGGCTTCTCTTTTCTATCCGTACCTCTGCGCACTTTGTGACCTCCACTCAGAGCCAGTTTTTTCTCCCCACCCCACCTAGGTTTTTCTTTTTCAGATATTTTCTGGTCTTTCTCGATCTCCCTTTTTTTTGTCTCTGCCCTTCCAAAAGTTTTGATCGGTGAGACGATTCCGTTCCTGGATGGCAGTGTTTTCTTCTTCTTTGCAGTGGCTTCTAATTTTAGCCCCCTTGATGCTTTGAGTGATTCCTTTGGCACCACCTGAATTCGAAACATTCTTCTAACGCTTCCCCGCTTTGCCGTTCACAGATCTTTTCGCCCGTTGCGAACTTTTCCAATCTGGTAAGGGGCCTTCATCCGGAGAAGCGCCGCTCCCCATTTTTCCGGAATCCTAGTTGAGGTCACTATCCCTCCTCCCCCTCCTTTCTCGTAAGTCTTTGTAGCACTCAAGTCCAGCTACCTGTACCCTGTCTTCATCCTTTACGTATCGCACTCGTTTTCTGGTCTCCTTTACCCCCCGCCTTTTGACTTTTCCGGGGAGTCACCAACCTCTTTTTTCCCCCCTTGTTGAGCCCCGACTTCTGATAGTAGCATTAGCTTTTCGTCGTTTGACTGGTTTTTATTACTTTATGATTCAGGCGTCCATTTTCGTCCCGGATCCAATGCCCGGGTCCGCGCTTTGAACACCCTATCACCCGCGTTCCTTTCCGAGAGTATCGCAAGTTACGTTTAATGACTTTCCCTGTCTGTGCCTGGGCAAATGGCCAGACTGCCCCGGTTGTTCAAAACGTGACTGCGCCTGCCAGGACCTTCCCCCCTCTCCCCTTTGGGTCCTTGTTTTTCTTACACCCCATTTTTTTTCCGCCGCGGAGCGGATTTTTTCCTTCTCCGTAAGTTGCGGCCATTCGTCAACGCAATTCCTGTGCCTTTAAATCACGATTTGCCCGATGTGTTCCCACCTTTTTTTTTTTGTATATCCGGTCCCAGCCCTCCCTAAATACCCCCCCGGATTTCTTTTGCAGCAAACTGGCGTGCACGATTATCCATTTTCGTGTCACCCCTCTCTTGTCCGCTGGTTTCCATCGATTCGTTTGGGCGCTTTCTTTTTTTCCTGCCCCTTCTTTACTGTCTTCTCTTTTTTCCAGTTTCATTTTCCAGTGAGTTTCCGGC
>Ga0179593_1204680_pt1 | contig 12224 bp, 22 predicted proteins | sample CZODoug2_1_08_16_FD_185931 | JGI IMG/M metagenome (GOLD analysis project Ga0179593, IMG submission 185931) | Vadose zone soil fungal communities from Angelo Coast Range Reserve, California, USA - CZODoug2_1_08_16fungal (PacBio error correction) | ecosystem: Environmental > Terrestrial > Soil >... | reverse complement strand
GGTGATTGTTTCCTTTCGTGTACTTTGGCGGGCGCTTTTTTTCCCACAGTTTATTTTTAACTTGCCCCCCATCATTCCCCTTTTCTCCCTCCGTACGTTATCTATATCCTCCTTCCTTTTTTTGTTTTTTCGCTGATGTTCTCGTGCACACCTTTCTGGGAGCCCCCTGACCCTTTATTCCAGTTTCCTCCTTTTTTTTCACCTTTGTGCCACAGTTTGCCCCTCCCTTCACCCAAGCGCGCTTCCGATTTTTTTCCGCGTAAAACCTTGTTTTTTTATATTTGTCTGGTGTTTGAAACAGCCTTTTTCGACAATCCTCTCCCTTCTCTGATTCCCACCTTTGCCGCAGATCACGGTTTCCTTCCCCCTTGCCAGGACCACCTGTATTTGTGGGCCCCCCTTCTCCGTTTCCCCCCTGTCTTAGAATATTTCCCTCCAATCTTTGGCTCCCTCAACTTTCCTTTGTCTCCGGATTGCCCGTGAGTTTTTGTCGGAGTGCGGGAATGGCCTCCCTATTACGAGAAACATGCTTGTTGGTTTTTCCCCGCTGGATCCCTTCCCTTTCCCCACCGCCGTCTTGCTCTTCCCTTCAGCGAAGTTGCATGCTTTTTCCTTTCAGTCCCATTCCCGTCCTCACTTTTGTCCTTTCTGATCCCCTTCACCCCCCCTGCAGGTCAACCCTTGTTTTTGACGACCTCCCCTCTTGCTTTTCTGTTTTTCAATCGGGCTCCACTCCGTCTTTGCGTACTTGCAAAATGGGCACGTGTTTCTTTTCCTTTGACCCGTCTTAGTCTTCCATCTTCATTTCCCATTCCTCGTCAGGTTTCTTTACCCTTTTTGAAGGTTCTCCCCTGAAAATGGCCACCCCAAACAATTTTTTTAATGGGCATTTCCTGTTTCTGGTGTTTCGAAGGCCCTTAATTGGCTTTTTATCTTCGTTATACACTACGTTTCCCCCCTTCCAAGGTTACTTCTCTCATCTGCATTTCTTTTTTTTTGAAGTGACTGGCCCCCCCTGATGGTAGACAACCCGAGTTTTCAGCCTGGTGCTTCCCCTCTATTGACCTTCCCACCACGTTTGGAAGGGCTTTTTCTTTTTGTCCGTCATTTTTCCCTTGCAGCCATATTTTCCCAGTTGTTACCCCTCGGGGGGGCACCTTGGTTTCCAACCGTCCGCTGCTGGAGTCTTCTCCCCATCACTGGTTTGGGCAAGAACTTTTTTTGCGTCATTTTACTTCCCGTGACAACCAAGTTTTCCCTTTCGCAGGATCTCGGAATTTCCCATGGTCCCCCCTTCATTGGTGTACTCCCCCCACATCCGGTTACTTGCTGGTTCCCATACCCTGATTTTCCCTCTCCCCGGTGACCCAAGGTTCTTCTTCGGTTCACCTCGAATCGTCCAAGACTGTTCTGTGGAAAACCAGTTTTTCCAGGTTTACCTTCTGCAACGGAGGATTTCCCCTCTCCCTCATCTGCCTGTCTGGTTTTTTGTCGTTCCCGTTTTCGTTTTTCCGATTTCCCTTTTTTGCACACCTTTTTTTCGGGTTGTTTACCACAAGGCGCCCAGGGGCCCACCGTGCTCCCAGGTGGTAGTTCCTTTATCTAAACACATTTACCCCCCCGTTTCTTCCGTTTGGTTTTTTTGGTCCTTTTCCCTCCTTTCATGCCGAGAGTCTCCTCCCCAAGGAAATTCCGTTCTTCCTCCTTTGTATTATCTTCCTTGTCCCGGTCTTTCTTCGTCTATTTCCCTTTAGATACCCTTCCCCAAAAATCAACCCAGCCGATGGCTCCTTTTTCTTGCAGTCGTCCCTTCTTGGCTCGTCGTCTTCCTCTACAGCCTTTTTTTTGCGAAAGTTCTTTTGGCGCCGACCCCTCTGTTTGACTGCCCCTCCCCCCAATCCCTCAATCCCCCTGCGCACCCTCCGTCCAAGAAGGTCACGTAAAGGAAAAGAATTGCCTCTCCCAGTCACGTTTGAGCGGCTCTCGCTCTCCCGGTCCAAAGTGACATCATTCTCCGGGGCCGTTTCGAGTGGTTTTTTCTTTTCGTTGTGCTTTTTCTCTGAGCCCCTTTTCCTCCGAGTATAATTTAGTGCTGTATTTTCCCCACCTCTGCCCCTGCTGCCGGAACATGGCTCCTTTCCCGGCATGTTGTAATTTTTTTTAACTTTTCAACGGTCTCTTCACCAAGTTTGTTGGTTGGGTGGAAGCAGTTTTTTGAAGGCCCTTCTCCCCTTTGTCCAAACACGTCTGGCAATCCTTCTCAACTTTTTGTCTGTAGTTGGACTTTTCCCCCTAGTGGTCATATTTTCCTTTTTCCGGCGCATACAATTTTTTTTTTTTCTTGTTATTTTGTACGTCTGAAGTGTTTTCAGGTATTCGCGTGACGAGGCCGCTTTTCTGCACTTCTTTGGGGATGGGGTCCCCTCTCTTTACCTTCTTGTATGCTTTCTCCCAATCCTCCCAACCTTTTCTTGCCTTTTCTTTTTTTGGTTGTGTTGCTTAGAGATTCGTTTCGGCTTTTTGAGAAGGAACGTTTAATCATTGTCCCTCTCTCTTTCCTCCCCACATCAGGATTTCGAATTAGGTCTTTCGTAAGCGAAAAGGTCTTTCTTGCCCCCCCCATGCTTATCCAAAACAGGACACCCACCGGTTTAGTGCGTGTCTATTCCCCCCCCCCTTACCTCTTTATGGTCTTTAGTTCCCCCCCCATGGCCAAGGATTCAGAAAGCCCTTTCTTTTTTCGGCTTGCTCTTTACGTTTCCCTTTCCAAAGGTACGACACCCCCCTCCCCGGCGGTGTGAATGTTCTCCCTGTCTAAACTTTAAGTGCCACCTTTCTGTTCCGATAGAATGTCCCGTTCCTTCAGGGCAGGCGCTTTTCTCAAGAAAATTTTTCTTCTACCTTCTTCGGACGGTCTCGCGCAGAACCCGCCCCCCCAAGCGTGTCCCCCACGAGCTTAATCACGGCCCCCGTCTCATATTATTTTTTTCCCTTCTGCTGCGTCTCAGAATTATGTCCTTAGCCCCTTTTTCTCGTTCCTTCTTGCCTCTCTTTCTTTTACTCCGGGTACTGTTGTCCTTGTCGGTACAGTCTTCGTTGGCTGCACAAGATTCTTACGTTGCCTCTTCATATCCCTTCTGTCCGTTTTTCTTGAAGGCGTGTTTTGATCCCCCCCTTGTCCAAAGATTTCGTGGTTTTCAGTTTCTTCCAATTTACTTTTTTTGGATGACTTTACCTTTTAATTCCCGTCCTCCCCCCCCTCCTTCTGTTCTTCTATTTTTCTCAGGATTATTCCTTAAGGACATTTCTGTTTTTTGATATGCTCGGGCAGGCTTTCTTCCTCCCCCTCACCCTTTTCCCCATTTTCCCCCTCCTTCCCGCTTTGTCTGGAGCTTGACGGCCCCTGTGTCTATTACTCCTGTTTTCCGGTCCTCGTTCAACCTCATGTTTCGCATCCAATGTGTCCCCCTATGTTCGTTTTTGAGCCCCAGTACCCTTGCAGAAGGGTCCTTCAACGTGTCCACTACTTCACACCTTGACGATCGTCCCTTTTTTTTATTTCCGCATCCCTCTCCTTTCCAAATAGTGTTACTTTCCGAGGGTTCCTGGTGAGGAAGACTTGGCGTTGCAACCCTTGGCTTTCCCCTTACCTTGAGAAGTAGCTTGCGACCACTCCCTTGGCGGTTCCCATTAAATTTGTTTCAGGGTCAATTGGCCCCCGGTTTTTTTTGTACGGTCGTACTAGTCCTCTTTCCTTTAACCTTCTTTTCCTGGGTTGATTCTCTCCCAACACATTCTCTTTTCCCCTCCATTCCTTCCTCGTTTGTTTTCCCCTCTTGCCTAACTCTCACCCGGTTGTTGGTTGTGCCCTCCTTCCCTGTGTGTTTTGTGCCTTTTCCAGTGAAACAACACACAACACCAACTTCTTTGACCCGCCCATCTATTTTTTTTGAGAGTGGATTTTTCCCTCTTTCTTCCCCGTTTCAGGTTCTGGATCCCCCCTAAGCCAACCCACTTTTTGATGCCCCCCCCGTTAAACTTTTTTTTTTTTTCCCCCGTATTGTTTTTAGAGCGTTTCCTCCAATCGGTACCTACAAACATCTTCCCGCTTTCCGACTTTTGGAATCTTCTTCTCGACCGCATATGTCCTTGACCCACAACTTAACCAAACTCCCCACAACCCCTCTTTTCTTGCCCAGGTTTCCGCAACCAAAGGTTCCTTCTTTGTCGGCCCTCTTTTCCGCAACTCTTCTTTTTTTGTCTTCCAGCGAGTACCCCCCCTCCGGTTTCCCCTCCTCCTAATAATAAGTTTCGTCAGTTTTTTTTCCATTGACTTCTCGATTCAAGTTGCAAACTTTTTTCTCTTTTTGTTTAACCGTGTTTTCCCCTTCTTCCCAAGTTTCGTTTTGTCCCCCCCCTTTTATCTCCATGTCAACCCCCGTGGATTCCCTCTTTTTCGTTCTCCTTTTCCAAGTCGTTTCGACCGGCTTCTCCCCCAAGGAACCTGGGAGACCCCCCCCCCCCCCGGTGCGCATTCTTTTCTTGTTTTGTTTTTTTTTGGAAATATTCGTTCATGTAACCGCTCTTATTCACTGTGGTACACTGTGACCCACCTTTTTCACATCCCACTTGAATTTCTTTCTGGTCGTTCGGGTTCCCTCTTCCGCTCAATGGTTTTTTTCTCTGCCCCGGCTTTGTTCCAGCAGTATTAGTCGCCCCAGTTTATGCGTTGTACCTTTTTAATTTCGTTTTTCCTCTGGTCTTTTGTGAGAAGAAAGTAGGCAGGCATCCCTTTCGTTTGTCTCCGCCCAGGACTGTCTTTTCTATTATCTCCCTCCTAATTCCTTTTTTTTTTTTTGCTCTCGATCTAGTTCCCCTTTTTTTTTTGCCGGTGCAAAACCTACGTTTGTTTGGTTTTGTCATTCCCCTTAATCCTGTTTTACTCGCTCCCCTTGTTCCTCCCAACTGGTATCCAAAGCCCCTGCGCTTCCCTCTTTCGGTGGACCCCACTTTTTCTCCCTATTTTCTGCTTTTCCCAAAAGCCGTGCGCTGATTTCCATGTTCCCTCTTCTCTGCCCGCTCCACGTCAGTCATTTCCCCCCCGGTTACCAAAGTGACAAGTGGTTCCCCCGTCGCTTCCCGTTCCTGTCCCCCTCCTTTCATTCCCCTGCCCAAAACCTCAACCCTGCTCCCTTGGACTTTCCTTTTTTCCCCCGGAGACGGTTTTTTTTTTTTTTTCGATCCCTGGAAGTTTCCGTCGCGCCCCTTCCCTCGTACAACATTTGGGACCGCCCCGTTTTTTTCCCTCTCTTGGTTCCCCTCCGCTGTTCTCTTTGTTTCCCTTTCCTCGTTTTTTGATCCCCCCCTTTTGCTCTGTTTTTTGCGTCCTTCCAGGGTTGCTCCGTTTTACACTTTCTCCTTGGATTCCTTCTAATTCCCACCGCGGTCACTCTTCTTTGAACGTCCCCGCCCCGAGGGCTTTTTTTTCCATCAGGGTGTTCCCCCTCAAAAGTCTTTTTTGGCCGGTTGCCTGGCACCTGCACCCTCGGTTGCTTTCCTTTCCTTGACCGTTTTGTTAGGTCGCGCCTTCTTTTTGCCCCCCAGTCGTCCTCGAAGAGTCTTTGTCTGTATTTCTCAGTGTGCCGCTCTGAATAGTGTCCCCAACCCTTTTTTTTCCCGAATCCCGTGTCTGAGTGGTCTACGTTTTCCTTTTGTTGCTCTTGCTTTTCCTCCACTCGATCCCCTACTTTCACTTCGTAAGCCTCCCCTCACAATTTGGTTTTTTTTTTTTGTTTCAGGCCTGCACTCGGCCTCCCAACCGGACGTTACTTGGGATGGCTTCCCCCCTCTTTGTGCCCCTTTTTGCCCACGTCGTTTCAGTTGCTTCTTTCCCGATTTCAATGTTGTACCTCCCCCTCCTCCAGGGGTGAAACTTTTTTCAGTTTGACCGTAATCAGGGCTTCGTACGGATTTTCCCACCCTTTTGGCCCCTTTTCCGTTCCGTCCTTTACCCCGGGAGGAGAAGGGGTTTCTTTTCTTTTTCAAGGTATAACTCCTTTTCCCCATGTGTCCGCCCCTTTTGTCCTTTAATTATACGTTCGCCTTTCGGGTTGGCCCTCCTTCCCTCTTTCAAGTCTCAATGAATTTCTGAGGATGAGTTGTACTGGATTATTTTTGTTCAAACCTCCGATCGTCAAGACCGTCTCTTTTTCCCCAGGTTTCCACATTGTTTACCATGTTTTTATGAAGATGACCTTCTCTTTAATTCGCCCCTTTCCTAGTTGTGGCGCATTTTTGTTGAAGTGATTCCCGTGACACCTTTCTTTTTTTCAATGCTTTCCAGGGAGTTCCCTCTCCCTTTTATTTCTCTGGTTCGAACTTTGGGTCATTTTCAAATGTGGATGTCTCGGAATTTCCCCTTCCGAGCTACTTTCCCCTTATTTTTTTTTTTTCTTGCCACTAAGATTTCTGATTTTAGGACTTCCCTTTTTGTGTTCTGATATCAAGTTCTATTTCCTCCCAATAAAAATCTCCATGAAAACCCCCTGTCGGGCTTTTTCTTTGGACCCACTTTTGGGTCTTCGGGCCACGGTTTTAAATCTGACTGCAGTCCTCTTCATTCTGGCCCTCCTTCCGAACTTTCGTGGCCCCCCCCCTCCCCGTACCTCTTGGGCCCCCTCCAGCCCCGTTGAGCCCGAAGTCATCAAGAAGTGGGCCCCGACAAGAGGCCACCCCTACATGGTCTTTGCTGACTGGCAAAGTCCCAGTGCGGCTTCCGCCCTTGCCCCCTATCCGTTCCCTCCCCGAAACTTAGCGGGTTCTTCTTGCTTCGCTTCTGCGCTTTTATGGTCCGGTTTTGCTGCCTTCCCTGTCTCCGTCAGCAATGTCTAAAGGAGTTGCCTGTTTTTCCCCTGCACATGCTTTTTTTTCTTAACAGTTGATGTTCGGGCGGTTGGGCAGGTCCACCTCCGGAAGTTTCTTCTTATCCCCTTTTCCACGTCGCGTGGGTTTTTTTTGGTGGGTAATAAGTGTCAAGTTCCTTTCATGTTTGGATTGCCAACGTTTTGAGTCCCTTTGGCCTGGGTGAGTGGCCCCCAGCCTTTTCGTTTTTCTTTGTTGGACTGGTCCCTACTTTTGTCCCTCCCGTGAATTGCTTTGAACTTGCCCGTCTCACCTTTTTTTCCGGGTTTTTTTTTTTTTTATAGCTGGACGCGGCCCCCTTCCGGAATTTCGCGGCGGCACCGATGACGCTTCCCCTGAACTCCTCCTTGTGTCTGATTCAATTGTTGACAAGGACTTTTTGATCTTCGCCACCTCCTCCCCACAATTCCTCTATTTTTACCCCTCATCCGTTGTTTGTGTTGTTTTTTGTCTGGTGTCTCGTATTGTTTTTTTTTTTTACTGCTTTTTGAGGCACGGGCAACCTCATTTCCCGCTTATCTTTACACCGCCCATTTTTTTTTTTTTTTTTCTAGGATTTGTTCCCCATAGGGCCCCCCCCCCCCTCCCCTGTCCAGTGCTGCCTCATTTCGCTCTTGCAAGCGTCTCCCCCACCCTTTTTGTTTGAAACCCCGGTTTTTCTGGGGTCGCGTGGCAAGTTCGATGGCCCGTCCTCACGGCCAACGCATCAGCACACATTCTTGTTATCATTGGTTGCTTTTTCCCTTTTTCCCCTTAAATTCTTTTCCACCCAATCCTCTGGTTGTTTTTTTGGAAGGTTTTTACCCCCCCCCAGGTCTACACTTCCCATGCTTTTTCTTTACAAAGTCACCTGCTTTCTCTCGTTGTTTCTTCAGGTCAGTTCCCTCTTTTCCCGCGCACCTCTTCTACTCGTCTTGCATTCCTTCTGCTGCAGCCCCCCCGCCATAATTCTTGTTCAACGTTTTTTTTTTTTCCCGCAAAGTCCCCTCCCTTCTTTTCTCTCTTCCTTTCGGAGCCGTCGCTTCTGCTTCTTTCCCTATTCCCGGTTCCTTTTTTTTCCTCCTTTTTTTACTTCGTTTTTTTTGGGTGGCGGGGGCTCCCAGTCTGGTTAGTTCCACCGCCTTCTTTGAGGGCTTTCTCTTCTTCTACGTTGCTCCATCGTGGGACTCCCCCCGTGGACAGTCCTCTCTTTGCTTGTCATTTGTTTTTTTTATTTTTTTTCTTCTTCCCTGACCTTTGTCTTATTCCGACCCGCACCCGTTTCAGCGCATTGGGCCGATTTCATTTTCCCCCCTTTTCTTCCTCTTTTTAAAGACTTTGGGACTAATTAACGTGTTGTGGTTCCTGCTATGGACATTTTCGTTTAATCTCCCTTTCCCTTGGTGTCCAATTCGTCCCTTGAACGTCGCTTTGTCGCTTGACGCCTGTTCGCTTCCCCCCCGACCTGTGTGTACACCGTTAATCCTCCCCCCGGGATGCGCCCCCCCATGGTCGATTTCTGTCTAAGTCCCTTTTCCTGTTGGCATGTGGCCTTCACTTTTTCCACGATCCACATTCATTTTGCCTCTTCGGCCTTGTTTTTTTCTCATCCGTATTTTTTTTCCTTCCAAATTGATCCTTTTGAAAATCGTGTTTGGCAACCACACTTGGGGCCTTAGACATTTGGTTACACACCCTTTCCTTGGCATTGACTCGATCTCTTTGCGATTCCCTTGCCGCCTTTACCCTGTACGCCGTCAAATTGCCCCCCGTGCTGTCGGGCACGTCGCGATTCGTTTTCCCCTAGTTCCATGTTCTATGATTGCAACACTTTGACTCTTTTTTCAAGTTACTTCCTCTTTTTTCTCTTTTTTTCATTCCCTTTCCCCTCCCCCCCCTCTTTTACCGCGGTGTTGAGACGCGTTTACCGGCCGTCAGCAAACAAAACCACCATTTCAGCTGTCTCTCCTCTTCCGTGGATCTCGTTATACGTTTTTCGCTCCCTGAAGGCGGTCCCTTTGTTCACCCCTCAGAACTTGACTTTTCGTTTCACTTTTTGTCCCGCTTCTGTGAGTCCTGGTCCACCTTGCCTTTTCCCCGGTAAACTTCCCCCCCATTCGTGTGGGCCGTCTTTGCAGATCGATCGTCCCTCCTTGTTGGGCCAATAACCCTAGTTCCTTTTTTAGGCTGTTTCAACGCTTTTCTTTTTTTGGCGCCCTCTTCATACCCCAAAGCACTCTTTTCTTTCCTTAACCGCTTGAGTAACCTGCACTTCACTGTCTTCGTGCGTTTTTAATTATCCCATCCCTAATCCGTGTCGTTACGGCCCCCCCCTGGACCTTTAGTTTTCGATCAAGTTGCCTACCCTCCTTCTTGACAGTCCAATCAATAACACGCTGCGGTTTTTTACTTCCCGTCAGCGGCGGAGTCCCCTCTTTGCTTGACTTTCTGGCCGCCTTTCTTTGCTTTCCCGTCGACCCTCCGTTTTTCATCCGGGTTGAGACCCCCCCTTCAGGTTTTTTTCGCCCGCAGATTATTTTTCTTTACCCTTCTATAAGGCTTGCGACAATTCCTACCATTGTGGTCCCCCCCTGGGGCAAGTGTTGAAGTACACTTTCCTTTTCGGCTCCTTTAAGATCTCCATCGTGTTGATCGTGCTCGCTCTTTTGTTTTCTTTTTTTGCAGACCGTTTCGACCCTTTTGGCGGAGGGAAGAGCGTCTTTTCCTTCGTTTTCTTTAGAGTTCCCTTTTTTTGCGGCCTCTTTTCCCTTCCCTGGTTCTCTCCCTTTTGTTACTCTATCTCTTTTCCCTTCCTGTTGTTTGTGGTGGGTCTATTTTTTCTTGCCGGCTGATTCACCTCCGTGATGGTGCCCGTTTACTTACTGTTTCCGCGTCAGACCCCTTTGCCTTTTGCCAGGGACCCCCCCTTTTTTCTCGTCCCTCTTTCCGCCCTACAAAACCTGTTTGTTTCGCCTATCGCTTTCACCACACTGCCTTGAGATCTCGTCGCTTTTTTTTCCCTTCTGGCCTCTTCATCTCCTAGCCCATAGTACTTTCCACCTGTGAAAATTTAGGACCACCTGTATGCCTAGCCTTCTGCCCGCTATTTTCCTCCCCCTCCTTTTCTCTTTCGTTTGACATGGTTCCTTTTTGGTTTTTTTCTCCCCCTGTGATTTTTTTTTTTTCGGACTTCTGGGAGCGCTGCCGCCTTCTGTTCGAAAAAGCTTGGCGCCCGCTTTTCTATCTTGGACAACCACCACCGTCCCCCTCTGTTTGTTGATATTTACGGTCCTGCGACAGTGCGTTTGCACTTGATCGTTTGGGACGTCAGGTTCCGTCCTTGACCCCTGACCCTTTTTTGACTTGCCTCTTAATTGTTTTTTTCACCAAGGCCCTTGGTACTCTTTTTCCTCTAGGCTTTGATGTCCTCTTTCCTCCTTGCCCCATTCTTTGCCGCTGCCCCCCGTGCCTCTTTGCTTTCAACCGTCCCTGTTGTTTCTTTGGCCTTCCTGTCCTTATTCAATCCCTTGACTCTGTTTTTTTTTGATTTTTCAAGATTACTTTCCTCTTCCCTTTTTTAACCAACCAGTTCACGTTTGTCTCCCCCCCCTTTTCCCCGTCTCTTTTTCTCCCGGTCCCCCTGGCTGGTGCTTCTCGTTTATCCACTCTCTTCCCACTGTAAGAGACTTTTTCTTTCGTTCCCTTCGCCCTGTTTTTTTTTTTTTGACGGGCACCGTTCCTTGCTTTTTTTTTTTGTCCTGTCCCACCCACACCGCGTTTTCCGCTTGTCCGTGTCCGATGGTGTCCCGCCCCCCTGCTGATTGGACCCCTTATGTTTTGACCCTGATCATTGGTTTACTGCAGCTGAACCCGGGCCAGGGGGCCCTTTCCTCTGTTGCGGGTTGCAGTTTCCGAATCCCGGTTTGTTCGGCTTCCCCTTTCCCTCTTCCCCCGGTTTCCCCGGTTCTAAGGCTTCTCCTAACACCTCCCTTTTTGCCAAAGCAGGTTTTCCCCTCCCTTGTGGGGCCCCTTCGGTTCCACCACCGCTTTTTCCAAATCTTTTCAAATTGGTTGTTTGACGATTTTTCCTGCTGGCCCCCACTGTTCGCATTTTTCCTTTCCTTGCTTCTTGTTTGTCCCCTTTGAAAGGGCCACCCTGTGATGCACGTGGACCTTTCCTTCCGCCTCGCCCTGGATTGTTTCTTTGTTGTTGCTGCATTGTTTGTTAATCTGTTCCACTTTTTTCCCCTTGTAAATGTTTCCCTTGGGCAGTCACGGCTACCAGGGGCCCTTGGTTCGTTTTCTTTTTGACTTGGAAAACCCTTTGACTCGGTGTGATTTCTTTTTGCGTTCTCTTTCTTCCCCGGAAATTCATTGTGTACCTTCTCCGGAATGCTTGTTCTCGGCAGGGTCCTTTCTTCTTTTTTCGTTCTATACGGTCGACTTTGACTTTTTCCCCCACACTTACATTTACCAAAATTCTCCCTTTGACCCCCTCTGATCCTTTTTGAGCAAGTTCCCTTTCCCTTTTTTTCTTCCCTCTTCGTTGGTTCCTCGCGCGGTTCCTTTCAAGTAGAACCAAGTAGTTTTTTCCTCGACGATTGGCCCTCCCCCGCCCTTTTCGCTTAGCACCCACTCATTGTCCGTCAATCAAGGAATTTGGCCTAACGTGTAACCGTCCTCTGTTTCCCCGTAACTCAAGTCAAGAAGTCTACTACAGTGGTCTCTAGTCCAACCTTAGTTCCCTGTTTGTCTCCTCCTTCCCTAGGTGACGGGGGGCCCCCCACCCAATGACTAGTTTTTGAACAGTCCGTTTTGGCGGTGCTGTCCTTTTCCTGCTTGGCCGCTTTTTTCCTTTTTCGGGTTTGGACTGTGCTGTTCTCCTTTTTTTTTTTCGAAACTCTTTTTCTACACGTCTTGCTTTTTCCCCCGCCTTTCCCTGCAATGACTTCACCAGGCGATGAGGCATGGGAAGTTTATTTTTTACCGCTTGACAAGTTTATCCTGGCGCCCTTTTCACCCGTTTGATTCCCTGGGTTTTTGAAAACTCTTCCAAAGTTCTTTCCGTGTGATTCCCTGTGGTCTCCCCCCGCCTGATTCCCCTATGAGGTTTCCGTTTGGATGCATTCCCTGGTTGCTCGATATTCCTTTGCTGACACTCCCCACCCTTTTTGTTTCCTTGTTGTGTGATATTTTTCCCCCGTGATTAGGGCGGTATTCGAGTGTCCTCGGGCCCGTCAGTCGTTTGTTTCTTTACCCCCTTCTGGTTGATGGGGAAATCTATCGGGACCTGATGTCTTTTTGCTTTTCCATTTTTTCCAACC
>Ga0179593_1655948_pt1 | contig 12225 bp, 18 predicted proteins | sample CZODoug2_1_08_16_FD_185931 | JGI IMG/M metagenome (GOLD analysis project Ga0179593, IMG submission 185931) | Vadose zone soil fungal communities from Angelo Coast Range Reserve, California, USA - CZODoug2_1_08_16fungal (PacBio error correction) | ecosystem: Environmental > Terrestrial > Soil >... | reverse complement strand
CTACCTAAGTAGGCATTTCCCTTTCCCTTTATGCCTTTCATACTAGTATCAATATAGGGTGCTACCCCGGCTTCTTTCCTTCCCGGACACCCCCGACGAACTAGGGATAACGACCTTACCCTCCTCTCGCTCCCCCCACATTACCCACACATCTCCCTTCTGGATGTTGCCCTACCAACCCCTTTAAAAAACAATTTAATTTTTGCTAAAAAAAATCCCCTTTCTAGCACGGACACTATGTTCTTCTTCTTTCATGCCCCCCCTTTTTCTCCCCACCAAGCTCTGCCAGATCCTTCCAATCACCCTCCTTATACACCCCCCGAATTTCTTGATTTCATGGAAACTTCTGCGTTGTAACAGAGATAGACCTCCCCCCCCCCCCTATCCCTAAGGCCGAAAGTCCGGACTTTTTACTTTTTGGTTTTTTTCCGCCCTCTGAGATAATTGAAAACAGTACTGGACTTATTATTCCCCTTTGAAATATTGAGTTCCTTAAAAATCGACTACAATCATGAATACGCCCAGGATTTGCTAACCCTTTCCCCTACTTTCTTTCCTCGAGAGTTTTTTACTTTTTTTAACCTCCCATTCCTCTTCCGCCCAGAAATTTCAGGAAATAGTTTCACTACCCGATTCTCTCTCTTGTTGTGTAGTTCTAATCTCACCTTCTCCAACAGACAGAAGGTGTTTCCGCAAAAAAAAACTCCTCGTCCCTTTTTAGGCCCCCTGTGTTGAGGAAAGCATTTCAAGACGATGTCGCCTCCGAACCCCCCCCCCCCCCCTCCTTACTGGGCCCCCCTCTAAAATGGATGGCACCTGTCTTAAATTCCTTACAAGCATCAGACATTTTTTTCGAAAACTTTAAGAATAGCAGATGTCAGTTCTACCTTCCTCATTCCATTCCAATTCCGATTACCCCCTTTTCCGTTCTCTTTTTCTCTACCCCCCTCTCCCATCTTTGATTACATGTCCCCCCAATCGTATGTTGATTTCTTCCTTCACGGTATTATTTCCCAAAATGCAATACTACCTCCCTTCCCCCTTTTTGGGGGTGTCCCCCCTTCCCTTCTTTTTTATTAATGTTCAACCCCCCCCGCCCCTTAATCCCCCTCAAAAATGCCCTTCCCCGGGAAAAGCCATTTTTTGACCGTTCCAACCGCTATTTTCCGTTAAGGTGTCCTCCACTTTTTCCCAAAATAAACTCCTTCTTGTCAAACTCTTCTTTGAAGATATTGTATTGATTTGATGAACGAGTTTTCCCTCTTTTTTTTATTGTACGAGTTGGCCAATTTCCTTTTCAGTATTCCCGGTTATGATTTTCAGATTGGTGAGACCTCTCTGCTGGTAATTTTCCTTTTCGTCTGTATCTGTTATCCCCCCTTTTAGCCCCTTTTCCCCCCCTTCGTCCTCAAATTTTGTTACCCCCACTCATTCTCTTCCCCAGTTGCTCTGTCGCCCCCCTTGAATTCCCGACTTATGTACCAAATGAGTGAAAATTATTTGACCATCTCCCCTCTTTCCATTCCCCTTTTCACCCTCTTCATGTCCCTAGCCTTTCCCTGAAAAGGCACAGAAGGCAGTTGTTCACCCCAGCAATTCCCCCCCATTTGGGTTTGGTTTGTTTTCACTCAACTTTTTTTTTTTCCTATAATATTTTATAACCAACTTTTCTCTGCTCCTTGGTGCCACTACTCTCTTTTCCGATCTGTTCCTTGGGTTTCCCCCCTTTATTTACGTCCTCTCCTCAGATTTACCTCGAGTGCTTATCCGGGGTGTGTTACCTTCAGTTGAAGCGGTGCCCTTAACAATTTTAACAGTTTGTTTGGCCCATTAACGTTTTCTCCCCTCCCAGAACCTTTCTTTTTTGTGAATGGGGTAGGTTTGGGATTTCCTTACATGGGAGCTTTATCGGGCCGGTTTTCTATGATTGGGCTCCCTATACCTCCCCCCCCCCGACGATTTTTATTACCCCCATCGTTCCACGGTCTGTTCATTCCACCTTATGTATAAAACCACCTCTTCTCTCTCTTTTTCTCTCCTTTTTTTTTTTTCGATTGGAATTACCCCATTTTTTGGAATTCATCCTCAATTCCAGACACCTCTTCCTCCTGTTTGCATGAAAGTGGAACATTAGGTTCTCTCCCCCCCACATCCTTCTCCACCCCGGCCTAAAATGTAATATACTCCCCTTCCCCAAACCCCCCCCCAAAACCCTTAAAAGAGCTCTAAAAACCTTTGGCGTCTGACTTTCCCTTCGTTAAGCCCCCCACCCCAAACTTCATGCTTCATTTCTTCCTCTTTTTCCCTCCCCCACCCGAATCACCAAAAGAGTTTTTCCTCTCTGCCCCCCCCTTTCCTTTTTCTTTTTTGAAACCCCTTGCTTTGAACCCCCCAAAAGTACCCTCTCCTCTTTCTCTTAGTTTGTTTCCCAAAAATGCTTCTACATTGGTTTTATTTAGATTAACGACCTATTTTAACTCTGATTGCCACCCCCCCCCAAAAGCCCCCCCCTTTTTTTGTCAGGGCGGTCTAAATGAAGCCCATTTTCCGTCTTTCTTTTTTTTTCATTTAGTTATTATTTGATTTTTTCCCCCCCCTTCTCCTCCCACTGATTGGAATATATTAAAAAAATTTTTTTTTTCCCCCTCTTTATTGAAATACCGTTCTTTTTTCCCCCCATGTCGGCCGACTCTCAGTCTAACCCTCCTTCTCCCCTTTTCCAAAATGAATGATTTTGCCCTTTGTCACCGTACAGCACTCCAGTCCGTCCCATCCTGTTTCTCCCCTAAAAAGCCTCTAAGTACTCCCATCTTTCTCCTGGGCCCAACTCGTCCAAATCCATCTTTGACCACGCTAAGAAAAGACAGAAAAACCCCAGAAGAAATACCCTTCTTCTTCATACTCTTGTATATTACAAATGTCTGCCCGCCCACTTTCCCCCTTTTTGGTTTTTTTACCACCCCCCCCCCCCCTCATTTCGCCCCTCTTTACCACCTTGTAGGTGTTTTGGTTTAAATCTCCTTTTTTACCTATACTCGTAGGGTTGGGAGTAAGTGAAGGCTTTTCCCTTTTAATTTTACTCCTCCCAACGGTTCCTGAGATTCCCGTTCCCTATGTTTTTTATATTAAAATCCCCTTTTTTTTCCTTTCTCTGCCAAGAATTTAACTTCCAAACGCCTCTCTCCCCCTTCCCTTCATTTATTTTCCCTTGATAATACACCTCCTCAAGTACTCTCGATCTTTCTTCCCGTTTCCCGAAGATTGATCTCAGGTATTTCGTCAACTCCTCCCAGACTTCTCCTATTTTCATTACTGTTTTATGTTTCGTTGAGCCTCTCTTTCCCTTCCCCCCCCCCCCCCCCCTGGACTGAACTTAATGCATGAGTGATTCTTCCCTATTTGAGTTTCAATCTTGGGCAGACAACCGTCTTTTATAGGTCGTTTCGCTCTGACACCCCTCCCTTCCTAAATGTCCAGTCCACTTAAAATTTCATGATTCTTCTTTCCTTCTTCATGGTTCCTTTACCCCCCGAAAACCAACCCCTTCTGTTTCCTAATTCCCGTCTTTAGAAAAAGACTTTCGATTCCGATTTTCTCTTTATGCCCACCCCCCCTCTAATTTCTAAATTTTTTTTATCAACTAATATCACTCCCCATTCCCTTTTTTTGCCCCATTCTACCCCTCCTTAAGAACTTTTCTGCTTTTCCCTCTGGTCCTCCCCCCCATAGTATTGAGTCGAATCATTGTCCTCCTTGTTTCCATCCCATCCCCACTTCACTTCAATAGTAATTAGAAGTCTCTTTTCCACCTTTTAAGTATAAGGAGATCTTCCTACTTTCTTTACCCCCCTTCCTTTTTTGAGAATATGGTGATCTGAACAACCAATTTTCCGTTTTTTCGATAATTAGGTTTTTATATTTCTTACTGGTCTCTCAAAGAAGCATGCTTTTTTTAATGTGCTTCTCTACATCCTATGAGCCCGTCTCTCTTTTTTTTTTAAATTATTTACGCTTAACTGACCGGAATAATGTGGTTTCATTTTTAATGGTAATTATCTTTTTTCCCAATTTCCAACTATCTTCAATATCGCCTTTCTCTTCCTTCTTTTCTCTCGGTCCTCCTCGGGGTTTGTTTACCCCCTATCCCTTCGTGAAATCTGGTGAAGATATTCTTATTTTACTATTCACTTTCTTTTTTCTCACATTCCCCCGGTCAGTTAGCTCTCAATACCCCACTAATATTCCTAACTTTATGTTCTAATTACCCGTCCTTTTTCATCATAGGTGTATCAAACCCCTTTCTCCCATCCTCTTTCCCCCCCTGTCCCTCCCTACCCAATCTTAATTTCTTGGATAAAACTTCTAACTTGATATTTTTCCCCCTTACCCAGATTCTCACCCTTTTTTTTAATATCTTCATCACATCAATCTCCCCCCCCTTCCTCTCTCCCTCAAAATAAATCAATTTAATGGAAACCCCAATATAAATTCTTAATCGATTTGTTCCCTTTTTTTTCCCCCCAGGTTCCGTGGACAGAGTATCCTGAATTGAAACCCCATTTCACCGCGACTTTCCCCTTAATCCACCTTTTGCAGTTTCAGAAGTTGACCTTCTATAAAATCCCTTGAAATTGAGTTTTGTACTTTCCTCTCCCCCCAATCATGAATTCATCAGGAGTCTTTCTACCTCAGGACCCTCCCCTCAAGAGCTTTTTCTTTTTTGTCTTCCTCTATGCCAATGTAATATGAGCCCAACATATTCCTCCTACCAAGATTTAGGGACTCTTGCCCTCTCCTTTTCCATAATTCTCCCCTTTCGAAAAGACTTGTTTTCTGGTCCCTTCATAATCGCCCCTTCAGAGTAGGGTTTCCTTTTTTGTTTTTTTTCTTTTACCAAAAGAGTCTGTCCAAACGAGAACTCCCCCGCAAGCCCCCTATCGGCCCCCTCTTCCCCCTGGATGGGACCGGTATTAAAATTACTTAATGCCTCCTCCTCCCATTCCTTTCGGGACACGTCCTCCTAGCCTCTGTTTTTAGGACAGACTTCTAAGTGCACTCTCCCATTCCCCCCCCTACTGAACTGAAGAACTTTTGTCTTTTCTTCTCTAATCAATATTGCAAAATGGTATTTCTTAAAGCCTTCCCCCCTTATGGCTGGATTCGGGGAAACGGTATTATTACCCACCACTTCATTACCTTCCTACCCTGACCCATGACTTTATATATTTCCCCCGGACTCTCCTTCCCCCCCAACTACCGTGGCTGGCCTATCAATTGTTTGATTAACCAAAACTTGTCCGTTTAAGGCAGGGCAGAAGGTGTTCCCACCCATCAAGCGAAGTTCACCGCTTTTTTTCGTAAGATTGTATTGATTTGATGAGTTTTTGAATTTTCGCCTCTTTGCCCATGTTCAGACGGGCACGGACTTTTTTACGGCTAAATCTGTTTCCCTTTTTCTTTTGAGTCTTTCGATTATCAACAATTCCTTCCCCCCCCCAAATCCTTTTTCCTTCCAAATTGTTAACAAACATTCTCATCTGTCAAAGGTTTCTTTAGGAGCCCCCCTTTCGCCCCCCCCGAATTCCCGGTCATAAACTGATTTGATCTCAATTCAAAAATCGGTGGACAGATTTCCTTTCCCACCACCCTCCTCTCACTATTTTCAATCAAGGACCCCCTGAAGGCAATTTTTGTCCATCCTCCCTCCCTTTTTCCCCAAAAACCACTTTTCTGGTTTTTGTTTCCCTTCTACCATTTTTTATATTCCCATCCCAACCCAGGTTCAGTGTCCGTACATTTTGTTCGACCCTCCTCTCTTGTCCCCCCGGTGGTTCCAAATGGCACCCCGTTGGTCCTTCCTTCCCCTCCGCTTCTTAACCTCTCGTTTTTTATTTGTGTGTTATTTTTCATCGGTGAGGGGAAACCACAATGAATACCTGAATGGTTTTTTATTTAATTTTCACTTTTTCTTCTCCATTGACCCAGTTTGCCCTATTGTTTTGTTTGGCTTTTGTTTGTCCTTTTCCCAGGTGCGTCCAATATTACATTTGGAGGGTTTGTCCTTCTTTCCCCTAGACCCCCCCCCCCTTTCCCTTCTTCTGTTGTGCTTAACCCCGGAACTTTTGTCTTCCTTGTCTTGATCCCCTGATTGTACCCCACCCCCCCTTTCCTCCTCTCCCTTTTTTTTTTGAGAGCGATAGATTTGAATCCCATTATTTTCTCGACCTCCCCCCTACCCCCCTGCTGATCGTCTCCGGGGTTCAATTGATCCTTCGGAAAATGGATTTATACTGCGTTTTCCCCTCATGCCCCCACAGGACAATGGAATAATTTGACTTTCCCATTTTCATTCCTTCACTTTTCCCCCCCCCACCACCCCTCCACCCACCCACACACCGCTCCCCCGGCTTCTTTTAAGTAACTCACACACCCCTTTTGACTTTTCTTTCTCTTCCCAAAATAACACCACCCCCTTAGACCCCCCCCCCCTCGCCCGATTGTTACTCTCTCTTCTCTGGGAACAACATTTGCCAATTTGAAACCCAAAGGCCTCAACCCTCCGAGCATTGATCAAACACATGTTGGCCCCTACCCATTATTTATCCTTCGCTCTTTATATTTCGATTTGAAAACAACCTCCATAAGTGTTGTCCTTGTCCCGAAATGAAGCCAACATTTCCTTTTTTTCCCGTCTTTCCCGTCTGCTTTGGAATTCCCAGTCCCTCCTTTGCCCCCTGATTGGAATCTATTCAATTCCCCTCTTTACCCGTCGGGTTTTTGGACTTGCTTGTGAGCCCATCCCTGTCCCTTATTTTTCCCCTCTTTTTGACTGCTTGTTGAAGAAAAAGTGTTGCTTCCCAGATCAATATTTTTTTTTTATCCTTCCCTTGTACAAATAATACTTTCCGTAACGTCGCTTCCCTTAACACTTTAATTTACCCCTTAGGACAACTTTCCTCAATCCCCCCCATCCTCGCACACTCGTTACTCTTTTTTTCCCTCTTTTGTTTCTTTGGTGTTACCCATTTTCTGCCATGGCCTTCCCACTCCCATCCTCTCTTTTTACCCAAAAAATGCTTCCGCTTTTTTCTTCTCCCCCCTTTTTAATATTAAAAATATGAAAGTTTGGTCAGGTCTCCTTTCCTGATGGATTTTTTTTTCAGTTAATAAGACTACGGTTTTTTTCATGAGCTCCCTTCCCCTACGCTTTGTATCACATCATTTTTTGAGACAAGACTACTCCACCGATTTCTTCCTCCCTTTTTCATGCTTTTTATAATCAAGTAGCGTCGGTCTACGCCTCCCCCCAGGTTGACTTCCTTTATTCTCATTTGTTAGGAATTCATACCGGATTTCCCACAATTTCCCCTCTTCCCGTTGGCGTTTCTAGTTGGTAACCTCTCTGTCCCTTGGCACCATGGATTCTACTCATTGGTGATTCGTACGATGCTTCCCTCTGAGGGCCAGAACCAGTCGGTGTCTCTTTGCTGCTAGGACCGATTATCCCGCGTTTTCGATTTTCCTTTTATGAGTCCTCTTCCTTTTCTTAGATTATACCACCTACAAACCCCCCAATCCTCTCTCCTTTTTTTAAGTCCCCCCTCTCTTTAGAACCTCCTGATTCGTATTACCCCCTGCTTTTTCGACTTTACTACCCCCCCCATTCCCATCGTTATAACTAAGAAAATCATTTCGTTTCCCTCTCTTGCTAAATTGAAACCTTCTAACGTGGTTACTCCTCCCCCCTTCCCGTGATTCATGAATCCCCCCCCTCAAGTAATTTAGTCCTCTCTCTTCCCCCTTTCCATGCCTTAAAATGCGTTTCCCCCTTACTTTTTACTTTTCCTATTTTCTCCATATTAAGAGCTTTATATTTTTCATGCTTCACCTCCTTTTTCTGGAATTGTCCTTTTTTTTGACACTCTCAGTAATTTACAGGTCCTTCCCCTCATCTAATTTTCTTTTACATTCTCAAATCAAAGACCCACTTTTTCTTAGATTTTTTTCATTTCTTGTTCTATTTAATACCAATTACTGTAATCTCTCTCCTTATTGTAAGTACTCCCTACTCCCCGGATGTTGAGACCCCTACATATATCTTTTTCACCCAAAAATATAAAGGCATGTCCCCTTAAGAAGATTTTCCTTTCCCCCGTCCTTCTCCCCTTTTTGTTGTTGATGCGAATACAAAATCTTAATAATACCCTTTCCTCTATTGTCCCCCTCTATATGTCATGACGGTCCCCCCATTCCTGTCCGTTAGCTCTCCAAATTCTCCTTTGTTACGTCTGACAGTAGCGAGAGCAAACTCTCCCGCCCTCCAAACCCCTCCTCCCCCTTCCTTTTCTTAGAACACAAATACATATAAAAATCCATTATTTGCCTTAAATTACTTTCCTTTTTCCCCCTCCTTATTCACTCTTTTTATTATTTCTAATTCATCTAACTATAACTCCTCGCTGACATATACTGAAAAACTCAAACCCCCATTTCCTTCCCAAATCCTTTCTTTTGATGTTGAACAAACAGGCTGTGCTCCTGACCACTTTTTCCTTTTGAGGGGTTGTATCTTCACCCCTTCCCTCATCCAGTGAGGACGCACCCTCTAGAATTTAGCCGTTTTTGCCTTTTTATTTCCTTCCCTTTGATTGAATAGAGTTTGTTGTGCCGACAAGTCTTATACGATTTTAACCCATATAAGGACTCTCCTCCTCCCTGAAGTCTTTGTTTTGTAGTTTTTCCCTCCCCGAAATTTCAGAAATCTATACCTCGTCCTATGAATTCGGTATAATGGCTTTCTCTTTAAGGCTCCCCCCTCCAAGACCTTTTCTTCCGATGAACTTCGCCATTCCCTTCAATTTCCCAGGTCCTTGAAATGAATGCCGAGATGTAAGCAAGTCCCCTTAACCTCCCCCTCCCCAGTATTGCGTAAAAATATCTGCCAATGGTGTTTTCCGGTATTACCTTTTCCCCCTCCCCTGAGAATAAGACCAGTCCTTTAAACACTGGAGGCTGCATCGATTAGTTTGAGACCCTCCTTCTCTGATTTCTCCCCTAACGGCGTGCTTTCCCCCATTTTCCTGGCAAGGATCTTCTCTAAAATCACCCGGCTTTTCCTTCCCTTCCCCCCAATCGTTATTCCTTTTCCTCTCTAGTTTCCCCTTTTCTGTTTCTTAAAATAACCCCCTCCCCCTTCCCTTACTATGAAAATGAATGTCTCTTTTTCTCCTTCCCCCCCCAAATGCTTCCCACATCAACACCTAAAATATGCGGCCCAGCCCTTTATTTTCCCCCCGGTCTGGGGCAGAAATTGTCCCCCTTACCTCTTTTCTGAACTTTTTTTTCCCTTTTGCTGCGCATATATTTATTGATTTCTTGTCCGAAAGATCTCTCCGAGTTTTCCCCCGCAGAGGGGCCGTCCTGCCCTATGTTTTTCCCTCTTCTTTCTTGATGGAGTAAGGCCGGTTCTTTCCCATTTTCTTTCATTCCACTATCGTAAATTGTTAACAAAAATTCTAAATCGTGTCTCGGTATTCTATGTCTTCTCCCCTTACCAAGAATCTAAATAAAATGCTTTTTTTTTCCCTTATTTAAATAACCTCTTCAGTGCAGCTTCACCTGCCGTAAATAGGGCACTATCTTTTTTTTTTTTTTTTTTCTTACAACGGAACCCTTCCTGCCTTTTTAGCCCTTCCCCCCCCCCCACAACCTTATGGCTTTTTTTGGTCCCCAATGAGTAGTACCCTAGTTCTTCGCCCTCCCCCCCCCCTTTTAGATGTCTTCCTTTGGTTGCACTCGATTCTCTCCCCTTTTGTGGTTCAAATGTCACCTTTTTCATCAATAAGGAGTCGAACCTTCGAGTGCTACTTTATCATGGTTTTGTTCTTCAGTGGCCTTTCCCCTGATTCAAACCCCCAGGTACCCTTTTTTTTTTGTATTCTACTTTTTTCTCCTTCAGGAACGCCAGAAGTTTCGCCGCTCGTGTGGGGATTTTTTTTTTGTTTGGATCCTTCACTTGTCATTCTACATTTAGTTGACTTGCTATTTTTCTCAACCGTCGATTTCCAACCCTCACGATAGGTCTGGAATTGAGGTCTTTACCCCCTTAAAACATTCACTCTTTTTTCCGGTTTTAATCCTACCTCCGTTTGTTGTTTTTCTGCTGATATCTTTGAATGTTCTTACCCTTGTTCCTAAAAAGACCCACTCGTATGCGGGCCTCCCTGCTTCCCCATTGGCTTTTCTTGACCAAATCTAGAAACGAAATCCCCAATATCATTTGACCCCATTCTAAGTCCATCCCACACAACCCCCCTTTTAACCCCCCCCCCCCGTCTTCAAATCTTTCTTTCATGAAGTAATCCCCCGTTCAGTACCCCCCCATTCTAGTCATGTTTGAAGTTAAATTTCACTTCCCTTGTTCACCCATCCCCCCCCCCCCCTCCCCACTCGCGAGTAAGCGAGCCTTCATTTCCCCCCACCCCCCCCTTCCTTTTTGAAACCACCCCCCCTTCCTAAAACTCGAGAGAATATCTATGCGAGTTCCACCCCTTTACTTCATAAGGAGATTTTTCCCCCCTCTTTATCCAAACCCCCCCTCAAACTCCATAATTGTTGTTTTGGAGGCGCTTTCTCCCCTTCCCACATTCCTTCTTTTCCCCCCTTCTGAAGGTCTTCCTCGTATTCATGTTCTTTGCCTTTCTCGACCATGATTTTTTTCGACTCTCTTCCCTACCCCCCCTTTTTTCTGTGAATACCGTTCGGGTTTTTGGGTGTCAGTCCCTTTGGAAATCAATTACACTTTTTAACACTACTTCCTTTTAATTTTGTTACCCCCACCTTTTCCTGATAGTTTTTTGAACATCTTTGACTTCTGACTACCCGGTCCCGTGACCATTTTATCTCTTATCCCATTAGGCCCCTGAAGTTTTCCTGCCCGTCTCTTGTCCCCTCTCTTTACCCATTACCAATTCTTGGACAAAATCTTTTTTCACCTTTTCATCCACTCCTGCCAGAACTCGTTATTATCCTGTGGACACATTGACAGCCTCCCCCCACTCCCCCTCTCTCGGTTGTTTATCCACTCCCCGATTTTCGTTAACAATTTTTTTCTTTTATTCTACCTTGGTTTTTCCCCTTATAAAAATATGAAAAGGGGTTCCGTAGTAAGTTTTGTGACGCTTTTATTCGGTTCCCCCTAAATTTTTTCCTGAGATCTCCAGGGCCCATTTGTAAACCAATCCATTCCCCCTTTAGCGTTTTGGAGGAAATCAGCCTTTAAATTTCTCACCTTCCCTTAATATTTATAATCCCTCTGAATTCTGTTCCCTCATTTTCCTATTCTTCAGTGTCCGAAGAGTTCAGCTATAAAGTCTTTTCCCCAATCTGGAGATTTTGCGCCAATCTTTTCGGGCCTTTTATCCTATGCGTCCCTATGTAGACTTAACCCCCTTGTATAATCTCCTTCCTTTAGCTTAGTCGAGTTCAATCTTGGTTTTCCCCTTTTTAGTGCTTTTTCCCCCTCATAAATTACTTCCCCTATTAGGGATGATGAACTTATTTCCTTGGTCTTCCTGGCTTATATCAGTGGCATGAGGATACCCCCCCCCACCACCCAACACTTCTCTTCCTCTCTTTTCGAATGACTGCGTAATGTTAGAACCTAATGTTTCCGTTTCCTTTGTCTCGACTTTTTACTTTCCCCCAACCACCCCTCTACTAATAACCTGTCTAACAATAACCACATCCCTTTCGTTTGTATGCTCATTCTGCAACCTGCCGAATTCGTCCTTCCTGTCCCTTTTGAATGCCCCTCATTTAATGAGTCGATCAGTCCACATCCTTAAATCCCCCCCCCCCCCCTCCAATGTAAGTAAGGTTTATATTATTTTTCCATTAAATTCTTTAGTTTGAAGTATAGTTTCATCTCTTCTAGATTTCTTGATATAGGATGCAGAAGTACCAACCCCCCCTTGTTTTTCCTTTTTGTCCCCCCCCCATATAAAGTACTATAAGTTTTATCAATAAGTATTCCCCCCTTGTATTTCCCTCACCTCCGCATGGTCTTTGGTTGGCTACTTTCTGTCTCTATTTCACCCCCTTCCTGCTCCATCAAAGATTGCCGATTTTTTTTACTCTTCAATTTTCTCCCCCCCTATAAGTGAGATATTTTAAAATAAGAAACGATCCTTCATGTTATTAACTCCTTTTTTTTTGTTTGTTTAT
>Ga0179593_1447850_pt1 | contig 12225 bp, 11 predicted proteins | sample CZODoug2_1_08_16_FD_185931 | JGI IMG/M metagenome (GOLD analysis project Ga0179593, IMG submission 185931) | Vadose zone soil fungal communities from Angelo Coast Range Reserve, California, USA - CZODoug2_1_08_16fungal (PacBio error correction) | ecosystem: Environmental > Terrestrial > Soil >... | reverse complement strand
TCTCTAGCCTCAGTTTCGTTCTCGCGATTTCTCCTTACGGAGAGCAGCTACTCTCTGCGAGACTCCGTCTTTTCCCCACAACCAGCTGTCTCCTCGCGCTTTCCAGGTCTCTATTTCGCGGAAAATCGGAGCGTTGGCGGCGAGACGTCCCTTCGTTTCTCTTTCCCTTCGAGGCCCGACAGGCATTAAGTACTGTCGCCGCCCCCGCGCCGTAGATTTTGGGCCCCGTCGGTGACCCTTGACTCCTGCCCGCACACCGCTCTACTTCTTTTCTCTTTTACAAGTGTCCGTTCAACGTTGCTTCTCAGATCGCCTGCGGCCCTTGACTCGTAGCCGGACCCTCTTTCAGATTTAAGGCCTCCCCTTCCGTGACGGCTATCTATATTCCTTCCGTTTTGTTTCTTTATCATCACTGGGACGGCCGCTCATCTGACGTCCCCCGGTCGCCGGACGAGGGGTAAGGCCGGTATGACGCACATACGACCCAATTTTCCCCGTCATCTTATTTAGGCTAGAGTTTTCCCCTTTCGCTCTCATGTTCCCCCACGGCTATTAACTGATTATCTCGTGCCCTTCGAGAGGCCATTAAGGACGGTATTTGCACTCCCTCTTTATTTCCACGTACATTCTCGATCGGAGACCTTCGATAGCCTCGTGTAGGTAGACGACTGTATCCCGCGAGGGTCATTTTGGGGCCCCCCTCCCCCTGATTCATCCTTTTCCTTCCTCCGCCGAACTACCACTTGAGAGACATGCCTTCCGCAGTTTAGCCCCATCGCGAGAAGGTTACAGATCTTTGCTCGTTTAGTCCCCCCGGGCGTTCTTAAAGCCCCCCCCGTCGATGTCCAATCGGATAGAGCAGTCAGGGGCCTTTTTTGATGGCGGTCCGTCCTGGCGGCCACCATTGACGTCGATTTCCTAACCAGCTTGTGATCAACTGGAGCTTGAAGTCATGATTTTTTTGTCACCGCCTCCTGTGTCGGCCGAGACCTGAAAGGAGATGCGCCCCCAAATGTAAACCCGAGCCAGGAAGTGAGTTCGCCCATGAGCGGCACGTTCCAACCCATCCTAATTCACGCTGGATATGAGAAGCCGCATCCCGCCCGTGTTTCTCCCCCCTTACGGCCCCGAAGAGACTGAGTCCTTTTGTAGGCACACTGTGATTCTTCTGCCTGTCCTTGCCCTCTCCTCAGTGCGAGTCGTCGGCCCCTCCCAGCTACGTTTTTTCGGATTTTCCCCCCCAGACTTCTTTACGCGGCCTCTTTCAACTTCCTTGTGGTGTCGGTTCGGCCCTGGCACCATTGTACGGATTCTCCGACCGCCGGTTCATTTTTAGAACCTTCTTTCTCCTGATCGTCTCGTTCCCCCGACGCCCCCACAATTTTGGTCGGGTTACGAGGACGCGACAACGTGACGCTTTTAAGATCAGTGTTTTCCGTCCACGCCATGACCGTTTCTCTTTTCTCTAGGGCTAGCTTTTCGGTTAACTTCTCCCCTGACATAGAACATCTCCCTGCTTGTTTAAGGTCCCCAGGGTGAGGGCCTGGCTTCTTTTTTTCATACGCGTGGCTGAACACCAAAACTACCCCCTCTCCCGGATTTTGTAGAGGAAACTCCGGATGCACTCCTCCTATGAGGGAATTTGCCCCCCCTTACCCCGTACGGCTTTTCGACTTTTCGGGTCTCTGGCCAGCCTCCTTTGTCGCCTCATAGGGCGTCTCACTATTGCAAAAGAAATGTTTGCGGCCGTCTGGTGCATTCGGTTCACAGCAACCCCCTCAGACCATGTTTGTCCCTACGGGCGCCCGGTACAAGTTTCCTCGCGCCCCGGCTAGCGGCCAATTTCCACCTGCCGCTCCGCCCCCCCCCCAATTGAATATACCGACGCCAGTTGCACTTCGCCTTTTCACTACCGTTTTTCTGTCCGGCGCCTTGTAGTCTTTTAGTGATACATCTTGCGCCAGCCGTGACCACATATGGATTGTCCCGATGCGCTTGACCGTCCTGAGAGGTCTTTTCCCTTAGCCGGGACCGGCCGAGATCTTTTTTGAGTGACAGTTCCCCCTCGGCCGAGCCTTATGATATGTTTTCCCACCGTTGCCACTTTACAGGCACGCTTTGCGTTTAATGTTGCGCCCCCAAAACATACGAATGGAAAAGGTTCTCACCTCCCCAACATAGAGCCCGACGTTTTTTCTTAGTTTCCGGTCTCACCTGACATCTGTTTGTGGGCTGCCTCCTCCCCCCCCTTTGGCCCTGCAACCCAAGTCGGCCCCTTTCCCTGCCGCATACTTGGAGAGTAAACTCTCTCCGTCGTTGGCTGCAATTCGTCTGGGTAATCGTATTGGCCACATCCTCTTGCCGTGACCCCTCTTTTCCTCCTTACTGTTCTAGAGCTTCCCCGGAGGCAATAGGATGTTTTTTCGATGTTTGACCCCTCTTTCTTCCTCACGGGAGAGGTTCCTCGCCTCCTCGCAGTTTGATCTTTCTCTTTTTCCGACTTTGGCAGCGTTCATATTGTGCTGCAAGCAAAGCTCCCCCCCTCTGCACTTAGCACAAGACGCCCCCCCCCCATGTGATTTCCGGGGGGTATTGGTGCCCGTTTTTTTGTCTCCTCTGTTTGAGCCCCACACAAGGATCGGGAATTTCTATTGGGCCCCCCGGTGTTGTTCCCAAAAATCTCCTCGTTGATGCTTTCGGGCGTTTGAAGTCAAGGCATCGATCTCTCGAGGAATGTGTCCTCCCAAGAATTGTTCCATGACATTCGGATGCTCCCGCTCGAGACGCTGCCTTCGGTCGTGCTATCCGCCCCCAGCCTGACCAGTCCTACGTCTACATGCTCGATCCATGGACGATCGGCCATCCGCCTTTGAGTACAGTCCTTGCGGCGCACGCATGCATAGATATAATTAGCCCGAGCATTCCCCCTTGAATTTCCTCAATGATTTCCGAACGCCGAATGATCGCGTCGCGTGTTCCCTCTCCTTCGGGAGGTCATATCTATCCCTTTCCCCTCCGAGTTTTTTCTTCGGTCGTGGTGAGTCCGAGTATTGGGTCAGCTGTCAGGCGCCCCCCCCTTTAACCCAGCGAGCCGCATCACCTGTCCTCCTGCAGGGAGTTTAGCACGCTTCCCGCTTCCTCCCGCGCTAGCCCTTCCTCGTGCAACCCTTTTTCCTGCGTGAGTTTTCTCCCCCCCTTGCCAAAGATTTGTCTTCTTCAAGCTTCTCGTGCCCGCCTTCTGTGCTGCCGTTACTTTTCCGAGGGTCTTTGATTTTACCTTTAGAACTTTGTCTCTTCGGAGAAGACGACCTCGCATGTTTATGACCCCTCTCTTGACACCAAGTCCTTCGGCCCCCATTTCCCCTTCATGGTCTCTGTAATTTCTAGATAAAGAGATGGCCCCATTTGGCTTCCGCCGATCAGGCCCGCACCTCGCGCTCGTCTCCGGCCGCCCTTTTTCGTTACACGGGTTCGATAGGGAATAATTTTCGCCCCTCGTGGTAGAAAGACACCACCCGGACTCGGATTTCTGTTGACCGCGCTTTTGCCCTCCATCTTAGTCCCTGTTAAGTACCCTGGCACCTTGTTTAGCATCTCTTAGCCGGTGACTATTCTTCCTCAAATTGAAATGACCTTTCCCCGAACGTCCTCGGGGTTTTGACCCGTGAATTCCTGCCGCCGCAGCCCCCCTACGTAAGAGACCCTCCCCTCTCTCGAGATCGAGTTGACTCCGCTCTTCTTTGAGATGGCGACCCCCTTCCGCGATATCGAGAAATACTTTTCTGGCTTCCCTTCCTGACTGTCGCGTCCCGACTCTCTCACGGTTAACCCCCGGAAGTGACCGTTTTTCGCCGGCTACCCAAGTCTTCCCTATTTTGGGTACCAAAAAACCATCCGGATCCTTCTCCCCGTCTTCTGCCTTTTAGCACGAGTTATTGCAGTCCCCACTGTTGAATAACGGGCGGTACTCCTGCGGCGGAACAGACATTCCCTCTTTTTCCTATGACTCCGTAGCGCCTCACCCTCCAATTGTTGCAGAGAGTTGATGGCAACCCGTCCACGCTCCCGACTCGCGATTGGCCCTTCTAGGTGCGTGATGACACGTCCCTCCTAAGCAGTTGCCAATTTCAGATTCTTCCCGGCTTCCGAGACTCTGAATCATCCTCATCCGTTGTTGTTTTTTTTCTGATAGATTCGTACAGACCTCCCTGGTGCATGACTCGAATCTTTGACAGTGAGAGCGCCGGACGATGTCCGGAGTGCGTTCGTCTTCATCCCCCCTTTCCTCCCCACTTTCCCGGCTGAGTAGGCTCTTTCCCGTTCCCCCGGCTCATAAAAGAATTTCAAAGCTCTTACGTGGTCGCGTCTCGGCTTCCTCCGTTGGCCGCCGTCCTCCTCCTGGCATTGCACCGCCCGCGCCTCGGTCCGTGCGTACGTGCCCCCCCTGTTGGATCACTTTTGCGATGTGAGACCGTTTGTTGTGGTACATTCACTGATGTCCAAGAATTTTTCAGTCATGGTCAAGCATTTGCAGAAGCCAGTGATTCGCCGGCTCCGCTCTCTAATGTTGCTCCCTGAGTCTCCGTTCCAGATGGCGTAGATGCACAACCCCAACCAATGGCGACTTTCCATCTAGTTGGTTCCCGCATTATGGATTTTTGAGGCTTGGATGTACTCCTGCGATCTCCCCGATTCCGGCTTATGAGTGTGCCTCTCTCAATCTTCTTCTCATCATTCACTCCTCCTTTTTTGCACGGACAGCGTCTCCGGCTCAGGCGCTTCCGCCCACCCCGTCCTTATGAACTCGTGTCGATTCTATTGTTTTGGCCCAGCTGTTCCTCCCCGGGCCGCCTTTTGAGACGTTACCGCCTTCCGGTCCCTCACCCGTACACGAATCTAGATTTTCCTAGTCTCCTGTGAAGTTTTTCTTTTTGGATCTGTTCCCGTCGCCATAGCGTCTCGAGCGCGACCGAATTCCCCTTTTCCGATATTCCAAACCGCCCCTGATGTTTTACTCATGGCTTATTTTTCCCAATTGCCCCCCAGCTGTCGTTTTTTAGTTTTATGAGTTTCCTCAAAATGTTCGGCTTTCCCCCTCCCCTACACGCTGTGTACCCCTTCGCCGCCTGACGTCTCTGGTTCCCCTGCGCCTGCACAAATATTCTGGACCTGCTACTTCTCTGCCGACCTCTTTGCCGGGTTACTTCCACGACATCCTGGTCGATTTTCTCGCTGGCTTCGTCCTCATTTCGCTTTAGGGACCCTTTATCTTTCCCTTCACCGGGTTTGCGTGGTTTCTCCTCCGCGCTCGATGACCTCCCCCTCACATACTCTCCGGTCTTGATGATTTACTAGCCGGATTCCCCCCCCCCTGTCCAGGCGTCCAGCTTGTTCTTCCGATAGGCCTTTTCGATCATGCTATAGAAGCGCGCTTCCCTTTGTCGAAATTTTGGCTTGCGCCGAGTCTGTTCCCCCAGCATTCTGCAATTTATTCTATTCTTCTGTCCGATCTGCCACTCTGATTGAAAGAGAACTAGTAGAAAATCCCTGGCCGGATTCGGTTGGCGCTTGAAGCGGGCGACGCTCCCCGGCTCTCGAAGCATTCTCATTGTTTCAAATGCTTTGGTCAGGTCGACCATCCCCCGATTGATTACATTCCTTACCCGAGGTTGCAGAGCTCAAGATTTATGAGCTGTTTTGGGCAACATCTTTTCCTAGGAACCCCTCCCCTTTCGTTTTTATTTTCTTCCCAACAACAACCCTCCCGGTGGAAAAACGGGTATCATGCGCTCCAAGCTCGCCAATCCCAGCCCCCTTTCCGCGCCCCTTTTACGCTTTTCCAGCCCAGTTCAGATTGCGCTTGCTTGCCCCTCCTGTTTTTCGTTAACCGTCTCACCCATTGACCCTAGCCCGGTCCTCTTGTCGCGGCTTTCCCCCCCTCGTCTGGTCCCCCTTGGTCACCTGCGTCCTTCACCATTTCTCCTTTCTCCTCCTCCGTCTCTGAGAATAGATTGGCCGGATGACCCCCAGAAGAAATGAGCCGCGAATCAGGCCGCGATCGCTTTTCATCGCATTCCGGCTCTTGGCCGATTTGTCATGCCCCCTTTTTGGCCCGTCCAATTGCACCCTTTTCCTATTCGACAATCCACGCTTCCCTAGCTTTTGGGGGATTGGAAGCTTTACGAATGTTACCCTCTTTTTGGTTGTTCCCATTTTCTCCCCACCACTGGAACGGTCCTTTTTGGAAACTTGTTTTCCAACATTCTCTTTAATACTCTAGCTTTCAGTTAGTCAAGTTCAAGTACTGGTTTTTCGCAGTCAACGAATGAAGTGTTTCCCTGTCAAGGCTCATCTCCCTGTTTCTCTATCATCCCTTCCCTTTTTCTCTTTCCCAGGTGCATCTTAGCACACAGGTGTTATCGACCCATCTTTCAACAGTTCTAAGTTTTCTTCGCATGCTCCCCCCGCGCGTCCTCCCTTCCCTTCTGCCCCTCCTCCCCTCCCTTAGTTTGGCTCCCTCTTTCACTAGATGCGCTCGGAATATTGCGATGTCAGACTGAAAGAGATTCGGAGTCCGATGTTCCCTTCTACTTCATTTGTTAGGTTGGCATCCCCTTCTCTTCCCTTCTCCCATCCGGGAGAGTTTTTTGGAGTTATCTCTTTTCACTTTTCCTTGCGCCCCCGAACCTTTCTCTTCCTACCCTTTTCAGAGAGGGTTTAAAGACGAAGACTGTATCCGCCGCGTCTGCCCGCGAGAAAACATCGACCACGCTTTTCCTTTCGTGGCCCTTAAGAAACACGTTCCTCGGTTCCTTACCACTTCCCTTGCTCGGTTCTCCCCCATTGTGCCTGGCCCGAAGATAGAGGAACGACGGGACCCTTTAGACCCGCGCGTCGGCGGCAGGCCTCCGCGCCTTTTTCTTTCCCTCGCGCCCCCCTCCCACCCAGTTTCTCACGGCGGCTTGGGCCCCATCCTACAGTGCAGGGAGAGTTCCAGCAACTTTAGTCACAGGAGCTGAGATTCCGTCACTTGCTCGCGCAGCACGCGATGGTTCCCCGATGCAGGCGTGGCCCCCTTCCCATCCCCTTCACGCCCCCCCCTCGTGGGCTACGGGAGCTGGGATGCGTTGGAAGTAGAAGATCCCGCGCGGCAACGGTTTTAGTTGGACCCCTTCTATGCCCTCCTCCCCGACCATGCGCTTCAATTCCCGGGTGGCTTTGAACGACTAGAAGGCTGTCACCGGCTGCGGCGTGCATTACCCCCGCAAGATTTCCTTCGTGGTTGTTTCCTTCACACAGTGCCGTCTCGCCGCTCATTTAGCGCCAAAGAGCCATAAACCGATTCGCTTTAACGCGAGATGGACATGGCGCGCCGTTTTTGGGTTTGCCTCTCCCTGACTCTCGAGGCAATGCTAGCGACGACCTGCGGCGACGCCTTTCCCCTTTCTTGCTTCGTTTCATTCCCGTTCAGCAGGTGGCTTGGTCCAACAAAACCAGCCGAGTCCTCTTCGCCGACCCCCGGTTCTCCCTCTTTCCCCCTCGAAATTCTTTGTTTTTCGTCTTTCGGAAGTACTGCCCACCCGTTTTAATAATCGTCAGACCTACATTCATGCGCGAAGCGCGGAAGACTCTTGAGTCGGCGCCTTTGCAGCAATCAGGGTCCCTTCACCTCCGCCCATATCCCTACAGGATATACCCGAGGAAACTTGTCTTGGGCCTTATGGCCGCATACGTCCTCTCGGTCGAAGCTGGTACCCATAAGCTAAGGCAGCCTCTCTGACTTGAAACCCCCCCAATTCTCCTCAACGTTTTTTTTTTTCTCTTATTTCTTCATGTGTCCCAGATGCCCGTGATAATCGGGTTGACGGAAGGCTGGGCTGTCTTTTCCCCTTCACCCCCAATCGGCTGCTTGAGTGACTTGGTGAAGAAGGATGGTTTTGCGGTCTACCTTCCATCTCCTTACTCCTCGCCCTCAGGACCCCTTGAAGGCCCTGGTTTTTCGGACTCCGTCAATTATAGAACTTGTCCCCTCTCCCTACAAATCTCAGATTTGGTCGGCGCCCCTTCTTTTCACCCTTCGCTCCCTGGTTACCGGCGCCGTTTTGGGAAACCCTCCCCTTGCTTTCATTCGTCGGTGCCGAGAAGAAGAGACGCCCTTTCGCCCCTCCGATGCGGATAGATTATGGTGTCCGACCCTGCTATAATGGACCCCTTCTGTCTCTATCCGATTCGCTTTTGGACCATCCCCAACCACGGCAAACTTACATTCGAGTCCAGCGATAGGCTTCATGGAGGCGTCGGCGGCTCTTCCTTTTCTGCTTCCCCCCCCCCCGTTGTCTTGATCCCTGAGGTCCGTGCGACCCCCCCTTCATGCCTCTCTGTCTCGTCCGCCTCATCAGGCGCCGTCGTCCAGAACACAGTAAACCGTGACGCTGAAAACCCCGGCCGATCTGTCTTTCTGGCAGTCGCTCACCATAATCACGTGGTGCTCCCCTGGCGCTCTTTTTGACTTCTCCATCCATACCATTTCTCACCGTGAATGTTTATCGTGTTCGTGTTTAGTAGGTTTTTAGCGGTTACCTTTGTGATCCCCCCTTTCCCCGCCGTGTGATGCCTTCCCTCCTTAACTGGTGACGGATCCCCACAACGCATGCGTTTCTCTTGCGATTTCCCCTCCTTGCTTCGGTTTTTTCGGCTTCCCGTTTGTAAACTTCTAGTCGCTTATCCGAGTCCGGTTCTACCGTTCACTTCTTTCCCTTCTCTCGCGCCTCCGCCTTCCGCCCAAGGGCTTAAGGACGAAACCTAACTTCTTTACTCTCGCCTTCGTCCCCACGGTTTCCTACACGGACTCCTGCCGAACTCAAAACCTTCTCTTGGCCCTATATACAGCCTTGAAGAGAGCCTTCCTCTTTTCTCAGGCCACTATATCCCTGATTTCTCGTACGGCATTGTGCTGCCCCTCATCTCATGCGGGGACCATATGGGCCTTTAGGTGTGCACCTGGGACCGTGTTCACTCCCATTTTTTCCCGACGTGTGCGCTTTCGTCTTAAAAATGAACCCACCCCCCCCTTCTCCTGTTATTGAATTTCAGGATGACCCTCTAATCTCGTTCCACATGCGCTTTGCCTGCCGATCAGGCGCGTTCGCCTTGGCCTCTGTCCCTCTCCGGCATGCTTCGCCGAAATAGGGCTTGAGAGCGGAGCGTGGAGCCCTCCCTCTCCCAATCTTTTTTGCGATGTCCATCTGCCAATCTCTTTTCCCGTCTCCGAGAACTGGCGTTGAGCTGAGCCTCTCATTTGAGGGCGACCCTCCGCAGTCCCGTCGAGTTTCTTTCACCATTTACCGAATTCTTTTGATGCTTTCCTCTTTTGACCGCGCCCCCATTCTTGTTTTCGTTCATCGCCGTCTCGAAACCCCCCCACGCACTCTGTCTCTCTATTGTTTCGATTCGGGACCCTTTTATTTTCACCCCGCTACCCCCCCGCCACGCATAGAGCCTTCGCCTCTCTCCAAAGTTATGGTGCACGTACCCCAACCCGTTACACACCTGCTGGAAAACCTACTAGTCCGTGACTTCGAATTTTGTCACAGAATGTTGCACAGAATACGTTTCTCCCTTTTACACTCCTTCAGGTTTTCCCCCCCCGCCCGTTCCTCGCTTAACGGTCGTTGTTTAGTGTGCCATTGATCCCAATGAGTGACACACCTGAGGCGGGTCGCTTTGATTGGCAGATCGTATGCTTTTGGCGCGTGACCATGCCAAGCTCTCTCCAGACAGCCGGTCAGGCTGGCTGTCATAGTGAGTCCTGACCTTCACCCCACCTGGCGTGAGTCTTCTCGTTGTCACACAACCTCAATGCATAACAATGCGACTGCTGTCGGTGCCCACCGGAGATACTGAGGGTCCTCCATTCTCCACCCCACCAGACGTGCACGACACGTCTCACTGGTAACACCGGCCGCGGTACGCGCCTCCCTACTACCGTTTTTTCCTCTCCTGCGCAGTTTTTAGCCTTCCTACGAGAGACTTCACTTCTTGGAAGAGCGAATAATCAGGTCGTCAGGAGCCATTACTCGGCCCCCACCATTAACGTATCCTGCATTTCCGACAGCAGGAGCGTTGCACCGGTTTTTATTTTTCTGCGTCTGCCTGATATTTTCTTTTGATTCTCCCCTCGGACCCCCCATTCCTGTTTGGACTCCTTGGACATCATTGTCCTCCCCCTTTGCGCCGACCACACTATTTCCGTAAAACCTGTGCCAGCTGGACCCACTCTGCTACCTTGCCATCAGATGGCCCACAAAATCGGGTGCCGGAGACGTGATGGCGATTGTTTGCGAGTTAAGACCTCTTTGACAGAATGTCGTTTTGTGGTTGATAAACCCCACCTGATTCTTCCGCGCCACTTTGTGTGCCTTCCCGTATGCATCCTGTGTAGACCACTTGGTGAGGTCCCCCCCCCACTAAATTTCCCTCAATTCATGAGGACTGTCCTGTTTCTTCCCCAGTGTCAGGTAGGGAACGGCCGCAACCGAAAAACATCCCCCTCGCCCCACAGACGTGTCCGCCTTGGCACGCACTGGCCACTCTCGTGTGCAAATTCTCCTCCAAGAACTTTCCTTGTTCGTCAAATTGTGCCGCCTTTCTTTTTCGCTAAGTCCTCTTCCTTTCTCAGTTCAATTTTCCTTACTTTCGCCTGTAGGAGGATTCGATTGCCCCCCGCGCCTCACAAATGCGTTCCGTGTTTTCTCGTATATGGCCAATCTTTGCTTCGCGACCAGTGATCCCCCAGAGTGAGCACCTCCCAGTAATTTATTGGTTCCTCTCTTTTATGTTACCCCCTCTCTTATTCCGGCCCCCCATTTCTCCACTTTAGAATGAGAGATAGGAAATTCTAGAATCATGCAGTCTAACGCTTCTGATCCCCTTTCCTCCCAGCCGTTCCCCCCCCTTCTCCTCTTAGTTATTACCTCAAATAAGGGTTCTGAAGGGTTATTCTGCTTGTTCAGACGATCTGCATCTCCCGGCGCCCGCACCCTCGAGCCCCAGTCTCCCGCTCCCCCTTTTTTCCTTTACGCAGGGAGGTTAGTATTAGTGTGATCATTGAAGTACGATTAAGCGCTAAGCCCACAGCCTTATCTTACAGTATTATGCGCTTCTCTCGCCTCTTCCAGATTTTTGTGATAGTAACAGTCCCACCTAACACCTCAGCACACCAATTAGGCTGAATTTCCCCTTTTCTTCCTTTTCCCTCCCTCGTTAGGCTTAAGGGCAGCATATTTTAAGCACTTTGGAGTCTTTAGAACCGCTTTCGGCGAATTTGCCGAGCATTTTTTTCTACCCCGTAGGTCCTCCCCCCCTTGCAGCAATTCGCAAGATTCCTCGGGAGTGTGTTTGGGATTTCTTCCCCCGTTTCTTGTTTCCTCGGTCTGCTGATTTTCCCTATCCGGCATGGCGCCTCTCCACATATCCCAGACGGAGACCTTTAGATCGGGAGAGGAGCACCCGACTTTTTTCGCCTTTCATTTCTCATGGTCTTACATTTGCTTCCCTCCTGCCCCCAGACTAGAGCAGGTAATGGTCCGATGTTAAGAGTAACCATTTTCCATTTTTCTCCTCTCCTTTTTCAGGCACTGCCCCCCGATGCCCCCCTCCTTTCTTCACTCCCTGCCCTTCCCTTCAAAGTATAGGTTGTCATTTTAAGAGAACGAACTTAGAAATCATCCCGCTCTCTTGCCCGGTTTACTCGTCCTCTCCCTTTTTGCCAGGGTTGATCTTTTACTCCTTACCGAACTCTCCCATTACATGAAGACATTAGAATTATGCGGAACCCGGAAGGGGAAGGCATTCAGGCGCTTCAGCCGCGTATTCGGAAAAGTTTCATGTCAGTTCTATGGTACCAACCCCCTAGGTCTCGTAGAAACCAGGTGTCTATCCCGATTTTTAGGCCTTTTATCTTAGCGCCAATTTTAGGAGGAGCAAGAAATTCGGTAAGACTTAGGCTTGTCTCTCATGCCTCGCTGTTCTCCTCTCACACCATCCTATGCCAGAGGGTACCAACTTTTAAGCCGAGCGGAGTTAAGTCAACCCCCCCCCCCCCCCCTGCGTCCTCCGTCATCGCCGATCTTCCAAGTGTCCCTCTTTTCCCAGTTTTCACGACCACAATAGTCAGTACGACCCCTGGACTAAGCTTTTCCTTTCGGGCTGCCCGATGATGGGACG
>Ga0179593_1365081_pt1 | contig 12225 bp, 10 predicted proteins | sample CZODoug2_1_08_16_FD_185931 | JGI IMG/M metagenome (GOLD analysis project Ga0179593, IMG submission 185931) | Vadose zone soil fungal communities from Angelo Coast Range Reserve, California, USA - CZODoug2_1_08_16fungal (PacBio error correction) | ecosystem: Environmental > Terrestrial > Soil >... | reverse complement strand
AAGTTAACCACTTCATACACAGACCGAGCGGTCGGCCTGAGCCCACTCCTGTAGGCGGACCGAAATTTTGGTTTTAACTGTTTCCCTTTTTCTCCGCCGAGTGATCCTCTTTCCCCAGCGGCGCCCAGTTGCGCCAGAGCTCTGTGCAGGGTGGTCAGGAGCGTTTGATTCAGATTCTTCCAAGTGTCCAGGCTCCTTTTCCCACCCCTCAGTGCGATTTTGAAGAGTTCCAGCGCTTTGACTGACCCGCGAGGCTTCTGCGTAGCCGAATTCCTGGTGCCTCTTTTTTTTTACCGCGACCAGCGCTGTTACCCAGTTTTCCCTGCGACGAGAACTTGTGAGTCCTTGTCTTCTCCTTAGAAACTTTTTTTTATCAGCGTATTGGCTTTCGATGGATATTTATTCTTTAAGATCGCAGCCAACTCTTAGTCGTTTGCTGGAAGGACATGTGGTAACCTGAGATGGATGTTGGGCGAGGTTTCCTCCTCTGCTCCCTAGGGCGTAGCCTTCGCCCCCTGGTTTTCTTTCGATGGTTGAAGCCGTTAGATCGCGAGAGGATTGTCCCCTAAGCCAGAACCTCGTTCCTTACTTTGCGCGTTGTCCCTGGTTTAATGGTCTTCTTATTCTTCGAGGTTTTCTTTAGCCAAAGCCCCTTGATCTAGGTGATGCGCGTCGCCTTTAGCGTCCTTCTTCCGTGAGTCCGTCAGCATCTTTTCCAAGGTCTTGAAAGCTTTAGATCCACTTTTGGGTTGCGCAGCCCTCGCCTAGCAGCCATTCCCATCGCGCCAGCGAGTCAAGTCGGACCCTTTCTGTAGGTTTTTCCCCAGAACCAGGTCTGATTTACCCTGCTACTGTGCTTTTTCCTCATTCACAGCACCAATTGAACGCAGGCCCTAGTGCCGACTTTGATCGCGCCCCAGCAAGAAAAATTACCTCACTCTCCCCCCGACTGCGGCGGCGATCAAAAACCCGCTTTGGCGATTCTTCCGCCTTCCTCCTTCCCCATATCTGGGCCCCCGGAGTCTTAGGCCCCCCCCCCAGAACCTGAATCCGGCTTCCTTTTTTCGGCTGGTTCTTTGTGTGACAGCCTCGCCTTCACGGAATAAACTCTTCCCTTAAAATTGGCGTTTCAAGCGTCCCCCTCCCCCCCCCCTACAGCCTTGCGCAGGCTCGCAGCACCTAGGGGACGCGCGGAATCTCCAGAAGGACCACTCACAGTCGGCCCCGACCCACTATTTCTTTACGAACCCCCTCTTCCCTGAATGCGCTGAAGAACCTTTAATCAGGCGAGCAAGTTCCACTCCTCCCTGAGATTTTTCCTTTCCTCCCCCTTACTGGATTGACTCCGATCCTCGTCCGTCAAGAACGACCGAATTCCGTGGAGTCTTGTTTGAAAAGCTGTCCTTTCCCGATAGCTTCTGCATACGGTTTTTTCCCGATTTTCCCTTTCGCCGGCCAGATTCAAGCGGCTGACCCCCTTTGGATCAACGATCAGCCCGCGGCATTTTTCAGTCACAAGTTGACGATCTGTCCCGATTCGACCACCAACGCGGGCACATTTGAGACCCTTGCGGCAGAGCCTTATCCTTCCGGTCTTGTTTTTTGTGGAAACTTTCTATTTCTGAGATTGGCGAGGATCTCCGTTACCTTTGCTTCTCCCCAGACTGGATGCAGCTGGGTCCTGCCGTCTTCCGGCGCGAGAGGGTTGCTTCTCGGTCAATGTAACAGCTATTGCCCAGTAGGCTGAAACGTCTCCTTCCCTCTCTGAAACCCTTCCTTCGAGCCCAGCCAAAATTCCCGCGTTTCTTTGATGCAGATCGACGAAGAGATTTCCCTTTTCTTTCCTTTACGGACACCGAATGTGTGCGGGACGCCGCCCCTTTGGCGCGGTCGTAGCTTTTACGGGCGCGGATGTTCCACTCTCTTTCCCCATGCATTCGTCTCTTTACATTTGTTTGAGAGATCGATGTGCTCTGTGCCGTCGGCGATAAAACCAGAAGCCCGCAAGCTCCCCTCGGCGCCGCGACGTTGTTCCCCCTTATGCACCGCAATGCGGTCGTCCCTTACTTTCGACATTTTCTACTTACTCGTATATGCGCCTTGGTCGGTCCTTTCTTTTCCGAGGCGGACGAGCGTCTTTCTCTTGGTCGAGCGGTTCCCTTCGGTTTCTCCCAACCTGCGCCGGAGATTTGGCAGGATTGAAATTTCCCGCCGGTGAAACATGTTTGGACAGGAGGAGCTCGCCGATATCGACTTGCTGTTCACACCAAGGACCGGCCCCTCTCTTCGTCTTCCTCCCCCTGAAATGACTCCCTTCCCCCCCTTTGTGCCGGAGTGTTTTGTTTTTTTCTTGCCTCCGCGCAACTCGTTGTCGACCCCTGCACGGATTTCCCGTCTGCCGGGCCTTCACGCCCTCTTGTTGGATCTGAAGCCGTGGCCGTGATCAGTTCTTCTCCTTCCTTCCCTCTCCCAGGATGAAGATAGCCGATTCTACGCCTTACAAATCCCCTCTAACGGCCTGATTTTTGTGGCCCCTTCTTTATCTTCTTCGCACCTGGTTTTCGAACCTGAAGCGGCCCAGAGCGACCTTTCTCCTTGGCGTCTCTGTATGCCTCTTTTGGTTTGTATCCAATGGTGCACCGATTAGTGAGTGGTGGCGGGCTCCCTTCCTGGTCGGCTATATGATAATTCGGGCGCGCTTATTACCTATGTGAGAGGCGAGCTCCTGATTCCTCTCGGAGATGATTACCCCCCCCCTGAAATTGATGACCACTCAAATTTTTTTTTTTTTCCTGTTGTTGGAATCGTGATAAATATTCTGCCTCATTGCAGAGAAAAGACCCCGGAGGTCGGATTCCGTTCTGGTGGAGAGAAGCCTTTATCCTCACAAGAATAGAGGATTTTCCGATCCTTTTTATCCTCCACATCGACGGGTGTGGTCTTTGGCGATCCGTCATTCTGTGGTTAGGATCTTTGATATCGTTGCTGTGGAGATGATTTTCTCGGTTTCCCGGACTGAAAGTTTTTTCCTGGATCTTTGGTCACGCACACCCGCACCACCCATTGTGGGGGGGGGTGGTGGTTGGGTGGGGGTCAAACAACCCAAAAAAAAAAACAACCAAAACCAAAAAAAACAAACCAAAAAAAAAAACGCAGCAGTACGGTCCACTTATCACGGTTCTTTTTTCCGACTCTCAGATGTTACTGTCGCTGGCGCTGATGGCTTGATCAGCGGCGAGTCGTTGACGTTCCCCATGGTCGAGAGCTCAAGCCCTCTTTTACTTTTTTGACGGACGCCTGCGGCGATTCCACTCCTTTGACCGACGCCATCCCCTCCCTTTTTAAGGATTGGCTGCGCCCCGAGGTCGAATTCTTTCAAGGCCTTTTTTGCAACGCGTCTTCGTCGGCGGCGATGGTTTTTTGACCCTCCCCCGACCCTATCTCTATGAATGCTCTGCAATCCCAATTCTCTCCCCTTTCCGGTGAACGGCGACGAGCCTGGTGAGCTGAGCACGGCCCCCCCCTCCATCTCTTCTGACCCCCCCTGCGTCCTGCAACCCGTGAAAATGCCGCTGTTTTTTCTCGGATACTACGCCTCACTACGGCAACTGACCTTTGCCGTTAAACACCGATGCGCTGAATACTTACAGACATTCCAGCAGAACCCTTACTTCCTCCTGATCGTTACCCCCCTCTCTTCCCTGTTTGTGGCACTTGTCTTGGTCCTCCGTCTCCAGCCTATCGCCCCATTCCTCCTCACTTTTCCTGTCGAAGTTTATCTTCAATCTTAGACGTTTTGAATGTCATGAACAATTTTCATGTTCCTTTCTCTGGCTGTCGCCCCCTCTTTCCAAGGCTGACGCGAGACCCCTTCGATTCGCGCAAAATGGCCCTTTTGTCTATTCTTGATCCTATGCGGCTGGGGCACCCCCTCTTAACCCCCATGTAGGTTAGACTTTCCTTCCCATTTAGAGACGCTCGGTATGTTTTGAGTTTTCCTCTTTCCCCGGTGGTGAACGTATCTATCCCTTTCCATCCCTCAGTGTTGTTGTGTATTTCACCCCTCCAGGCCACGCCACCAACATGACCTCTGGATTGCTCGTCCCATAGGGATGTTTGAGACCCCTTTTTTTCCCTAGTTGCTTTCTGCCAAGCAGCCTGTTCGTTCTTTATCTTCAGCGGCCCCCGTTGGGCAGCTCCCGATCATCGTCAGCAGGGCTGGTCAGTCGAGCCCTCCTTTTCCTCCTAAGCTGTTCAGGGCTCCAGCCTTAGTCTGTTCTCTCCTAGGGAGTCGACCTTCCCAGGCTCCCGAGGCTGACCGGACTCTTTCTTTTGTTATTTTGAAGAGCCCAGCCGGTTAAGCGTCTTGCGTGCACGAGCCGCCCTTTTTTTCGGCTGTCGGGAAACTTGTAACTCCGTCGTCTGAACGATTGGTCCCCTTCTTCTTAGGCTCTCCTCCGCCCAACCGCCTCCTGGTTTGCTGACTGACTGATTGGTAGCAGAGATGGGGTGAGGCTTGTAAGTTTTTTCGCTCACCCTTTTTTGAGTTCCTCCCCCCTTTCGCAAGGTTCCCATTTTCCCTTTTCGTATGTTTGCAGGACAGTGATTCGCGATAGCTTTTTTTTTTTCTAGGAAAGCAATCCTTTTCACGGCCAAGAATTCTCCCGGCAATGGCTGGATGATTAGACCTCTGGGGAGCTTGATTCTGTTCTTGTGACCTGCGTTTTTTTAGCGGCACTTGAAAAACGATTCCGTCCCTGCTTCTCCATCCGTTCCAGGTCTGTCCTTTTTTCTTTTTCTCCTGGTGGTTAATCGAAATTGACGCCAGCCAAGCCCATTTCTCCTGAGCATCGACAGCGTCCCCTCTAGAAGTCTTTTTTCCTCCCAGGTGATATTTTCCGGTCTATTCAGGTTCCGAAGAGATTAACCCCCCCCCTGGCCTAGTGCCGCGCCCTCTACGACCCAGCACGACAAATTTTCCCGCCTTTTCATCGCTCAACCACATTTCTTTGATTTTTTTTCCTTTCAAACAATTCTCTTTCTCTCTTCTATACCAGCGATGCTTTGCCCCCTGCGGTAGTCTTCTGCCACAACTAGGAAGACGGGCCTTTTTGGTGTCGTCGGCTCCTGCGCTTCTTCTTCTAAGATGCGCGAACCCCCCCTTTCTTGGTTCTGCCGTGATTTTTTCATTTTCTCCATTACATGACCCGCGTTATCTACGTGGAAGGCGCGTTAACGCGATCCTGATAGCGCCCCAGTCACCCCCTTAAGGTTTTAATCCCCCCCCCCGCGAGATCTCAACCCTGTTCGACAAACCCAAGATTTCTTCTTCGCCTTGACGCGCAGGCTAGAGGTCCTCCCCGCCTGGCCGTTCTGCTGTCGAGCTTCCCGGCGGACTGGATCCCCCAACTCCCCAAGAAAAGTCAAAGCAGTCTCTTCCTTTTATTGATGAAAATTTTTCGGTAATTTTCGATATTCTCTCTATAATATTCGGACCTTTTCGCCGCCGATCGCCGTCCCGTCTCTTCTTCCTTCCATTTGGACCCTTCCCTACCATCTTTGAAACGTACGGATGTCGCCCCTTGCCCCCGATGAAGATATAGAAACAACAAGATTCCTTCTCGACTGACTTCAGCCTGGTTTCAGGTCTTCATCGCCCAGTACTCTTCTCCTTTTTTCTTAGAAGGTTTTGTGTGTAGGGACACCCCCCTCCTATCCGGCGAGGCTAATTTCCTTTCAAGGTTTCTACCTTGCTTCTCTTCTTATGGTCCAGCCCGTCTTGCCGATAGCTTTGTTTTCGAAGGTCCTGAAATTTAAGGCTCTGGCCTCGCCTGAACTTGATACTTTCCCTCCCCCTTCATTATTAGCACACCCGGCCCCTTCCCAACCCTCTCTCCCCTCCTTCTGATCGTCATATCGACTAACCTATGTCGGTAAATGTCTCCCCCTTAAGGAAGACCATCATGCGGGGGCTTTTTACCCCCCTGTTCGCTTCTCGGTGTAGATGGTACTCTTAATGCGGGTTAGGAATTTACTCCTTCCACAGCATATATCTCTTTCCCATAATAATCCCGTGTTGTGGTTGTCAGAGATGCGTTTTTTCTCTCCCCTAGATAAAACAGCAGGCCCCCTAGACTTCCTCTCTTCCTCAGAAGTCTTTAGGGGATTCGCCGCAATGATGGTCCCTTCTTAAAGTTGACGAGAAATTTTTTCAGCCCCCCCTTTCTTCGTAGATCTGCGCCTCCTGCTTTTTCCCCCCGGTTTTAGTCCTCCCGCGTGCTAAGCATTTTTAAGATCGCGTTGCAGTATCTCGCTCGTTTCAGGTGCTCTTCGTTTTGGTCACTGCCGGCGTCAGCCGGATTTTGCTCGGCAAGGGACCGGTCTGCAACCAATTTTTCGCGGACAAAAGAAACCATGCTTCCCCGTCGCGGCCTAGAAGACACCCCCTGGCGGAAGGTTCCCCCCCAAAAGGACCGTTGAACTGATAGCGCTTCCGCCTCTTTCTTATCGCACGGCGAACCCCTTTTTGTGGCGGTTGGTCTCTTTTCGATCTCTGGGCATCGAGAAGTTTTTACCCATTTACGACCGGATTTCCCGTTGCTTAGAAGGAAAAGGAGTTGCTCCTGTTCCCAAGAGGCAGGTCGAGCGGTCCTCCTTCTCCCTGAACTCTGAACTAGAGCGATCACCCCCAATTTTACCCTACAGACATCTCACTCTTCACTAATTCGGCCCCTCCTTGTTTCTTCCTTTCCTATTAATCCGCCCCACCCTCCTTTTTTCTGGATTTTCTAAATCTCCAGACGATTGCTTTGGCCCTCCCAGCCGCTCAGTCCTCTATGATTTAAAGTAGTTATGTTTTGTAGTACTTGTTCCCGATCGCCTTTGGGGTTCTGCCGGACTGGTTTTTTGGCTATTCTTTTCTCTGACCAGCTGATTCCCTTTGTGTTTCCGGCGAACTGCGCTCTGTCTGGCGCGCATCTTCAGTCTTGCCTCTGAACCAGCCGTTTTCTTCTTTTTCTCCCCGTGATCAGTTTCTCCCTTTTTTTTTTCTGGATCAGCCTCCTTACTCCAAACCTTCCCCCCGGCTTCTTTTTCCGCGCCTGCCTTAGCCTGAATCAGGCCATACTTCTATGGATGATGCTGTCGTTTCCTCTTTCTTGTGATAGGCCCTTTTCCTTCTGTGTGTTTTCTCACCCCGCTGCTGTACGGATTTGGGTTGAGTTTCTTTTCTTTCACTGGCATGCCAGTGGTTTCTTGTCTTTTTGCTTTATCTTTTTTTCCTTCCCTATAGCGGTCAATCTCACCTTTGTCTTTCACTTCCCTTTCCTGTAAGGTTCCGTCGCTGGCTTTATTTTTTTGATGCGGCTGGCGGTCCCACTGTCTTCCTGAGGCCAAATGGTAGCTTAAGAACCACCTGACGTTATGTTTTTTTCTTCTCCTGGCGGCAGACGGATCTTTCCCCCCCCCCCCCCTAGGAACTACTCTCCTCCTGACCTCTCCCCGGTGGCTTTCCGTCTCCTCTCGTTCCTCACCTTCCCCTGCCGGCAGACGCTAACCATTCTCTGGTTTTTTTCAGGAGTGGTCTTTTTTACCTCCCCCGACCTTCTTTCTCTTTTTTTGCTGAAATCCATCGCGTTCTTACTTCCTGGTAAGGTGTTTTTTTTTCGTTTTTTCGATGCTAGCGAGGCAACCTTAGGGCTCCTCTCCATCGAGTGCCAAATATTTTTAGTCGCAATGACCTTTCCTTGGGGTCGGCGGCTATCCTCCTAATACGGACCAGAGTCCCCCCCCGATTTTGCGTTCACCCCCCCTCTCTTGATTCTACAAGTTTTTCAATCAGTCAGAATACACCGCCTAGCGGCTGCCCGCTGAGTAGGCTGGTCCTTGGAAACACCAGGAATTCGGTTTCTCCCCGTTTTTTTTCCGAGCATCCATTCGACGCTTTTTTTCTAGTCGACGCGCATCTCCCCCTACCCCTTCTCGGTTGAATGCGGAACTGATCTTACTCTTTTTCTTAGACGGTTTTTCTTCTCATGAAGCTGCGACGCTGAGCCCTATTTACGTCCCTGGCGCCGCTTCTTTGGTTCGGATCACGCGGCATTTACCTCCTCTTGAACCATGTCGGTCGTGACCTACCTCGAACTGCCGCTCGTTTGGGCGTTTTTCTCCTTGGTGACCGTATCTCTTCTCCTCCCTTTTTTTTTTTTCTATGAGATCGTTCACCCGCCTTTTCCAGAAAAACCAGACGCTCGGCAGTGCTCAAACTTCTCATGGTTTTCAAGCTTTCATCAGGCCACATCCGCCGGCGCGTTTATCCTTCCCCCCCCCTCGGCGTGCGGCAGCGCGACGCTACTCTCCTTCTTTTTCAGATCTCTACTCCGCCCCCTGAAGCGCGTAAAGCTGTTTATTCTCCCGCGAGGTTCGATTAAATTCTGACTCGGTATACAACGTCTTCCCCCCTTCTGGTAAAGTAGAGGAAGTCTTTTTCCCTTCCGATCTCAGTCGGCCGTACTCGTCGTTTCTCTGACGCGCAGTCTCTTGGTATTCCTCTCAATTTAGGTTCCAATGTTTTATAATTTTTTCCTCTGTTGACTCGATATTTCTAAGGGCGGTCTTTTTCTGCGTGTAGATACCAGCCCACCTGAATTCGGACAGTTTCCTTTTTCGGACGCACTGTTCTGGTCCCCTCCGGATCTAGGGGAGGCGCGGGCAAGTTTTCTTTCTCCTTTCTTTCTAGAGTTTGCACATTGTTTCTTTTGGATGCGAGATTGCAGCCCTTCAATTTTTCTTGTGGTGCGGAGAACCCCGAAAATAGGACGTACCTGCCTCACCGACTTTCTTATTTCCCGGTGCCTCTTGGCATGATTTTTTTCCTTGGAGTGGCCCCCGACCCTTTGATCTGTTCTTCTTATTTTGTTTTCCTTCCCGGGAAGAGATAATGCTCAAGTCGTCCGTCCCCCACTGGCTCTTCTCTCGTGAGAAGCTCTCGACCATTTTTTCTCTTCTTCCCCCCCTCCAGAAAGTCAAACCTCCCATTCAAGCTTCCTTGGACTCAGCAGTAGGCCAATTCCCAAAGTGAGAAGGGACGTGCCTTTTTCTCGTTCGCCGCTCCAATCCCAATCAAATCACACGTATTTTCCTTTTTCTGGCCGATCAGCTCCCTCCCTCCCCTCAAAATAAGACCAAGAATCCATCTTCCCCTCCCAAAGAATGAAGCGGCTCTGATACCAAACCTACTATGGTAGATCTCGTACCTGAGCCGCGCTGGGGGTGATTCTTTCCGCCTGAGCCACCCCATGACTCCGAAAGCCGGGCAGTCACTTTTCATGGTCGCCCTTTATGAAACTCTCACCGAGCCTTTGTCTCCTTGTTTGACACCACCAACCAACTCATGGGGTTTCTTTCTCTTGCCAGGGACCATGTTCCACCATGAATGCATTGATAGCTTTCCACGGGAAGCAGTCCGAATATATAAGATAGCCCAAGACCTTTCCCCTTCCGAGCCCCGCCAAACATTGCTCCTCCCATTTAGCACCATACCCTCCCCTCATGCCTCTCTGCCTTCGAGGCGTGCACTGGTCAGATGACCTCCTGCTGTGTGCTCCCAGGAACCTGGCCCCCTTTAATTGTCTTTCAAATCTTCCTTTCCAAGAATACAGCATTTAATTGTGAGTATTGCTGTCCCTTTCCCCCCTTCTTCGAGTGATCCTACTTCTCCCTTCCGGTCTATACCTTGAACTTTTCCCCCCCCTTTTCCGCAAGAGGCGCACTCCCTTCTGCTCCCTTCATAAGGGAAAAGTTCTTCATGTTAGCCCACCCAGTTTCTCCCGATGCCGATACCGCCCCCCCCTCTCTGAACCAGTGAGAATGCGCTTTCAGATCTGCCGAAGTGAGCAGCATTTCCTGCGTAAATTTTTCTTCTCCCTCCCGCACTCAGATCTTCTGCTATAAGAAATGCAATTTTCCCCCTCTGTAAGCCCTTCTCAGCCCGGTCCTCCCCGATTCCCTCCCCCCCCCCCTTCTTTTTGCACCGTTAATTACCCCACTTTTCCCCCCCTGATTCCCCAGCGACTGAACGACCCCCAGCTTTTTCCCCCTTTTCTAGCGCGACAAGGCTTGAGCGCGCAGATCGATCGATTCCTCGGAATTTCGTTCTTTAAGGCCAGACAACGCTTTTTTTTCCTACTCACAAGTCTTTCTTCTTACTCTTCTTTAGCTTTAGGACAAGGGCCTGATGGGTCTCTGGCACGGCCGTCCTCCACTCCCCCCTCTCCGTTTGTTGAGGAGATGAGTCTTTTCGGGTACGACCCCCCTCTGAAGTTCCAGCTAAGTAAGCTAGCCTCTCCCTTTTTTCGGATCACCGGGCACCCCCCTCGATTTCCCCCTGCCTCGTAAAGAAGACCACATCCTAAGTCAGACTTAGTACCTCTGCGCCGAGCCTGATCCGAAGTTTCTTCTCCTCTCCGGACTGTTTCAGATCTTTCCCCAATCGTTCATGCTGCGTTTCTAGCTTCCGGGAGGAACCCATCCTCCTGAGCTCGGGGTGGCTCCTTTGGCTGACCCAGACGGAAGAAGAAAAACATTCTGGCACCTCTCTCCTCCTCATATCGACTGGAGGACTGGGCCACTCACTGTCAATTTTTACGGCGCTGCCTCCGCTGGAAATCCTCCTGCGCCAAATGCCTTCTTGGTGATTCGGCATCGCGTCAAAGTATTCTCTCTTCCCTGATTACCGTCTGCTGGTCTGGAAAGGCCCCCTTACCTTTCCCGCTTTAAGAGCACGGGCAGCGACGTACGCATCGTTCGTCCGGTCCCCCGAGAGCGACTCGAACCCCTCATTTCAACTAACAAAGCCCTTCTTTCTATCATTCTTTCTGACTCTACGTCGCCATTGGCATGGAGTCCCCAGAGCCTGTCCGTTGCTGAATTGAGGCCGATGCGCCTGTTTTTTCTTCTAGGGCTGAGATTTTCCTCTTTGTTGTCGAATTTGTGCCCCCCTCTTTCGCGCTTTTTCTTTCCCGGCAAGATGAGGGCTTAATGATTTTTTTCAATTGTGGCGGAGTCTCTTTTTTTTAGGGACGCAGATGGTTCAATGAAGACCCCCTCTGGGTTACAAGGAATAGTCTCCTTCTTCCCGGTGCGCTGGCATGAGATTGACTCCATTTTTCTAGACAACGCGGGAAAGGCTTCTCTATTGTTTGCCGCTTCAGCATTACTTCTTGTCGCAAGCTCTGTTTGAAAAGGGGAAGCAGCCTCCCTCAAACTCAGGTGTCCTCCCCCCGGGCGCAGTCAGGTTCTTCTCTGTTGTGGGAGTTTCTTCCTGCTGCGTTGCGCTCTTCTCGGCGCGTCACTAGGCCTTCGTGGTTTCTTTTTTCGTAGGCTACGAAGCCGACTCAACTTCTCCCTTTCTGGCCGACAGCCCTGCCATGTCTGGAATGCGATGTCTGATTTGGCGCTTTTTTTTCTCTGGGGTCAATGTCGTTTTCTCTCTTTCCTCCAATGTTAGAGAGCTTCAGCACACCGACCGGATGCGGACGGACTTCCTCTAGCAGAGCGACGCGCAGTCCCTCACAGATCACGCGCCGATACTAGGTATGACCTCCCAATTCCCTTCTCTTCGAAGGGCAAATCGTTTGTTGGCAGGCGAGGTTTGGATGCTCATCCCCTTTCTCTGAAGGGAAGATTCAATTCCCAATCTCATACCCCTTTTCCCCTTCTCGAACGTGTGAGACTCCCTTCCTTTCAATTTTCAAACCATATCGGCGAACCACTGGTGCTCCCGCAACCGTACCCTCCCCCCCCCCCTTGTGGAGGCTGATCCCCCCTTTTATACGGCAATAGACCCAGACCCCTCCCCCTTCCCTTCAATCGATGAGATGCTACAACTCCCATTTTTCCCCTCAACGGCTCGACGCTCTTTTCCCTCCTCGCGGTAGGCTTTTTTTCCCTTTGCAACTTCACCAGGAATTAGTGGAGTCTTCTCTTCTTCCCCGTTTAGAGATGAAGACCTTTTCCTTCGACGCGCCCATCTTCCCTTGAACCCTTTTTCTGGACTGACGGCCGACTACTTTACGCTCTGGAGTAGCCAGAGTCGTCTTTCTTTTTCTTCCGCTTGCAATTAGAGGATGACCTAATTTTTCTTTTTCTCTTCGTGATAAAAGAGCGGCTTCTCCATTTTTGAAAACCATGAGTTCGTTTATAATGAAGATAGGTCTGTGTGTTCTT
>Ga0179593_1336823_pt1 | contig 12225 bp, 12 predicted proteins | sample CZODoug2_1_08_16_FD_185931 | JGI IMG/M metagenome (GOLD analysis project Ga0179593, IMG submission 185931) | Vadose zone soil fungal communities from Angelo Coast Range Reserve, California, USA - CZODoug2_1_08_16fungal (PacBio error correction) | ecosystem: Environmental > Terrestrial > Soil >... | reverse complement strand
TTCCGCTCCCCTCTCGACTGTGGTGCCTAAAACTTGCTCACGTCCCTTTGGTCGTTCCCCCCCCCTGACCCACACCCCCCCTTCGTTGTTTTTTTTCCTGTTCGCGCCGCATCCTTTTCCGATACTGTTTTTTTCCCTGCTTCCCCCACGATTCAAGCAGATTTCTCCCCGCACAATGGCCCCCTCTTCAACCTTCCCTCTTAGTCCGGCTTGTCTTTCGCCCACTCAATGGATAACCCTCGTGTTCGACTTTCTTGCAGTTTTCCCCCGTCTTGCTTTTTCCCTTCTCTCCTTCTTTGCAACTGCCAAGGTGGGGTTTACGTTGAGTCTTTCCAAATTCTCCCCGTCGACGAGGGCTAAACTTTCCGATCATGCGTCTTCGATTGGAGCGCCCCTTTTTTCCGTTTCCCTTTCGTGTTGGCTTTCATGAGTCCTTTTCCCCCCATTCGCTTGCCATCCGTTAGAGCCGTGCATTTTTTCGGGGTTGCTCCCTCTACGGTGCGCAGATTGCTTCCTTCGCAGCGCGCTGCTTTCAGCCCTCTTTTTTAAATATTTTTTTTTGAAGTGGCCGGCGCTCACAATAGGACCCCCTTATTTTTGCGCTCGTTGAACCATTGTGCTTCTAAGACCTTTATCGGGCCCCTTTTGCCTGCGGCTTTTCAGTTCCTCGGTGAGCTCCGCGCCCTGCCCTGGATCCAGTGCACACTGATTAGAAATCACCAAGTCCCCAACCCCCCCCCTTTTCTGAAAGGGAGTTGAGCTTTTCCACAATTAGTCTTTTTACGTGTCTCTTTCATTTTCTCTTCCTCCTCTCTTTTTTTTTCTTTCTAGATCTTTATGTTACCCCTTCCGTTTTCCCCCCCCCCTACTAAATGGTTTTGCCCCCCGCTATCAAGGAAATCCTGTTCCTTCTGTTTGGTTTTTTGGATTGGGTTCTAAGCTTTTGAGCTCCCCCATGATCAATACCGCGACGAGAGACTTCCCTCTTCTGATTTTATTTGAGACCCGCCCAGAACCTTTCTTCCTCCCCCTATCCTTTTTTCCACTTTTCGAAGTGAGATCATGTGGGTATATGGTTTTTTCGTCCTCCCCTGCCCCCCCTACGACACTCTTGATTTTGCCCCTTGAACTCAATCCTAGTTGATTCCCAGGAAGGTGCCCTCATCCTCTTACTGAGTTTGGCCAGGACGCGTCCCGACCCCTTTTGAAACTTCCCCCGGTTTAAACTCGGTTTCTGGGGAACCCCCCTGCCCCCCTCCTGCCCCTCCGCTTTATCGCCACCCTACAGTTGGCGAGTCATGCGCCTTAACTTCATGATAGCCCCCCCCCTGTAGGTCAAGCTCGATCGCTGATTCCCCCCCCATCCTTTGGTTCCTTTCCTCCTTACCATAGTCCCAAAATTCCCCCCTTGCAAGTTGCTGGTTCCCCCCTTGCCTTTATCCTTCAAAGGGAATCTCCTGGGTCCGATCACGTCGCCTTTTTAACAAAAGCTTCCTTTCTTTTTCTCAGTCACAACCTCATTTCTTGATCATATTCCCTTCAATTTCGGTAAATAGGGCTTTTCACCCTTGACTTGCTGTCTTGCTCTCCTAGGCCGAGCGGCGCTTTCACCCCCAAAGCGATTCTTGTTTTTCGTGTTTACGTCACCCCTTTTTCCTGCTCTCTTATTGAACAACCTTCGCCTGACCTCCTTGCGTAGCCTATGGCTCGTTCTCTTAGTTGCATCCGCCCCCCGCTACGTACGCCTTGTCTTCTTACAAGGAGGATAGGATTCTAATAGTTTGATTCTCTAGGAAGTCAACCCGCCCCTGCTTCCCTCGTTAACGACCCTGCTGCAATCCTTACTCTTACGCTGGCTATCTGTCCGACCTCGCGGTGTGTCTTTGCCCCATTTGCGACACTACCTCCCCGTAGTTTTAGGCTATACTATGCACAAGAAGTTGTACCTTTCTTAACCCCCCTTTTTCTCCCATATCCCTTTCCGTTTGGCAAAGCGCGATGGCTCGCTTCCCCCTCTCGAAAGTGAAGCGTCAGTTCGACGTAAAGCCAAGCCACTCATTTTGTTTGAGCGGCAGTATAGCTCTAGGCGGATAGCCTACCAACATGACCTCCACGCCTTTTACTCGGATTCGTCATGATTTCCTGCATTTACCAGGAGTATTTACATCATCAGTTCTCTACTGATTCCCCGGAACCTCTCCGCGAAAAGTGTGACGGACTTTTCTGCCTCTCTTCCATCGCCTCGGGCTTGCTGGGTGTCTCCCCAAAGGCGGTTAAATTCCCCCCCTTAAGAGACTTTCACTGTTTTTTGTTTATCCCGATCGGGGATTCTCGGCCAAGAGTCCCCGGTCGTGGCCGGCTTTCCGCCCCGACTTCGGATGCATTTTCAATTTATAAGAATCCTTTTTATGACACGCACGGAGATACTGGAAGCTTCTTTTTTCCGAAGAGAAGCTATTTTCGGGCCCCTCTTGACTCGGTCGACAAAACTTAGTGTCAGCACTACAGATTCTAGGAAATATACTTTTCTTTAGTAAGAAGGACAATTCTCGGAATCTGTTCCCATAATTTTTAAAATGAAAGGGCTTTGCTGTTTCGATCAGACCCCTTCCTTGCCTACTCATCCCGGTGTTCTCGGACTCATTCCCCCCAAGGTGATGTGATCCCTTTTGTAAGGGTTTTTCGGTGCCTGATGCATTTTCATCCCCCGTGCAAACGTCCTCCTTACTTTTAAAGAGTGGATATCCTTCCCTATCTTAGCCCCTCAGTTTGTTGTTTTCTGAGAGCTCATCGCATCCCCAGCGCTTTATGCAGAGAAGTTCCGACGTTTTTGCCGGGGATGCTTGCATTCCGTGTCCTGCCACCCGACAAGTTGCCCCCCCTCTTCTTATGTTTGTCTTTTCCCTTTCTAAGAGTTTCCGACCTCCCCCGCAGAGTCCATTGGTCAGGCATCTTGATGTAGCCGCTTGCCTTCTTAGAGCCGCGATGGAGTCTTCTCTCTCGCTGGCATTGTGATTGTTTTAGCTCCCGCCGGGGAGTCCCGTCCCCCTCGTCGCTTCTTCCTCTTAAACGGATTCGGACTTCTTTTCGCTCGTAGCGGAACCTCCTCTTCGATCGCCAGGATTCTTGCTCCTCTTCTTGACTGTTCACCGCATTCCCCTTCCCCTTTTCCCCTAGGAGACGATGACCACGTCACGCAAGCGTTGCGTCCAGAGTCTTTGGTCCTAACACCCCCACACAGGCGCTGCGGCCTTTTTCCTAACTCCTGTCGTCGCCTGATTCGTTTTCCCTCCTTCTATGATATTGTTCTCCTCTCGGTCCCGAGCATTTTTTTTTTTCTGGATATGTTTTTTAGCCTGCACGTATAGGAGCGTACGACCTTCCTTTTTTTGAAATCTTTTAAACAGGAATCCGAACGAGCCATTTCACCCCCCCCCGTGAACCGACGCCCCTAAATGTAGTGGTTAGCGGCCCCCTTCCCTTTCTTTCCAAGGAGGGAACCCCAGACACTGGAGGAATTGGATTGGGCTTTACCTCCAGTTAGAGTTTCCCGGAGCTTCGTGAGCCTCTCTCCCTCGTCTTTTTCCCAGCTTTTTTACTTAAGGGATTCGAAAGTGCTTTCTTTTCCAACCTTTTTTTTTTTTTGACGAGTAATAGAATTACTATACCCAGGGAAAGTAGCCTCCTGTAGCTTCAGCCAATGCGGAAAACCCCCCGTCTGAACCCGCTCTTTTTGCGGGCCTCAGACTTTTCCGAAGTCCGTCCGGTCGATTGCACTCCGTTCTTGCCCAGAACCTGTTTTCATATTTCGTTTTGATTTCCCCCTTTTTCGTTGCTTTTGTTGTCTTCATTTTTCTGCCCTCCCCCTTTCGCTCATGCTCTGGCAGATGATGTTTGCGTCCCCTTCCCCTGCGAAGAAACGTGGTTGCCCCCCAAAAAATGACTATAGCTTTTTTTTTCATTTTTTTTTTCATAGCGTTTTGCCTACTGTTTTCCGAAGAGGCCCCCTTATTTTCCATCTACGGAATTCCACGATTACCCTAAGTTATTTAGATTTCCACCTGTATCTTTTCATTTCGGAGGAACCCAGCGCCGCGTTTTTAGAAGGAGACGTGCTCCTCCGCGCTCGCGGAGGTCCTTGTAAAGCCCACTGGCAAGTTTTTTTTTGAAACGCTCCCGCTTCGCCGTCGTTCCCAAATTTTTTCTTCTGATGGACCCCCGAAAAGGTATCCCCTAGGTTCTTCCTTTCTTTCTCCATTTTCCTCCCTCTTTCGGTCTTGTTGGCGTTCCCTCGATTTCCCCTCTTGGGTTTTTGCGTGTCCCATCTTTTTAGTGAAATATTTTAACGGATCCTTTGCAGCCACTTTTGCTCTTGGAGCCTAGTATCAGATCTTAGGGCGAGCGCTGTTCTGCGCCTCTTCTCCTGATTGTGTCTCGTCCTTCCTTTGCGAACCACGCCTCCAGTTTGCTTCCTTAACTTTTAATATGAGCTGCCTTTCTCTTCCTCACTCCTGGAGCGGGTGTATCCCAGGGTCCCTGCAGCGTCCCCAAACCGTTGCCCTTCTCGTCTTTATCAGGCGATCCCCACTCTTAGAAATAAAATGCCCCCCCCACAACAAGCTGCTTGACCGTTTCTGGCATTTTTTGAGGAGTTGCCACCATTAGTCATTTTTTCCGTTGATAAGCATTTCCTCTCTTCTTTCTCCTCCTCCGTTTTGCTCCTTCTCTCTGATGCTCCCCCCCCACCCCTAAAAAGCCTAACCCTTGTTCTCCTAAGTCCTACCTGTCATTCTTGTTTTGGGGGCTTTCATCTAAGCGCTTTTGGCGCCGTTACCCGGTCCGACTCTATTTTTTGAAAGGTTGGTCGCCCCTGCAGGAGCAGAAGAAGATTGCGAACCGCTCTCCGAGTGACTTTTTTCTCCCTACAGCTTACCAACTCCAGTTTGTGCCCCTTCCGTTTTCCTGTTAGAGCTTGTTTCACCAGCCCTTCAATTCCCCCCTAGTTTGATCGAGTGGGCGAGCAGCCGCTCCTTGGCCGTCATATCTGTGGCGCGTCGGTTTTCCTGCTTTCCCTTTGCGAACAGGCCCTTATGCCCCGGCTCCGTTTGCCTCGTTAGCCGGGTCAAGCTCGGCCCCTCCTACAGTGGCGCGGACTGAAGTTCGCAGCAAGTGACCCCCCAATGAAGAAATTCGGTCCTAGCTCTCTCTTCCCCCCTTACGCCTTCAGCGTCGTCCTACCAAATTCCCCCCTTCTTGATGTCTTTCGGCCTTGCCCCTCCCTAGTTTGTTGTTGAACGTAGAAGTGCACCCCAGCGGAGCAATGGCTTTTTTTTCTTCGACTATGATGAAGATCCGATCGTGCCCCCAATTCATGCCCCCCGGTCCCCCTTTTTCTTAAACCTCTTCCTTCTGCCCCCCAAAAACCTCTCTTTCCACTCGCGGCCGAACTCACACAAAGCTTTAAGCTTTGTGGAAATCCCCTGTGGCGGCGAGCGTGCTCCTACAATAAGGCGGCGATCCTCCTTCGTCGCACCTTCGTGCTTCTTTGCTGACACTTTCACCCAAGCTCTTTCCTCCAATTTTCACCCTTTCTTATCGCTGGAAAGATTCTTTTTTTCATTCTCCAGCGTCAGCGACCCGCGCGAACGGGAAAGACGTCACCCCTGCCTGCCTCTCTTGCCCGCGTCCTCTGTTGAGACGGTTTCCCCTCCCCCCCCCCTTTGCGAAAGAATTTCCCTTGATTACGGTCAGCGTTTGGCTTTTCCCTATCTTAATATGCACCGACGTTTTCCTTCCGCCTTTGTTTTTGCCTACCCCCCCAACCGATGGTAAAAGCGCTGGCTCGGTCAAGTCGCCTTCCACTAGCCAGAGCTCAAATGTATCTAAGACCCCCCGCCAAAGGGGCCTGTTGTCTTGTTTTTGCCCTCCTTATTCCTTTTACTGCATTTTTTAGATCTTAGTTACCATGCCTTTCATGGGATGATTGCTTATTCTTGCCCTCTTACGTTATCCCCTATTCTTCCGCCGATTCGATTCTCCCCACCTACCCCCCTCCGACCATTTCTCTCTGCCCCGCGCATTCTTAGCAGAGGAGTGCCTGGTTGCCTTATTTTGAAGGATTTAGTTCTATCTGACAAAGGGCGACATCTGAGCTGTGTGTGGTGGTTTCTTTTTCCGAGAGAGAGCCCCAGGGAAGGTTGTTCCGGAGTCTGCATCTCTCTCATTGTGAAACCTTCAAGGCCCTATCAGAAGCTCGGCGGCCATCCATCCTTGGGATCCTGGAAGGTCTTTTTCCAGACGCTTTCGAATCATATCTTTCGGACGTAGATACAACAGTAGTGATATCCCCCCCTACAGACCTCTCGGACTCTCGTCTTAAGCGCGCCTCGCCGCTCTCATCTGATACATCCTCGCCTCTCCCCCTTCCAGGCTGCTGCATTTCTATCCCTTGTCCCCTATTCGTCCTCAGAGGATCAGGTGTTTTTTAGGTCCCTCCGCCCTAGCGGTGCTGCTTCCCCCCCAGTCGTCGGGTGGATGGCCGGGCCTTCTCTCACACGGCACAGCTCGAGCTCATCTTCTGTCCCCTTTTGGTCGCGATTCTTTCATCTTCTCTTTTTTTCCCTTCCTATGTGTTTTTGGAGCGCTCTTCTATTTCTAAAGAGCTGCTCCTGTCCTTAGATTGCCAGATAGTCCCTCTTGTTTGATGATTTCGTCCCCTTCCCCTTCATCCCCCCCCGCCCTCAGATCCCCCCTCGTTCCTTTTAAGAGTCACAAAATGGGATTCGGAGTTCATGATACCGACTGCCCTGTAATGGTAGATGGCTCCCTCTTCGTTTCAGAAGATGGGAGGTTAGGGCTATTTGCGTCTCTTTGGGAGCGCGGACTTCGGATGGTTTTTTTTTACTTCCTGGGATGTAGAACCTCCTTCTAGCCGAACTCTTTTTCGACCTGCGAGTCGGAGCTTTCCTGCCCCGATCTTCCAGGATAATTTTTTAGCCGCTTCTACGAGCTTTGATAGGGCTTTTCCCTTGAACCCCCGAGGCTCCTAGAGTTGAAGTAGTGAAGCATGACAATACGGCAGGCAGAGACTTTTTTTCTGTGGTATAACCAACACTCGCTCGTCTGTCATCATCTTCCTGAAATAGACTTTTCTAGGAGGTTCCCCCCTCCGAGCGAGATGAGATGCCTTCGTTCACACTTTTTCGCGGATCCGGCATGGTCTAGCCGAGATAGTTTCCTTGACGTGACTCTTCAAAGAACTACATCCGACTTTCCATTCTTAATTGTTAACGGTTTTGATTTTCTTCCCGTCCGGAATGGCTTCTCACCAACCTCACATGGCAGCCCCCCCCCTTTCTGGACTCGTCACCATTTGATCCTGACCCTTTTTGCTTCGAGTGCCAGTTTTTCCTTTTTCCTCCTCTCCCTCAGACTTGTGCACCCTGTGATAGGGTTGAGAAACCCCCTACCGCGCTTATCTGGTGTGCATAGTAATAGGCCTTTCCATAAGGTGAAGTCGACTACGCGTTTCGCAATTTCTTCCCCCGTCTTTTTCCCACAGCGATGGCTCTTTGTAATTTCCAGCGGTCCCAGATTAGCGATTCCTAGAGATGCCAGCAGCTTTTTTCTATCTCACGATTCCTCCCTTTGATTCCTCTCTGACTTTGCGTTCTCATTTTTTTTCGCTCTCAGTCAAGAGCTAAAATCGGCTCTGTCCTTGTTTCTATGCAAATTCTGGTGCACCCGCCCAAACCTGCGATATCTTTTTTCTTTTCATCACGCCTCCAGATCGTTTGCGCCGAGGCCCCACTCTCTTTTCCCCTAGGTTAAATTGATCAGAGTCTTAAATTTTTCTGACCCACCCTGATTTCTAGAAGGATTTAGGCGGCAAATCGCCTTGTCTCCTGCGTGGTTCTTCAACTTCCCTCCTTTTGCTGACAACTGAAGCTGAGGGGCTTTTTCCGAAATCGCAAGGAGCCAGCCCTTTCCCATTTGAATCCCACGCTGCGCGCCCAAATTTTGCATTCACGCTCTCGAGTCGCTACCATTTCGATCCCTGTTGAAATCGAGAAATATGTAGGTCGTGTTTCGCGCATGGAGGCTGCTTCATTCGGACTCTTTTTTTACTGATCGTTGCTTCGCGCCGGTCCCTCTGATCCTCTTCCATGCTGCGAATGCTATTTTTACGCCATCCTGTCGATTGGCACTCAGTGCCGGAGCTGCGCCAATAGAAGGTCTTCTAAAAAGTTGTAATAGTTTCTATAATCCCGAGTCTTGATTTAGCCTCTTTTGTCGAGGCCCACCTTTGCCGCACGGTTTTCCCTTTCTTCTCGGTCGACTCCCCAATCTTCCCCGAACCTTCAAACCCCCACACCAAGCGCCTGACAGTTGGGGACTCCGTGAATTTAGTCATTTTTTTTCGTGGCTGTCTTCCTCCTCCCTCTCCTTTTCGAGATTTGATCTCTTTATGTTATCCAGCACCCACATCACTGACTCAAATTTTTTGCCGTCCTCCCTGTCAGGTCTCTTTGGGGTGCTTTTGTTTAAGGCGCTTGGGGGCCTGCTGAGAATTTCTCAGACGAGACAGGCCAGTTGGCCGACTGCATTCTTTCAGCTTATTGAGTCCACGCACCTTTTGTTTCTGATAGCACTGTATTCCTTTCTTCCCTTAAGTACCCCCCCTGGTTCTATTGGTTTTCCAAGTTCCTAGAAATGTGACTCACGAGTCGCACTTTTCGCACGAGAGCGGCCTTTTTCGGCCTTCGTGATCGGTATTTGCCCTGTCATCACAGCTTGGGATGCCGGCTTATCCCCTTTTTTTGCTTTTTCAACTCGGTCTTGTTCCCCCTCCCCACGCCGCCAAAACCTGAGAGGACCGACAGATTTTTTTAATGCGCAGCCCTTGCTCCGGTGCTTCTAGACCGGGCCCTTCACTAGAGCGCTTGTTCAACTCCATTTATGCCGCGAGCGTGGCCTATAGTCCCCCACCATTTCCCAACCCTGACCCTTTGCTGGCGCCTTGCTGCCCCCTTTTCCACTCCTCTCTTTCTGCGCCTTCTCGTAGAACAGAGGTCGACATGGGTCTGGGTTCCGCGACCAAGCCTTGCTCTCTTTGATCCTCGCAATTCAAATCCGGGGTAAATCGGAGTCTTCCCCCCCCGCTTGAGTTAATCTTCCCAAACCCTTAGGTATGATTCCCCAGGGCTTCCTCCCCCACAAAGCTTCCTCTGGTTGTCCCGCCAACGGGGCGGAAGGTGATTGCACACCTTCACGGACTCTCTCTCTTCTTCTACTCTGTCCTCTGGCTCCTTAAACCCCTTTCTATTCCGCCGCCCTTTCTTTCAAAGAGATGCTGATGAAGAGATCGTTTATGATTTCGGCAGTCACGTTTGCAAGCGACCGCACGCGCAGCTTGGCAAGTAAAACTGCTTGAATTATCTTTCTTACCTTCTCCCTTGTTTAGCGGCAGTTGCATACGATGCCAGTCCAGTTCAGGGTCTTGTTGGCGTATTCCTCTTCCCCACCGTTGTAGACTTCGCTTGTCCCCGGTTTTTCTTTCCTGCCCCTTAACCTTTCTAGTTTTGCGCACTGGCGACCCTCGCCCTGAGCTTTTTAAATTCGGTAAGTTCCCCCACTCCACCGCTCTGAATGTTGTATTTTTCCCTGTAATAGCATCGGGTATCCCTACTCATGACCGACGTCTCTGGTTTCATTCCTCTGCTTTGATTCTTTCCGATTCTTTCTTTCCCCCCCCTCCGCCACCCGATGACGAATTCCCTACCGCGACTGTTCTCTCCGGCTCTGCGACTATTTATATCGCCAGTGACTTTTATGGGTGAACGATTTTTTCGGGGAGTTCGCTATCTCCCCCAAGGCTCATCTGAGTTAGGAAAACTCCGCGCTTCCCCCCCTTCGCGTGTGCGTGCCGGCCGCCCTCCCCTCCGCGGCTTCCCTTGTACTCTACCCCAGTAAGCCGGTCTCCGGTAATAAGTCCCTGGAAGCGTATTTCAGTATCCCGAGACCTTCTAAATCTCGGACGCGGTCGACATCGTCTTTCTCAAACCCCCCGCCCCGCTCGGAAACCTCGCCTCTTCATCTCGAGCTCGTGCCATCCGCGCATTTCTAACAAAACCTACAGGCCGGCTGCTGCGATCATTGCCCCCTTCCCCCCGCCTCATCTTCTTCGGGCACACCTAGGCAGCGGTTCTTCGGCGCGGGTTGGCCGTTTCGGACTGCATTCATCCCCACCCTCCTCTATCATCCCTTCCCTTCGCGAGTGGCTCCCCCAAGCACCTCTCTCTCTTTTCCTACTCCTTGTTTTTTTTTTCTCTCTCTGCTTCCATCTTTTTCTTCTGAAGGACAGTGAGTGATTTTTTCTCCTGCTTGCCTCTTGACTCAGGCCGCCCGGCCATCCAACCTCTCTGAAGTCAAGGTCCGTCCTTGTGGCCCCAAAAATGTGATCGCGTCGCCGCAGGTTCCTTTCTTTCTCCAGCCTACGCGAGGTCTTATTGATGTAGAAGAGTCATTTTCGAGTAGTCTATTCGTCAGCGAGATTTCTACTTTCTTCTTTGTAGATATTGGATGTAGGAGCTGTAATCCCCAGTGGAACCCCTGGAAGGCATTCAAATGATCTTGCGCAAACCCCGCTTCCCGGATCGCTTCTTCCTCTTCGCCGTCGTTTTAGGTTTTTTTGCCTTTTCTCAAGATTTGGATCGGCTCCGCCGGCCACGACCGGCCCGCCTTTCGTACTCGCCTTGGGTCATAACCCCTCGCGTTGCGCATGGTCAGATAGCACTCGCCTTTTTTCTTCCTCTCTGTCACCCCCCTTTTTGTCCCCCTCTGAGAGTCGCTTGAAGAGGAAGGAAGAGTGCGTGATTCTTTCTTTGTGTCGACGGCGAGACGAGATATTCCCCTCACACAAAAAACCCCCCACCACACCACCCCCACAAACCAAACCCAAAACCAAAAACCCCCCCCAAACATTTAAAGAATCCCAGCTAGGAAGAATGAAGGACGCTTTAATCCGTCGGGCTCGCGGCCCGGATTTTCCTTCCCTGGCCCATCCCATTTTTAGAGAGTGGGCTTGGTTTCCTCTTGCGCTCCTTGCGCGCGGCGGAACTTTTACTCTACTCTGTCCCGTGATTACCAGCGTCTCCCTCCTTGGATCTTGGTCTCCCAACGTTCCAAAGGCGTGGGTTTTCTTCTTAATAGATTGTTACACCCGGACCGTAGTCCTTCGGCTGTTTCGCACACTTTGCGGAACGTCGCACCGCTAGAGCTTCCTTCCTATCTCTCGTCGGCCTCCCGAGTGACGGTGCTAAAGCCGGTGACGCCGCTGATAACATCTTTCTTATTCCTCGCTCACTTGTGTTCCCTACATTCTGGACGGAGTTGTTTCGGTCATGTATCTGCGATCCCGCCCACTTTTTTAGACATCGCGCTCGGCCGCTTTTATTTCAATAAATCTTTTGTGTCCCCTGAACAAACACGCTTCCTCTTTTTTTGAGTTCGGTGCCTCTTACTGTTTTGCGATTCTTCCCTCCTCCTCTCCCGAGATTTTTTAATCCCCGATTACCTAATTACCTGGCGGCTTTCTGCTCGTCATCATAGCAAGGGCTTCCCCACTTTTCAGCAACTTTTGGCGTCCCACTTTTTAGAAGTTCGACCAAACGCCCGACCCAGGCGGGGGCCCTGCCGTCTTATAAAAATTTCGGGTTCCCATGTTGGACGAGACGGCCACGGATTCGTTTTAACCCCCCTTTTTAGAGAGCTAGGTCTTGAAGCAACTTGGGCGATCATTCCCCTTTGCTGCATGCCGGAATCCTCGATCCGTGTGTTTGGGACTCGCCATTGAGGCCTAACGTTTTAGGCACCCGTTTATGGATCGGTGCAGCCATTTTGCCTGTTAGAAGGCCTTTCCTTCCTCTCATTATTAGAAGGCCTCGCAGCGCGTGCTCACCTCGGGAGCCCGATTGTATTAGTCAGTGTATGAGTCCCATCGACCCAGGCTTCTCCCTTTCCCCGTTCTACCCCCCCGGTCCTCAGAAAGAGGAGATGTTGCTTTCTGACAGAGTCTGCCTGCCCGAGCCCGTTTAAGGTCGGCCGCTACCCCCTTTCTTTCCGTCTTCCCCAAGCCTAATTAGACTCAAGCCCAAAACCCAAAGCGCCTGACAGGTAGGGCCGAGGCGATTTGGCACAATCAATTTTTGCGTGCTTGGAATCCCG
>Ga0179593_1794677_pt1 | contig 12226 bp, 13 predicted proteins | sample CZODoug2_1_08_16_FD_185931 | JGI IMG/M metagenome (GOLD analysis project Ga0179593, IMG submission 185931) | Vadose zone soil fungal communities from Angelo Coast Range Reserve, California, USA - CZODoug2_1_08_16fungal (PacBio error correction) | ecosystem: Environmental > Terrestrial > Soil >... | reverse complement strand
AGATCCTCCGCATCGTCGAGCGGCCGTTCGGGTGCGTCAGCGGTCGATCACTCCCCTCTGACCGACATCCGCAGCATCGATTTGCTCTCTCTTTCTCCTCCCGGAGGAGAAAGAGCGCTAATCTTCAGGAGCCCTATTCCATCGGTACCTTCCTCATCTTCTCGGAGGAAAATAAGAAGACACCATTCCCGACGTCTAAGCCCATTTTCCCTGTCCTGGTAGGCATCCCTCCTCCTGTGGAAGAGTAAGAGTTACAGATGAGCTTCTTCCTCGCAATTGCTCCCCCTCTTTCTTTCGCGCCGCAGCATAATGATAGAGGACGATCCTCCTCTCCACCAAACAGGCCCAATTCCTCTGCTGCTTCGCCCTTCCTTTTCCCCTTCCATCTTCAACACCAACAATCTGGTTTTTGATGTAATAGGCGGTTCTTATCATGGGACGCTTCCTACCCTCCCCCTTCCATCCCTACAAAAGAGAGATCCTTCCTCTCCTCCTTCTTTTCGAAAAAACAAGGATCCCACAATCGCGGGCTCTCTCTTTCCCGCAACCCCTCCTCCGTGATGAAAGTTAAATAGCCCTTTCCTTCCCAGGAAGCTGAGATCTTTCGTAGGTTTTCCGGGGTCCCCGGGAGGCCAGAGGCTTCCTTTCCCTCCCTTTTTCCCGGGACGTGACGCCCGCCGCGGGGGACTTTACACGCCCTTTTGCGGGAAATCCCTTCCCCCCCCATAAGCCGGGGATTAATAAGGAGGGTACGTCTGTCCCATTGCGGGCATTTCCCTTTCAAGTAGAGAGAGGGGATCCCTTTCGAGAGAGGATGATTCCAAGAACCGTAGAGATGCGTGAATGAGGGAGTAACCTCCCCACCTTCCTCCAAAGAAGAGGGCCCTTGTAACCCTTCCTCGGAGAATCCCCCCCTCCTGGAGACGTCCAGAGCACATTAGATTCCCATTCCCTTCCGATAAAAAAGAGGAGAAAAATTCTTCTCTCCACTGGAACCTGAACTCCCTTTTTCACCCTACTCCGAGAGGGTGGAAGAGGTTTTTCCTTTTTGTGGGAATGAGCGAAAGAGCCCTACCTCCACCCTTCAGAGGGGGTAAGATCCCCCTCCTTCTCCTGCAATAGAGATAAGAAAGAGGCTGGTTTGAGGACCTTCTTCCCTCTAGTATAGGTGAAGGAAAAATTCCCTCCCCCCTCTAAAGGAAGGAAAATATCGTCCTCACTATATCCCCTCATCTAAGGTGTTCTCCCTTCGCGGAACGGGTGGCGTTTCTTTAAGGGTTTTTCTCTCGGGAGCTGTCTTCTCCTCTTTCTTAAAATAAAAAAGGCATCCCTAAAACCCCCTCCCATCCGGATAAGAGAATGAGAGAGAGCGATCGCTTTCTTTCCATCCGGGAGAATAAAGACCCTTTCTTATAATCTCTCTCCTGAATAAAGAGGGTCTCTCTCTCCCCAAATAGGATGGAGAAGGTACGGAAGGTTCCACCTCCCCGTCCCGAGAGAATAAACCCCTCTTTTTCCGGCTAAGGACGTATAGTAAAGTACTTGCCCTTCTCCTGGGTGGGCTCTCTATCCCCACCAAAGATGATAGAGCCTGAGCCCTCCGTCCTTTGTCCCTTTCCTATCCCCCGAAAGATTAGAAGTTTCCCTCTCCTCCCGCCTGGAAGCTTCCCTTCTGCTCGGCCCCATCTTCTCCCTTTTTTCCGGATGATAAGGGAGATGTTTCTTTCCCCCAGGGGAGGGGGTTAAGATCGAGGGCTCTCACGTCTAGTTCTCTTTTGCTCTCGCGTTGAGCAAGAGAAAATAGGTTCTCCCTCTTTTTCCTCGGTGAGAAGAGCGACGGAGCTTTTGCAAAGACCTTTTTTTTTTTCCCTCCTGACAATGAACTGAAAAAAGCATGCCCCCCTTTCTCCCCCCTTCCCCTGAAGAAAAAGGTAGTAGGTATGGGCCATCTGGCTTTTTCTTGGTTTTTTCTTTCTTCTTCTCCCCCGCGAAACAGAAGCGCACGTGTGATCCTATCCCTTCGCGAGAACCTTCTTCTCTTCCTCCTTCACGTTGGAAAGGCTAGAGGTAAATCTTTTCCCCCCTTTTATCCAGAGGAATACAAGTTGGACTGGGCCGAGTAAACGTGGCCGTCCTCACCTCTCTTTTTTCCTGCTGGGAAAAAGGTTCCCTTTACCCCCTCCCTTTTCCCCTTTTGGTGAGAGGAGTACTCGGTGGTGGCGCTTTTTGATGGGTCTTCTTTTCAGCAAGGAGAGGATATGGGCCATCCCCTTCCTCCCTCTTTTCGCGGGCCTGCGCGAGATGCTGTCGAGGTCTTCGTCGATATCTCCCTCTCTCCCCCCGTTCGCCGTGTAACCAGCTTCTCCGAGAGTAGAGGGGCTTCCTGTTCTCTCCTGTGCCCTCTTTTTTCTCCTCCCTCCCGGGTAGGATGAAGAAAGAGACCCCCCTCCTTTTCTTTCCCCCCCAGCTCGTGTGGAGATGGATGGGGGCACGATGCCTCTTGACAGCCCCCCGAAAAGCCTCTTCTTTCCTTTTCTCTTGGCCTGCAGCGAGGGGGAGCCGGCGTTGTCGAACCCGTCCTTATCTAATGGGAACGGGAATTGCTTTCTTTGGATAAGAAAGATACGGCATTTGACTCCTCTCCGGAAGCTACCTTTCTCCTCCGGGCAGACTGTCTCCTTTCCCTCAGAGGGTGAAGGAGGTGGCTATCTCGATTTCTCTCTTCCCCCGCGCACCTCATTGGAGTTATGAGAGGCGCCCATCGGCCCATCCCATCTCCTCATGACGATGATAATCTCTCTTTACCCCTCCTCTTCGAGAATAAATAGAGATGAATTCGGCATGCTCCTCTTGGAAAGATATTTTTCCTATCAGAACCAAAAAATAGGCCCCTCCTCCGGTGATAGGGGAATCGCTCTTTTTCTCCCCCGATCCCCTCTTTCTTACGTCCCGGTGCTCTACCTCCTTCTTCCGCCCTTCGCGGAAGGATATCTTCATCAGGAGATGGGGCCCTCCTCTCCAAGAAGGACCCCCTTTCTCCTTCGACACGGAAGTAGCAACCGCGGCTCCCCCCCCCTCGGGTCCCCTTCCCCCTCCTTGCTTTCGGCTCGCGCGTGATGACTAGTCCTTTCCTCGAAAAACCCGAGATGGACCGAGGCGGTTCCTTCCCACCGGAGCCCCTTCCTTTCCCTCCGACCCAGGGCGCGAGAACCTTTCCTTCCCTCTTCCAGGAATCGACCACTACTCGCGGTCGATTTTTTTCTCCTTCCGTGGCTGGTGGACATCGGCTCCCCTTTTCTTGCGGCCGAGGATCGACACGCCGGACCTCGACCCCTTTCTTTTTCCTTCCCTTCCGCGGCACGCCGCTTTCCTTTCCTCCTCTTTGCAAGAGGAGAGCGCCGCGCTCCAGAACAAACCTTCCACCACCTTTTTAACCCCCTTCTCCCGCTGGAGGCTTTCCCTTTCCCTTTTTCTTCCGTCGAAGGACCGGCAGTTCGCCTTCTTACTCTCACTCCTCTTTTCCCCAGGGCCAACGTGGAGTCGCTGCAGTCGCAGGCTTTCCGCGGTGGAACCCCCCCTCCCCCTGTTGCAGAGCATAATCGAGATGAGTCCCCCTCCTTTTTCCCCCCGGTGCGCCTTAGTGGAAGAGGGGGCGCTTTCCTCCGCGCGGGTCTCCTGCAGCAACAAGACCCTTCCGCCTGCGCACAGACCGACGACTCGTGTCTTCGTGTCCTTTGTTCTCTTTCACTTTTTGTAATGAGGGTGAGGTAATGGTCCTCTCTTTCCCCCCACCCCCCCCCCCCTTTTGTAGTGGAAAAAGAAGAAGGAGCGCTTCTCCACAGCGTAGCCGGTTGAGAGTTTCTCCCTCCACGATAAGGAAAGGATGTAAGCGCCGTGCACATCCGAGACCCACCTTCCTCCCTAAACAGAGAAATGATACATCCATTCCACCGGCATCTTTTGTTTCTTGGGGCAGAGAAGAAGAGTAGATAGGCTTATTTTTCTCTTCCTTTTTTTTGAAATAAGGGGAAAAAAGTAGAGATCGTGATTTTGATAGTCCCCACTTTTTTATCACCCTTCCCAGAAGGACTTTTCTCGAGAGAAGAGTGGTGCGGATTCAGACCCTCTCCGTTCCGGGGGGAGGAAATCTTTCTTCCCTGAGAAGGAGCTCCTCTCGGCAGGGTGATCTTCTCCTTTCTCCTTTGCAGGAAACAGAAGTGGCCAGGCTCGACCTTTCCTCCAGCCGCGTCCCCCTGCCGCGCTCGAACGACGTAGCCGCCTCTCCCCTTAGCAGCCACGGGGCGGATGCGCCGCGTCGGCCCCCCTCCCCATCCGACTTCCTCTCTCCTGCTCGGCTCCGGATTGGGCACCGCGTTTCTTTTCCCTTCTGGGGGAGGTGAAGAGGGGTCGGGACCATTTATCTGGCAAAAGGAAAGAAAAGACACCCCTATTGAAAAAGATGAAATCCGGCAACTCAATGATACCTCCTTCTAGGCATCAGGGTAAGGATCTGGTCCTCCCCTTTTTCTCCAAAAGGCTAGTAAGAAAAAAAAGCAGAGGTCTATCTCTCCGGGCCCCTCCCTCCCCCCTCCCCTCCCCCTCTTCCTTGCGGTGCGGATTAGCGGCGGCATTAGCGGGCCGCCTCCAACTCTCCCTCTCCTTCCACCCCGCTCCACCCGTGCGGCGCGGTTTTTTTTCCCCCCTAGCGGCTCGGCCCCAGATGAGAGCAGGGTGGCCGAGGGTTGAGCTCTGAAAACGGGGTTCCCCTCTTCCTTCTCCTCGCGAAGAGAGTCTTCCCCCTCCTGGTGACGAATAGAGACGGCCCCTCTTCTCTTGGAACCTTTCGGGGGGAGTCCCCGAATGTTATAAGAAGCGAACGTCTTGTTTTGACGCTTCCTCTTTCTAGAAAAAGAGGGCCCTCTTCCTTACGTGAAAGGTAAAAAGTAAAGCCCGAACCTGGCCTCCGACCCAAGGAGGCACCTCCTTTAGGTACCTCTTTGTTGTAGTAACCGAGGGCGGGCCTCCTTCCCGCTTTTCTTCTGCCTCCTGACTGGCAAAGGGGCCACCGTCCTTTCCTTTCTATCGCAGCGGCCGGCATGAACTCGGGTCAGAGCTATGTTTCCTTCCCTTTCTTCTGGGTGAGGGATCGAGCCAGCTCTTTTTTTTCTTTCGCGTGGATGCTCAGGGATCGAGGGATTTCGGCCTCTTCTAGCTGGAAGATGGCGGCGGACCTCCCCTTTCCGAAGGTACATCAAAGAAAAATGGTCGCACAATCCCGCTACCACGCCTAGATGTGGAGTTTCAGTCCTCCTTCTTCATTTGCTGAGGAAGAGAGAGGAATATGGGATGTTTTTCTTTTTTCAGTAGAGCGAGGTGAGTCGGTTTCCGAGTCGGGCTCCTCCCTGTAGAAGACTCTCCTCCTTTCGAGAAATGGAGGGCCTCCGCTCAGCTGGGAACCCCCCCCCTTCTCCAGGGAGAGGGTGAGACCATCTTCCCCTTTTTTTTTCGAGCGAATGGTGGAGGAAGGATAGTATCGATCCCTTTGTGAAACTTTTTCTCTCCCTTTAAAGATGAGCGAGATGTAGCGCCGCGGACTGCCGCCTTCTCCCCCTTCTTCTCCGACGTGGCATCTTCCTTCCGAGGAGGATAGATAGATGAAAAAACGGGTCCGGAACCTTCTTTTCGATCGCGAGTTCACCGATCCCCCCCCGGATGACAGAGGGTCTTGCCCGAGTACTATCCCGAAAGTCCACCCCTTCCCCTTCCTTATATATATTTTAATAATCCCCTTTCTCTGAGAGGATGAGGACGATTTCCCCTTTCCGGCTGTGTTTAGGGGAGGGGTCTTTTCCTTTTCCTTCTTTCCGTGGGGAGAGTGGATGAGAAAGAGCGTGACAGATCGATAGATCCAAGTCCCTACTTCTTCCCTTTCGTGTGGTCGAGGAGAGATAATAATAGGGAGGACTTCTCCCTTCCTCCCCCTTTTCTGTAAAGGGAGAGTGGAGTAAGGTCAGAGGCGGAGACATCCTCTTTTATTTCCAGGAGACTCCGAACTTTTCTCTTTCCCCCTATCCATCGCCTCAACCAAAAAGGAGATAGCCCCTCTTTCTTCCCCTCCCCCTCTTTCAGAAGGGAGGAATAAAGCCCCTTATCGGTGTGCCTGAAGTAAGAGGTAAAGCTGAGCTTCTCCTTTCCTCTTCCATCGCGATCGAGATATAGTGCCGCGACGCGCATCTATGCGTTTTCCGCCCCCCCCTCTTCGACGTCAAAACACAGGACCAGATCCCCTGCTTCCTCCTTCTTTGGGCCATCATCACTGATAACCCAAAATCTCGGCGTGGGTCGCCGAGTATGTTCTACCATTTTTCGGTGATGTACTGTTCTTCTATTTCCTCCATCTTAAAAGAGAAAAGGCAATCCCTACACCCCCCTTTTTCCCCGAGAATCCAAGCGCCGGTTTCTCCACCTTCTCCCAACCCAGTTCCCTCAAACTAAAACCTTCCTACCCTTCTCTTGCCGGCTTCATGAAAGCCGACTGAGATCGCGCGGTATCCCCCTTCTCTCTGACCGGTGTCTTCCCTCCTTCGGGGCTGATGAATATAAGGGGAAGCTCTTCCCCCTTTTCCCTTCTTCCCCCCCGGCTGATAAGAGGTGAGGGACCTCAGAAGGTTTTCCAAATCCTCATTTTCTTTTCTTCTTCCCAGGTGAGGGAAGGTGAAGGGGGATGACCTTCATCTCTTCCCTTTTGCGAGAGCGGATGAGGCAAGACACTACTCTCTCGCGTGCTGGCTTCCCTTTCCTCTCTTTCAGGAAACAGCACGAGGAGGAACGGTCCTCTACTTCCCCCCCTCCCTGCCGTGAGCCGGAAGATGCAGATGATCTTCCATTCACCCGTCTACTCTTCTCCCTTTCACCTCTCTTTTTCCTAGACCGCTGTGGAAAAAAAGGGTGTTCCCCCCCCTTCTTTTACGAGGGTGGAAGCGCTGCCTGAGTTCTTCCTTCCCGAGGAAATGAGCCGCTATTTCTCTCTTGTAAGCGAAGAGAGTAGGCAATAGCGCTTGCCTAGACGTCAGAATTTTTTCGTAAGAGAAGGTGTAGGACCTCTCTCTTTCGATCAATCAAACATGATGTCTACCTGAAGTAATCCCTCTCTCTTTGGAAAAAGAGGAGAAGCGTTGTTTCCACCTTCCGGGGTGGAGGTGAGTACGTGGGCCAGATAGTGTGATTTATTTTTAGAAAGCGGAAATATTCACCTCCCCCAACCGAGCCATGAATATAGAGGTGAAAAAGCCGGACTTTCCGCTCATGATCTTTCTTGATTGGGAGGGTTTCTCTTCATAAGAACACGGGCTGCTACTTCAGCCGCGCTCCCGTCGAGCGATGCTTTTTCTCTGGCGCCGCGAGCTCGGTCTTTTCCTTCCAAAGAGAAGAGAGATCCCCCCTCTTCTAGGAGAAGGATAAGGCCTTACTCTGTCTTCTTCAGAAAAAGTCCTTCTCTTTTCGATAAGCAAAAAAGAGGCCTCTAGCTGAGCCCTCCTTTTTCCCTTTGTCGAAGGGATAGATCCCCCGTCCCCTTTCCAGTAGTCAAGAACAAGATATTCCCTCATGGAGTCTTTCCCCCCTCCACTCGACGCGAGGAGAAGGTGGAATGGATGATTTCCTTTTTCTTCCGTGTGTCGCGAAAGGTGAGAGCACTTCCCTGTCCGGCGTACATCTTCCTTCTTCCTCGTTGAGAAAGAGCACCCCTTTCCTTCCCTGTGTAGAGGAGAAGATTTTCTTTTGGACCCCTCCTTGGCTTTTGGGGAAAGCTCCTCCAGAAATTCTCTCCCCCCCGTGATACTCTTTTCTTTCTGCGAAACGTTCACTTAAGACCCTCCCTTTCTGGGAAAGGCTCTAGGGGTAGTTGTGCTGTTTCCCAAGAGATGCTTTTCTTTTTCTTTTCCCACGAAGAGCACCGTGATGACTCCCGAGAACTGATTTCTTCCTCCTTCCGCTAGATGAGGAGACTTCCCTTTTTTTTTTTTTTCCTGGGCCGCGATACAAGATCGACATGCAGCGTCTCCACGTTGGCTGCTCTTTCCCTTTCTTTTTTCTATTCGAAGGAGATAATTCCTTTCCTTCTCCGGCAAACAAGGTTAAGGTCCCTCAGGGGGCTCTTTCCTATTCTCTTTTGTTGAGAGCTCCCCGGAGAGTTGTTGCTTTATCTCTGGACCTTCTTCAGAAAGGAGCTTCTTTTCCTGCAGGAACGAAGAGGAGGCCAGAGTTCTTCTAGCTGAGGGGAGCACTTCTGTTGGAGAGAGTAGGAAAGACACCTGCAAAGTTCCCCGGTCGAAGAGGGAAAACCCTCCCTCTAAAAGTAGACCATTTTTCGATTAATGGTCTCCCTCCTACCGGAAGGGTGAAGTCTCGGTTTCCTCCTTGTTCTGCCTTGACGACAGAGAAAACCATCTGCCCCCCCCCTCCCCTTCCAAAGAATAGACACTCTTTCTTGCGCTTTCTCTCCCTAGGAAGAGAAGCCCCCCCCCTCCCCCCTGGGCCAGGCGAAGGGCGGTGTGCTTCTTTTCGACGCGTTCTTCCTGGCGCGTATACATAGTCACCTGGTTTTCTTAAAGGGGAGGGAGGGCGCTTCCCCCCCAGGCTAAGGATGAAGATCTACGCCTAGAGGACCTCCTCATCCTTTCTTTACAAGGGGAAGAAAATCTTTTTTTCGCGAGGCAACGATCAACGCTCGGCGCGGCCCCTTTCTCCCCCTAGAAAAGAAAGATTTGAAGAATGAGATTTATAATCCCTCCTCTTTTTTCTTTTAATAATAATCGTTGTTTTTTTCTTTTTTCCCTAGAGATTGATTAATAGGAATGCTGACGTTTCCCCCCGTCCTATTTCGAGGGAGAAGAGCATGCCCCCACGGAAGAGAGTTGACCGGTCCCCCCTCGGAAATAATATTCTTCTGATATAAAGTATGAAGCGGCTCCGAAGGCTCCTATGGAAGGATAAAGAAGGAGATGGAGGATTCAATTCTCCCCCTCCCTTCCAGTACCCTTCTGAAGAATGGAGAAGGAATAAAAAGGATAACTTTCTCCCCCTAGGAGGAAGCCCCCTTTTCCCCTATGGGCTTTTTCTCCTCGCCGGTGATACTTTTCTTCCCCAGCATCCAGCGCCACACCGAGCTTTCAAGTTTGGTAAGAAACAGAGCCCTCTCCTCTCGGTCGTAAAGAAGACAACGGGCGCTCTGCAGTTTCCCCCGGGAGCATCCATTCCCCAAGAAACAAGTACCAGAGACCCTCCTTTATTATGAAAAGAGGATGTCCTTCCCGTCCCCCACCTCCGGAGAAAGGGGGAAGAGAGAGGAAGGTGCGGGACAACGATGTACGGAACAAGAAGGAAACGAAACCAGCTCTCCCCCTCAGGAAAAGAGACAACCCCCCTCCTCCCTCCCTTATCCCAAAACTCCCCCTTCTGGGAAGAAGGAAGGGACAGATTACTTCGCAAAGGAGATCTCCTTCCGAAAAAAACGAGTCACCCCATCTCCTTCCCCAACCATAGAAAGATGAGGGACCTGCCCGTAACCTGGGGGAAAGGACGCCGTAAGTAGCTTTCCCCTTTCCTACTCTCTCAGGAAGGAAGTTTGGACTCTTTCCCCCCTTTTTTTTTCGCTTGAAGGAGAAGACTCTGTAGGAGGCTTTTTCCTCGAGACCCTTTCTTCTCGATCATAGAGATGAAGGAACTTCCATATGGTTGAGCGTTTCTCTTGAGTTAATCACTTTTCGATAGTGGAAGAGGGGGCCCTCTTCCCTCTCAGAAGAGAGCTCACCAGAAAAAAGAGGGTTCAGCAAGGGCTCTCCCCCCTACGACCCATGACAATGTTTTGTTCGCAGAACGTCATGACATCGATCACGGTTTCATTGCGGGAGCAAGGGAAGGAAGGCCGCGCTCTACCAGCAAAGCTGAGAGGGGTCGGTAGGAGACCAATACCTCCTCGCCCGACGAGAAAAACATTCGGCGAGAAAGATGGTTTCGGGGAGAGGGAGAAAACGCTTTCCTAAGGAAAGGGATTGTAGACTTCTTAATCCCAAAGAGTATCAAAAACACGCCAGCTCCTAAAATCCCTAATAAAGGAAAAAGGAAAGAGAGTCGCGCGTCTCCTAGCAGAAGAGAAGAAGTTCGCTCCCTTCCTAGCTGGGGAGGGAATAAGGGCCCCCCGTAGAGATAGTCTGGGATGAGCAAGGCGACCTTTTCTTTTCTTTCCACATAAAAGAAGGAAGGGACTCAAAAGAAGAGAGATACCCCTTCTTCATCCTTTTAGAAGAAAAAAAAGGCTACGTACCCCCTGGCTTCTCTCCCTTATTAATGAGAAGAGAAGACTAAGGAGAAGAAATAGGGTCCTCTGCCCCTCTTCAGGGTAGTTCTCTCTCCCGGCGACCCCCAGACCCCCTTCCCTTCCTCCCCTCTTTCCTCCCTGCTTCCACGGAACATAGAAGGGAAGGAGAGAAAGCGACCCCTCCCCTCAGAAAGAACGACGGTCTTCACTCCCCCCACGGATAGAAGAGAGACGTCTTCTCTCCCCGTGGAAAGGAAGACCTGACACCCCCCCTTCCGTACCACGGGGGGACAGGAGACCACCCTTCCGGGCAGGAGGATTCCTCCAGCAGTAGAGCCGCCCTATCCACGCCCAAAAGAAAGAAGAGGGCGCTGACCTGGATATGGAGGAGAGGAGAAGGAGGGGGACCAGGCCATTCTGCATGCAGGCGCATAGGGGGGGAGAGCGAATGCCGGGTGTCAGGGAGGGAGGTGAGCCTCCCTTCCTTCCACCCCTCGGGAGAAGAAAAGCCACCCCCCTTCCTCAAAGAAAAGAAAAAAGGTCGCTAATCTCTTCTTCCTCTCTTTCTTTCTTTGGCACAGAAAGAGATACAGTTCTTTCTCAAAATGAAGGTAGAGCATAAGGTTGAGACCCTCTCCCATTCTTCTCTTCGAGGGGAGGAAACTCTAAAAAGAGAGGGATGGAAGCTGGAAAGAGAGATTTCCAGCCGAGGAGATGAAACAAGATGATGGCGTGAGCTCCCTCCCCTAGAGGAAGGAAGAATTCCCCCCTCAGGCAAAACGATAAACCCTCTCCCGGGAGGGGCCCACACGTTTACGAGCGGCTCGGCCACGATGTCGAGCGGTTGGCACTCTCTTGAGAACGTGGCATGGAAGAATCCTCTCCTCTTCCCTTTTTTTCGCCGCGAAGCCTTTCTCTTCTCAGTAGAGGAAAGGCCATCGTTCGTGAGGACCCTTCTCTTTTCTTGAAGAAAGAAGAAAGCCTCGCCTCTGTGGTATTGAAGAAGCCTCTCTTCGACCCCTTTCCCATCTTCTCAAGAGATAGACGTGACCCTTCACCCTCCCTCAGACCCGCCGGTTAATCCCCGGCGCGGGTTCTCTTTCAAAGAAAAATAGAAGAATCCTTTCCCAGTTCAAGGCCGTCTTCCCCGTAGAGGTTCCGCACTTTTTCCCCCCGTCAGGAGAGAATTCCCCCTCGGCGGGAATTGAAGTCCGGGCCTGCGCGGATTGACCCCCCTTCCTTTCTTTTGTAGGGGGAGGGATCGAGCCCTTCCCCTTCGCCAACCGGAGAGTGGAGATCGGATCGAGCTGAGGAGCGCGCCTCTTTCTCTTGGAGGATGGAGTAGAAGGAACTGCTCCCCCCCCTTCGGTTACATCAAAGAAAAAGGGTCGAACTCTCCGGCCCGAAAACTCTTCTTTTGGTGATAAGGATGAGCGGAAATGCCCCTCTTTTCCCTATCAGCGATAGGATATGGGAATGGGTTTCCGTAGAAGAGAGGTTGGTAGGCTCGTTACCTCTCTCCTTTTCGAGAGCAAGAGAGAGCTCCCCTTCTTGCTTCGAATTTTGATGGAAAAGAGTATCGTCAAATTTCCTTGAGAGGGATGCCTACCATCTTCCCTTTCCCTCTGAGAGAAGACTGGGGGAGGAGGATTTTCCTCGATCATAGGCCCTTTCTCCCGAGAGTAATAGGATAATGGAGATTATCTCCTTCTTCCCTGACACATCTCCCGGCCTATCAGCCGTCGCGGCTCATCTTCGGTATAGAGGAACCTGTCTACCTCCCCGGGCCCGGGCCGCTAGACGATGAGGAGGATCGAGCGCGCCTCTCCCCCTTTCCCCTCCACTATCCAAAAAGATGAAGAGGCGTCTTTCCCGCGTAGACCGACAGCACCGCCCGTCCACCGCCCC
>Ga0179593_1588239_pt1 | contig 12226 bp, 17 predicted proteins | sample CZODoug2_1_08_16_FD_185931 | JGI IMG/M metagenome (GOLD analysis project Ga0179593, IMG submission 185931) | Vadose zone soil fungal communities from Angelo Coast Range Reserve, California, USA - CZODoug2_1_08_16fungal (PacBio error correction) | ecosystem: Environmental > Terrestrial > Soil >... | reverse complement strand
GTCTCCTTTCACGGTTCTGTACGCACAGATACTCCCCCACTTGCCCGGAAATAGCACCACACCCCGCCCCCTCTCCATCGGCGAGGCAATTTCCGTAAAGACGGGCTTGCCACCCCTTTCCGCGATTTCGCGCGGGAGCGCCATGAGTCCAACCAGCTATTTCCCTTTCAAAGCCTCAAGATGGCGCCAAGGACCGACCCCTCCCTTTATAGTGCGCGGATACGAGCCCGCCTATAGCTTCCCCTCTCTTTTCGCCGGGCGGCGAGCAGCCTCGAGGATCATCCTTGATCCCCCGGGCTTTGAAGGTGAAGGATTTCCCCCCCTCCACAGACGCAAGCCGTATGGCCCGTAAAATCCCCCCCCCTTTCTTTTCGCGCTCAGACGGAATTAGTTCTAGCTTTTCCCCTCTGTATCTCCCGGTGTCGGAAAAGGCCATGAGGTGGTCGCCTTCCCTCCTTCGCAAAGCCATGTGGTTTGGCGGTTGTTCGGCGTCGTAACCTCGAGCGCCTTCTCGATGTCTCGCCGTAGCGGAGCGCACTTCACCTTCTTCGTCTTCCAGCGGCGGAGCCTCGCCCTTCCCCCTTTGGCTCGGAGCAGTGGCACCTCACAGCAGTATATTGGCGACTTTTTTTTTCGAGTCTCTCCTGTTCGGCCGGCTTTTCCTGATCTTTGGGAGGCTATGGTTGACCAGGATAGGTGTTCACGTCGCGGCCCCCCCGCACCTATCCTTCCCCGATTATGGGCTGTGACGAGGGGGCCCTGTTACCCCCGGACCCCTTTCCCAGAGCCGACGGTAATTTTTCTTGTTTTTTCCCCCCGGGATTGCGAAAACAGCCGGAGAACTCCTCCTTTTTTTCCCTACCTCGACCCGGCAGGGAGGAAGTAGAAATCCTTTTGCTGGGAATATGTCATGGACTCATCGGGTCTCGCTTTTTAAGCACGCCGTTCCACCTTGGTTACTCCCTCCCCCCCCTTTCATGAAAACGGCTTCTCCTTTTTTCAATGTCCTGATCATCCGCCGGCCTAATTCCAAACCGGATAGTAGTTTGACCCCCCCCCGGACTTTAACATCCCTTCTATGCGAGAATCACCTGCACGAGTTCGTTTTCTCCCCTCCCTATAATGGGTCGGCGGCGGGGCGGCATGATCCTGATTCTCCTTCTTTCGCACACGGGGACAGTCTCATGTCTTTTTGGCTCTTATGATCCGATCGTTTTGACTGATCTGATGTCCTCTCCTCCCGCGGGGGACGGTGACCTCTTGTGCGCCTGCGCTTTCCAGATCCTTGCTCGAACTTTAATCGCAGTCGAGCCTGGCCCACTCTTCTCCCCTCTGAAAGATCGACCCGCTCCCTTTCTTCTCCCGTCCGCCACAGCAGACCGTGATTGCGCCTCCTTCTTCGCTCGCGAGCGGCGGAAAGACGAACAAGATAGGGAGTTTGATTTTCCCTTCCTCCCCCCTCTGATTCAAAGGCGCAATGCCGCAATTCTTTTCCCCCAATCTTGTCAGCTACTCCGCTCCCTTGCCCTTTTTTCCTTCGCTGCGCAGAGCCAGGTGGAGGGCCGCCGCCTTTTCCTTTCTTTTTTCTGCAAGGCATGGATGCTCGGCTGTTTTATAGCGGTTCCCCTGCCGGGGCTCAACGGATGGGGAGCAATTCCGCCTTTTCTTCCGGGATCGGTGCGACAGTTCGTCAGTGCGTTCACCTCCGCGCCCCTCTTCTTTTGCCCGCACAGTGTGCGGGTAAAGCAGCCGGTGCGAATTCCCCCCTTCCATTCGCGCATGAGGTCGAATGTCCCCTACCTTCTTTCCTTCCCCCACCAATTTGTCAGGGTAATTTTTCCTCTGACTCCTCTCCTTGCTTGTGTCGCTTTCCCCTTTCTTACCATTTTTTTGGCGTTTGGAACAAACTTTTTTCTTTCGTCGTCACTCCACGTGGTCACGCGTCGAGTGCTTCTCCGTGTTTTGGGCAGGAACCCCCTACTAAAAGCCACCTATCCATGTTAAAACCTTCCTCCCGTAGGAGGAACGGACGAGAACCCCGCCCGCTTCGTCCATCGGAAATAATACGTTCCATCTCCCCCTTCTCGCCTACGGCGGCTGTGGCTGCAGCAAGAGAGCCCCCCCTGTTTCTTTAGCATTCCTTGGAAACACCACATATCTACTGTTTTTCCTCGAGATGGGGTGTGAAGAGGCCATACACGTTTTTTTCCCTCTCCTCGGTGTGATCTGGGAGGCAGCAAAAGACGCCCCATGTTCTTTTTCCTTCTAGTGTCAGTAGTGTGTACCTTCTCCTCTGTTGTTGCCGTTTTAACATTCTTTTTTTTTTGAGGAGCCTGAATGCACGCGCCCGTCGTCTCCTTCCCCCATCCTCTTTAACGCCGAAGAAAAAGTTGTTCCAACCCTCCCCCGTCCCCTGTTCGTATCAAACAAAAAAGGATCAACCCCCATCCTTCCCCCAGGAAAATGACCATGACACCTTTCCCCCAGAGAATTTGGTAACATCGATCTCGGAGCGGCAAGTCAGAGGACAGGCTGCTTGACGTCTCACGTTCCTAAGCGGAGTAGCGAAATTGAAACTGGGACGGCCCCGGGCCTGCCAAGACGATCGGTTTTTTATTTTTCCCCGCCCCCGGCCGGGAAAACGAGTACGGGTTTTCCCCTTTTCCCCCCCTCCGGAGAGAGAAGATGCTTCGTCTTTCCTGGAGCAATCAGGCTTCCCTCGCGCGGCAAAAAGGAGAAAATTCCGACTTTGTTTTGGAAGGGCGAGAGGAGGCTTTCGATAGCTGCCAAGGAAGGGAAATGGCGGTCTTTCTACTGGTCGGACGACGACAATGCACTACTATTCCACGAATCGTGTTAGAGATTACGCTCCCTCTTTTGAACCCCCCCGTCCTCATAGGACCGTGCCGAAATCCGGCTTCCTTGTGGTTTTTTTTCTCCCCTGCCCTCTGAGGCGGGCGAGCCTGTTCAAGATTGCCTTCTTCCCCTTCCTTCTCTCCTTTGTTCTGCTTGATCTGGAAGCGCCGGCGGCACACGTCCCCCTCTTCCCTTTCACCACCCTATCGTGATAAATCAGAGCATCCGATTCCCTCTCTCTCCATGAGAAATGTTCACAGAGCTCCTTTTTCCCTTCCCCCCTCTCCCTAACCCCTTATCGTTTCGGTGCATTACGAGGCCCGACCCCCTTCCTTTCGCGCGGGGAACGGAGGGAACACCTCCCCGATAGTGTTCCCCTTTTTCTTCCCTGTAGGTAGAAGGAGGCCCCTCCCCCCTTTTTTTTTCTTTTATTTTCAGAGGACGGCGGCCGGGAACCCTGTTGTTTCCCGAGCCGATGAGCCAGGAAATTCCTTCGATAAAGAGATTAGACGGTCTGAAGTTCCCCTTTTTTTTTCTCCTTTCTTTCTCCGGGTGTTGGTACGACTTCAATTGCACACTAACAGAATAGTCGGACGCTCTGATCCGGGTCCGCTCGAAGAGGCACATATCGCGGCGCTGCCTCCCCTTTTCCCTCTCGAGGACCGTGACCAAATACTGGTAACACAATACCCCCCTTTTCCTCACCCTCATTACCAGGCGGCGAAACAGGCGCCACTCCTATCTTCCGCTCGTCCGCTTCCATGTAGGAGCGAGGCGCAGCCGCTGGATCCCTCCCTCTTTTTTCTCCTTTTTTTCCGCCCGGAAGTTGCGCTCGTCTCCTTTTACGTCAGCGGTACGAGATGGGGGCTCTGTCATCCTCCCAACCGCCAACCACATGGCGTTTGCGCTACTTGGTCTCCTGTGCTGTTTTACGCGACCAGTCCCCGTCGACACCGGTCGTGGCGCCTTTGCGCCATGAGCGAATATATGGCTTGCGATTGACCCCTCCTCCCCTTTGGCCGAGAAGATTGTATTCCGGGCCACTTTCTTTTTTTGCTGTTTCTTTGTGTGCAGCAATGACATCCGTCATCCCCTTGGCGGCGGATGCATCGAGCGAGATTCGCCGCCGGCCCTCGACCATCTTTTTTTTCCTCCCTCTCTATGAGGGCTCGATCCGAGCAGTCATCAAGCTTTTATTCTCCCTTGTACTGCTTGGACCGCGCCGGTCTGGTGTGCCGCCCCCTTCCCGGCGGCTACGGGTTGCTTGAAGACGGTGGAAGCCGGCGTTACGTCCCGCATAGGTTTTTTTCTTTCAGTTGATGACGGCAAGTGGGCAAATTTTTCTCTCCTTCGTTTCCCGATAAATCTCTTCTCTTTACCCTCTCCCAATTTCTTCGTATCACAAAAGTAAGCAGGACGGAAAATGGACAACTTTGCCTTCGCACCACCCTTCCCCCTTTTCGGCGCGAGTAAAAACGCAGGATTGACAACCGGCTTCATTTTTCCTTCTTTCTGCCGCCAGGAGTCACACCAGACGCGCGCTTCCCCCCATTCAGCGCCTTGATGAGGCGAGGATCGTAGCAGATATGTCCCCTTACAAACCTGAGTTTTCCATTCTTTTCTCCTGGCGGAGAGACAGACATAGAGGATCGCAGCGTTTACTGTTATTCTTCCCTAACCGAGGGAGCATCCCGCACGACTCCTCCCCCTTCGTTCTCGTCCCGGCGGATCAGATTTTCGAGCGAAGACCATATATCATGTTTGACCTTTTTCTTCTCCCGACCGGGGTCGAAAAGACAGTGAATTTTTTTTACTCCCCCCCCGTCTTGCCTCGAGACGCAAACGCCAGTGGCCGGGCGTCGTCACAGCTTCTGAGACACATCTTTACATCGTTCCCCCCCCTTTTTTTCTCTTCGGCGAGCGCACCCCCCCCCCACCCTCCTTAAAGTAGACGATCGCGGAGGATTTACATGGAGGAGGACGCGCGGCTCCCGTTTTTTCCTTCCCCCCCCCTTCCCAGCAGGATATGGCGTCCGTCTCTTTCCTTCTTCTGGTTCGAATGATACGGTAGGGGTGGTTGAACCTTTTTGCCCGTCCCCGCAGCGAGCAGCGCGAGACAGGTCTTTTCTGAGTAGGGAAAGGATAAATGATTTCCCGCCGCCCCCGGCTTAGAATATATGGTCCCTGTGAACGGAACGGGATTGTGAAGACACTCTTCTCACAGGAAAGGAATCACCATCCCATTTTCCTGGTCGAAGCTATTGATCGAAAGGTCCAGCGCTGATGCAGCGTCGAAGCACGACGTTCCCCAGCCTCCGCGGTAATTGAAAAATACACTTATCGTCCTTATTCATCAGACGGCGGACGCCTTTCCTTTCTGTCCCGCCTCCAGCTAGAGATCAAGGTGGTCGTCCTTCCATACTTTCAATGTCTTCCCCTTCCCCGAAAGAAGTAAAATGGTCTTCTTTTTTTTCCTGTTCTCTCCTTCGTCACCATGGAAGTGTCTGATGGCCGGCGTCTCCGACCTCCATTCTCCGATCGTTGACTGATTGTTGTCGACTGATTGCCATGATCCTGTTTTTTCCCCCCTTTTCTTCCTTTTCAGATCCGCGAACCGTGCTCGAAATTCCTCTTTCTTTTCCTTTCCCCCTCTTCCCTCTTCGCCCGCCTACGAGCGTGAGCTCTCCCGCTCCTTTTCCCTACGCCTATTCGGCGTCAGCGGCGTCGCGAGCGCGGCTTTTAACACTTTTCTTCTTTTCGGCGCCACCCAGACGGGCACCTTGTCCCCTCCCTTTCCCGGCCTTGGCGAGATCGATCGCCCTTCCCTCCGCCCGCCCTGCAAAAAGCTTCCCCCCTTCGTTTTCTCTGTTTGCAGCGAGACCCGGTGGCCGTCACCTTCCCCCTCCCTCCTTCTGCCTCCTCCTGTATGCCTGATGATGAAAAAACCCGACTCTTTTCCCAACCGACTGGGCGCAAATAAAAAAACGATCGGGGCCTTTCACATGTCTTTTTCTCCTTTCGTAAGTTTCAATTTCGCGAAGAAGCGGATTTTTTTTGCTCTTTCCCCTCTGCCTTGCCGCTACCGGCGAAACCGTCACGTCGCCGCTCCCTTGTTTCCCTTTTTCTTCGTATACCAAGTTTTGTAAGGGCCTTACATCTTTCCGACCTCCGTGCTTTGTAGTTATCCCCTCCCCCTTTTTTTGCTTTGTACCAACAAAAAGTTGTTGATGAGGCTGTACGCTGTGGGCCAATTCTGGCGCGTGCTGCAGGCATCATCACCCACGACGCATTGTTACCTTCAACACTTTTCTCTCTGAACAGCAAGATCGCTTTCACTGTCCCTTCCTTCTTTTCTTTTTTGTTTCCGCAAGAAGCACACCGATCTTCTTCATCCGTCGGCCAACACCAAATCTCTCTGTCATTTATCCTTCTTTTGTTGTCGTTTCTTCCTTTTTTCCGCCCTTCTGCAGACAGTAGGCTTGGACTCCCTGTTTTCCCCCTCCCTCCTCCCTCTTCTTGGCACGAAGGGACGATGGTAGAGGCCCGTTTTTTCCTTTCTTTTCTCTCTCTGTTGTTGACGTTTTTGTGATTTTTTTTTATGGGATGAATGAAGAACAGATCCGCCCTTCCCCCCTCCCTTTCCCACATCTTAAAGCCGACAAGTGAAGAACTTTTTGCCCCCCCCCCCCCCTCCACATTTTCTTATGCAAACAGATAAGGCCGTTATTCCCCCCTTCTCACCTGAACAAATGGTCTCTCTCCTTCTTTACCCTCCCTCGCGGCTTTTTTTTTCGCCGCTCCAAGTCATCGGACCGGAGATTGACCCTCTTTATCATGTATTCGCCGAATTGAACCTTCTTTTTCCCCCTATCTTTTTTTTTTTATTGCAGCCCAGTCGGTTGAGCCCCCGGCCGTGTCCTTTTCATCCCTTAGCTGTAGTCAGAGGGCCTTTCTGAAAAATTCCCGCTTCGCCCTTCCTGCCCCACCGGGCGGAGAGCTTTTCGTTCTCCCCCTCCTTTTTTTCAGGGACGGTGTCTGTCGTGACCCGATTGGCCCGATTGCCCTCTTTCCTCGGCAATTTGCGACGTGAATCTTTTTTTCTAAGCATCGCACGATCGTGTTCCTTTTTTTTTCCGCCGGCATGGCGTTGCTTACGCAACAACGGCTTATTTTTTTTTTCCTCGATCAGCCTCGGAGGCTCTTTTTTTTCCTTCTTGCCCGCATGCTCGAAGCGAGTCCTTTCTGGAAAGCGCCGGCGAACACCGGCCCCTTTTCGGTCTTTCTTTCCAATCAGATCAGTCACTTTCCTCTTTATTTTTCCTTGTATCCGCCGTCCATGAGGACTGGCCATGGTTTGCTGCAGAAGGCTAATGACCGCTCCTCACTCCCCCATTATCTGTTAGGGATTCCTTTTCCCCTCCCTTCCCTCTCCCCCTATAGAGCGCCAATGATAGCTCCCCGCGCGTTTGGTCGTCTTCTCTGGCGGGTCGCCGATGCGGATGTATGGTTCCCCTCTTCATTTTTTAGGATTGTATTTTCAATGAGCAGGCTGTTCCCCCCGTCCGTCTTTCTCCCCCTCCGCTGCATAAGAAGCGTCCATTCCCTCTAAGCGCTCTACCGGACCCCGGCCTCGAGGCCCAGGTCTTTCTTTTCTTATGCGAAGGATGTTAGGTCGGACATCCCGGGCTTTCCCTCCCTATTCTCGTCTTCCGGGGAAAGGGTCGCCATCATTTTCTCCTGCTCCTGCTCGTATGCAGGTGCCGGGCGATATGCCACTTCCCCCCCCCACCCAAAGGGATAATTAGCCAGACCTTCGTACCCTTTTCCTCCCCCCCTCCCTTTTCTGGGAGGGGCCGCACCGAGCCGCGGCGTCTCCTTTTTTCGTCCCCTGCGATCAGCGACTTGAGACCGGTCTTTACTCTAGACCGTCAGCAAGATTTTTTTCCTTACCCCTCCCCCGGACACACCGCCACCCACCCCTCTTTTCACTCCGGGGCTGTTTTCCGGCGACCCCGGCTTTCTCCACGGTCGTGGCGCCGCGCATGGCTCCCCCCCTTCCCCTTTTCTTTTTTCCTCCCAATCGAGCCGCCGGCCGAGAAGTGTATTTTCGGTCCCTGCTGCCCTCGGTTCGTGCAGCAATACATCCTTTTCACACTTCTCCGGGCGGGCGTACCCTCGGCTTTTTCCTTCTTTTTTTTGTGCTCGATCTATAGAGGGCTCGATCCTTTTTTCTTCTCCCTACTGTGTATGAGTGACCCGCGCGGCTTGTTGTTTCTGGCAGAGATCGAAGGGCGCATTTCTTTTTCCTTTCTTTTTCTTTTTCTCGCCCCGCTCCAGCGTGAGAGCGGCAGTTGATGGTTTTTTTTTCCTTCCTCCTGCGTACTGAAGGACGTTGCCCGATCTGTATCTACTATTTCTAGCGATATAGGGAACGTCTTCGTACGCACCCCTCCTCCCTCTTTTCCCCCTTTTCCTCCCCTCCCCTCCCTCGAAAGCGGCGAGGCGCGGACGAACTCCTTTCTAGCTCCCCCTTCGATTCGCTGGCGGGCCCTGCCGTCAACAAACCTTTGCGCGGCCCCTTTTTTCCCTCCGGCGACTGTGATGAGGAGAGGATAGAGACCCGCTATCTTACTTCCCTCCTCCTTCCCCTCTCCCCTTCCTTCTGAGCAGCTAGAGGATGCAGCCTCGCTTCCCTTCTTTTTTACCACTCCCCGCGGCGAATCCCCGAACGACTCCCTTGTTCCTTTCCTCCCCTTTCCGGAAACGGCGCGCTACGATTTTCGATCTTCTCTTTTTTCTTCGTGCAGGACGACACGACCCTGTTGACCTAGGCCATGATCGTGTTTTTAACCCTTTTTTTTCCCTCGTAGCGAAAACAGAAATGTGTTTTCTTTTTTCTCTTTCCTCTCCCCCTCTGAACGTGAAGGTATACTGTTGTCTACATTTTCCGAGATCGCGGAGGATTCGGCGCGGTTTTTTCCCCCCTTCTCGGGAAGCGAGGACTAGGTGATTCCCCCCCCTTTTTCCCTTCGCGAATTGATGAGGGAGGCGGTTTAGTAGGGTGCCTTATGTGTCCCTTTCCCCTCAGAAGACGAAGCGCCCTCCTTCCCCTCTTTTTTCTCAATGATGGGAGAACAGGTCCCTTGTTTTTCCTTTGCCCTTTCCGGTTCACCGGCCCGGGATTTCGACCAACCTGTTTTTCCCTTCCCTCGGAACCGGGCCGGGCAGGCAGGTCGAATCTCTTCTCTGCCCCTTCTTCCCCTTTCTTCCCCCCTCTTATGCAGCGTCGAAGAGAAGTGACACCGGTTTTCCTTCCCTTTTCCTCACACCCTAGCCTTTGTGTCAATTGGCATTATAATCCTCTTTCGAAATTTTTTCCCCCTCTTCGTTTCTGGCCCGCTTCCCCTCGAGATAATGGAGTGCTATTCTTTTTCTGATTTTTTTTTTCCCCTTCCTTTCTTCCCTTGGGAGGAATGAGCACTTTGCAGAGTGTTCTCTTTTCTTCCTCACATCCTCGGGATGGCGATCTGAAGGATCCGTATAGTTTTTTTATTACTTTCTATCAGCCGCGGGGCGGCAGGTGTGCCGATTACTCGTCTTCCTCTCCCTCAATTAATAGATTAGAGAATGAGGGCAAATCTTTTTTTCCCTTTCCTAGGTGGAGTGAAGCTACGCGCAACCTCAATTTCTCCCTCTTCGGAGTACAGCGGAGCTAGAGAGAGGAGTACCCTCCCCTTCTTTTTTTTCCTTTCCCCTCCACACCCGATAGAGGCACAGGAGACATCCTCCTCTCCCAATCGGCGGTTCAGCTCCCGTCGCACCTACACCCCCCTCCTTCAATGATGTGTAGACGTGTGAGCTCTCCCCTCCCATCTTTTCTCGCTTTGTAACTTGTTAGAAAGGCATCTACCCTTTTCTTTTTTTTCACACCCCCCGAACGCGTTTCCCGTAGGTTGGACTGGGCGAACAGTAACCCCCTCCTTTGTTCTTCTTCTCCGTTAGTAAAGTTCAATTGTCGATCCCCTTTTCCCTTTTTTTCCCAGATCCCCCTTTCCGATGACTTGCCCGGAGCAATCCCTGGCGATTTCACTACTTTCCTTTTTCTTTTGGGGTCATTTTTTTCTATGGCTTATTTTCCTCCCTTACCTCTCGAACATTTTTCTTTTTGGATACGAAGTTTTTTTTTTCGCTTTTCCCCCCCCCCTTTTTTTTTCCTCCTGTGGTCGGTCGAGAAGGGCGAAGTGCGTCATTTGACCCCCCCCTATTTTGTGACGACCGTGAACCGTCCGCGTCATTCTCAGCGATCGGAGGATGTGGGCTTCCCTCCCCCCCCGCTCCATTCTTTTTTCTCCTCCGGCGGAAGCACCCCATCTACTCTTTTTTCTCGATGGGGAGTTTCGTTCTTTTTCTCAATCGGGTGCTTTTGGAGGCCTACCCCCCCATTCCTTTTTTTTTTTCTTTCCCTTTTTTTTCCCCCCTTATGGCTACGGATAGATAGCAGTTTGACTACCTTTTCTCTCCTTCTTTTGTTGCCGTTTTAACATGAGCTCTTTGTTGATGGGTTTTTCGGACGGACCAGAAGTTATTCCCCCCTCTTTCCCTCCCTGTCCCCTTCTCCCCTTCATACGCAAGAAAATTCTCCCCCCCCCCGACCCTTTTTTCCCCCCTCCCATTGAGTCATAAACCCTGGGACCCTCCCCCTGACCCCACATTGGGTAGTTTTCCCTCTTCGATAAACAAGTCCCAAGGAGAAGGTAGGTCTTTTCTTCCCCTTCTCCCCGTACCTCCCCTGGACCGGTGTTTCCACCCCCCCTCTATAAGCGTCTTTCCCCTCCCCTTCTCCCCGCCCTATCCCGGGACCTGCCCTCCTCGTGTTTTTTAGACCCCGGCGGGTAAAAAACCGCGGGGTTTTTTTCCCCTCTTCTTCTTTTTCCCCCGGACAAAGAGGGAAACTCCCCTTTTCTTTTCCCCTTCTTCCCCCACAAGGCGACCATCATTCAGCGTTCTTCGGAGGAGCTGAACCCAGATGTCTCTATCTCTTTTTCTTCCCTTTGAGAATGCAGACTGTGAATAGATAGGGTTTTTTTTTCCCTGTCCCTCAATCGCACGATCGTTTTCTTACGTCTATTTTTCGATGGCCGCAATCACGGCGATTTTGGGCTGCTGCTTTTTCTTCTTTCCCCTTTTTCTTCCGTCTCTTTGCCCGCCCGACGCGTTTCTCTTGGAAAGCGCCTGCGGCAACCGGCCAACAGCTTTCCCCCTTCTTCCTGTCTTCCCCCCCCTCTCGTGATCAATCAGAGAAACACTCTTTTCCGTCTTTTTCTTCTTCCTCCTTTTTTTCTGCTCCCCGCGCTCAGGCGCACGACGACAGAAACCCATTATCTGTTTCTGTGTCCCCCTCTCTCTCTCTAGACGCATGAAGCGAGAGTTTCCCCCTTTTCCCTCCCTCCCTTTTTGTCTTCTTATCTGGCTGTTTTGGTTTGTTTCTTATGATAAGGCCACTTACCCTGCTTCTGCCCATGAACGGAGGACGGAAGAACCCTTTTTCTTCCCTTCATCAGCGAGCCTTCCATGCCTTCCCTGCCGCCCGGCCGGGAGAGGAAGTTTCTGCCTTTTTTTTTTCCCAAGTAACGGGACGTTAACAGTTAAGGTCCCCCCCTGCGCTCTTTTTTCCTTTCCTACATATTGATCCGTTGATTTTTTATCGCAGGCACGGAGCTTGCATCGCTGCGGTTATTGTTCCCTTTTTTCTTTCTTTTCACCAAATAAAAACGGGGATATTCGCCTGCTCCTCCCCCATTTTTTCTCTTCCCTCCCCCTCATGCGGGGATGGGCCCGTCCACTTCATTGTAGGCGAGGCGCTCGCCGTGGAGTCCTTCCTTCCTCTTTCCCCCCCGGAAGTTGAGCTAGACGAAGGCCTCTCCCCTCTTGCTTTTTCCCCCCCCCCCCTTTGAGACGCCGTCACCGCACTTCTAGGGAAAGCGGTGAGGTTTAAGGGAGACCCCGTTTTTTTTCCTTTTTTTCCCGCCAGAGGAGCAATGAGGCTCCCCTTTTCCCTTCTCCGCCTGTCCGCTGTATTCTTTGATCGACGCGTTTCTGCCCCCTCCCAAAGACCCGCGAGGCGGCGATCCTCTCTTTCTCCCTCTTCCCTTTTTCTTCTTCCCCCGTCCGCTGTGGGCTTTTCCTTGGCTCTATCTTCCCCGGCCTGGCGCATATGGAGGATTTTACCGCGCGCGGTCCATTTCCGCGGGATAGACGGGCGCTGATCGGGTCTTCCTCTTTTTTCCTTTTTTTTTTTTTTTTCCTCTCTTGCGCGGGCCGTTGATGGTTTTTTTTCAAGTGGCTCCCCTTTCAAGGACGTTGCCCGCTA
>Ga0179593_1571531_pt1 | contig 12226 bp, 13 predicted proteins | sample CZODoug2_1_08_16_FD_185931 | JGI IMG/M metagenome (GOLD analysis project Ga0179593, IMG submission 185931) | Vadose zone soil fungal communities from Angelo Coast Range Reserve, California, USA - CZODoug2_1_08_16fungal (PacBio error correction) | ecosystem: Environmental > Terrestrial > Soil >... | reverse complement strand
GCTTGACGGCAGATGAGTTGTTTCTGTTCGTGCTTCCTGAAGAACACTTATTGGAACGGACAACCCTTTGGGGATTTCGGTATCTTTATCGTTTCTCCCCCCTCATGAGATGGTCCGCTTTCTCGACTTCGGTGCGGCATTGTCTGAGGAGTTTCCTCCTTTGATCGGTTTTTTTTTCTTTTTTTGCTTGGACGGTCCTTGTAAACCGTCTTCCTTCCTGCCTTTTTTCCCCCCCGATGAGAGGTGATCTTTCCTTCTGATCTGAGGGTGCGCACAAGGTGAACATTGGCTGAGCCTCCCTTTGGCCGTAAATTGGTGCATTCTTCTCTTCCAGGGCTCCGAGTGCTGCGGCGTTATGTTTCCGTCTTGTGTTCTTTAACTCTTTTTTCCGTGTATACTGTCACTCGCTTACTTCCCCTCCTCTTTTGCCGCCGCATTCCCCTTTGTCACGATGTTTTTTTTTTTTTCACTTTCCCCCGCCGCTTGATCTCCTTCTCGTTGGCCGCTTTGGATTCCTTGTCCCGGAGCCTATCGCGCCTCGTTTCCCGAAGGGAAAACTTTTTTTTCCCTTTCCAAGACGCCATTTATTTTTTTCTGAGCCTTTTCCCATCTTTCGGGTATATGTCCTTTTTCCTAATAAGACGATGATTTTCCGTGGGGTGTGGAGACTTCGTTCCATTCGGATCATGATCTGCGGTGGCTTCTTTGGTTTGGTGCGGTCTCCCCACAACTCCCTGTCCGCTTTACACACCTCTCTTCCCTCACGCACGCTCATCCCCCAAGATCCACCAGGTTGTACCCCCCCGTCCAACGCCAAAGCACCTCCCCCCCCCCCTCGATTCTTTTCCCCTTTCCTTCAGGAATGCCGGGTTTGCAGTTTCCCGGACTCGGGATTTTCGTCGGGCGACACCCCCCTCGTCGCCTGCCAGGGTTTTTTCTCGTTTGTTCGCCCCGTATGCCTTCCTTTCAGATTCGCTTGCCTACAATGTCCCTGCTTACACTAAGCGGCATCCTGTCAGAGACGAATCAGACCTTTCTCCCGCCCTACGGTTTTTCTTCCCCGTTCCTGGCTTTTGCGTTCCCCCGTTCGGCTGATCCTTAACATCGCCTCGTGTGACCTCTCCTTTGCGGGGATGGGCGTACGTTTTTTTTTGACGGTGAGGTTTTTTTCCCCGGCCCTCTGCTTTTTCTTCCTTTGGGTTTTGGTTCTTTTATTCCCTTCTTTTCCCGTTCAACCCCCCCCTTCGGCCTACGAAGTGCCTTCGTAGTGCCCTTTTGGGTGTGCTCACCGTGTTCTCCAGAGCTTGTTTCCTGGGTGATGATCCAGGGCATGGTCCTACTCCCTTTCCTATTGCCCCCTTCCTGAGGACGTGATCGCTTCCCTCCACACATCGATTGTGCTGCGAGTCGCGTTACTTTGTCCGACATTTCCCTTGGGCTTCCGCCGTCAGGCATGGCCGATGCCCGCACTCCCTTTTGCTGGCGTGGCTGGGTGGTCTCCGCGGGCAGCCCCATTGGCTTTTTTTTTTTTTTTTCGGAACTTTCGCTTTCGTCTTATAAGTTTGTTCCTTCACGGAGTGCATTTCCCGCCGCACGTGTCCTCTCCGCCGGTTTTTTTGCTTCAAGACCCCCTCACTCTTTTTGAAAAGCCACAGTAAGTTGCGCGTTTCCCGGTATTTAGGACTCACGTGGCCCATTCCTCTGTCCTTCATTTTGGGGATGAGTGCTTCCGATAGTGGGAACTCCCCGGAAGGTATGGTCGGACCATCGGACCCCCCCCTATGTCGGCCACTGCGGCGGCTGAATGCTCCCTGCCGTCCGTGAGGAGATTTTTCGTTCTTCCGTACCCTCTCCGTGTTGGTCCGGTCGGCACCCTCCTCAGTCCTCTACCGTGTTCGGGGCGGCACGTTGGCGCACAGACCTTTTTCCAAAGCTTGTTTTTCCCGGCCCCCCGGACGGACTTTCAGGGAATCCGGACTGCTCTCTCCCAAGAACGACCCTGATGCTCCTGTTCCCAAACGGTAAGTGACGTTCTCTAAATTACTTTTTCGGGAACCTCCGGTGACAACCCCCCTCTGCCCCAACACCCCCCCCAATTTTTTCTTTTTCCCCCCCGGTCATTGTAAGGCGCCTTTTAGGCGGTATCGGGGCTCTGGACGCAGTTTCTGTGATTCTTCCCGTTCAGACCATTGCGGAAATTAGGTAATGGGGGCGAGCACCCCCCTTTTGTGGATCTGACTCCGCTTTGGAAGAACGCCCCGAACACCGTGCTGCGGACGTGGTCTCCTTTTCCCTCGGACCCCGGAACATCCCAATGGACAAGGCCCAGGGCCCTTCTTTTCCTGTGGGTTTTTTTTTCGGCACTTTTCGTTCCCTTTCTGTTGCGATGAGGAGGTACTTCTTTTCCTAATACCTCTTTGTTGTTGGACCTATCCCCCCAGAATTTCCGGCCATCGGGCCGGGAAGCCCCACTCAGGACCTTGCCCGTGGCAGGTCCATGTGATGTTCGCGTTCCTCCGTCTTTTTTGAACAACCCGCGCCCCCCTTGCATGGGCCCTTAAAGATTGATTTCTCCGTGTCTTACCTCGGAGTTATTCCGGCAACAGATGAGGTCCCGCCTCCCATTTCCTTTCCCATCCGGTCTCACCAGACCGGACAACGGCCCCCTTTCCCGGTTCTCTCCCGCGGTGCCTTTTTCTCCTCATCCTCGTCCGATCCTTCCTTCTGACCCGAGTCCTGACATGATCCCAACGGCGGGTCCCCTTACTGGTTACCCGTTTCCTTTGGAACCCCCCTTTTCTCCTCAGTGTTCGGCCAATCCCGGTGTTGGTCACATTTTGTATTCGTCCCTTGTTCATAGACTCCGGCTGCCGTTTTCCAGGCCGTACGATTGTCGCGCCCCAGGAACAGCCCCCGCGGTGCCCTTCCCACCCCCTCCCTCCCGCCTCAGTCCTCATCGTGCACGTCCCCTTCCGGAACGAAACTCCCCCCGGTTGATCAGGTCTTCTTTCGTACGGTCTGAAACGTCAGGCCCACGTGTTTGAGAAGGCAGCCCGCAAGACGTGCCCGACATCCCCCGGGCGTGCTTCCTCCTGCCGGATCCTCCACACCCTAGGAGTCAGCCCCCCCAAAAATGTCGACGAGGAGGTTTTCCTTCAGTGGAGGACCGCTCCAGTGTTTGGAGTTTTCCGGTGATCTTGTTGCCACGCCCTCGACGATTAGACTTTCGTCCCAGAATCTTTTGGCGGCGGATCGAAGGCTCCAGGCCTAGGCAAGTATTCCGCGTATTCGTCTCTCTCAGTTCCAGCTACCTGTTTTCCTTCTCCACGGGGCTGTGCCCCTCCGGGCCACCAGCCGCCAGCAGCAGGGGAGTTTTTTTCATGACGCAGATCTTCACGGCACTGCTCGTCTTCCACCCGTTTCGATGTTTTCGCCGCCGCACATGACGCCTGATGGGTGGAGGGTCGTCACCGGCATAGAAGTGGGCTTTCACTTCCTTATTGGTAGGCTCTTTTTTTGAATTATGTTTTCTTTTGGGCCCCTGACCGCTATTCCCTTCCCGAAACCCATCTGGTACGAGACAACGGCCTTTTCCCCCAAGATCGGTCCCATTTCCGACTGCCTGCACAACCTTTTTAGCCAGCAGATAGCACCCCAACCACTCCACGTTACAAACCCACCTGGCACGTAGCCCCCCCCCTCCCCGGTCGGTCCCCCATTCCTCGTCCCTCTACGCCCTAGGGTTAGTAGTCGCCTCTCTATGGTCGATTTCCAGGAACGGCATCTTTCGCCTTCTTGAAAATTTCCCCAGTTTGAGTCTGTACGACGCATCTCGTAGTTTTTCCTACAGGGCACAGTAATTTGTCGACTTTTAATTTCCCCGACCCGGGACTTTTTACGCGTTCCCGTCCTAAACCAAACGCAACCCTTGTCCTCCTCGTCTAAAGTGGCTTTGATCGACCGACTTCCCCCATACGAGCTCCGTACGCTTCTCCACCTTCCCGCATTCCTTTTCCCAATCCTTTGTGAGTATTCTTCTTTTTTTTGCCGGGTCTTGTTGGTCCCTTGGGAATCTTTTATTCTTGGCCGGGCTGATTAGGTCCTTGGGGTGGTAGCCGCCCGCATGACTGCTTTCGCGTTGTGGCCCTGAATACAGCTGAACCCCCCCCCCCCGCCGACCCCGAGTATTTTCGTAAGTTCCCCCAACCCTTACCCTACCTTCGGATTAAGGGCCCCTCCGGACAGATCACGATCATAGTCCCACCAGGAATACCCCTCTCCTCTTTCCCTTGGCGTCTTGCCCGGTTTTCCCATAGTCACGCAGACCATGCCCTCCCCCGAATCAAATTTCCCAAAAGTCAGCCGAATTCTTTTGATCCTGGCCTTTCCCGATTTCAATGCATTTGCGCACCAGCACTTTTCCCCCGGCGTCCCCTGATGACGGCATCGGTCCTGCTAGTGACTTATTTCCATCTCACACGGCGGCACAAGATCCTCACCCCATCCGTTTTTCATTCCGAAGCATTTCCGGGCGCACATGACAGTCCGTCGAGGCCCGCCTTTCCCTCAAATGGATCGGCAAGAGGGGCCTGAACCCTGTTCACTTTTGTCCCACCTCAGGACCCCCCTTTCAACGAAGCTTTCCCCCGCCGTCTTTCCTTGACCAGTCCGACCGTCTGAATCCCTTTTCCCCCCCCCCCCCGACGAAACCATCAGTCAACGAATTCCCCCCGCACCGGTCAACAATTACCGCTTCCTCTCACCTTAAGCGGCCTTCCCACCGACATTTCCCCCCACCCAATCCGGCCTTTCCCGATCACCCTTCTTGTTTCTGCCGCAGATACACCCCCCCTCACGAACTCCTTCAACGCATACGTCAAGTTTCCCCCCCCCCCTCTTTTTTCCCTTCCTCCCTTTTTTTTTTCGAGATTGTTGATCTGCAGTAGCGTTGATTCTTCCGTTCGTTCGTGCTGACTTTTTTCTATGCGTCTTTCCCTTTATGTTTTCCCGGTGATGGGAGTCTGTCGCGGCCTCTCCGGGTGGCCGCTTTGTTCCTTTTCGGAATGGTGACCGGTGGTCTTTCATTCCAGTTGATCCGGATGTGTCTCCTTTTTTCTGGGAAGGGTTCTTTTTACGGTGTTTTTTTGTTGGCAAGCTGATCTGTTCTCCCCGGCTGCTCCTGAGGGTTTCCCTCAAGGTGGAAAATTCTTAGCAGCTTTTCTTGCATTCTCCTTGCGTTTGCCTTCTCGGACTTTTACTTTTCCATGGTCCCCTTTTCTTTGGCGCGGCGTATGCTGACTTTGATGTGTGATTCCTCGTTCCTCCGTGTGAGATTCTACCCTCCTCTTTACTCCTCCGCAATACTCTTTTTTTTTTTTTGCTGGGTTCCCCTGTTTTTTCTTCCTTGCTGTTTTTAGCGTTCTGTTGTGTACCCCCCTTTCCTGCATCAAAGCCCGGGAGGAGTGGCCGATTTGGATCTTTCTGGCGGAGCCGATAGCAGATTCTTTTCTTCCTAGAATGGGTTTGGAGGCCCTTCTCAGCAGTTCAGGATTCATTTTTTTTTTTTTTTGGGCAATCTTCATCTGGATAGGGCCTGTTGGCTGAATCCGACTTCGTTCCCTGGTATTTTGAGCCTTGATCATTTTCTCTTTCCTGGGGGTTTGTCGGGTTGTGTTTTAAGTCCGGTATTATTTTGCCCCGACGCCATTGCCGTTCTTTCCGCCGTCGCTCCACATCTTCCGCCATTCCAACATTGTCCCCATACCGCCCTTCACGGGCACTAAGCCCCTTTCCAAACATAGGCCTCCTTGCATTTTTTTCCCTGGGGTTAGCCCCTGTTGCAGGTTTCCTCTTCAGTCGGGGTGGCTCACCTTTTTCCCTGAGTCGAAGTCCCCTTTTTTTGTGGGTCGCGGTTTTTTTTTCGATAACTGCTCTTCCCCTCCCTCCTTCCTTGGTAGGGCTCTCTGGCCAGTTTTTCCAAACTGCGGAAAGGTCCAGCGATCCTCAACGCCTGGTTTCGACCTTGCCCCTGACGGTTTTTTTTTCCCCGATTGGCGATTCGACAATTTTTCTCACACTTGGCCTTTTTTCCGAGATTGACCCCTCGCTCTTTGGAACGACTCTTTTGGGCTGGGTTTCCGCCCTGTTGTGTTAATTTGTCCCACGGCATTCTGTTCAGAAACGCTTTGGCGCGTTGGCAGATTCCTTTTCCTTTTAACTCGCGGGCCAGAAGGCCGTGGGTTTCGTGCCCTGATGGGTTCCCCCCGGAGTTACGAGGCTGGGCCATTTTTTCCCCCCGGTGATTTTCCTTTACATCTTTTCTTTTCAGCCTAGCCGTTCCCTTGAATTCTCGGAGGTGATCGGCGGCCCCCCCCTACACCCATCACGCATTGCGCTTTTCTCTAGTCGCGAATGCGGCCTCCCTTTCGCAATGGACGTTTTTTTCAGGATTCTTCCTGGGTCAATACCCCGCCATTTGTTGCTGGTGTTATTGAGGGGCAGAGTTCCTTGGCTGGTGGAGAGGACTTTGGTTTAGTTCTTTGATTGTTTCCGAAGGTTTGAATCTTTTTCCTCTTCTGCTTTTTTTCGGACTTGCGCTGCTGAGGCACCCGCCTGAATTCCTCCTCGTCCGATACCCCCTGTCACCCCCTTGAGGTTTGCACTTCTTTGGGCCGCACTCTCCCTTCCTCGTTCTTGGGTTTGTTTTTTTACTCGATGTGTTTTCTCCTCCTTTCGTCCGCCGCCCTTTCCGGGATGTCAGTAGTGTCCCTTATGGCGTATGCCTCTTCGACGGAGCCCCGTGCGGCCGCTGGTGTTTTTCCGCACATACGATTTCGGGTCCCCGGAAGGTCACACTTGCCGCTGAGGCCTGGCGGAGGTGTCTCCTCCCTTCTTGGCTTTTCTTCGGCCTTCTGGAATCGCCCTTAATGGCAGTGCGTTCTGACCGTCTACGTGCCCAGACGCCGCCTCTTCCCCTCCTTTTTTTCTTGTTCCCCGTTCCTTTCATGACTTTCTCCTTCAGGGTTCTTTTTTTGGTTCACCTCCATTCGGACACGGCCAGGTCACGTGAACTTCCTTCTTTGGCCTGGATGAGGTTCTGCTTTCTTGCTTGAGGAAGTTTTGGATGTTTCCTTTCTGGTGTCCGGTCTTTCGACTCTCCTGGAGGGTGGTCCTGGGGTTGGTTGGCCACCCTACTTTCTGGCCCGTGTCTTCCCTCAGAGGTTTTTTTTTTTTGGAAGAAGCGAACCTGTTCGCATGCTTTTGCAGTTCCGCCTTCCCATCCCTACTGGCCTTTTGCCGTCGTTACTGTCTTTGTTTTTGGCGTACCGTCCCTCCGGGAAGAACGTTTTCCGTCCGTGCTTTTTAGATACTTTTACTTCCAGTGTGTTGGGTTTTGAGATACAAGCACTCACCGAAGTCTCCAGAGTTCGTCCTTTCCTGGTTTTTTCCCGGCCAATTTGACCCTCCCCACTGTCTGTCCAGATGTTCCGGAGTTCCCCCAGTCCTTTCCCCGGCTTTCACACACTCACGCAAGGCAGCCTCCCCGAAGCTTTGAGTCCTTCGTTTAAATCGGCAGACGCCTTCCCATCCCCGGACCTTTTTTCCAGTTCAAGGCGAACCACGATCCCCTTCTGGAGGGAATCTCCACCCCGTACCTCACGCCGGCCAGCGTTCCCGAGTTCAAGTGACCTCCAACCGGCCGGGGCCAGGCACTTTCACCGTGGCATTTACCGCCAAGCCCTTTTTCTTCCGGTTAGAAACTTTTGACGTAACCAAGCATTTTTCATTACGGCTTTTTTCAGGATCGTCCGCGGAGACCCTTGCAAGACTCTCTCGGTCTTTTTTTTCCCATTCCCGGACCCTAGGTCTCAAGAAGGCATACAGAAGATGCCGTAGGATTTTGGTTTTGACCGCCGACCCTTTCCCACAACGGTAATAGTTGGGAGGTGCGCTTAGACTCCCCCAGCGCCTTTCTTTCGTTCTTTAAGAGATACCTGAGTCCATGCGATATGGTGAGACAAGCCCAATTGATCTATCGTAGATTTTATCCACCCCCTGCGGATAGATATGTCAAGGGCGCAAGTGCGTCCTCTCAGTGAAAGTCCTCCAGGTTTTTCTCGTTGCCGAGCGAGTAAGGCCCTTCTCCCGCAGCGTTCAGGGTTCGTTTTATGCACGCAGTCTTTTCCTTTCCACAATGACCCCGCCCCGAGAACCCTTTTCCGGTCTCACTGACTTGCCCTCGTCGTGGCCCCCCCCATCCCCCAGCAGAGCAGGGGAGTTCCGATGCGCAGATCGTTTTCCCCGCCTGCTCGGAGTCACCTCGCCATGGCTTTCCCCTTTTTGTAGAGGAAGAATGGCACCTTTTATGGGTGGAGCGGCTCTCGGCCTCGACTTGCCCCTTTTAGGGGGGTAGCCTCCTTCTTTTTTCTCAAGTATGGCCACCTGGCCACTTTTTTTCCGGAACGCCTGTGCCCTGGCAGCAACGAGCCCCACTTTTCGTAGGACAGATCTTTCCTCTCCCGAGTTCGAATTGCCCCGCATTTCCTTTTCCCCCTCCCCTTCTTCCAGGCCTCTATTTTTCACCACGCACTCACGTCCACCCCCCTCGCACGCGCAAAGACCGTATCTCCTCGGTCAACAAACGAGGTTTTTCCCCCCCCCTGCGTAATCTACTATCTGTGACTCTCCTGTATCTTTCGCAGTAACCTCTCTGCTGACCCACCATGTCCCGTAGGGGCAAGGTCGGTCTACCCTTCTGGAGTAGTCTCCTTCATCACGGCTTTCTTTCCCAGGGCGTCTGGCTCTCCTCCCGACCCGGTCTCGCTGGTAAGGCAGAATTAGCTAACTCCACCTCCCCCCCCCCCCGAAAAGCTACTTTACATTTTATAGCCCCTCAACCGATCCCCTGCTTCCGTCACGCTTAGGCCTAAAACGGAGAATTCCTTTTCCTCCCCCCCCGGATACATTTTATTAGGTTTTTTTTTTTCTTGACCACATGGGGGCAGCTTTGGATGAGGTGGCGGGCTTGCCTTTGTTTTTCGGTGATTGGAAGGTTTTTTGACTTACCCCGGCTGCCCCCCCACGGCCGCAGCCCCTCCCGAAAGACAGATCATTATTTTCTTCTCGCATTCTCCACCACCCTTCCCCCCTCCCCCTCCTCGGTCGGTGTTTCAGATCCCTTTTCCCCTTTTTTGAATCCCCCTCAACTCAGTTTCCAGAACGGTTTCCCATTCTTGCTCAAAAGACACCCTTGTAGGCTCGCCAGCAATCTGGTCCAACGTTTGGGGCGCGGTTCCTCCGCATATGCCGCACCCCAAATAGTACGGTGCGCACCAGCCGCATTTCCCTTGCTTCCCTTTCTGGACGGATCGGTTCCCAAGGGGGCCCCGAGACACCCCCTCCCGCCCCGCTTTCCCCCTGCCAAACGCGGCATAGCCTGTCACATGAAAAGGCTTCAGACGGCCAACGCAGTTTTCCCTCCCCCTTTCTACTTGAAGCTCCCTTTGAGCCCCCCTTTTTTTATCCTGCCCGCCCCCCCCCTTCTTCGCCAACAAAGCCGGTCTTGGACAGCACTGACCAGATCCTCTGTCATGTCACAGACTTTTTTTGTACGGCTCCCCACCGGACTGACCCTCTTTACATTACACATTCCAGTTCCAGCCGAACAGCCTCGGCCCACCAGCGAATTTCCTCCCCCCACATTACCGCTTTTCCTCACCGGTTGAACTTCCCCTCCCCTTTGATGCCGCATTCCCACCCCTAGCACTACCACTCACAAGACAACCCCTCCGTCAGAGCAAACACTTCTCCTTTTTTTTCCTTCCTTTTTCCCCTCTTTCCTACGTTGTTTTTCTAGATTTTTTCTGTTTCTGGGCGTTTTGCTTTTTCCGTCCTGAACAATTTTTCTGCTATAAGTGATAGGAACTTCCTGATGGGATGTCCGTAGTCTTCCCTCCTTCGTTTTCCTTGCTTATTTGAGGAATTGGTTTTTTGAGTTGTATGTTCCACTCGTATGGTGTTTGTCTGTCTGTGCGTATTTTCAAGGAGAATAAGGTCGCTTTTTTTTTTTAAGTGCTGTAAAATGTGGCCTCGGTGTGGTTCTTGGAGCTGTTTTTGGTGCGCAACTTTCAGGTAATTTTTTTTTTAGAAAGAGCAACGTTCTGGCCCCCATTTGCTGATATTTTTGGCCTTCGAGGCTTTTCCTTTCCTCCTGGTATATGTCGCCTTGAAGCGGAGGCTTCCTTGTGCCGCCGTTTCTACTTAATTATCCAGATCCGCCCCTCTGGGCCGCCGAACGTTTGATGGTGCGCAAAAGTTTTTTTTCTTTTGATATCGATGGATTCCACCATTTCCCAAGAGTTCTTTACTTTGCCGATTCAGGTGATGGTTACCCCCCCCTATCGACAGATTTTTGGTTGCGGAAGAGATTTCCCCCCGTTTCTACGACCCTAAGCGGAGTGTTTGAAAATTTTGGGATATGGCCTGGCCTTCCTGTCATTCCAAAGATTCTTTCGGTACGTGTGATTTTCTTGATCATGATTTGGGCGGTGCTCGTATTTGGTGTGCCGGTCCCCCTTGTATTTCCTGGACACCACACCCCCCCGCCATGGCAGTACACTCCCTCTCTCTAACCCCCCCTACCTCTTTCCTAACCCCCTACCAATTGTCCACATCCCGCATCACGAAGCCAAAAACACATATCTGGAACCCCGGTGCGCAACGGTTCGGCTTGCTGCGGAAGGAGCCCCGAGTTTCCATGAGATCACAATTTCTAATTTTCTGAAAGGGTTCCTGGGGGTAGAGTTTGGTCTTTCGCTAAACTATCCCCCTTTTTTTTCCCCCCAGAGAAGGCATATCCAGAAGTTGGCTTTCCTTTGATGCATTCTTAAGCGATATCAGACCTGTCGATCCCTCTTTTGGTTTTTCCTTCCATGGCGTTTCATCTCGGCGTATTCCCAGATGGTGGTATTTGTTTGGTTCATCGTTGTGTCCCTCCTATCGGGATAGGGTCCGTTGTGGTGGATCTTTTTTTTTCAACGGTCCCCCGTGTTGTTTTTTTTTTTTGGCACGTCTACGGTTAGTACCGATCGGTCCTATCCCTGGTATCTTGTCCTGCCCTGATTGTTGGGCAACCCTTCTTTTTCCGCATTTTCCCCCCCCTTTGGCCCAGGTGCTTCAATACCTGCTCTAAATTTTCTCCCTTTGCACCCGGCGAGCGGGATTAGATCATAGATGAGGAAGGTGCGTCGCTTTCGACGCGGCCGACATCGGTCCCTATTTCGCGGTTGACGGAAGAAGTTCTCCCTTTTCCCGATCTTAAGAAAATTTTTGGTGGAAGCGAGGCGTCCCTTTCTGTGTTTTGTTTTCGCACCTTTTGACAAGCAGGTAGCTTCCCCCCTTCTTACTTCAAGTGTTCCCTCTATGGCCTTTTTCTTTTCCTCCTTAGAATCCGTTGAAACCCATGCGCTTTTTTAAGTAGAAATCTCTTTTCAAACGGATAACGTCAACGGGAGGAAGGGCTGTCCTTTTGAGCACCCCCTTTTTTCGTGGGGGTGATTACGAGTGTGGCCTTCCCTTGTGAGTTAGAGAACCTGGCGGTGCTGTCGGAATTTCGGCTCGATTAGAATGTCCCCCTTTCCCCTTTATGGTTTTCGTGTTTACCCCCTTCTGAGGACTCTTCATTTTTTTTCCAGCTTCTTTTGTTTTGGCAACATGCAGGCTCCCCGCGGAGGGCGGGGAGGACTTTCCGCCGAATTCCCTTTCTTTTCGGCCTTCCTCGAAGGCCTTTTTTCCCTCCTGATCCGATCCGACGGCCTCCCTGAGCTGCTGTCCCCCCGAGTACGTGCGCCCCTCCTGATTTTTTTCCCTCACCTGATTTCCACGTTTCTTCTAAGGTTGGGCACGTACTGGGGGCCCCTGTTTTGGTATGCGTCACGTGACTTTCGCGGGAGTCCTGGTCATGTTTATGCCTTCCCTTTGCGGTGCTGACCACAGTGCCTTGTCGTCTGGTTTTTTTTTTGAACTGGACCTGGGTTTGGGAGGCACGTGCCTCGATCTGCAGGAAGACTTCTTTCCGTCCCCCGCCCTTTTTTCTTCTAGCTTCGGGTTATGTCTTGCGGCCCGGGGACTTTTCCGGGAACGTCTGTCCCCTTGAAAAGCAATACTGGACACCTTTCGTAGTGCTTTTCTTCTTTTAGTACCTTGGTTCCGATTTGGATTGATTACG
>Ga0179593_1521042_pt1 | contig 12226 bp, 5 predicted proteins | sample CZODoug2_1_08_16_FD_185931 | JGI IMG/M metagenome (GOLD analysis project Ga0179593, IMG submission 185931) | Vadose zone soil fungal communities from Angelo Coast Range Reserve, California, USA - CZODoug2_1_08_16fungal (PacBio error correction) | ecosystem: Environmental > Terrestrial > Soil >... | reverse complement strand
AAGCTTTACTTTAGAAGTGAGACGTCGGTTGTGTGTTAGGCAGATAAGGAGGTTGATGACTGATTCACGCCAGAATACGTGGCTTTCTGGACTTTCAGAGATCTGGGAACGCTCTCGACAGGAATGTTGACATATTTGCAACGGATTACCAGATCGTGAGCGGTCTGCCAACAGGCTAGGTTCTTCACGTTATACGATCGTGGGTTTTAAGTCTCAGATTGCGGTCTACGGAATTTGTAGGACTCCATGGAGCATCATATGGCAAATGCAGGCTAGTGACAGCAGAATCAATATCCACGGCCCCAACCAATCATCGTTGTGATAAAGTTGGAGTGTTATGTGCCGAGTATACAAATCTTATTTGTTGCATTAGGCCTTTCAGTTGTTTTAGAAGAAAAACATGTAAATATAGTGATATTAATCGATACTGGCGACAGACTACAGGTAACAGGTGATGAACGTATTTCCGCTGCTTTATAAGTTGGCTTATATCCATTCCTCCAAAAGATGATAGTCATGGAAAGTAACTCTGATCTGTCAGGACTCCATAGCTTGAAGGACACGAGACATCGAGGTTGCTTTGGATCAGATTGAGACCGTTAATGGATGTGTTCAAGCAAGTCGATCGGGTTATACATAAAACGCATATAGTTACAACTTAAAAAGGTAAGCATAATAGATATATCTTATGTTTGTCTCACTGTACGATTCAATTATACTGATGGAGACCACGAATATTAACGTCATGTCCATATTTAGGATGAAGGCTTAAAGGAGTATACATAGCTAAATACCCGTAAGAGTCATCGTGATGATACCGCGCACTTCGGGAGTGGTCAGAACATGTTGGGAGCTACGCTAAATGATGATTTAGCAGGAAAGCACACCTCTAGAACGGTATTTTATTGCATTACGACTCATCGTTCACTGCTTTGAAAACGGCCGTATGTATATGTTAATACAGCCATTGGATCGCACACCACTGGCCTATGCTACACTCCCCGGTGCCAAAGATCTGAATTCACGAAATTTCTGAGACTAATGTGGATCCGCGGTCATACGATCGGGCAGAAGTATGCGTTATAGTGCGACACACGATCGAATTCTGCCATGTACACAGAGGTTTGCCTTGGATCTGCCCCGAACAGACGGCGAATCTGCCAGTAGTATCAGTTATGCTAACTAGTGTGGCGACCGTATGTTCATCGGGATAACACGGGGTGCAGTCGCTCTTGTGGAGGTATGCAGGAGCTCTTTATACGGATCACTTATAATGAGAATTTAAGCTGTAAGAATTTGGAGGCGGAATGTGATCAGCGGAGCCAATCTCTTTTCAATTACGGGGAGGATTAAGACAGAACACTAGGTAAAAACTCGTGGATCATTGTGATCGGCAGCCTCGTATGACCGGACAGTTTGCACTGGTCACAGCACAGGTAGGCAGCGAACTCGCCCGAGTATGAAAATGTAAAGCCCAAACCAATTAAGTGTCAACTTGACCACCCACAGAAAGCTTGGTTGATTCTCTTCCTGTACGATAGATGTGTGAAAAGTCATCACCCACAGGCGGATTATGGTTGGAAGTGATCGCATCAATGCTTCCACATTTGTCGCTTCAAGGCAGACAATAGGTACCGTTGAGCCGTCTTTGTTCGGACGCTAGCAGTCTATGTTTCAATAAGTGATAGTAAAACCGGAACTCGCTCACCAGATTATGTCGCTAGAATCCGGGGAGGGTCAAGGAGAAAGCGCAACTGATCAGAATAGAAATCAGTAAATCAAAGGTTGTTTTCAGGGAGGGGGTAATGCTTCAATGGGGCGTCCATTGCGCGGGGCGACATAGGCTCAATGATCGTTTATATCGCAACACCTCTACTTAAAGTAGAGGAAGTGTAACCTTTAGGAGGTCCCTTCGGCCCGTTGTCAGTATAGTATCGGCTCGGTAGGCACAATAAAAGAACACTTACTAAACCCACTAGGCGGGTAGGCCACGGGCACACTCATCACAGTTTGAAGTTGATAATCAAGTTGACCTCTGAGCGACAACGCGTTGTGACCACGACAAAACAGAATGAGGCGTACAAAATCGGTGCGTCTTGGTCATTGCCCCATTGTTTGTCCGAACATTACCTTTGTGCAAACTTTGGAACAAAAGTATGATAATATTTAGACTTGATCGGTAATGCCTTTATTTAGAAGGAGCGCTGACTGACACTAGGATAAAAAGACGTACGGGGGTGCGGTTGGACAATCAACTACCGCGAAGTTATACAGATTGTTACTTAACAAGGAAGTAAAGAATACTTATGTTGGGATTCCGGCGCGATTTTAGTTTCACGGTCGAATAAAACGTTACTTAGGCACGCGTTCATATTTCTGTCGGTATCCTCGAGTCCGGGCACAGGAAGCGTCACGATATTGCCGTTTCACACCCCGTTAATTCAGAACATCAATTACAAATTCGGATGTAGTGAGGTGAACGCTCGTGGATAATCTTTGGTTCCTCACTACAACACAATCCCCTCCTATCGCACATAAGGGGCATGTCGGCACCTGAAGAAAAACGCCAGGCGACGCAGAGAAGCCTCGTTAGTTAGTGAGGTTTGCGTGTGAGCAAGTCGCTTCATATCCACTCGTCTTAGCTTTTGATGAATAGTGTCTCTCAACGGGGCACGTATAGTCCACCAAAACCGTGGGGGATCGGATGATCACTAATCTGGAGATCGATTTCTCCCCAGCATGGCGGGAATAGGGTGGGAGAGAACATTTATAGGTTCCTGGCATTTTGCAATGCCTGTCGTTCCCTGGTTGGGGTAGCTTGCGGCTCTGTCATAGCGCTGTGGTAAGGCCGCAGATTCACTTTGCTGACAGCCCATATACGGTTGAGCCAAGTCGTGATAGGCTGGTTTAGTAAACCCCCGCGATATCTCGGGGGGGAATAGTGGGGACGTCAAACGGGTTATGTGAAGCACTATATTCCCCGAATAACCATGTCTACCGCACTAAGGCGTGTTTGTTGGTAGGCAGACTATTGCAAATTCACAGCATAAGGGTTAAACCTTGGCGGCTCATTTACTAAGTAGTGGCATGGTCGCGTCGGTAACAAATAAGGCCTTACCCCAATGGGGGGTGGTGATATATTTAATGGTGATCGGGTAGTTAGGCTACTTAGCTTTTTCTAAATTTGCTGGTATATCCAAAAACGAAAATAGGACGTCGAAGATATTTGGTTAGTGGAGTACGCACTAATTTCGAATTTGGACAGATTATATGACTTACTGAGTCTTATTGCATTTAGCTTGCGAAAAAACTGATAACACGGCACCCACACGTACATTCTATAGCATTTCGGTGAACTCATGAAGATAAGGAATTCCGTCCTGCAGTGTAAACCGCTCGACTGGTCCCGTAATCGTCATCGTTTACCGGAGGGTGCAACTCGTCTGTACAATTGTTTGTGGATGATTCTTTGCTCGGTCTTTTGTCTTTTGTATTAGCGGGAAACTAACTGTGCCAACACGTCGGAAGCAAGGGTTAATGAACATAAGAGCCTGAAGGAACATTAGCGTTATTGGCACTTGTAGCCGGGCTACTTTGGCGCACAGTGGTCCCCCATTGCATGCTTTCGACGTCTAACGCTTCGTGATATTTCACCCGGATAAAAGCTACGCTTGCTTAGCCACGACAGACGGGTGGCGATTTCGAGCAAAGGATGCTAAACCTCGCTAATTTAGGAGGAGGGGCCAGAATAGGTTTCCCGCGACGCCCAGGGCGAGTTGAGGCGCGGGCAAGACTACTCAATTAAACGGTCATTGGCTTGTTGATTCGATAGGGGGGGGAGGGAGAGAGAAGGGAGGAGCGGAGCAGATGCGCGAGCGAGGGTGCGGGACGAGTAAGGAGGGAGGAGGATTGTGGGGGGATGGGGGATGAAGGTTCGCAATGGAGGAGAGGGAGCCGCGGGGGGGGTAATAGTAGCGGGTCAATGAGGATTAAGGACTTGAGTAGAGGAGAGTAGGATAGAGAGTTAGTATGATGGGTAAATGTGAGTGAGTTTTATGTTACAGTGGGCCGACTTTATGTGGCATAAGGACTCTGATACAGTTGTTTTACGAGTTTGGAGCACAGGCATATAAAAAAATATCATAGCCACGACACATGGATAGTTTTCTGGCACACGAAGCAATCCCCTTGGCATCCGCTGCTTTCATCCGAGCTATTAGTCAATTTTATGTCTTCTTTCTCTTGTGGGTTTGTTGGCGTTCTCTTTATACTATTGTTAACTGATCGTTCGGTATGTGGGTATTGTGAAGATTATCTTTAGGGTAGCCTGTGGGGTGGGCAGCCATATTAAACTGCAATAAGGTAATATTTCTACCTCCGATGAGGGCAGCTGAGGCTCACAGAATACGACAATAGGTCATATATGCTAATTCCGTATCTATTTTAACTGTCCAGGGATACGCCACAAAAAAGCGATCTTGCCTTTAATTAAATGGATAGTCATACATGGCTTGTTTTTGTGGTAACCCGTCCGGAGGAGTACCGCACAACAGGTTGTGATTACATGGTTCGTCTAAGTGAAGAGTAATGACAAGCGCCAAAAGTGAGGTTACTCGAATTATGGTCCAATCGATATGGTGGTTGAACGAATGGCCCTACAGGTGGAGAGCCAGCTGATACCCGTAATAATAAGAGCTGGTTGACGGGTACGCCCTCATCGATAACTGGCAGGAGAAGGAGATTGACATCATCGGAGGAACACGAGGTTCAGGGACTCTAAATAGAATTAAATAAAAGAAGTTGAAAATGGAAGGAGGCAAAAGTGGAGATGGGGAGAAGTATGTGCGTTGGAAAGGGCGTTGTAGGGAAATAGTTATATTATCAGAGGAGCAGACTGGGGTGGAAGGATTCTAAGGGAGCGGGACGAGCAGGGGGCGGGGGAGTAACAAAACAAGTTGATGTATCGCAGATAGGTATTATCTCTCCCGTAACTGAACTTTTGATTTGTGCTGGCTCAATCACCTTCTTGTTGAGAAGCGACAGGAACCAAATGACTCGCGGATGTACACAGCTGTGCCGCGGCAACTTAACTTTCGTGCAGATAAGGTCCAGGGTTAACACGGGGAACATTGGTCCGTGTTAGATCGACATGTCGCTTCCTTTGTGCGCGTGATTATGTCACTTATCTTCGGCACCACGTACAAAGCATGTGTACTTTCTTCCTAGGTGGGGGCATTGCACGGGACAATATAATCGGCAACCGGGCCGTGGATTGAAACTAGTTCCACGTTCCACACAATGTCGAACAGTACTTTTTATGAAAATCTGAACTGCGCGATAGCTGATATACGTCATGGCGATTCACGTTAACGGCTATGCCGCGAGGTAGTCACACAATACTACGGCCCTAGCCGGTTAGTCCGGTACTGCATGAATCAGGGCGCTTGCTGCACGAGATCCAAGTGAAGGAGTGTCTCTATCGCATTTCGAAGCGAGTACGCGGGCTCGAATATCTCAGGGTCGGAGCAGTATGGGCCAACATTAAAACAAAATAAATTTCTCAGTCATTTACCAGTGTCCCGTTGCACTTAATCTGCTATGCGGTGCTTGTATTTGTGCAACTAGATGGGATTTTGAGCGTTAGACTTAAACGATGGGGATCATGATTCGATTCCCGATAAGATTGTGATGAGTAGTAGGATGATTCTCGGAACCACGTTGCGGGATGGACATCATCTGTGCAGGATACCGCCACCCAACCGGAAGGCGATCATTTCGATGGATCTGGCTTCGACCGGGCCCATAAGTATTTGGGCCTGTACTGTCGTGCAAGAGGGTGATTGGAGCTGACATGATCAATTTTGTCTCTCTCGGTAAAAGGCAGAAATTAAGTCTTTGAGACATATTTTGGCTCGCTGATATTTCATGATTGGTCTTAATTGTCTGGAAAAGACAATGACAATGTGCTTTAGAGGCGTGGGCTAGCACACGATTGGGGACGGGCCTTCATATGCGTGGATATGTGTGTGAGATACTGTGTTGCTATAGACAATTAAACTGAATAAGGGGCGCTGGCCTGCCATGCAACGCGGTCATACACGCTATTTACGTGGGCGCAACACAAATAAAGGGCGTTGGATAGCGCAAAAAAGCTCGTATGTTTGAGGAATGATCATTTTGCAGATTACATTCCGTATTCACATTGTGAAGCTTTAAGTGTGTGTAAGTAGTCAGCCGAGAATCGGCAAAAAGGGACATTGACCGGGTGAGTCGATTGCTATCGGCTAACCAATTGAGATTTTAGCCTATAAAAATTTGTGATAAGTGTTCGAGGTTTGCATTTTCAGTTTATCTGGCACACACGGAGGATCCGCGCGTAGACAGGGGGAACGGCGGGATGAGTCAAGGTCAGTGGAAAAACACACCTATCACGTTCCGGATAAGGTGGGAAGACGACGCACAAAAGTTATACCAATAGTTCCTATATGCAAACGATCACCATGAGTTGTATGAATACATTTGGTTGCACCAGGTGCGCGCTATTAGACGTATCGAGAGTTTAGTTCTGAGCCCTTCGCTATTCTAACGATAGAGGCACGGCCGGGACGACGCTAAAGTACAGAATAAATTGCAAACATCACTTATCCTACTAGGTTCTCCATGCTAGTCAGCGAAGGTATAATATGTCCTCCACACTTTTCCGTTCCTCCTAGTGTGTGTGTTGTTGATGCCTGTTGGAAGGAAGACGATAATACTAGATGGATGGCAAATGACTATTGTCGCGATAGGTGGTTGAAAGATATTTGTCGTCATGGGCGGCGCTCTTAGGAGCAATGGAAGGGAACGTAATCTTTCCTTATTTGGTGCCACTGGCACAGTGAAGTTCGTGTAATTTGTGGATGCACCCGGATTAGGCGCTGTGGGATGTCGGATGGTAGTGTTTGCTGGGTTGTATTCGCAGGTAACGGTGAGGGCCCTCGGCGTCCCCTTTATAACGAATCCGCCTGCTCTCGTTATATGTATCTGGTTTACTTCGTGACACGAATAAGCACAAACACCGAACAACTGCCTATTCCACACCCCACGCGTTCGTAGATCCACCCAAACTCCTCACGACGGTCTCAAACACATTTGTTAAGTACTCAAAGTAAAACATTAGTGGATAAGTTTGTTGACGATACACCGCCTGTTTTTGTGTTGCGCACACACGGGCGTGGATAGCGTTCGGGGTCGGCCTTCCGTTATATCCATAGAATCGTGTCCACGCACTAGGACCGCTATTGAATCTAGGGCGCCTACACCAATATCTGATGTTGCGGTCTGAAGGTAATGTTGCACCAGGAAATGTATATTTGCTAGGACGGACTCAAGATCTCGCGGCCAGTATGGCATCTGGTCTTATGATGCGAGTAACCCAAATGTAAATCGAGCGGTGTTTCAACAGAAGGCACAGGGCAATACAAATTCAACACTCGAGAATTGATCGCATCAGGTTGGGGCCGGTTCTGAGCAATAGAGGGGATTCGAGGGACGATACCGGTCAAAAACAAAGAGATCGAACGAATGTGTCGAGGTATTAATCGATCATCAATGCAAACATTCGGTAGATATCGCTCTTGCCATCGAGCCCACTGCTCAAAGCACATTTGTAAAACTCACACAACAAGCCAAGCGGCAAAACGGAGGAGTGAAGAAACGATCATCTGGCGTTGTGTGTGTGGGGGAGAACTGCAACGCACCTGTCGCGTGCCGATGAGGAGGCCTGCGGGAGAAACGATTCGAAAAAGATGAGATGTTAGGCCCGCTCAATCTTGGAATTCGGTGTGGCCCATGGCGACAGTCGCATTTTGGTGTGAGTGGCAGATAACGATAAAGGCTAGGTCGCTGTGTGATAGTGATCTACGGATCAATATCGGCGAGGACTTGGACTTAACCAGATTCTACTGCGATTGCGGTTGTGTCTTTCAGCAGACTGCGGGCTTGCGCTCGTGATGATTCTGCAATTCTGAGATGGGACCTATGGCACAAAGTAGATTTGTACCGGTCGGTTATGAATGGTGATGCGGGACTCATTTTTTGTATAGTCTCACCGAATAGGTATTACTACATGTCCCCTGATCGTCAGTTACCGGTAAAGTCATAAAGTCTTCGACCTTGTCCTCTGTCGGGCATGGTTTTGGTCTCCTCGATGGCGATTGGACGGGACCCACCTTTCTCATATGAATAAGGCCTTTCAAGCCGGCATTCATCCAATTTCCCAACGGGGAATGAGAGGCACGCGTGACAGCAATGCATCGTAGCAATCATTCCAGCCTCGCAACAGTTTGATCGAAGGAGGACCGGGAAAAATAATTATGAATCCATCAATTTCAAAACGTGTCGGTTAGGAATGATTCACCACGGACGAGGTGGCACAGTCCCACCGCGGCATAAATATCTGTTCAAACGGAAAACTGGGGGAACGCCTCACGGCGACCACACGCAATATACTTAAGCAGCGTTGGCTGTTTTGCCGGGGACCAGTCAGGCGAGTAGATGTTTACAGTAGGCAGCCGTAGACACCGTGACGTGATCTTTCCTGTAAAACGATATATTGCACCAGCAGTTCGTCATTTAGCGCACGCACACATAGGTTACGCACGATACAACGAAGAATTAAGGGTCTGTCCCCTGTAGACAACCAGAGAAAGAGAAACATTTGGCGCGCTTGCGTCTAAAATCAAGATGCTGGCCAGACACGATTTTCCATGGTGTTCGGTGGCTTTTGCTACAGTTTGTGTCGACCTTTTTCAATCCGAAATAAGAGAGTCTCGCAAGGTGCCAACAAGGTCGCCACGACACAACAAATTATGGGAACGTCATGTTTTTCTCTATCGCTCGCTCATAAAGGACAGGCCCTGGGGTCGCGGTGAAGAACCTGCATTCTGTTGCTGGCACAACAAAATATTAGGGAGCGGTTGTATTGCCTTAGGACTGACGAACGCACTTCGGTGCGTGCTATTCATGCTGTTATTCATGGGGGAAATTGGCAAGGTCTAGCACAAAGAGCGGGAATCTAATAAGATTACGAACTCCAAAACGATGGAGCAGCAGTCCAAATGTTGGGGCTGACCCCGACAATAAAAACGGTCCAAAATATGGTTCACCACGGGGCATCAGCATGACGTTTATCTTTTACCGTCAGTGGTTGTTCCTGATTGCCGGTGTGGCTAATTTTTGGTTGCCCGCTTATCAGACAAACAGCAACTCATTTACATCCCGAGAGTCGCACTCACCGGGAACCTCAGGAGGATTTTATGTACGATAAAGCCCGTGCTTACCGTGAGCGTTACTCAGACTGGATCTTTCTTTCAAGGTCACGAGAAATAGTCATACGCGTTGCCCGTGTATCCAGTTGCGCACAAAGCGAAAAGCAAATCTGCAAATTCGAGATACAGGTGGGAATTTCATATAGGTTAGTTAGAAACTCTATAATTTTTGTTTTACAAATGGCCTGAGCGAACACCATATAAGGTGGATCAGATCCTGGGGTGCCTAGTACCGGGAAATTTTTTGCACTTATAGAAAATTGCATGATCAGTAGTGAAGGGGTCAGATCACTACCGAGTTAGCTAATTTTAACAGGGGCAGCGGTAGAGATCAGGGTGTTTTGGGAATACAATAGACATAGTTCATAGCTTATCCAAGAAACAAAATGTGTGTCCAAACGATTTAAGTCTCTAATGTGTTATGGCGGTTGGCGCCCACATACGCAGCACAGGTAGGTTGGTATCTCACCACAGGGCTAGGGAATAGTCCCCAACGTACCCAGGTTGATGTAGCAATGCTGGCATTAGTTGGTACAGGATCTTAAATCTATTGGTCCGTTGATCGATCACTGGCGTCGGATGGGCAGTTGTTGGGAACACTTTGCCAAGTTGGAGAGGAGAATTGTACACCCTCGCGGACGTTCTGACCAGACGGTACGTCGTTAGGCGTCTTTTTATGTACTGGCTGGGAATCATGTGGCTACTTCGGGCTTGGTTGGATGGTGGTTTCGACGTTTAGCTTGGTGTAGAAGGAATGCGTCAAAGATATTTGATACTCTGCATCGGTCAGTGGTATCGGGTGTGTTGTACGTGACCGGGGGAAAGTAAAATATACAACGGCATAAGTAGAGGCGGCGGCTGGTCATTGGGTGCAGGTCTTGACCAAGTAATGATCGGTTATGACATGGGTGAATAAGAATGAGGGATTTGTCCCGTTGTCGACCCGCCGTACGCACACATCCGGGGTAGGGTGTGAGCAAATCAGCACACTTGCTTGTGATAGGGTGATAATGTTGTGACACACCGCGCAATGGCGTTCGGTCTTGGACGCAGCCTTCTGTGTCATGCATCACGCCGTCGCGGGCATTGGCCCGGATAAAATCCGTGTGGTTTGGAGGTTTTGACCGTCAAGGAGACGAAAATGCGGTGGCAAAAGGTGATCATCTGCAACAAGGTAAGAAACATAACTTTGAGCTTGGTGCCAAGAGTGAATGCACTTGGCGCATCAAACCACGACACGTAGCTTAAAATTCAGACGTGATTCTTTTCGGGCGTAGCGCTTCACTCTTGGCCGCTGCTATGAAAACGGGGGAGGTCCCGGGAGAGAGCGGTAGAAAACCGCTAGTTAGACGAGAAGTCGTTACGTTTCGCTGAGCTATAGGTCGACTTAGTAATTAGGTATCCACCCGCCCCCAACTGGTGGGGCTATCGCGGAAGAGTCGGGCGGGAAATTTTGCGCGTGGCTATTTTCGCAGGGTCGACCTATGGCGGATGAGGGGTGGCGATTGTTCACGGTTCTATCTTATATCAGCGTGAAAAACAGATGATGGGCGCTGAAATTCTTCTTCGATAAAAACCAAAAGGGGCTGACCCATTCTATAGAGTGATTGGCACCCGGTTGTTCAGGAGAGGAACGGCGCAAGTTAAGCTGTGTGAGGAGGAACCACGTGGTGTGCCAGATCACAATTAACTTACGGATGTGGACAGAGTCACCCGATTATCTATTGAAGCATAAAGTTCAGAGTGCAATTTGTGTGCAATGGGCGTAGAGGCATACACAGGGATGCATAAGGATATCTATTTGGGTGGCAGCCTTTACGCGTCGACGTATCCGACTCCGGGCCGTGAAGCAAACACTGGGACGTGGTAACTGATTTGCAGTATTCTCTTGGTACCCTTCCTCAAATCGGTAAAAGCGCACCATTAGTCGGGAGACTCCTCGTGTGGGCTGTCTTGACTTCAAAACAAATTAGGTGTAGGAGACACTTTAGCAACCAACCGGATTGTAGGCGTGCCAGTTGGCTCGCGCGGGATAACAATATGGACTGAATCGAGTGCAGGAAATTTGGTTATCAAAAAGTGTCTAAATTCTGCAGCACATGATCGGGAATAATTCGTGGGCGCATATCCCGCACCAACTCTAAATACGATTTCGAGACACGTGGTACCGTAAATTAACTTGAGTCATCGTACTCATTTTAAGGACGTAGACACATGCCGGGTCCGCAGATACGATGACTCCGGGAAATGGAGTGTACCACTCAAGCGTTGAGGTGATTATCATAGGGGCTGAGGGCAGCCCCTGATTGTCGCTGATTAGCAGAAGGGGGCGATGTAGATAGCCTGAGTTGTCGCATGGTCCGACCATATGTCTCTAGATCTTTTGACCGTTCACTCCATTCAAGGTTGTTGTGTGATAATACGATATTTTATAACGTCTTAGTATTGCGTTATTGTTTGGTTTGAGACATGGTAAAGATGCTTTCGATCTCAGCAGAAAGGAATGTCGACGCACACTTCGCAGTCAGGGCGAAAATACTAGGTGGCTGCCAGCGGTTCTCAACTGCAGAGGTTTCTCGGTAATTACAATTGTCTTCGCATCTGGAGGGATTGTTTTGCTCAGGGCCGAAGTGTTTTGCTTATGATAGTCGGAAGGATAAACGCAAGGTGCAAAGAAAGGAGTTTTAGTCGTTAGAAATTGAAGATTCGGAGCTTAGGTTTTTGTGCGGACAATCTGTTATTACTTGTGAATACGGTTATAATGTCGAAATATTAGAAACGTCGGTACGAATGGACAAGATAAGACGTTGCGAAGTGAATTAATCTTCGCAGTTCGCCATGAGGGGGCACGCTGGTTTGCTGGGGGGCTACGAACCTTTGTTTGGTTTTTCAGGACACGTCACGTATGGGGCGGAAGA
>Ga0179593_1481893_pt1 | contig 12226 bp, 9 predicted proteins | sample CZODoug2_1_08_16_FD_185931 | JGI IMG/M metagenome (GOLD analysis project Ga0179593, IMG submission 185931) | Vadose zone soil fungal communities from Angelo Coast Range Reserve, California, USA - CZODoug2_1_08_16fungal (PacBio error correction) | ecosystem: Environmental > Terrestrial > Soil >... | reverse complement strand
ACTCTTATTCTCTTCTTGGATCGATGCGGGGTCCCTTGTCCATCAGTGCGGTAGCTTCTTAAAGCAGAACGAGAAATATTTTCTTCCCTTGTGCATAGATGATCTCCTTCTCTATACTTGTCACTCCCTCGTTTAGTATAGCTCAAGTCCTGACGGCGACTTCCTTCCTTGAGAAAAGATGGTATAAGTCGGTCTTCTAGACAGTACTCGGCTCTCTCTTTTCCTCTCTTCTCCCGGAGGCTTTAGTCGGTACGGACGTGGAGTGAGCCTCCAGACGTCGCATGCTCCTTTCATTTTCCCTTCTCTCCCTGTTTCTACCTCCTCCGATAGGGTAGAGACTTTGTTTCTCTCTTTCTTCCCTACCGTATGGTTTAGGCGGGTTCCTCTTCTCTCATAAGGTCATATCTGCTTCTGCCGGCCTCCCCCCAGCCCCCTTTCCTCAGGTAGCAACGATCCTCCTTCGCTCATTATCCCTCCTCATCCCCCGGTATTGATTCTTTGTAAGTCGGGAAGCAGGCTCTCCCGGTCCAATCCAGCAGATGACTTCCCTTTTCGGGGTTACTCTCTTTCGACGCCATGACTAATCCAGATTCTTTGGTCTCATCCCTTAAATCTTCCCAGCACTCCTTTTTCCGCAACTCACCTACTTGTCCTGGGTCCCGTCTGGGCTCTACTTCTCTTGCTTCTTTCGTAAAAGGGAAAGAAATATGCCTGTCCTTTCTCCTCCCCCTTGACCCTCCATGAAACTCCACCTCTCTCATCTAGGCCGATGACAGTCTTTATCCGGCTATACGGTGTTGACATCCTCCTGCCCTTTTCGAGCATGCGGGATTCCTCTCTTTACCGACTCAGTGCCTTGCGTTCCTCCGGGGCCCATTTATTAATTGTGGACTTAGTACCTCTTCTCCCCCTCCTCGACGTTGAACCACCATCCCGTCATCGCACGAAAAGACACAATTTCCTTAATCCTCTCCTAACACACATTAAGGTAAACACTCCCCTGAATTTCATGAGTATCGGTTCTCCTGATACCCTCTCCCCTTCCCTATACATCTGTGTCCCTCTCCCCGTTAGGAGGAAGATCTCGTCTTCACCAGAGGCTCATGGTATTCCAACACCTGCCTTTCCACCCTTTCTCCTGCATCTGAGTGGAAGATCCACATAAGGTTTATTCCTGTGGACCTTGGTGATTGAAACTCCCATCTATTTCTTCCATGTCTCCAACTCTCGACTACTCTCACTCGCCCTCTCCCTCTCTCCGTACGTCTCGTCTCCCTTGTTATGCCCCACTCCCCTATTTCCGAGATCAAGGAAGACTGTCTCTCTAGGATTTTGGGCTCCCTCCCCCCTAATACTGTGTTTAAAGTCATTCGGATGCGTCGCGCTTGTATCGCGGGTTACTATATTTCCCCCTCTCTCTTTACAACAGCGTTGTATGCGCCTCTGACTCTAGGACTGGTCGATGACCCTTCTCTCTCGGCGCGGAACAGGTTCATCCTCCTGACGTTACCAGGTATCTCGCCTTTATTCGCCGACTGTGACTCGACCCCCGGCTTTACTAGAAATGGGTGGTTAGGAGACGCGCCTGCTCGTTGCTGGCCGAAATTGCCGCTTCTTCCCTCCTGCCTCTCCCGAGGCTTTTCCCCTGGCCATGTCTTGGGATGATAAACAACCCCTACTGGGTGTGATGAGCGACCTGATCGCAGGAAATTCCGTCACAAGTATCAGATTCATACTCTACGTCCTATTCCTTGGGGTCCGGGTCCTTCTCCCGACGCCAAACTGCCTTTTCGGCCGGGACGATATCCCTGTCTTATCCGATTGCCGCTCTTCAGTAGTAAACGAGTTGCAATCGCCCCGTCCTTTGCCGGCTTTGAGGGGGCTCTCGCCTCCCAAACTGCCCCCGGTCGTGGCTTGCAACCTTGTTGCAGAAGCCCCGGCGACTCAACGTAGGCGTGTCGGCGGCAACGTCAAAATAAACCCTAGCGTCTTCTCGTCTGCTCCTCTTGGTGTCCAAGTTGCGTCCGAGAACTTTTTTTCCTAGACGTCAATTTGAGGAATCACCGAGTTAAGAGTCTATTGCCTGGTGTCCCCTTTTTGTCCCCTTTCCCCCCTGTACGTTCATGGATTTTGACGGATCTTTTTTTTGACCAGACTCCGACGAGTCCCCCGATTAAGCGTCATGTTCCTATCAGGAGTCCCCGAGTCTTCTCCCCGTTTCCTGATCTCCTCTGCTTTTTTGTCTCTGCTGTGTCCCCTTTTTTCTTCTTAGGCTTTTCGGTATTCCCCTCATGAGGGGCCCGATCCTCCGGCCGCAGCGTGTACACAGGCATACTCGGACATCCGTCTCCTTTTCCCAACAGAGCTATCTTCCTTTTCCTCTCAAGCCGTTCGAAGAGTCATCCGTGACATTATTCCTTGGCTCTGTCCCATATAGACGCCAGCTAGCACCCTCACGTGGTGACGTATCCACTAGCTGAGCGTGGACCGTCTGCGATCTATACTCAAGCTGTCCGCGGTGAGGTTCGAACCATGGAGGATCTTTATGCCTTTTCCGTCAACGTAGCACCCTCCGCTCGAGTTTTTCTGCGCCCTCTCGAGATGGTCACCCTTTCAGGCCTTCTGAGTCCGCGCACAGCCGCCGGGCCCATCCCAACTAGACCCCCTTTTTTTTCCCAACATCTGTCTTGCACTCGGCAGTTCCGTTTTAGGAATTTTTTTCTCGTCCAATAGATGGGCAGTCTCAGAACTTTTTGTCGTTATCCCTGACAAGGCAGATGGGCATCTGCTAGATCAGTCTGCGCTGCCTAGGAAACCCTGTAGTACATGTGCCGTAGCCGTCCTCGGGCTGCACTTCAACTCTACATAAGAGCTTTTTGCTTCCCAGATCCCCCCTCCTCTTCTCGAGACCCCATCATCACGGTTGAATCTCTCTTATTAATAATTCCATTCCGTTGTGTTTCGACTGAGCTTCCCCTTTTGCTGATTTGGTCCCCGCTTTTCTATCAGCAGAAAAATTCTAGATAGTCAGTATTAGTTGCATAAAGTCCATTCCTGCGGACTAATGTACTGCGGAGTTAATCCTCCATACCGGTTTAGATCTGAATGAAGATCGGGTTACTCTCCCCCCGACCCTACGGGCAGCTCCGGAAATCTATGATTCGTCTCCAGCAATCCGTAGACATGGAACTGTACTGTTGTCTGAACTCTACGTTTCCCTTGATTGATATTCTTGTTGATGAAAAGAGGCGCACCGAGACGGAGTCTATCCCACCTTTTACCCAGTATATAGATTGACTTCTCTAACCAACATGAAGCGGCGTGCTCGTTGCCAGAGAAATTCCTCACTTTCTCGTTTTCCATGGCCCTCGACAGCTTTCATCGTGCCTTGAGATCTTTCCGAGCCAGTACCCACGCCAATCCGCCTTCGGGGATCTTGCACCACTTTAGGTTTCGAGTGGCTAGTGATTATTTGTCTTTTCTCTCTTGACCAGCGCTTTGACATCGCATTAACACACGGCTTATAGATGATTGAAAGAAGAGCTCTCCAGCGCGTGTGACGTGTAGGTCACATTTCGTCGATTCCTGGATAATAAGGTGGAACACCGCTGCGTCCTCCTCCTCGTATAGTTCCAATCTAGTGACTCTGCTGCGTTCGGCAAGCTACAGGTATTCCCCCAACGCATATACGCAGCGTTACGGACTTTGGAAATGCTCCCCCCCTGATTTAACTCGGTTCTTTTCTCGTCTTCTTCCCATGATTGTTAATAGTAGGATCTTGTCCACCCCCGTATAGTAGACCCACAGATTTAACCCGGTGGATTTCACCAGTATACTCATTCCAGTCTCAGCGGATCGGACCTGTGCCCCAGCCCTCCGCTATCCGCTGACAGTCATCTGACGTCGGTATCTGGAAAGCAACCTCTCATCTCGACCGATTTTTTCATTTCTGTTGAAGGGGCAGCCCCCTGGCCCCTGACGCCTCTATGAACCCGATGTTGCCTTACCCACTTGAACTAGATTTGTTGAGTTCACGTTCATCTTATCCCTCAGGAAAGCACCCCCCCTGGAATCCTATCATTTCGTCGCTTTGGTTCAGACCGGGAAACTTTCTTTGTCATCTCTGACCGCACATTGCTCTAGTCGAGCACGGGCTTTTCTTTTTTGGGAAGTGTGCCCCCTACCAAGGAGAGTTTTCCTTTTTTCGATGCACCTTCGACGCGCCCCTCAGTGGCCGTTCGATTCCGATAGACTTCCCCAGTTAGTTCCTGAGGTGCAGGCCACCTCACGGGGCTGGGTCCCTAAGCTGGCGATAATTCGTGTATACTCGACGCAGGTAGGACCCATTCCCCCCTCCTTGGAAATCCTCTCCTCACCCCCCAGGTGTTCCTCGGGTGTCTCGAGCCTGCCGGACCCTGACAAAGAGTATGCCGACCGTGGTTTGTGATAGAACCACTTATTTAAAGTATGGCTTGACGGTTCCGCTTTGATGCTTCCGATTCTCTTTAGTAAACTTTCCTTCCCCGGCCTTCGCGAGGTAGCTGCGCCGTTCCCTTGACGCGAGTGATAGCGCACAAGCCTCCCTCCCCTGGAGACGCATTGAAATCTTGACCCGTAGTAGTCTCCATCCTTTAACGCCTCATCCTTGATTTAGACCCCTGGGCATCAGGTGTTTTCTGAACCCTCATGAATTCCCCCTTTACGTCTCTGGGGATTCTTTTTCCAGGTCGAGTCTAGACTGGCGCCTCTCGTTTATACCGTCCGCTTTCCATCACCATGTCGCGCCGTCTAAAATTCTTCTGTTAACCTCTCTGTACGGATCTTTCCCCGGGTTGAGGCAGTGTGGACCTTCTTTTTCTTTCCGCCACCGCGCCGGCGCCGTAACCGAGAGAAGAAGCGATTTTTCTTCATCGTCACTGCTTTTACCTATCAGACGAGACGGGTCCGGGACTTGTTTCTTTTTGTCATGTAGCATTAAGGATAACGGTGGACCTTTTAGAGGTATTCTTCCTTGTGTGTTAACTTAGAATGATGTTTTATAGCCGGTCGATCTCTTCCCCCTTCTTTTCCTCCCAAGTGGACATCGCCTTGCCCCGCCTTCCGAGATCAGGTTTCTCCCGCTCTTAATCACGCCCTTCGGTTAGAGGCTGGGTTGTCACTTCTGATTGAGGACCCCCCCCCCCACCTCTACTAGAACAGGATTTCCCCTTATCTCTCCCCCTTGATCTATGAGGATTCAACTTTGCGTGGTTCTGTTTCCGTAGAACTTATTCCGCTGTTTTCCCATGCTTGCCGCCGTTGAGATCGCACTCACTCCCTCTCTTCACCCGACTATGACCCTACCTTTTCGTCCGGTGATGTTTTTTGGAAAAAGGAGTATTCTTATTTCGCTTAGACGTGGCTCCGCGAGTTCATGTTTTTCTCGCCTACCTACCTAGCGAGTCGCTATGCGGGGATTGACCCGCTTCCTCCTTCCCGCTCCCAACTGCCCTCCCCAGACCGGATGAATCCTCCCCTTCCCTGCGAGGATAGTAGAGTTTTGTCCTACTGATGCAGGAGTGTTTGGGATGCCCCTCCCTCGATTTTTAATTTATTACCTTCAGAGCAAGATGTCCCCCGCTATGCCATCTTTCTGAGGAGTAGGTGGACTAATCGTCGACACTCCCGCTGAAAGATTAGCGCTGTTCCAGCCTAATCTTGTATCTCATCAGTTCCCAGTCGTTAGATCCTTTTATCCCTTTTTCTATGATGAAAGTCCTCCGCTTAAGAGGAGGCGGTTTTATAGGAGCGCACGTCCTGACGTCGACTTGTAGACTCTTGCCCAATTGCATTATGCGGGATTTCCAAGTGTAGCCGATCTCTATCTATTGGGTCATCCTCTCTCGGGGTATATAGAGCAGTATCATCTTATTCCGCTGGGATGCTTGAATACCCCTTTCCTTCAGCGTCGTTGAAGAAAGAACACAGAACCCCATCTCAGCATCATAGTAATTCTACCCCCCCCCTTTGTTTTCAGAGATATCTATTGATTTATGTATTTTTTTCTCTCTTTTGTAGTTCTCAAACTCCTCCTATCTTCATAGGTGTGGTTGATTTTAAATTTTTAAAGTGGTGTGTTTTCACATGTACTCTGTAGGTAGCGTGTTTGTCAATCATGCCTGTATTTTTACTTCTGTTGTGGCTTTTTCTCTTTTTTTCTTTTTTTTCTCCTTTGATCTTACGACTGCCCCCTACCGCCTCTCGTCGTTCTTCAACGCCCGGAAGGTATATCACTGCAGCGAGCGCTCTGTTGATAATCTTCCTGTCCTTTCTGTCCGACGGCTTTCTTCATCTTGGTGTCCAAGAGGAGATACCTTCTTTTCCTCCCTTTTTACTGGAATCCTCCCGAAGGCTTCTGCTAACGTTGTCACCCGTTGCCTTCCTATCGCCTGTTGTACAGAGCGACGGGCTCGGCTCGTGTACGCGAGCGTACCCTTTCGCCTCAGACCGATTTCTTTCCTAGGCGGTGTCCTTTGTCCGATTACGTGCGTAATAGTCTTGGTGACTTTTTCTATCCAAACAGCTCTGCCTCAGGTGCACCTCTTACATCCTCGCTATTATCCCCCTCCCAGCAGCCGGTCGTTGACTTCCTTTTACTGTTTTTTCGCGGCGCCTGCAATCCCTAGTCTTATAGATAAGGGTACGTCTCGTTTCTACTAATTTGTGCTCTCGATCTGCATCCCGTAGCGCATCCAGGCCCCCCCGCGTCTCGCCCTTTTTGTCCCAAGACCCACCCCCCTTTCACCTTCTTCCCCCTCCCCCCCTAGTGAGGCGGAAGAGATATCGTTAATCTATTATCCCGTCTTCACCTTTTGCCACTGATCGAAGAAGTCAGCCGCCCCCCGCGCCCCGCCTGTTCACCCCCCCGATGATCGAGGGTATATATTTACCGGGCTCTTAGGGATACTGCGTTGCGCCCTCACAGAAGTCCTCATATTCCCCCCGAGACTCTCTTTAGCATATCTTTCTTCCCCCCTTATCCGCTCGTGTGCATTCCTAGGCCCCTTCTCTCATTGTTGACGATCTCCCGTTTTTTCATAGACTTTGACCCACATGACGATTTGCCTACTGAAACCTCTTAAACCCCTCAGGTTTCCTTGAAAAAGAGGCCCCTTCCAGGAAAAGGAGCCTTCTCGGCTTTCTTATCGATGAACCTGGGAGATAATTCTCGCGGTTTGCTTAGGAATGACAGTTGCTCCACCCTCGGGTAATGGTTAAACAATGCCTGCACATGGATTCCACTAGCCGAGTTCCCCTTCGTCCTTATCAGCCCCGTTGACTAATGACCGGGACTTGGATTCCATCCTCGAATGGATAACAGTCTTGATCGCTCAGATCTCGACCCCTACTAGAAGCAAGATAGTCCCTTTCTACCCCCCGATGCCGAGATTTTTCCCAGTGACGATTCTTTCGGTGGCTGCCGCATCCTACGGGTCAATCTGTCATGATGCGCTTTAGCTCTGTCTGCTGCGGTTCCTATCCCCCTCATCAGCAGAGTACCAACCCTCTCTCTTTCGACGCGTCGCTGCCTGGGAGGCGTTTTTTACCTGAGATGCCTTCCTTAAGATCGCTCTCTCCGGACCAAGGTTCATCCGCCATCCGTTCGTAGTACCTGTCACTACGCGGTGGTCGTCTCACTGCCGCGACCCGGAGGGTCCTCTCACTGGGTGGTGACTTTTTGCGGGGGTAACTATCGGATGGAAGACCCCTGTCGTCTGCTTCAATCCTCTCCTGCAATCTTGTTTCCTCCCAGGTCTTGGCGCTTGCAAACACCTACAGGGGTGTGATGAGATCATTATTGTGATCGCCCCCTTCCCACGTCATTACAGTAGAAATCGTCATCGGCTGACCTGATGAATCGCCGTTTTCGTTTCCTTCCCCCCACGAAGGCTGTGACCAAGAGGATCATCGTCTCCTTTTTCCGGGTGCTTTTTTCGCGTATGAAGACATCTATTGGGGCCAACTATCGCAATCGCTCGGAATTCTTCCCCTTCCTTCTCGATGGTCATCGCCTAAAAAAGGCGCTTTTGCTTCTAAACACTGGGTCAGAGAATTAGACTCCCCCTCGTTGAGTATTAGCCGCGTCCCCCACAATCAAACCTCCCTCTATCTTCGCAGATCGGCAGAGCCTTCCCTTTTTCTAGTAAAAGGTCAGCTTCGGCGGATGCCGTCCAGTGCTTTCAAGTCAGATCCGCTTCCCTCGTGACTTGTAAATTGACCGGTAACCCGTTCCCCCCCCCCTTGAGTCGAATCGGAAGGTGGACCCCTCCGCCCGATGCACCAAAGACTAAGCTAATGGTCACTACGACCTTTCGAGACACGAGGCGTCTAACACCCCCTTTTTATTTGTCCAATGATTCTTCGAGTCTCTGCTGTCAAAGGTAGTTCTTGCCCTTCCCCCGTATCCGACTTCAAGATCGGCGTATTTGCTGAACGCCCTTGGTCCACCTATCATCCCCCCCGCCAGACGCGTTCCCTCAAGAGCGATGAGCTCTTGCTGCTTGTCGAGATTCCCCTTCCCTCCACGCACCGCAAGCGCTTCATCCCCCGAGGATGACCAGATTCCCCGCCATCTCCCGTCCATCTTGAGCAAACAGAACTTTTTTGGGTGGGGATGCCGATACCCTAGATGAGGTTACCGAGCGTCGTCGTCTCTCCTTAAAGATTACCTCTTTCTGGCAGACCTGGAGGCGATTGTCAAGGTCCACTGTAAAAGAGAAAATCTTTCGAGTTCGTCGAGCAGCTCCCAGCTCCTCTCCTCTCTGTTGAGACTCAGTTCCGTTCGGACGTCTTGGGTCTCCACAGCCCTGATTCAAGGGTTGCAACCTTACTGCGTCCCTTCGCCTTCCTTCCTTTCCTGGGGAGTTGTGCCCAGACTCATCGTCTGGCCGTGGCGACGTCGTGGTCGTAGCCTACCGCCTCCGCTTGATATCTCCCTCGCGAGTCCTCGGCACACGCTTTTGAATAGTTGACTTCGCCTTCCTCGGGCTGCCTGACCAGGAGCCCTATTGACGTCTTTTCGCCGTCCTTGCGCCGGGTATAAAAAATACATAAAGTTTTTTTCTCTGTTCCTCCCCCTTTTTGTTGTTGTAGCCTCACCGTGCTTACTTTGTTCTAGTTTTCTGAGTTCCCGCAACATTCTGAAAGCAGATAGTCGGCCCCTTTTTTTTTTCTTTTCTCCAGGCTTTTTTTCTCGGCGAACTGTATGCGTGGTTGCCGACGTTTTTATCCTAGCACTACCTGGTACGATCCATGACTATAGGGTCGCGACCTCCCCAACGACGTCGCTTCTCCATCTGATGCGTCGGGCCAACTACCAGTCCATCTTAGACATGTCCTTTGTTGTTTTTTTTTCCTGTTCCCGCCATGACGTTGCCCGGTTGATGATCCTTGTGGCGACCCCGCGTGCTGTGCGCTAAACGCGCGTTGCGTCGCACACCTTTGACCCGGACTACTTTTTTTTTCGGCCAGCTAAAAAATAGAGAGGCTTTTTGCTCTGTTGTTCCAGTTAGACCTAATCTCTCCCTCCATGTTTACCACTAGACCAGCTTCAGTCCCGTTGATGCAATCCCGCTCGGTCAACGCTCTCCGTTTCCGTCAGGAACACGTTTGTTTCGAGTCGCGCTTGACTTTTCCTCCTCTCTCAGGAGATGGCGCTCCTCTCTCTGCCACTCGCTTTCTCTTCGAAAGTCTTTTATCTTAATCGACGCCTCCTTCTCCACGTCTTGTCGATTATCCCGGTCTCTTGTGTAATCGAAGCATCACATTGATCCTCTCTTCCCCCCCCCCTTCGTCCTCCTTCCAGACGACAGGGGACACCGTCTTCTTTTTTTTTCCCGACGGTTGATCGACCACACTGTGATTCCTTCCTCGTGGCTCCGGCTTCCCCCTGATCTCTTAGTCTGTTTTTTTGCCCCCTCCTTTTCACGTCACGCGTCCCTGCCTATTTTCCCGGTAAACGGTGGACGGTACCTCTTTGACACCATTCACGCTGAACGCGGTCAGTTTTCTGCCGCACGAGACGTCTCCTGGCCTTGACCTGTGTACTAGGACGACCGAGGATCCTTGAAGCAAACGACGCGCCGTTTTTTCCGAGCGGCTGAGACTTTCGGTTGATTGACGCCGACCCTAGACCATTGCGAGACGTCCTGTCCCCTGTTGAAGAACCAGCAACCCAGGTTTTGAGGCCAATTGCCCCCATCCTCCTTCAGTTCTCTTTCCATCCTTCCCGCCGCGACTGCTTCTTTGTTTCAGCCCGGATAGCGTGCTTCACTAGTGCCGACGCCCTGCTCGCGAGCTCTTATTCTGTCGTCTTCTTTTAACCGGGGACACAGCACACGGCGCTTTATTCTCGTCCTTAGTTATCTACTTTTTTGCTGACGGGCCTGCCGCCTCGATTCGTATTTCCACACTTGTTGAGCCTCTTCCCCCTCAACTGGCTTGGGAAAGAGATGGACTGATTCCCCTTCGTGAAGCCGCTCCAGGCGGCCCTTCACTGATCGTGTTTTCCCCCGGCCGCATTTCCAACCCTGCCCGAGGATCCGGGGTCCTAGAGAAGGTACTCTTTTACCCCCCCCACCGGACGGAGTGTTCGCGCTTTACCAGTTTACCTGAGTGACTGACTTTTTCAGAGACTCTCTTTGAACGGGATCTCGAAACCCCATCAGCATTTCCCTCCCAGTTTCTTATGCGAGTCTCGAGATCTTTCTCCTTTCCGCGAGTTTCTAGCGCCCCCCCCTCATCGAACATCTGCGAGCGCCTAGTTTTTGCTTTTGCCAAAGTCGTCGTCTTCGCCCCCTTCGATGGAAAGAACCTATTATCTCGGCCCCCTTTCTTTGGGTCTTTCCCAGAACTTACGTATCTTTCACGTCGGTTAGCTGGGCTCCTTAGAGGCGCGGAGGAAAAGGTGTTATCCTCTCTGTTAGGTGAATCCAAATGTCCGAGCAGGAAATCAACGTCGCTGGTTCATGAGTCCCGGCGTCGGCCCTTTCTTCATGCCGTTTTGTTTGCAGTGGTTTGGAAAACAGTCGCCCCTTTTCCTCCATCGCGCACATTTCACGCCTCCCGCTAGGCCCTCTGATCGTGTCCTCAACCAGCAGCAACTCAGCCGCGAATGGGCCGGGTTTTTGCCGTATGGTGCTCGCCTTCCTCACTTACTTTCTACGGTTCTCTGCCGTCTCTTTTTCTGTTTCCCGTCGAATGAGGGGAGCTCTTGTTCCCGCGTCACACCCTTACTCTTTTCAGCTGCCCCTCGCAGGCCACGACATTTTCGACTTCTCTCCGTCGAGTCTCCCCGTCTTCTTTCAGCGCTCGGGCGGGACGTCGCGTTGTGTCCTTCCCCCACCCCACCACTGATCTCTTCAACAGTATTCCTTCCTTCTCCCCAGAGAATAGTGAGTCCTGCGGGAGGGAGTATATTGTACGAACGGCTACCTTCTTTTTTCCCTGCTGCAAACGGAGCTTTTTGATCTCTTCCTCTTCGGTCCCCGACGTCTTTAATACCTCCGTATTTTTTTCTGTGCAACTTCAGGTCGGCCCTCTCCTGTTGATGATCGATGAGACTCCTTCGCATGGATTAGGAACTCGCGACTTTGCCCCCAGGAGTCGAGTCTCTCCCAGGCTGGTGAGGGATTGACCGAGGTCCGAGGCCGCGCGTCAAGTAGAACGACCGTTTTAGAGGTAAGAGCGCTGGAGCTTTTCCTCCCTTTGCTGCAGGAGTTTGTTGCTTCAGAATTAAAGCCGCTCCCTATTTCAGAATCGAGCATCCAGATATACTACCATCCAGATCCGGGACACCCTCTTATGCGGGCTTAGTTGTGGATCCCCAGAGCGGCCCCATCGCTGAGTCCCCTTTTCTCGCGGTTTCGACGAAAAGGGCCAGACTGGCAGGCTTGTTTAGTCGGATCAGCCTCACGTCGTGTTCGGCTTTCCCCCGTCACACCGTCGCCCTTTCTTGAGCGCCCGCCGTGGTTTACAAGCGATGTATCTTCTTTTGAGCCGCGGACCTCTCCTCTGGACCTCTTGCGCGCTCGGTTCCCTGGTTCTTCTGTCAGTGAAGTGCGATAGTAAGATTCTTCCGGGGATTGCATCCTGCAGGGATTTATAGAGACGTAGCCTGGTATTTATTTTCGTCCTCGCCCTTTCGCGTTGTACCTCAGCCCCCGCCCTCGATCAAAGAAAGCTAGAG
>Ga0179593_1367471_pt1 | contig 12226 bp, 14 predicted proteins | sample CZODoug2_1_08_16_FD_185931 | JGI IMG/M metagenome (GOLD analysis project Ga0179593, IMG submission 185931) | Vadose zone soil fungal communities from Angelo Coast Range Reserve, California, USA - CZODoug2_1_08_16fungal (PacBio error correction) | ecosystem: Environmental > Terrestrial > Soil >... | reverse complement strand
TTGCCATTCCCATCCGGATCGATCATTGGGTAGATCTTCTTCCTACTACACATGCGTCCCCTAGTTCCTGCCGCCGAGGACAGTGTCGGACGAGACGATGTCGGTAGGATAGTCTCGCTATTCTAACGTACTCTCTTAAGATGTCAAGTCTTACGGATTCTTCCCCCCTTTCCCCGTAATTGCTCTCCCTTTTTTTCCGGTTTCGTCGTGAGGCAGCCTAGACCACTTCGTGCCTGCGAGGCTCGCAACCGAGTCCCTTTCTTTCTCCATACTTACACCCGATATTTCTGGCTCTGGACCTTCACTGGCTCGACATCTCGGCGCTGAGCATGTGCCTCGAGCGAACAACCCTTCGGGCTAATTAGAGTGCATTTTGGTCTGTTTTTGACTCCGTGGACCCTGTCTTTTTCTGCTTTCTTCTCCTAAGAATTTCTATCACCCCCGACCCCCAGAACACGAATGCCCTATCCATGATTAACACAGTTCCCAATTATCCCGGTGCGTTCAGGCACTGAACGCTGCAGGATATCCTTTCACCCCCCTATTTTTTTTCTGTTGAGAGCTCTATCCTTGCATCCTTTTGCGCTCACTCGCACTCTTCCTGTACAGTCCTTTCTCTTTCAGGCATTTCTCTGAATTGTCTTTTCCCGGACGACCCTCTCAGGCTTTTGTCCGGAGACTCTTCTGCTCCACTCCTGGCCCCCCCCAGCACCTGCCATAGCCGCAAATGTAGCCTTTAATCTAATGCTCTCAGCATTCTCCGTCTCGACTCTCGATGCCGGTCAACGCCTCTTCCCCAATGAACGATGCTTTTTGTCGTTTAGCCTCCCTCGCCACCTTCTTTCTGGTCTAGTCCCCTTCTTTTTGATCCCTCGCGGACCTGCCAGGTCCCCATGGACTTGAAAGTCTACGGCTATTCGTACTTGACCGAAGGAAGCAATAAGGATCAATCTATAGTTTCAGAAAGACACTTGATGTTGGATACGAATCCTCCCCCAAATCCTCCTAAGCTTTCATGAGCCAACCTAAATAGTGCCTCTACGCAAGTTCAGGAGTACATTAACTTTTCCAATGTTTCTCTTGTTTAGGACTATCCCCGCGACTTGATTGCCCCTTTTCGAGTTCAGAGGTTGCCAGGCAGTGGCGTCCCAGGCCCGGCCCAGCAAGAAATACCGGAGCCTGGTTGCTTCGAGAGATCCTAAGTTGAGGTCTGCGGAGAGCTAGAGAAGCGATTCCATGGAGATGTTTGCATGAGCCGACCCGATATTAGGCAGTGTTTGACCTTTGTGCATTTCATCTGCCTGTCCGAGAAACCACAAGGCTCTCGTGTCTGTCTCTACCCCATCTGATAGTCGGCATCGCGCGCTTCCCTCCTTCTTTTTTTTCCTCTGAACTCCTCGTAGTGCCAGAACCTTTTTTCACTGCTAAACAAGACGTGAATTCGACAGACCTTTTTATTTTTCCCAGCCTGCGACCCTCTTTATATCATTTTTCCCCCCGCCGGCTTTTCAGTCGTCAACCCCACTGGCCTGACTTCCCTCTGGTAGAACACTCGGGTGCTCCGTACCAATCCTTTCCTCAACACGACGGAAAGACGAACGAGGGCGACACTTTCTTCCTTGTTCCCATTTGCTCTAGAGCTCCTGCATTCTCGTTCATGAACTGCTTCGGACAGACTTTCTCTTGCCTTCCGCCATTCCCTCGTAAATTCTTTGAAAACATGTCTCTTTTCTGTGATTCGACCACCGGCTGCCCCCTTCCTTCGCAAATAGCTGCTGACCGAAGGACTTCCGCCTGAATGGGTACAGCCCTTTTTGCTTCCCATCTTTACTCCGTGTTTTGGCTTGAAAGGATGAACATTTCCCCCTTCCCTCTTTTCCCTCTGGGATCTTTCCTCCTCTGTTATGAACCTTTTCAAATCCCCCCCCCCCGCCCTCTTACTTCCCTCGAGGACATTTTCGGCGGGTTACCGATGTTGTGTTCGCTTATGTTTGATCCCGCCAACGTAGCCACACTTGGGGTTGACTTCATTCCTGTTCCTCTGAAAACCCCCCTTTTCTCCACTTTGAGCTCCGGGGAGAATGGACACTTTGAACGAGCTTTTCTTCCTTTTCGATGCACAAGAACGTCTGTCCTCCGCATCTTATAATTGCGACTCTGTAATGTTTTTCAATGGTCACTTTCCCCTACATCCCCGGTTGCTCGATTTGACCGTCCCCAGGACTTCAACGGGAGGTTAGCGCCCATATCCCGACAGTTTTTGTATGGGATGGGGGTGTACACCGGGAGCGCGCCGGGCACCAGTTTCCTGAAAAGACGTTGCGGGCCACCTACGACCGCCCGCCTCAGATAATTAGGCTCAAGCAGCGAAGGAGAGGGTGTGTGATTTTTTCAGTATTCTGATTTGGTCCGGGACCCTGCGGATGCGAACGTTCAATCTCTAAAATTTCAAAGCTCATTCTGCAAGATCCTATATGCCATTGATCTTCATCCCTGACATTTCACCTAGCCCCTTTTTCCTGGTTTTAAACAGCTGTTGATACCTTTTCCCCCCCCCCATAGTTCGTCACGGCCGCAGAAGTATCCAATAGTCCCTCCTTATCGGGGTCTCCAAAGCCCCTTTTTCCCCCTGAACACCATGCTTACCACGGTCATGAACCGTCACTTGTAGCCCAACCGGCGTTGTCTAGTACGACAATGTTCTTAGATGAATTCCTTTGATCTTTCGAGACTCGCATTTAGAATCCGCCAACAAGACCGTCCCACAAGAAAACACTCCCCCACTCTTCGGTCACTTAGCGTGGTCCTCGTGTATCTCCTTCTCTTCCTGAAGTCCCCCGAGTCACCAGACATTCAACCCCCCTCGTCCCACCCTTTTCTCTGTAGTTGGACAATCCGCGGTCGCTTTCCGCGCAGACCTAGAACCACCGACGAAAACAGAAACCCAAAATCCCCTGACGTGACCAACCTTCGAGTTTTTCCTGGAGTTCGCCCCATTCTGATTGTCGAGCGTGCGTATTCTCATTGCTCCTACACGAATCCCCTTCTCGAACTTCCCTTTAAGGAGTCCGATTGAAGTAAATCAACTCCCAAATTTGCTTCCTCAGCTGATGATTCTTTTTTTCATCTCAAGACATTCGGTCCAAGTCACTTCCGATCTACTTCGCTGGTGTGAGGAATCCAGCTCTAACGCTCCTCCTCATCTCTTTTACTCTCAAATCGTTTGTTTTCTCTACATCCCCTTGAGTCCCCACCGGGTGAATTCAAACCTTGAACTACCCTTCCTTTTTTTTGATAATTCCCTCCCGCGACGTCCTTCCTAGCAGGTCCCCAAAGACGGACCGCCTTCATATCTTCCTTCAACTGTATGATTTGTTCGGTACGTCCCCCCCCCACATCAGGGAGCTGACCCCCCCACATTCACTCCAGACACCGGTCGGAACGAAACCTCCCCCTTAAGCAATTGAAACGGCGAAACGGAAGGAAGGCTCTAAGAGCCTTATTTCCCGAACCTTGATTCTGGGGGGTCGTTCCTTCCGGTGTGCGGAGATGGTCGTTCCTATTTTTCCCCACAAGACCACATTGCGAGGAAAATAAACTCACTTGCTCCACTTTGTGAGTTCCTCGCGGATCAATTGCCTCCCACCCCCCCCAACTTTTCGGAGGAACAGACGACCTTGCCGTTATAACCAGTTTTTTTTCGGTGAAATTTCCCCTCCGTTTCTAGTCTTGGGAGCAAAGTATTCGCAAGAGTGCCGAGAAAGGAATCCAGACGATGGCCACTTGGATTCCCGTTGAATGGCCAGTGGCGAAACGTGCAGAGGCAGCTCCAGATTCCTCGGGATTCCGCAAGCAAGCGACGAAGTTCGCTGAGACGGAGTCCCTACCGACGACGGCCTCTTCTGGGTAGAAATACGGCCCAGAAGATTGCAAACGGATTTTTCTCTTTTTAGTTTATATTACAAAGAAGAGTTTTGCTCTCGTCATTGTCCCCGCCTTTCTTGCCCTTTCCGTTCTCCTCTTGATCGTAATACTGCTTCCCTGCGAACCCGCCCTTAAAACTAGTACTTTGATTTGGTCCGGTTTCGAGCTCTTCCGCTTGGGCCAGGCGTGGAAACCGTCGTGATCCCGCACAGAACCAATTCGCAAAAAAATCCCACTCCCCCTTCATATCCAGCTTCCCTTTTCCGCTTTTTTTACCTGGACGCCCCAACCCGTGGTGAGAGATCCTGCAAAGCCAAACTTGACCTCAATTGCACTCTATCTGCCAGCCGTTTCCCGCTCCTAATCATTTCTCTTTTTGTTTTCGAGAAAAGGCAGCTCAAGAGTTCCAGGTCCAGCACCCCGAACGAATCCTTGGCCTTTCTTTTATCGATCAGAAGAATGAACCTCCCCCACACCACCCCTGGTTTCTCCTTCTGCCCTTTCACCAATTTTTCAAAAAAAATCAAAAACCCTCGCTCTGAGACTAAAGGAGAAGATATTTGTATTGCGTTCCATTGCACATCCCGGTGATTATTTGGCGGATTGCTCATCAAACCCCCGATTTCAGCTTCCACAATCCCACAATTCCTGCCATTTTTCACGGCCCCCTTTTCTTACTTTCACCCCGACACCATCAAAGATTGTTGGCCCCCAGTGACACTTGACCTTCTTTCTTTCTTCTATTGCCTACCATTTATATTGGAGTTCAAAGTCGACCCTCCCAATGCCTCCCCCCCCTCTTGTGGTGCAAGCCAGTCGTGGATAGTTGCCACATTTACATCACTCTTGGCCCCCCCCCGACCTTCCTCAAGTCTCCTGATATCCCTCCCAAACTATACAGCCTGTGCCCGGGCGCCCCCTAATTCCGGATTTGAGGTCTCCGAGTGTTAGAACTTATCGCCATGCGTTTTCACATTCCTTCTCTCGCCTCTCCCATTTTTTTTCCCTCTTACCTTTTCCTCTTTTGACCCCCCCCGCCTGCGTATCCTACTGCCCTTTCCTTCCTTCCCCGAGTATGTAGAAACCATTTCCACCCCTACTCTCCGCGCGCCATCGCCTCTTCTGAGTAGGGATTGAAGACTCCTTACTTCGCTCTTTCTTTTTTGTTCTCCCCACCCATTCCTTCTGTGGGCGAGAAATTGCCTATATGATTCACCCCGCCCCTTCTACGCCGTTTCCTTTTTATGCGAAGTACTCTAGAAATGAGCCGAGAGTTTCGACAGGACTCCCCCTCCTTCAATCGCCATACGCCGCAGCGCCTCTAAGATGATTTTTCCGTTGAGACCAGAGCGATCCCCCTTTTATTCCTTTTTTCTCAACCTTCTTGATACTTGGATCTGGAGAAGTTTTAACCTTGCGCAACTTATCTTTTGACCTTTTCTTCCTTCACGCCCCCTTCAGTTCGGCCGACTCCATTATGCTGAGTGATCCGTCGACAATATTTTCGTTTCTCTGTCAACTTCTGCGGATTTTTGCCCTCCCCATCCGTGTTTACCTTTCCTTTGTTTTCTTTCCGCGCCGTGAAAACGCTAATTCTGGCATCCTACAGAAGATTCACTGGCCGTTCATCTATCCTCTAATTTTTTTTCTTCCACGCCCCCTCCGGTTTTGTTATATCCCTACATCGTAGGAGATGCCAAGCGGCTTCTTTGCCTTAAAGTTCTCCTTCCCAGATTTAGTTGGAGGGTGAAAGAGCCTTCGGTGTTTTTCTCCCTCCTTTCAGAAGCTTTGATATTTTTCCCGACCTGCCACTTTTGAGAAATCTGACCTCCTCACGTACCTCACCTTCTCCCTGATGCCCCCTTCGAACGCATGAGGAGATCTCTCCCCTTTCCCTCCATCCGTTTTTTTTGTCTCTCTTCTTTTTTTTCATCTTTTCTTCGCAAGACTCTCCTTGCGGACCTTTCTCGAGGTCCTTTTCATTTCTAACGTTATTCGAGACCTTCACTCTAGGATTCGTTCCCCGACACCCTTCGCCCCTTCCCCCTCCCCTTCTCCAGTCATCAATGTTCCTTGCCGGGACTCGCTAAGACTCCCTCCTCCTTTTTGATTCCCTAATTCCCCCCCAGCCCTCTTTTGAAAAGATCTTCGTATTATGCTCCTGCAACTGACTATTCTCAGAAATCTCCTGGTCTTGGCTATTGGCTCAGGCGAAGAACGCACTGACATGTAGGTACCGCAGCAGCAAGTACCTCTCCCTATTAGCGCGACGTGCTAACCCCCCGATCACTAATCATTTTGCAGATGCTCATGCCACCCACACCCTTCTTTTTTTTCCCCCCAGGCGAACACTTCATTCTTGCGCATTCTCTTTCTTGAGTCCTTCCCGAACCACTTGCGATCTCGCTACCCCCCCCTCTGTCAGTCTTACCTTTCCCTGCTAACGCGCCTCGCTAGGGCTAGAGAGATACTGATTTGACCGCTGGTGTTTCTTCTGGTTGTGTGTGGGGATGCCCCTTATTGCTACTCCTCTCATTGGATTCTGAAAACTATAGCGCGCCGCCTGTACTCATGTTCCTGTGACAGGGAATCTTTTCCAAGGATCTAGACCTTTAAACCACAACACGGCGATTCGCAACAACATCATCGATATAAGTTTGGCCCTCCTGAATCCCCTTCCTCGGGAGAATCCGCAGTCAAGAAGTTAGACTTTCTGCACGGCTGGTTCTATGACGACTGCATTTTTCTACTCCATCTTCCCCAATGTCCTCCTGATTGCCTATCTGAGGTCCCATTCCCACGAGTCTGAAAAAAACTGAGGAATGATATCCCTGATTGTAGACCCCGTTCCTTCTCTCACCCCCCCTCCCTGCGCAGCTTTTCGATCCCTTCTCTTTTCCTGAAGCATCTTAAGGATTTGCACTTAGATGCGTTTTAGCGAGGTAATGCCAGTTTTAGGACCCCGATTCTCCATCTTTTCCTCTCCCCCTAACCTTCCTTGTCAACCCCCTCTTTGTCTGTTGATTTTCATAGTCCCCTAGAACTACACCTATGAAGAAATCCTACAAAGTTCCCTTTGTCCCTCCCATCTTTTACGTTCCCCCCCCTTTGTTGTGCAGTACCGGAACATTTTCAAGCCCCTTTATCTTGGCCGGTTTTCCTCCCCCCCCCGGGGAAAGACACTAGTCACTGTTTTTACCCCCCTCCCCTCATAGATAGAGACTTCTGAAGCGAGTTTCCGCTGTGGTCTCACTTCATCTGGTAAGTCCCGGAAAACGTTGGGCTCGTTCCATGGAGTACCCAGTAGAGTCAACCTAATCCCCTGGGTTTGCTGGGCCGAACGTCTCGGCCGCTCGTGAATAATCCCCCCCCTCCTCCGTCCTGGGACGGCAATGATTTCCTCTGCCTTTTTCCTTTGTTCTTTCCTAGGTCTATCCCACTTTGCTGTTTGTTCCCCAGAAGACTGGCTGCGGCTAGTTTCTTTTTCTTTTTTTTGTCCCTTTCAGTTTGCTTGGGAGTAGAGCAGGCAAACCTCGCATGCCACAACGCCGATCCTCCTACGTACCCCCCTCCGCCCTTATCCCCTTTTTCTATGTCGTCCTTCTAGTCTTGCTTCTTTGTTTTCCTCTTCTCGCACTTGCACCAAGGCGACCCCCATTTTTTTCATTTTGTCGCGGCGAATTTCAGAGAGTAGGTGTACTAGATTTTTTTAAACGTGATTTTGACAAGTCCAGTTGCACCTCTTTTTGAGACAGGTTCTCCCCAACGATTCTTCCGGCGTGGTTTTGTCGAACATGATCTCCCTTAATAGGCCCCGGAAAAGGTATAGGCTCTGCATTTTTGTTTCTGAACCATACACCCTTTCCCAGCCAGAGGGGCCTTTCCGGAGAAGTGATCGCTTTTCCCCCTCCTGGCGCAAAGCCGCGCACCCCCCCGCTGAGCAACAGTAAAAGAAGCTTTCTGACCTCCGAAATCTCGTAGTTGAAGCCATAGGTTTTGCCCCGATTCGTGCCTTTCACTGCGCCAAGGAAAACCCAAAGCTAGTCCGGCTATTTTTTAGTAGTAAACCCCCGGGGTTTTGCATCCTGAAGTATCAACGAAGCCCACGCACCTCCACTCTGAGACTCGGCCCTGTCGCGTCGTTCTCGTATGGAGGAGCTGGAGGTAGTTCTACGTTCGTTCCTACTCAATTTTCCGGTAGTCCGTCTCAGTCAGCGGGCCGGCTACAGCCTCGACGTATAGCCTTGTTTTTGCTTCTCCTGTTCTGCTTATTGCCTTCTGAGTTCCTTGCGCTTTACTGAGTCCCGACAGGGTATGATGGGCTAGGGAATATTTCCTCGCCCCATCTCGAGTGAAAGATCCCCTGTTGTTGAGCTAGAGAGCGCGGTCGAGCCGCCCACAATAAAAGGAAAGCCCCGGTTCCCTTTTTCAACGTTACCGCTCACACGCTTCTATAAGGCCAAGGGCCCCCTCCGCATTTAAGCCAATTCGGTCTTCTTCCCCGGTCGGCCGCTGCGAACGGTCCTTTTTGATTCACTTCCCGTCCCCTTCGACTACCGTTCACGCCTCGACCTCCCTCACGAACTCAGACTTCCCATCGCCCTCGGAGTCCGTCCATTGCTTTTTGCGGGTTGGCGTATTTTCGGCTGGGTTCGGTTCCATGCCCGCCCGCACTGCGATTCCAGACTAAAATGAGAAGGCGGGCGTCCTCGGGTTTATCGGGCTCTTCCCTTCCCGCCTCCCCCCTGTTTCCCTCCGGCCTTGCTTTTCGGTTCACAGCCAGTCTGTTGTTTGTCTTACCTCACGGCTACTATATAATTCGAAAGAAGATGGACCCTGTCGGCTTCGGTCCTTCTGTTTCGCCCTCTTTTTATGACGTCGCCCCCTATGGTGCCTTGCGATTTAAAGGGGCGAATTCTTCTCCCCCCCGCCCCTCTCCCCTCTCTGGGGCACCGCTTCCCCCCCGAATCTAACGGCCTTTCTCCGTCGTTTGACTTCTTTCCTTTCACTCCCCCTGGTTGTACGGCGTGCCAGCTTCTGGTTATTCGCTGGACCCCTAGACTAAGAAGTCCTCCTCCAACGTCTGTTAGACAACCAACTCTGCTCTCTTTGTTTTTTTCTCTGGTTTCCTGGTCGTTGGCCCTTCGGTGCCGGCGAAGCTTACCCTCCACAACAAATAACTCCCTTGGCGGCGAGGCGTCCCTTCCCCTTTTTTTCCTGGTTCTTTTTTTGCCCCCTCCCACTTTCTGATATCATTAACATCCAATGAACCCTTGAAATCGTTCCAATTCATCCTTCGCTAGTCCGCTTTTACTTTACTCTACAGGAACGAATGCTGCAATGTAAGCCCCTCCCTCTCAATCAGATCTTTTTATGGCATTCCGTGTTCATTGACCGCCAAAACCCTGTAGACCGCCCGAGACGGCCCCACCCCCTGACCACCTTTCCCAAAGCTGAGCCTCGAGCGGCAAGCTTCTATATTGATTGGCCGGGAACGCCCGTGCCATGTCGTGTCCCCTCCCCCCTCTCCCGTCAATCCCACGTCCTTGCATTCTCGTGTTCCCGTGCCGAAAACACAGTTTGCTTTCACGACTGCAGCCCACCTATTTCTTCCAACGTGCCCTGCGCCATTTGCCTTTTCCTATTCGGAGCTCTTTAGCACCCTTACGCCAAATGACTGACACTTTTGGTGGCAAGCAGTTCGATGCCGTCTCCGTTTTTCTCTAGCGCGGTTTGGTTATTACAGGCAGTTGAACCTCCGTAACCAAACTTTTCCTACAGTCACCGCACATTTTGAACTGGTATGAGACCCCAGCGTCCCTCACTGCACCGATCCAATCCGACCTCCCAATCGCGCCCCACTCCTCTCATATGCTAGACACTCTCTACTCCACACTTTCCCGTAGCACGCCACCTGCCCAGTCCACCCCCCCCCCCCCACTCCGGCTTCGTGCAGTCTAAGAACTAAGTCTTCTGCCCATCCGAGATAAACTGTCCCCTACCCCCCTCCCCCCCCCACGGATGCTCCCACTAATGCCCGCCGAACCCCTCGCCACCCACAGCCTGGCCATCTCCCCCTGCCCATACCTTTGACTCAACGACCCTTCGCACCCCCCCGGCATCCTACCCCCTACCCCCTACATCTCCCCCCCCAACCCACTCTCTTCCCGCCCCACTCATCACCCCCACCCCCCCCCACCCCCTTTCCTCTCCCCATCAGCCCCCCCCTCACCCCCACCTCCACCCGTCCACACCTCTACTCCCCCTCTCCCCCCCCCTCCCCCCCTTTACCCCCCCGACGCCCTCACCCCTTTCTCTCCTGCACCCCCCCACCCACTCCTTCTTTCCCCCTCACCCACTTACACTACGGCGGACCTCCCTTCCGCCTCCCAATCCCACCCCCAACCCAAATACCATACTCCCCTCCCAGGGCCCCTCTACAACCCTTTCTCATATCCCACCTACTCGCCCACCCTCCCCGCTCCCCCTCCCTCCCCTCTCACTAGTCACCCAATCGCCCACACCGGTCTCCCTCCCCCTCCCTCCCCTCACCCCCCACCCACCCTCTACGAGAGACATTGGTGCTATACTCCCCTTTTTCTCGCAGACCACCCACAATACCTACCCTAATTCAGCCCCTTCCCTGTCACTTCCCTACCCTCCCCCTCCACGTCTCCATCCCCCTAAAACCGCCACTTCTCTTCACCTCTCTCTTGCCCCCCCCTCTTCCACTAACCCAAGCTCCCATGACTCTGGATTCCTCCAAGTGGCCGAAATTCCAGCAATCCGAGTCCCTTGGCCCCCCACTATGGCCAGACATCGGCACGCCACGACCCCCCATTCCATTGCCTCCTGGGCAAACATAGTTACCTTCCCTGAGCTTTAACCCTGCGGTCGTGACGGACTGCCCCAGCCCCCCGGAGTAGTTCCCGCGCCCCCTTGTGTTACAATCCCTGTGTCTTTTTCGTCCCGATGGCGATGCCCCCCCTCCCCCCCCCCGCCACCCCCCCCTCCCCCCAAACCCCACCCCCCCCCCACCTAGGACCGCCCACCGCCCCACCCACAGATGTGAGCCCCCCCCCCCGCCCCCCACCCCTCCACCCCACTTCCCGCACCACACCTCACACACCCTCCCCGACACACCACCACAACTCAAATGAAGCGGTCTTCCAACACCACCCCCCCAGGGACGATAAGACGGGGAATTTTTAGATTTTTTCTTTGGGTTTGAACAAAGTAGGAGAAGCAGACCAGCCAGAAAACAGGGTGTTAGTTTTTGTCGGGACCCTATCACGCCCCCCCCCCCCTCCCCTCCCTCCGCTCCCTACCCCACTCCTCTTTGCCCCCCTCCCCGTAGAACCCCCCACCTCACCCACTCACCCCCTCTCCCCCCCATCTCCCATAAAACGACCCCCTTCCCCCCCAACCCTCTGGTTACCCCCTCAGTCCCCACCCTCACCCCCCCCACCACCCCCCACCCCACCCCACTCTACACCCCCCGTTATAACATCCCCCGTTTTGCCACCCACCCCCCACTCCTACCACAAGCCCTCTGGAGAGTAATTATAACCGCTGAGTCTCACAAACAGACATTTTTCTCTGCTTTTGTGTCAGAGTTTTTCGCAATAGCTTTTGCGGTTGGGCCTATCGCCCCTTTTCCCCTTCCAAAAGGCATGAGACGTTTCTCTGCCGTCGTTCTTTTCCCCCGCTTTGACCCCCCATGACATGTGGGAGCAGCCCAGGAAGAACCTCACAGTTTCTATCTCGCCAGTCTCCCCCGCCTGCCTTGTCTTAAGTTTAGATTCCGCCCAGGCCTTCACTTGTGTCGCCCGCGAGAGAGATAATGCTAATAGTCGATTTCTCCCCCTCACAATAGCAAGGTCAACTTCGATTAGGTAAGCGGTTTTCCCTCGACCACGTATTTTGGTTGAGGCCTTCCGTCTGACAGAGAGCTTTATCCAGTTTTCCCATTCTAGTGATGCCTCTGTCACGTAGTCGGCTTTCCTACCACGGTCCTTTCGGCCTGCATGTCCTGTTCCCCAGTTCCTTCCGCGCTGCTCGCCGAAGAGTCACTTCGCCTTCTACAGTCCCACTTGCCATGCGAAGGGGTCGTTTTGGACTTCCGATGCGGCAGGAGCAGGATGTGCTCCCCTATTCGACTCTACTCCGGTTCCTGCACTTTTGGTTGCCGCCTGGCGTTTCGCCCGAAGATAAGCCCGATGCCCGTTCTAGGACCTCCGCCCAAGGACCATCTGTCTATGACCCGGTCCGCCCTGTTGATGCGGCCGGCGTCCTGCAGTTC
>Ga0179593_1348944_pt1 | contig 12226 bp, 12 predicted proteins | sample CZODoug2_1_08_16_FD_185931 | JGI IMG/M metagenome (GOLD analysis project Ga0179593, IMG submission 185931) | Vadose zone soil fungal communities from Angelo Coast Range Reserve, California, USA - CZODoug2_1_08_16fungal (PacBio error correction) | ecosystem: Environmental > Terrestrial > Soil >... | reverse complement strand
TTGATGACAACCATTTTTCTGTTTTCGCGTTGCAGGCCCGGCCGAACCCGGCCTCGTTCAAATTCTCCGGCACGTTACAGCATTTCCCTCTGATGTCCCTCTCCTCACGAATCGGGCCGGTCAAAACAACAAAAAAACCCCCCCCCCCCTTCCGCCAGGACTGGGTCTATGGCGTTTAAAGGAACTTCCAGCAGTCCCTCACAGGGATAAACGCCTTTGATTCCAGTCACTCATGGAACCCCCCGCGAACACTTACCCTTAAAAAGTAAGAAGCGCCCACTCTCTAAAACGGGTCGTCCCTTTCCGTTTTCCTTCTATTTCCTGATTGATTTTGAAAATACCTGGTTTTCCACTACGCGTTTCTCCAAGGTATTCGTTTTGCGGTTTGCGGTTTGCCTTGCCTTTCCATAATAGCGTATTTCTTGCGTTTGCCCCCTCGACCCTGGTTACCCAGATCCGTTTTTTGGTCGCATAAAAAGGTGTTTTGGTCGTGCCAGTGCAATCAACCACACTTACGAGCCTCCATGATCGCTCCGGTCGCAGGAGGGGACTGCAGGGTCTGTATTGTATTTCTCGGGGGGGTTAAGGGATTGGTTAAACGCTGTGGTGGCCCTACCCCCTGGCCCTCTTGTTTGCCCTCATACATCGGTCGTTACCTCACCCAAGGGTGGTCTTCCGCCGCCCGTAAACAGGTTCCCTGCGTAAAATCTCTACCGTTTTGGCCCCACCTCCTTCCTTCGTCTGCCCCCCCTAAGACCTCCGTAAGTTCCGTTTGGTTTTTTGGACCACAAGATTCCCCCTTTTTCTTGCCACAATTTCGGCTTGCACTTTACCAGATCTCCGTATACAAGCTTCGAAATGATGGTCCTTCCGGTAATTGCCCGGGGATTTCCTCACTTTGGCTAAACGCGCTTGGCGCACTACTTTTTCCTTCTTCCTCCGTACTTTTGTTGATTCTTGTTTATATTTTATGGCGCAAGGGTGTATGCGGGGCAGTTGAAGCAAGCCCTTTCCTACCGGGCAACAGACTTAAGATTTTGTTTCCTACGTTCCGCGGAGAACTGTCGTCTTTATTTCGCACGTTCCGCCGCATTGGGACTACTTCTTGGTCAACGACCTTTTTGCCACCTCCAAGCCTAGCTGGTGGGGGTGGGTTGAGGGAGGGGATTACCGTTTCCCGATTAGATCCCACCTTTTCCCTGTATTTTGGGCTTGTGCCCGGGTTTTTTAGCCTTTTTTTTTTTAAACCCCGTGAAGCTCTTTTGGTATCCTCTTTTGGGAGGAGGTCCCCGCCTCGACCTTGTCCAACGTCAGGAACTCCCCGACCCCCTTTTGCGTAGCTTGGCATGGAACAATGTTGTCATTACCGACAGACCATTTTCCCCGGCAACGACCTTCCAGCCTTTTTCTTGTCCTAAGGCAGAATTTGTATTTTGATTCTTGACCGCACCGCACTTAAGGGTCCCCCCGATTTTCTTTTGTAAGCTTTATGTAAGGTCGTCCTACCCCCCTTGCTATTTTGATTGATTGTCAGTCTTTTCTGGAACAAAGCGAATATTCTCACAGCGCGGGTTGCTTATATGTCAAACCCACCCCTTTTAGAAAGAATTTCCTTTTTGTCCCAAGAGGGTGTTTTTTTGTTCCCCGGGGGCCCCATAGTGCTTGGGGCCCCACACCCCTTTTCAACCCCCCCCCCCCCCCCCCCCCCCCCCAGACCTCTTTCGTGTCCCTTTCTCTTCATGTTACGAGTTTGAGTAGGTAGGTTATCGGTTTTTATCCATTTGTTTTTGCGTTTTCCCCTTACCATTCAAAGCGCGGGGTGTATTCTTTGTTTTGATTGGTTCTCCCTTTAACCCCACCAAAGGCTTTACATAGTGGGTCAGCCGGGGTTCTCACCAAGGATCTCTGCATTGCCGTCCCCTCTAGCGGCGAAAACGTCCCTTTTTGTTCCTTTTGCTCCTGTTGGCCGCTTGAAGGTTGAAGGCGGGGCAAGGGTGTCCTGTTTAGACGCCCGAACGGTAGTTCATCACGTCGGGTGAAGGGTAGTATATTTTGATTCCCGGGGTTTGGTGGTTTTTCGTTCTCCTATTTTATATGGTTTCTAACGCCAAATAAAAAATTACTGCCCCAGGCGAACCCCAAGTCAAACATTGGGACAAGGGAAGACACCATACTTTCCACTAGTCTTGTGTCAAGAAGTCTCCCTCGTCCCCCAGGGGTGTGTCTCTGGATGTGATGTCGGACGACCCTTGTTAATCATAAATTTTGTTGTGGGAAAAACTTCTTTTCTTTCCTATTATTCTTCATTGAAAAATGTCCAACTTGACGGTAAAAAGTGTTTTTGACCATCCTCCAATCAGCAGGTCTGGTTCGCCAAATAAAAGGCCTTATGGATGTGTTTTGCTGTTCAGTCTATTGTACGAGGTCGGTATCAATCTAATTCTCAAATTTCAATCTTGGATCCCAACCAGATGCCAGTAAGGGCCGGTTTTTTTTTGCAAAATTGTTATAGACATGAGGAGGGAGCGTAACGGTAAAAGGCTCTTCTGCGCAGGGTTTTTTTCTTATTCCTTCTACAGAGTTCCCTTTTTTTCGGAAGTGGAAGGGGAGAGTAAGATTTTCTTGGAACAAACCACACCAACAAAAAAAAAAAAAAAAAAAAACTTGAGAAGGGCAGCGTTCTTTGGAACACTGTATACCCCACCTTTCCTCCAGCTTTCCTTCAATGCGTTTAGATCTTCTTATGGTTAATTCCTATCAGCAGAATGTTAAAACCGGCGAGTGAGAGGCACACCGATTCCTCACAGCCCCCTTTTTTTCTTTCGTATTTTGGAGTTTGGTAACTTCTTTCCTTGATCCTCCTGGGACGAAAGGTGATGCGACCTTTACTTTTATTGAGCGGGGTTATATTTTTCTCTGTCCCAGGGCGTTTTTCCCATGCGGCCGATGCTTTCCGGGCTCAGTTTTAAAAAATTTTTCATTTGATGTTACAACGGGGTGTTCTCTTTCTTCGCCTGGAACATTTTTCTTCTCATTAATGTCCTTTGGTTTCAACGCCTCCATTTGCCCCCTTTGGCGATGTTGGGGGGGGGGGCTTCTTTCGGGATCTGTTCTTTCAATAAATAGGTTTTTCTTGCTTCTCTCTCCCCTTCCTAACGTTGTATTTCCCCCGTATGGATCCCTCATGAAAAAGACAGGATTGATTATTCTATGAAGAACGCTTTTCAGGAAATCTCTTTTCTTTTCCCTTCATCCATTTTCGGTTTTTTGATTAGTCCTTTCTCTCTTCTTATCTCCATCTCGTGGCCTCATACGTTTTTCCATCCTCTACCCAAAAGTATTTCTTTCCCCTTTCCTCCCCGGCAACCACTCTTTTAGGTTAGGATGATCCCCCTTGTAAAACCCCTCCCAAAAACCAGGTTTGTAAACTTTTCGATTTCGCGCAACATTTTCTCCCCTTCCCTCCTGAATTCCTCTCCTCCCTTTCCAGGGAAACCCCCTTTCGTCTCGCCCTGCCCCGCTCCCCATTAAAAATGTAGTCCATTGTAAATTAGGGTCGGCCCAAATTTCCCCCGCCCACTTCAATATAAAGAACGTCCGGCCCTAAAGTGAATTAAATGGTTTGATTTTCCCTCTGTACCCTCCCCCCCATTTCCCCCGACAAACAACAATTCCACTCCCAAAACCCCCACGTTCCTTTCCTTTTCAAATCTCGAATGTTTAATTATGCGTTGCTTGTATAAATTACAATAATCTGACTCAATGCCTCAGACATCTGCAGTCTCTTCCCCCTTGCCGCGTTCCCTTACTTCCCACAGTTTTATATGCGACTCCCCCTTTCCTTCTACCCGTCGGTTTTTGACCGGCCACAAACCCTCTTTGACTCTGATTTTACCGGTTCTGCGACCCCCTTGCTCGTTTCTTTTATCCTTGGCCCTTATGTACGCCTTTCAGTCTGTTAAGAAATATCCCCTCTCTAAATCTTCCAATTCAGATTTGGACGTTCTTTTATTTCCACACCCCCTGAGGGACTGAGATACTTTTCTTTTTTTCAAAATTCACTTTTTTCTTTGACTCGCCGTCCAAAAATGGTCTTCCCCGTCCATATGCTGTGTACCAAAAATTATGGCGTCGGGGAATCCACCCAAAACCGCCATTCAAAAAACCACTCGTTTTTTTCGTAGTTCCCCTCATGGATGTTCGGCAACTATTGTGTACCGGTGAAAGTTATCCCCTACCACCCCCATGCGTTTTCGTTCTCACAGAATTATTCTCCCTAAAACCCAAAGAAAAAAATTTTAGCAATGCCCAATGGGACACTGGGGACGTCACCCTTCTACGGGATAAACTTTCTCTTTTTTCACTCCAACCCTTCCCTCTACTGATTTTCCCTTCACAAACAGGCCTCCATTCAAATTCTGTTTTAGACTATTGATTATCGCAAGATACTAAATCTTGAGGTTCAAACTACTTCTTTTACTCTTTGTGTTAATTACTCTCCCACAGGAAGTAAACCCCCCCCCCCTACCCCCTGTTTTCATGTTCATTGACCAACAGATAACGTAGTAACCACCCACTCCTCAAAATTCATACGTTCTCTATTTAACCCCTTCCTTTGCCTTTTTTTAAAAAAGGCCATGAGGAAGCTTTGCAAACTCTCCCCAGTTATTTCTGGGACTATTTTTTCGGGGATTACTTTAACGCCACTTAAAAGTGTTCTTCTTCGGTTCTTCCTTTCCCTTTACTCCTTCCTCTTTATGTGTAGGATCTCGTGACCCCCCCCCCAACCTTTGACGGCGTTACAACCCATTCCTCGGGTTCCGGACAAGTGCTGGTGTGCTCCGTCCTCTTCTTTACTTCCCTAAATGATTCAGGGTTCCGTCGCTATTCAGTATGTATGGTCCCCCTGCCCTGGGCGTAGTATGTGGCTTTCCCTGTCAGGTACTGTAACGTCGTGTTCCCCCCTGTTGACTTTTTTCACTTAGAGTTCAACCTCCGACTGTTCCCCCACCCAACGGGGGGTCACACTTTCCCAATCGCCAGCACACCTGGTTTCCCGTCCGCAGCGTCTTTCCACCACCCTTTTTCTTTCCTCCCCCCACTCCTGGACATAGCAGTAAAGGATCTGCTTTATGGTTTTCCCCATGGGTTCTGCCCTTTTGTGCGTCACAGGTTTCGAACCCGTCACCCCGTCGGCTGCACGAAATTTCTTTCTCATCCCTTTGAGCCCGGGTTGGCGTCCTTCTTTTTCATTGAAAATACAGTGTTTCCTGCCCCTCTTTTCTTTTTTTTCTTTTTTTTTTTCTCGTTCCCCCCCTTTTTTGGTTCGAAGATATGGATTTCCCCCCATTTGGCGTCCTTTTTTTTTTTAACAAAAACCCCCTGGTGGTGTTTTTTTTTTTGGGCAACTTTTAAAACCACAAAAAAAAAAAAACACAAAAAAAAACCAAAAACACACCCCCAAACCTTGGGGACCCCTTTTCATCTTCTTAGTTTGTTGGATAACGCATTAAATTTGAATCGTCTCCTGGTGATTCTTTTTAGTTGAGTGATTAAAACCTGTTAGTACGAAGCATGTGCCATCTTTTCCCGGGCCACCAGCCTCTCACTGCTTTCTGTGGTCCTTTTCTTTTTCACGAAGGGGATCAACCACCCTCTTTTTTCCCTTTCGTTTTATTGACTTGCTCAAACGTGGTAGTGCTTCACAGCCTTTTTTTGGCTCTGGCTCTATGTCAGGATTAGGGTCCGACAAAACCGCGACCTGCCACACTTCGGCTTCCCTAGAGTCCGAAACTCTCTCCCTCACTCCACGCCAGGGCCACTTACCTCCTGCAAGACGGCCCGACTGCCGGATCTTCGTTAGGGCAGGTTTCGATGCCGCGTTCTTTCCCCCCGCAAAAAAAGACATCCTTTCCCTCTTGTTCTCCGGGCGACTGTGGGGCCGTTTCATTGTCGCCGTCCCCTTGAACAGGGTTATGGTTCTGGTCCCTTCCTTAAAACCCCTCCCCTACTTATTTAGAGCCGGGTTTATTCTTTTGCTTATTGCACATTCCTCCCAGAAAAAAATTCGAAAAAACGACTCGGAAAGGAGCGTATTGTTCCCCCGGCGACCCTTCAATGAGTTTCCCCCCTCCGCGAGTTATAATTTGCCTTCTTAAGGGTACTTTCGCTTCCGTCCCTCAAAGTTCAGCGTGTGTTGTGTTTGATGTTGGGTGCCTTTCCCCTTCCCCCCACTAAAATTTCGTTTTTCTGCCGGGGGGTTTGCACACTCCCTCCAATCTTCCGATTGCCGACCTCCTGTCTTGAAAAAAACCCCCCTCACTTATGGTTACGGGCTTGCTCGTCCGGGTGCCTTTTTCGTCTGGCTTTATTCCCCCCCCCTTGGTACCTGGCAATCACTTCTCGTTTGAGCGGTATGTTCCTTCCATACCAGGGGCGTCGTTTTTTTTTTTTGTCGTCGCCTTTTTCCTTGTTTGCTCAACCCCTTCCCCCCCCCCAAATACTGCCAGTTTCTGCTCCGAAATTGGTAACACGTTTTTCATGATTTCGCAGTCGTCCGGCCACTTTAGCGAGTCTTTTTTCAGCTTCCTTGTAGTTGTTTGAGGTTCCGGACCCTCCATTTTGACACAGGTAAAAATCTTTGGGGGGGACGGACCCCCCAGTTTTGGCCGCTGTCGAAACAATTTGCAAAACACCTTTTCCATTTTGTCCAATCATTGGTGTTTGCCCTTGCGTGAGAAACAGAAATTGGCTTTAATACTTGTTGTTCATCCTAAGAAGGTTTCCTTCACGTTGAACTTTATCTCTTTCCACTTGTATCCCGTCGTGGAGTGGGTGGGGCTCGAATTCTGGACTAAAAACCTTACTACAGGCTGGTGATTTTGAGGCGGCCCCCCCCTCTCTCTTTGGCCTGCGGAGAGAAAGAAATTATAACTAACCATTCCGGCATTTGGCACGGGCTCCGGAAGACGATGGAAGTTGTCTTCCCCCCACTTTCGCCCCCGTGTGTTGTTGGGGGGTGGTTAACACCCCCTGTGTTTTTTTTTTTTCCCCCCCCCACCAAAAAACACCCCCACCTAGGTTTCCCTTGCCTCGTTTAGAAAAGGTTTTCTTTGGTTTTGTTTCAACTTTTTTTGGTTTGGTTGTTCTTTTTTTTTTCAAAAAACACACCCAGTATGCGATCACGTCCGGAACAGCGGAGTCCTGAGCGGAAAACCCTCCTTTTTTCCTCTTCTTTGTGCGAAGATTTTTTTCCTTCTCCTTCGCAAATGAGGTGTTCTCTCCCATTCCTCCCTTTGGGGGCTGATTTTTTCTCTTCAAGTTCTTGTACCATGTCCCCTTCAGGCGGAGCGGTGGGGTAGTTTACATACCTAGACTGTTTCGCTTTCCACAGCTAACGGTTCCCTCCGTTCGAGAGGCCCAGCCCTCTTCCAGTGCCTATGATAGGGAATTCTTTGACATTTTCCTCTTAACGCCCAAACCCCTTTTGCTCGTTTCCTAACGACATTTATTTTGATCAGCGCACGAAATGCGTCCGTCTCTTTTCCGGTTTTTGTGGGTTTTTCCAAATTTTTTCTTTTTTTTCCCCACAAACACACCACCCCCGTCTGTGACTCGCCCCTTGCACTCGGTTAGGAGATAAGTATTCACCCAAAAACTTGGGGCGTTCCATCTCTCTTCCCTCCTCCTGGTGTGTCGCCTGGAGATTGCGACTCAATGTTTCTCTTCTTTCCCATCCTAGGCCGGGCCGACCCCCCACTTTGTAAGGAAATACCCAAACCACACCGTCTTCGTCTCCTCCAAAACCGTTCTTTCTGTTCTGCTTATCTCATGGAACCAGTTCTTTACCCATCAAAGTCACCATTGCCAACCCTTATGCGGGGTTTTCTTCTTCCCCCATTCGCCCCTTCCCCCCCTTTCCTCCAAGCATTTCCCCTTTTTCTCCTCGCTGCAACAACTCCATGAAAGCCCCCCGTACCCCAAAATGCGGCGGTTAGGTACCGTTTTCCTTTGGCGAAGCCCCATCCCCACTCCCCTGAGGGACTCTCCGAAAGCTTCCCCCCCTTTCCCTTTTAAATGGGGAGATTAACTCTTTGTGTTAACACCCCCTTCCCCCCCCCTACTAGCCTTTTCGATAGAAACAAACTTTGACCTCTTTTCTTTCAGTTTTTTAATATAAGGACATCCCTCTTCGTTCTGCTCGTCACTACAAATCTCGACTTAAGCACTCACAGGTTGCTAAAACTGCACATTCCTGCGCCGTCGTCTTTTCCTAACTGGGCAGGCGAAACATTTTTTTCTCTCGGATCGTTCCTTCCTTTTTTTTTCCCCGGTCGTTCTTTCGGGCATTCCTTTCCAACAACCCCCTTCAGCCACCGGCTAGCTCCTTCGACTCCCGCTTGGCGCCACTTCCATGGTTCTTTTGTCTATCGCGAGAGTTGCAGGAGTCATTTCCGGCTTAAGCCCTTTCCTCCCCATACCGTCGAGTTATTTTCTTTTTCTTCCCCGCGGTTTCGACTGCACATTTGGGGGACTGGTCATCAATTTCCTTTTCCCTGTTGGTTTTTCTTTCCCGGGGCACACTGGAACTTTGAACCTCCCTAGCCAGCTTTGCTCCCCCTCCTTGGGCTTCGACCCAAACCCTTTTACCCCACTTTGGGCCCCCCCCCCCCCCGGTTTTTTTTTTTGTTAAACCCCACCAAAAACGCCGAACTCTGTACTCTGCCCGTTCATCCAAACGCTGGCGGTCTTTCACTGCTTTATTCCCCGGGCTTTCCCACCTTCCAAGTGGTACATCTCCCCTGGGCAAGGGTTTTTCTTTAACCCTGGGAAAATGCGCTCAAAAAACAAAATTACTTTTTCCCAGCACATAGTCCCAGAAACCTTCTTCCCCCATTATGCCTTTTTTTCAATGGGTGACCGGACGACGGGGTCTCCCCCCTTCCCTTCGGTACTCCACGGGAGGGGGCGATCCATGAATTTTTTTGCCCTTTTTTGAGTGAAATCTTCGGGTTCAGACCTTCGATGGGTTGCCACCCGTCGCCTATGGGTGTCTCGTTGTGGTTATACTAAACCGGTTTACCCCCCCATGGTGGGTTGGGGGGGGGGGTGGGGGGGGACCCCCCCCCCTACCCCCCCAAACACCCCCCCCCCCCCCCCTGCGGGTGTTGGGTCTTTGATGTCATGGTTGTTGTCCCCTGCCCCCTTTCTCCCTCCACCTCTTTTTTTTTTCCCCCACAAGCAAAAAGGGCGGAGCGCCGTGTCCCCCATTCCCTGTCAAAACCTCTTCCCAGTCGTTCGGGACTTCTCGGGGTCATGATTTACCGACTTTTTCCTTTTAGTCCATATTTCCTGTAGTTTCGGCTATAAGGCCTTGGGCCCTCATTACTGTATGGGATTCGTCATTACGTCCCACCGTGCGGTTCCCGAGAATTTTGTCCAGTGCTGGTTGTGTAGGATTAGGTATAAACGGTTGTCGTAACCTGTTCTATCGTTGTTATTGAAATTTTCGCTGTTTCCCTTCGTTTCCCTCGGTTGTTTTTAGTTCGGATCGGTACCTCCACGGGAAACCCACTTCGAGTTCCCCGCCCTGTTCCCCCCTCCTGCACCAGTGCGGCAAGCCGGCCCCGGCACTACCCTTTTTTTTTCGTTCAGTGCGACCCGGCCGTGTTCTCACTTTCTTCTTAAGCACCAATCAGTTAATAGCCGAATTCATCCTGGGTGGCCTTTCGGACACTATGATCATTGTCGGCGGCGGGTTCCACGTTTTCTCCCACTGTTCCCCCCGAATCCCCGTCCTCAGTCCCCGCCAATGCTGAACTTCCTAGAATGACCGGGATGTGGACTCTTCCCTGCCCTGGAGCCATCACATCTCTCTCACCTCTCCTACTTTTGTTTCTCCACTTTAGGCGGCCTCCGTATTTTCCTTTCCTTTAACCAAGGGTCAATTCCGGGGTTGTTTTTACAGAAGGGGAATTGCTTGACCCCCCCTGCATTACTTAGCGTTGCCGGGGCCTTTGGGTCTTTCGCCTCCAACCCTTTCCCCTTTCTTTGAAACCAAAACTCCCCCAACCACCCCCCCCCAAAACGGGGGGGGTTGTTTTTTGGTTGTCACTTTGTCCCGAAAAAACGTGCAAACCTCCTTCCTTTTTCCTCATTTTTCTTTGATTTCATGATTCCCAAAGGGTTTAACGGGAGTTTAGCGCCCCCCCTGGGCTTGGGGGGCGGTTGCCCCATTTACCCCCTTTTCTTCTTTTTTTTTTTTTTTTTTGAGTTGAGCCGAGTTTTTTGGGTTACCTTCCTGTGCAAAAAATCCCCTATGTTCACCCAAGTCGTATGCAATCCCCCACTGACCGATGAGCCCATTCCGCCAAGCGTCGGTGGCCATACTTTCTACAACGTTACTTATCACCCCGGTTTTTCCTCGGGGAATTTTGTTGATTTGGTGGCTCCTGACACAACCATTTTACCGGACACCTAATTTGATTGCGGTATTTCGGTTTGCTTAAATTTTCCAACCCCCTTCATAGGCATGAGTTTTTTGGCCAGTTTCACCATTGGACCACTGGGAGACTCGGCTCGGTTGATTCTGATATTCTCCTCTCAAAACCCCGAAAAACCAACCTATGTCCTGTTTGGCACTGGAAAGGGTTTGTCCCCAGTTGTTACCCCGCAAAGAAAGGCGTTAATCCGTTATTACGTTTACGGGGGGAGCCTGGGTACCCCCCCCATCTAGGAGGTATTAACAAGTTTTCCTTTTTTTTCTCGGTGGTTTTGGGGGGAATGCTTTTGATATTCCACAATACCTGATAAATCGGGGAGGGAGGTTTTTCTCTCGTGACCGTTTCCTTTTTAGTGAGAAATAAACTGCGGTCGACGCTTCGGAGTTCTCGGCCCGGGGGGGGGCGGGCGTTGGCAGTTTTTTTCTTGGCCGGACCACCCCACTGTACGATTGTCATCCAGTTGTGGATGGGATTGATTTCTTTTGTGTCTTTTCATTTTAATTACAAGGGCGTTTGGGCGTCCGAAATTCTGTGTGCGAGCCACACTGTCCTTGAGGGTATTCTCGAACTTCACCCCGGTAAGTTACAGTTGAGGTCTTTCTATCGAGGAGTTTCCCCGGGTAAATAGGTCCGGGACGTTACAAGTGTTTTTGTGTGGGGGGTTGTTTTTGTTTTTTTTTTTTGTTTTGGCTCCCCCACCCCCCCAAACTGTTTTTGGGTGTTTTTTTGTTTTTTGTTGATGTCCCCGTTTTTTTGGGTTTGCCGCAAGAACACCAAAAAGTTGTGGTCATTGGTCTTTTCACAATTTTTTTTTTTTTTGTTTGGTTTTTCAACCCCCCCAGAAAAAACAAACGGTTTTGGCGTTTTTTTTTTGGGTTTTTTCCATGCTGGCGTGTGGCAACCGGGTCCATTTTAGTTAGCTTTTGGAACTGGACTGTGACAATGGGAACAAGTCTGTTCTCGTTCTGGTGATACGCATACCTCTTAATTATTCTTGATTGTAAGTCGTAGGGCTGATTTCCTCCTTAATCTCTCTTTGCTGCAAAAGTTTTCGCTCTCCTATAACTAGTGTCGAAGAGTAGCCAAAACCGCTTTTCCCTTTTGAGCCCTCCTCTTTTTTTCGGTCCCTGGAAAAGAACAGCGCGCTGGCCGCCGATGACCTCTGAAGCGAACAAAAATGGTTTTCATTTCGCCGGGTCGCTGCCTTCGTCTATTTCCCCCTCCTGTGCCCTGTCTGACTGCAAGCCTTCGATTCGATTTTTTCCTTATCCTTAAGACAATGACACAAGGGCCGTTGGACACGTGGATAGCCCCGCGTCATTGTTGTTCTTTTCCCATTGTTTGCGTTGTTTACGATTGGATGTTCCCTGTCAGCTTTCCGAGGGTTGAAGCCAACTTCACCCTTTTAGCGGACAGGTTTTCCTTCTTTCGCCTTTCTGGGGGCCATTCGAGCGATAGTTTTACTTTTTTTCTTAACACTGCTTTCCAGTAACATTGGTAGTCGTGCCTTTCTTACACAGGCTTTTCATTTCGTTGTAAATTGTTATTGGTCGGAAAAATTGAGGGAATACGTTGGCCCCTTCAATCTTTGTTTTGAGGTTGCTGTGTAGGTTTTCCCAGGGAAGCTTGACGACCACATCTTTTCTCGCTCCTTGAACAGGTGTTCACCACCACCTCGGTCCTCCTGAGTGGTATAGGAGAAAAAGAGGCAAAACTGATTTTCC
>Ga0179593_1328859_pt1 | contig 12226 bp, 15 predicted proteins | sample CZODoug2_1_08_16_FD_185931 | JGI IMG/M metagenome (GOLD analysis project Ga0179593, IMG submission 185931) | Vadose zone soil fungal communities from Angelo Coast Range Reserve, California, USA - CZODoug2_1_08_16fungal (PacBio error correction) | ecosystem: Environmental > Terrestrial > Soil >... | reverse complement strand
GCGCGAAGCCGAAGCCCGATACCGCTTCCCCTCCCGTAAAATCACTCCGGGCCTCGCAATCCAATGATTTCAGAGAAACAGAGGCAACACAGTACGGCGAGAAAGAGCTAGAGGCTTGAGAAATAATATAATCCTAGTCTCTTTGAAGGCTTCAATTACCCCGACCACGAGAATGAGGCAGATGGAAATCCCTTGAGATTCAGCTTTTTCTTACATCTTGAAGCACATGATACCGCCCCCCTTCAAGCCGAGCGCCGAATCACTCATCGCTCTTCTTTTTTTTCTGGAAGAAACAGCCCACCAGCGACAAGATTAGCCAATACTAAACAGGCGACCACCCACCCCAAATAAGCACCACAGCAAACACACACACCACCCAACACACTAGAACCACACACAACTAGAACAAAGAAACAAACCCACATTATCTAAACCACACCGAATAGAAGGAAGAACCAACATACAGAGAACACTGGATTAACACTACCGGGGTATGACAACATCATTCCACTAAACATACCTAAAAAAAAAAACACAAAAAAAAGAACACATTTTTAACCAATACACCAACGTAAAATAACACCCCAATCAAATGTGATATTATAACCACACCTCTTTTCTCAACCTTAAGCTTCAATCACCCCCCGTAGGACGCCCCACAACCCCCCCCCACAAAACAAACCCCCAACCCACCACACAGGAAAGAAAAAACCCCAACCCCACAACCGCCTATGGCAGTAAACCACTGGCCCGAAAACGAAACGTACACAACAACCCCAACACAAAAACCACCCCAAAATCGGGGACATTTCCCCCCCACCAAAACCCCCCCCCCCCACATCCAAGTCCCCACTGGCAAGTACCACCTACCCCCTTTTTTTCCCGTCATGTTGGGCAGCCGAGCCAAACCCGGTCCATTGCGACAACACAGAATACCAGGATCTCACCCCCCGACGCCCCGGGATCATCCTCTACCCCTGCCCCCCACACCAGCAGCCTTCCGAACTAGCGCACATGATTTCTTTTTAGATTCTTCTTTCCCCTATTCACAAAGGCGGCAGATCCTCCCTCTAATGTTGCGGGCAAGCCCCGTGTCTATTCCAACTCGGCCAGACGTCTCTTAGCCCCACTACTACAGAATTTCGTTTTTACGTGCTTGTAGAAATCTCCTTCTTCATTCTCGTCTTTCGCGCTTGCATTTTTTTGCCGCGGACCTGACCCCGCTTTTGCCCCCCCCGGGCTTCGCTTTTCCACCTTGGTGCGTCTCCCTCCCCCTAGTCTTTTAATCTGCGTTCTTTTGACCTTTTTTTTCGCTGTTTGTCTTTGTACAACCCTCCCACCCACCTACCTCCGTCTTTTTAGTTATTTTTTGATCCCCTATCACTCACTAGTCACGTGATAAATCTACTCGCGAAGCCCCCCCTGAGCCCGAGTCGACGCGCTCGGAAGGCAGGACTCTCTCCTTTTCTAGCTTTTTTTTCAGTGATCTTCCCCCCCCCCCACTAAATCTTTTACCCCAAAGATAAATCTCATTTCCAAACATCACGACCCAGCCATCCCTCGTAAAGCACCTCCTACCTTCCCGGGTTCCCCCCCACCTCCGGTTTGAATTTTTCTGACCAACGGATTCTCATTGACCTGTGATGTTTTACCTTAATTTCTGCCGCATTGACCGTATACCGAGCTTCCCAATCGAGGTTAGAATCATTTTACCCCTACGCTGCGTTTCCCCCCCTATAAGACCACCCCCCTTAGCTTCAAGTCTAGACATCGTTTGCCTTTCTTTAGCCGACAGGGCAATGACCCCCCCTGCCCGACTGGATCCGAATCCGGCGACGGAATGTCCCTTTTTCCCAGCTCCCTTCCTCCCTGCTTTTTGAGCCCCTTATTTTGATGACTTCATCAACCTCCCCACCCAATTTTAGAGCGTTATAATCGAAAGCTAAGAATTTAAATTTGACGATTCTTTTCTTGAGAGCAAAAGCCAGGACCCCTCTCTTAGCCCAATGTACAGAAGACATTTGGCCCGACACCCCAATCATTCCAAAAGATCCCCCTTATAGCATGGACGCCCTTTTTTCTTAAAGTACTGCCGGCCCCATCCAGCACTTTTCGTCGAGGCACGTGGTCTGGTCTTTTTTACCTCTTGTGGAGGACTCCCCCTCGGCCTAGGAAAACTAGCAAGCTCTTTAGCGAGTGTCACTAGGTGAACTGTCCCCGGGAAAGGCAGATTCCAGTAATAGGGTATGTCTTTTTTCCAATCCCCAAGGGAATTCCGGTCTTGGAAAGGCAATTCTCCCTCTCCGCCAAGATCCAGGATGCCGTCCAAACCTTGTACCCCAGCCACGGAGGGATTCTTCTCTCTCTCCACCTTCTTTTTTTTTGTGATCGAGATAGCCCTCTGGGTTTGTGCCACATTTTTTTCCGCAAATGAGGATATGGTCCCTCGACATGCAGGCGGAACCCCCCTATAAACCCCCCAAGAAACCACCTCCCCTATTTCCCCCCCCCCTCCCCCCCCCTTTCCACTCCCCGGGGTGTCATCTCTTCCTGTCTCTATGAACGCTTCCGATCGGGAAGCGCCTCCACCTGCCGCCCCCACGAGAAATCCTCTTTTCGCCTACCAGGATTGGAAAGCAGTCCACCAATACATCCGACAACCCCTTAGACGCAACTGACCCACTCCTCCGTCCTACGGGAACCCCCACCCGTGCCCGCCTAAGAAACCTCACCGACTTAAGAGCCCAAGTCCAAGTAGAACACGGCTCGTCTTGGAAGATATTCCGTGCCGCCGTTCACCCCCATCCCCCCTGCGGCAAGAAGGAGGCAACTGCGAAATTGTCGTCATCTCGCCGGAGGAGAGGGACCGGGTGCCTTTACCAAGGTTCTTTGAGGTCCCATCCATTGAGACTGAGGCTCGACTATTCGTATGTGTTTCTAACCAGCAAATCGGCTTTAGTAGCCGAATTTTATCGTTCATCCAGACCCCTAGTGTTCTTATTTTTGAGCGTTTTATCTATTTCTTATCATGGTACCCTACCAATGAGACGTTTTCCGCCCTTAAGCCCTGCCTTGCAGATTTAACCCTCATCAGGTTTGGCCCTCGTTTTTATTGAAATGCGGAGCATGGTCAACTGCAAACTACATCTCGCTTTTTTACCCCTACTAGGTGTATTAAGTTTTGTTTCTTTTCTCAGGATGAGCCGACTGGCGCCCCATCTTGATATTCGAATCGTCCCGGCTAGAGGGCACCGTTTCCGGGAGCCAATGATCCTGACTATCAAGTGGTAGAGTGCTTTACTTCTTCCCCCTTTACAACCTCTCGTGTTGCAAGCCGTGGTCATTCTGTCTCTGCCCTTTCTTGCTGGTGAGTGTCTTCATACGTGGGGTCCTCTTTGTTAAAGACCTTCTTTTAGATACTGTCTATTCACTAGACTGCGCACCTTTCGCCACACTTCCTTCCCTAGCTGCGGCCCCCGATGAGGGATCGGCGCGTCGGTTCTCTTAGCTTTTTCCTTAGTCCTGTGATTTGCTCCTCTACTTCCCTGTATACGTCACCCTGTCTCTCGTGTGAAAGACTCTACCAAGCAACATTCGGAAAAAATTTTTAATAAAGTTTCTCATCGATTTTCTGCGGAACGCTGCTCGGGTTTTAGCCCCAGTCGGTTGCGAGGTCCCCCTTTCTCCCCCTGACGAGAGAGTCACTCCCAGGATCGTTCCCACATCCACCCCCTTAACCAACCTCTTAAATGAGGGCCTCCCTTTCCCTTCTTACGATTTTCACTTTTTCGTTTTCCTTCGCCGATAAGAGGGTAGGATTTTCCTCCTTTGGAATAGTTGAGTCTCCTTACCGAGAGGCTATCCTTTCTTAAAGCTAGGATCATGTCCCCGCTGATTTCTAGCCTTGCGGGGTTTCCATTCCTCTTTCTTGTGTTGGCGAAGTGCTCGAACTTTTTCCCCTGGCCTCTCCCCTCCGTACCCAATCTTCTTTTGGATAGCCCCCACCAAAGATCCTACGCCCCTCGGGCCGCTCTTCAGGAGATGCGAGGCCCCCCCCTTTTTTTGAGACCAGCCGGTGGCAGAATATTTGAACTTTTTCCCCATGCCTACACTCTATTGATCTCTTTTTCCACTTCTCGCCCAATTCTTCCATTTCTGGAGGTTTTAGCCGATTTTTAATTGGGGAGATTTCTGATGTCTCCGTTAGTTTTTCCGTTTTAACTCTATGATGTTGGTTGTACTGATCGATATCGCCTCCTTTTCCCCCGTGCGGGAGGCCTTTGGGGGAGGGGGAGTCTTCCCGACGGAAGATTTGACCCTCCTCGCTTCTCCCTCTAGCCTGGAGCCGGTTGGCATGTGACCACCTATTTTTGCTGCTCCGTTATCCCTCATTCCCTAAAGATTTCTGTGACCTGGATTGCTGGTTTATGGAAGTGGCTTCCCTTTTGGAGTCCCGACCAGCGATATATTTTTCACTAGAAGGGCTCCTCTTTTCCCCAGCCTACTACTGGGGGGTCCTTTTATTAGCTGACCGGCGTTCCGAGCCTTTCCCTTTTTTCCTCCCTCCCCCCCCTCCGCCACCCGGTCATTTTTTAGCATCCTTCTACCGCTTCCCCCATCAATGCACCAGCTCTTCGCTAATCTGTCTCTCCTGCGAGAACAATACCGGCGTGTTGCGCTCCCATGCCAAGAAGGTTTTCGCTGGGGCAAAATCCCGGAGCTAAAGAGATCTTTCCCCACGAAGGTCTCCCTTTCTCCAGTTAAGCCACCTCCCACCCCAAGAGAGCACGAACCCAAGAAACCCCAGGGAGAAGCTTCTTAGATTTGTTCTCACAAGCACATCAGAGCCGATGACAAGGGTTCACAATCTCGACTCTGGAGCGCAGCTTGAAAATCACCCATAAGCTCTCCTCGCGTGACACCCTCCCCCGGGAGGTGGGTGAAGGTTGATTCCCCCAAGAGTTTTTGTACATCCTCCTAGAATTTTTCCCGCTTTCAACCCGGAATGCCTGAGTAGACTGAACCGTTCAATACGCATCTTCTGCAGAGTTTCCGAGGTCCCGGCGCCGGCGTGTTTGTTTGTTTCCTTCGCCATCTATTTTGCTTACCCGCATGTCCAAAAACCTCTCGCTCAATCACCTTGGAAGTTTTTGACTACCAGTTAACACGACGAATGCAGATCATTTCAATCAAGCCCTCACTCTCCCCCCATAGCGAACGATTCAGTTAAGAATCCTTAGATGGAGGTCGCCAATCTGGGGAATGCGCCCCTAACCTCTAACTCAATCTTCAGTGTGTCCCCTCCCCCCCCTAAATCGCTGTATCCTTGTCGCTCCGCGTGCAGAAAGAAGGTCGTTTTGTGAAATTGTGCTTTGTTTCCCCGCTCCGGCCGCGCCTTTTTCGCGTTTAGGCTGTAGACTTTACGCGGCCTTTTTTAACCCATCTTTTTTCTCAACGGTTTTTTCTTTCCGTCCCGGCTCGCCGAATTACCGCTACAGTGGCTTTCGTCGTTTCTCTTTTCTGTTTTCTTCCACAAACCCCCCCCCTTCTCATGAACCTGTAATGGTACCCACCGCACCGTTCGACCCCTCCCTAATAGCGCCGATTTCCCTTTTGATTGGCTCGCCTCTACAGCTATCTAGGATTACATATTGACCCCCGGACGAGTACGTGACCTCCCCCCCTTCACCCCCAAGAATTTTCCTTTGCACCTAACGCTTGGTTTTGTTCTTCCCCCCCCATTTCACGCCTTCCAGGTTCCGGATACCCCGAATCTTTTTTCCGGCGTGCCCCCCCACCCTCCGGGGATGGAGGATCCTTATTATTCCACCCTATACCCTGTATAATTCTTGTTTTGGTCAAATATTCTCATACTGGCTTTTCTACGTTACTCTTGCCCAGAGAGAGCCCGCCCCCCCCCCTCTGTCCCTGCATTAAGGCCCCCGCCAGACCCCTTAGGATTTCGCTTTCTGGACATCTTTTCGTCAACGTTTCCTCCTTTCCCCCACTTCCCCCCTCGCTGTTTACCCCCGATGGAATCGGGATCTTCCGACCCAGCTCCCGATTCTCGAAACAAGCTCACAACTGAGATTGTCCTTTTTGGCTGCGCAGGTAGATATATTCCTCCACAGTCTTACACTCCCACCGGATCCTGAGCTTTCCCAATACATAAATGCCTCTTGTCTGCTCGTAACACCCTCCTTTACCCAGTCGCTCCAAGGATCGAGCCCCTTGGTTTCCTCCACAAAACGACCCTCCCCCCGACTTCCAACGCCGGGCCTTTATTTCCGCCCTTCGCTTCCCCGGTCCCTCACCCCTGCCTTCTTCCTTTTGCGCTGAGGGGATCGGGTATCAGGTTTTATCCTTGAACTTATGGCCTCAGGTCTGTGGGTCGTTACTGTCATCTTGCCAAAGGCATTTCTTGGTTGGAACCAATTAACCCCGTGCTGCGCTTACCTTATTGATATGCTCCCTTCTGGATTTTGTCCCCTCGTAACCGCCGCTTTTTTGATATTCTCCCGTGTTGTTTTTTTGAGACTGCCAGCCCGTTGCTTGGTGTATATTTTTCAGCCCAAGGGCCTTCTCTATCATGCCCGTTTCCCCCGACCTCAATTGTGTGGTGTCTTGTATTCTATGAAGAGGTTTTAGTCTAAATTCCAGAGGCCCCAAGACCCCCCTGGACCTTAGGGTCAGTTCCCTTTTCCCCCGCCCTTTTTATCAAAGATACCCGCTCCCGCTTCAAAATTCTTTGCCCTTGTGATCGTCTAGCGCATTCAATTACCTTCCGTCATTGTATTATGTGTTTATGTGCCACTTGTGGTTCGGACCATCTTTCGCCTTGGAGGCAGTTGTTCTTTTTGCTTGACCTTATCCCTTCGTGCCTTTATACCGTTTCCCCGATGTTTCTGCAATATCACGGGTGTATGGTGTCCTTTCTCTCCGAGTATTAACCTTCCCCCTTATCCAGTGAGACTTCCTCGCTCGTCTTGCCTCCTCCGAGGGATCGTTCCCCCCGGTGTGCTGCGTTTCCTTTACGGCTTCCCCCATACCCTTTTCCGGAAGGCCCCCCCCTCGTAAGCTTCGTTTGATCAAGCCGCCGGGTGTCTTCCTTTTTCCCTGCGCTTTTGTCATACCTCCCTTTAGTTGGCTCACCCTTCGACCATCTGCTCAAGGTGCTTTTATGTCCTTTCTCCACCTGCCTCTCCGTATCGCTTGTTTTCATTCGCTCTTCAACCACCGTGTTGTGTGTGTCTTCCGGTTCTATTTTCTCGTCCTTCTTTGTTTTCGGTGTTCCCGGCTATTGAGGTCGTCACAACCTCCTTTAATCTATAAGTTTCACTACCCGGAGCTAACTTTTTCTTGAGAAATGATTCCCGATAGGCCTTACCTGGGGCCTAGGCTCGTTTACCTTTTTCCCAGTCGTGACTCTTTCCCCCCGTGATGTCGGCCGGCTTCCTTCACAAGGCATCCCGGTTTGGCGTTTGAACTTGACCTACAAAGCCCCCCCCCTGTTCCGGCAACCTCCTAAAGAAAGGCGACATTTTCTCTTGCGATGACACGATTTGCTTTGTCTCTCATGGGAGAGTTTCCCCCGTCCGCTGTCATTCCTTCCTCCCCCTGCCCTATTTCTCCTTAAGTTGTTATCTACACAAACGCAAAGTAACACACGAACCTTTGATTCGTGCCCTAACGCGCTTTAGCTTACTACCATGACTGCACCCCCGCGGGAGGGCCGCCCGGATGGGCCAGGTTTTCTCGTCATCTGACCCTACTGTGCTTTTCTTTGGCGGAAAGTTATTTGGCCATTCTATTATGGTTTTTTCTTCTTTTACGTGACATTGTGGTTGGCGCGGTCTTACTCTTATTTTTTTCGGCCTTGCTCAAGACGCTCCCCCCCCGCCGGGCTATGGGATCTCCACCCTCGCCCTTACCCGGGCTGCTTCCTCTTTGGTTGTTTCATGCCCGGCCTCGAGGGGTAGAAGCATGGCTTTCGGACGCAAATCGGGACTTTCTTGGGAACCACCTGAAAGAGGGGTAGCATTTTCCTGTCGCCCAATTGATTAACCCCACGGTAGGGGACCCGCGGTTGCTTTCCGGTGATCACTCCGCTGCGGTTATTCCCCCAACCGGGCGCCGGTGGGTAGCCGCGGTATAGAAGGGAGGCATTGGAGAGGCACTGGTTCTGTGATCGTCTTTGATGAGCCACTCGACCTAAAACTGAAATCTCTCATTATGGTTTCTTTTAGCAGGATCAATTCCCATAGCACTGGGTGTTGCGTCTGCTTAGTCGGGGTCGGCGAATCCCCGAATCGCCCCCGAATACATGATGGAGGTGACAGAACCTTTTGACCTCCCGAGTGTCCTTTATAGGTGCACCTGGTGGGGTCCAACCGACTAGAATTCCCACAGGGAGCCGCGATCTTTCTCTTGCCCCACCTTGCCCTCCCCTCCCCGGCCTCAATCGATGGACCCTCTCTTCGCAGTAGAATCCTTCTAGGACTAGGATAGTTTTTCCTTTCAGTGATAGCTGCGATTCTGGCGAGATTGCACTGTCGATTGCCGCGCTCCCCCCTTCCTGTTAGTAAGGATATACTCTATTTCCCTCATAAGTTTTTGTCTGGATCTACTTTCGACTCGACGAGCACTTCTTCTGATTGCAGCCAACCCAGGTACCTTATCACATGAAGAACCCTCAACCTACCCTTGCCCCCGCCGAGCACGGGAGATTCTCGGTACTCAACACCAAGACTCTCGAACCTTAAAGAAATGGTGCTGAGATCGCTTCCCAAAAATAAAACCCACCTCGAGAGACTAGAAGTAGATTGATTTTCCAAGCATTTGGCACGAGGCGGATGAACTCCAAAGCCCCGAGCGAGCGAAGAACCCAAAGAATTCTCGCCTCTTCGCGTAGCCCCTTCCAGAAACCATTCCAGCTGAGAAACCGGGACAACCCCCTCGGAGAAAGCTTCCCTGAGAAAGCCCCCAATGAAACCCCGCTGAACCAGACCCAGCTAACAAGCACTGAAGTCCTTGTCCCTAGTTCCCCTTTGAAAGGTAATAATCTTTTTTTAACCCGGCCAGGTCTTCTTTTCCTCGCCCTGCTTTTTCCCTTCCCTAATTCTACCCTCCTCCCCAGATTTTTTGCCAGCAGGCCCGGGGTCCGCCGGATATGTTGAGTCTCCCCAAATCCCCCCCTTTTCTTTGCTAAGTAATGGCCGAGGACGGTTTTTTTACCCAACTCGCTCGAAGGTTCGACAAAACGATCATTCCTGGTCCAAGACGCCGGGTTCCCCCCGATCATGGCAATAAATACGTCCCATTAGCGCGATGCCCGTGTCAGTTATCCCCTCGTCCCGTCTCAGGCCTACCTCCTGAGCAGGCTGCGTCCGTTTCGGCGATGAATTCGCGGCCCTGTGATCCTGGCGGAAAATCAATACGAAGTTCGTTGACTGGGGACGGTTGCTCCGGCTTGGAGCTTCTTGTCGGCCCTCGTATAGGAAACGGAACCGATCTTCGACCCCCTTTTCTCTCCTTTTTTGCACTCGAAAGATCTCCCTTGCAAGCTTCTTTCGATTGGTGGGTGTTTATAGTTCACGCCAACCCCCCTGAGTCCGTCTCTGTAACGACCAGCCACAGAAACGGAATCTTCTTCCCCCCGCCTCCCGCGAGACGTTGATTTCGTCATAGCCGGCCTCATCTTTCAGGCGCTTTTCTTGCTCCCTCTTTTCGACCACGTCGTCTGGCCCATCTGAATATTCCCCAGAGCGATGTGATCTCCAAAAGCATCGGCCTTTTCTCCAAATCACTCCCCTACCTTCTAAGACCTGGACAGACACCCTCACCTGAACGAGCGTCACCCCCCGTATAAGTTGTGCCGCAGTCTAAACCGGATCCCCTTTTAGCGGGAGATGCTTCAATTATGCTTGACACCTAATTCTACCAATCTAGATTGTATAGCTGTGATGAACCCTCTGTATACAGCCTTTACATGCCCCTTGGCCGACCCCCTGGATGGTGTTTCAGTTTCCACATCGTTTTTGCCGTCACCGGTTTACTCAGGGGAAGGAACTCACCTCCCAAATGCGGGACCCCCCTTTAATTACCGAACCGTCGTCCCGGAGGAGGGCCAGGACGGATCGTGCTTTTCCCAATCCAGCAATCTAAGGTGAAGGTGGATGAATGATGTATATTTTCCTTTAACTCTTCCACCAGACCCCCCCCCAGTTGCCGGCGCTTTACAGACCCCCCCAAGCGCAGCCCCCGCAGCGGTTGTAGCGTCCTCCCCCAGCCCCGGCCCCTGCTCTTCCCTGCTCCCTCCTTCTTGTCAGCACCCCAGATCACCACGACGACAATCAGGGAGGAAGCCTCTTCCCTAGCCCCCCTGTCTATCGCCCTCTGCTGTCTCCCAGCTTTGACAGTTGCGTATTGACCTGGTGAACTGATTTTTTTCGGTCTGATTCCCTTTAACTGCCAAGGATTGCCGTTCCCGGGGCTTGACCATGGTCGTTTACTGATGATATGCCTCCCCTCGTCTTTTTTTTGTAAAATCTCCCACTCAACGCGGCTTCGAGATCTTCATCCTTGGTTGGTGTTCTGAGAGATTCCTCAGAGGGCTTTGTTGTCATTTTCGCCAGACCTGATTTTTGCGAACATATCCAAGCCCGCACTTTCTTTTTCAGCCCCTGTGGTACGGCCCCCTTTCTGTCTTAACGAGTCCATCGTTCCCGAAGACACATTCCACAAAGCTTCATAGTCCAATTGACCCCCCCGATCACGGCGCCCCGTCCGAGGATCCCCCTTTTCGGTCAGAGTCTCATTCTTCTCCCGTTGGGGATGACGTGGGGGTTTTGACCAACAGGGCTTCTCCCCATGGATTTTTGCTCAGAGTGTCCCCTGTTAGGTTTTTGACGCCTCCACCATCGGCTATGGCGCTGTTCCCTGCTTCACTTTTTTTGTTTGCTCGTTCAGATATCACATCGGCTCCCACCACACTTTTTTTGTCGCAGCCCCCTCTTCCCGCCGCGGGACGCGGTGTGGCGGGTTGGGCCATTTTTTTGTTTGGCGATACGTTACGACGCTCCAAAACCGATGTAAGCTGAGAAGTCAAACGGTTGGTCTCCCTTTGGGGACTATGTTGGTGGAGAGGATCACTCTAGATTGTTAACTCCATTCTAGAAATTTCTTACAGTAAATTAATTTCGTCCCAGGCTATGTTTTTCCAGGGTCTCCCCACCCCACGGAGAAGGTTTTTGAACTAGGGGCTAGGATGTATTCAGGTACCCCCATTGAGGTAGTTTTTGGATAACAGTACTGGTTCCTGGCCCGAGAGCGTCGTTCCCCCACCCCTCGGAAACTTATGTCCCATTACCTCTCCTCGCGCCCGATGAGCAACAGGACCTTACCGATAGATGATGATTAACGGTCATCGGCTGATTTTACGGTTCTTTCCAGCCGGGACTCTTGCCTTGCTTGAGCCTCTTCCGTAAAGCTCATTTCCCTTCTGGTGTTGGCTTTTGATACAAGCCCCTGGCGTTTAAATCACTTACTACGGCGAATTATCAGATTTTTATCCCTCTCAGCGAAAACGCTCTAGTTTCCACCAAGGGCGAGGGTTTCTTACTTTTAGCCCCCTCTTTCTAGAAAGTGTTAAGCTATCATCCACATATACCAGCACAACCCACTCCTCAGGCCGCCTGGGATACAGTTTAGAATTCCGTGCCCGCGAACTGCGGAACCTCCTGTTCCCTCATCTGCAATCATGGTGAGTGCCGGTGGGATAGTTTTTCTCATCGATGACCTCGATTACCTTTTCCTTTCCCCCCTTTAAGTGTATTAATTCGATGTGAGCCGTTTGGCGGGCGCGGAACTCGTGAATTTGATATATGTTCGTATCTTCCTGAAGCCCTTTTTTCCGTAACCCTGTCTCCTTGCCTCGGAGTTGCAGGCCCAATGTTTTTCCCGCAGCTTATGGTCCAGACCCATTCCATACCATCCTTTCCGATTGCTTTTATCCAGGCTATGAACTTTTTTTCCACAATCTTCTGTGGACGATGTGTGTCTTGGCTTGTACGAAAGTATCCCGCCCTGCGGGATTGCTAGGTTTCACCGATTGCTCACGTACTCCACGTGTTCGTGGTCACGCGACTCGAGGCGCGCACCGTTCGAACCGTGGGATCCCACGAGTACTTCTTTTTTCCCCTCCACCGTTTGACGCCGATTTTTTGCT
>Ga0179593_1302185_pt1 | contig 12226 bp, 12 predicted proteins | sample CZODoug2_1_08_16_FD_185931 | JGI IMG/M metagenome (GOLD analysis project Ga0179593, IMG submission 185931) | Vadose zone soil fungal communities from Angelo Coast Range Reserve, California, USA - CZODoug2_1_08_16fungal (PacBio error correction) | ecosystem: Environmental > Terrestrial > Soil >... | reverse complement strand
TCCCTTTAAATCGCCACTTACAGGCCTTGCGTCTTTGTTCGTTTTCTGGTGCGAGCTCCCGACCGTTCTGGTTTTTTGCTGTCGTTTTTTGGCAGTCTGATTCCTGGTGCGAAACACCCCCCCTATTTCGCGTGCCTTCGACCTTTTTGGACTTGCCTCCTTGACTTTGGCTTCATTCACGGTTTTGTTTGTTTCTCCGCCCGTTCTTCGGCCAGTCAGTCCCTCCTCTGCCCTCCAAGTAGCATACGTTCTCCTTTTTCTGGTCTTACTCCTGAGGGCCTGCTCTTGTTTTCAGAAGACCTCAAGGTTGCTGTTGTCCTTCCATGGAGCACCAGCTGATCGCACTTTTTCTGTCCCCTGAGTCTTGTTTCACCCCCGCCCTTTACAGAACTGGCCTCTATGTCGTTCTCCTGCTCCCGTGGTTCTTCCCCCCCCTTTGTAATCTCTGACCATCCCTCCCCCAGGTTCTGCGTCCCCCACTCACCTATTTCGCTTTGAAGCGACCAGTCCGTTTTCTATTGCCCCTATACTGGATTTTCCTTTCCCCCAATTTCTATCCGCTCATTTTCCGCGCCTCCTTGTGCAGATTCTGCTTTTTCGCGTTGGCCCCTTTTTGACGCCCCAACCCCCTAACGATTTCCCCTTTGCTCGCGTCACTTTGCCCGAGTTTTTATTTCTTTTATCCTTACTGTTGGCTTTTTTTTTTCCGGGAATTTTTTACAATTTCCAGAGGAGTACGCTTGGGCTGAACGATACGCCCCCCCCCCCTCATTGCTTTATCTCAGAAGACGCCCCTTTGGGAACTTCATTTTTTTTCCACGCGCCCCCCCTCCTGAAACTTGCGCCCCATTTTTTTCTAGTCTTTTTTTTTTTAACCGGAAGGAGTTTTCCTTTTTGTTTTTCATACTCGTTGATTCTCCTTTTTTTCCCCCGCTAGACGTTTCCTTTTACGAGCCCTGTTCCCAAGACGAGCTACCGTCTATAGCCTTTTCTGTTCGCAGCATTCTATTTGTACACTATCGGAGGAAGACTCCCTCCATAGCCTTTATTCTCTGATCCCCTTCCACGCAATGCTTTGCGCGCTTGAATGAGAGTTGCTTTCTTTCTAGTCCTTTTGCCGCAGGTCCTTGGGTGCCTTAATCCTTTCGTTGCTGCTACTACCTTCCCCCCGGTTTTTGTACGAATTTTTAACACTGTCAAGCCCAACCGTGTCACCACTCTTTTTTTTCAGGCTTTCGATGTGTCGTTGGACGTGTTTGGTATACGTTCCCCGGCAAGAGCTGCCCTTTTTCCCTTCTCCAGAGTCTTATAGGTCCCGCCCCTTCCGCACCGCCCTTCACACACCAACCGACGATTCCGCCTTTCCTCCCCCCCCCCCCCTTTGATTGAGGTGCTTTTTTTAAACAAATCAGAAACCCCCCGCTGCCGTTTCCTCATTTCGGGATCGAGCCGGAACTCGAACCTCTCCGGATGGTCCTTAGTTTGTTTTGTTACGGGGCGCGCTGAGTGATACCGCCTTCCGGTTCTCTGCCTACAGGTTTTTGCTCGCCCCGTTTGATCTCTTTTACTGATTTGGTGAAAACATAAAATTAGTCAGAACACCGTTGACGGGAAAACCTCACACACAAAAAACAAAACTGGACCGTCAAAACAACCCAAAAAACAAAAACCCAAAAAAAAAAAACCCCCCTAAAATTTTCTTGTTTCTTTTTCGATTTCGATGTCTGCATCCTTTCTGCGACCGGTGATGAGGTCACGCCCGGCTAACGGAAGCCTGGACTTGTCAGCCCTTACCCTGCTCCAACTTTTCTGACGACCCCTCCGAACTTTTAGTTAACTTGTGGTGCGCACCTTCCCACACCCAATTCCCTATATTTCCGCTCCGCAGCACTCAAGACACAGCTCTTTTTTTCTTTCTTATCAATTCGGCCGAATTCCAGTGCAAGTGGATCTTTTTTTCCCCCTTTGTCGAGGTCATGGACTTTTTTTCTTTTCCGGTCTTTTTTATTAGACCTCCGACTTGCAGACGAGGAAGTAGCCAGGTTTTTTTTTTCTTTGCCGTCTTTTCCCTCGGCGCTGCAATTTACTTGCGAAGTTTCGGCACCCCAGATGAAGCATACTTTGTTGTTCACTTTCTTTGGCCCGGACGACTGCATTCCTTTTTTTTTTTTGCATTGTTACATAGCATGGTTTGGTTTCCGATGATTTTGGATGTTCTTTTTATGGATTCGTGTATTGTCACTTCTTCCCTTTCCCTTCGCTAGTCCTGACGGCTATGGACGCATTCTGCCCCCCTTGGTACCAACCTTCGCTTGTTGGCTTTTTTTATTCGGAGGCAGTCTCGAGTCCATATTTCGCTCCTCCATCTATCTTAGTTCTTTTGTCACTGCTATCTGTGGGACGGCCGTTGCTTTTCACGTACTCCTCTTTTTCCGTCTCCCCCATCTCTTTCCCCCTTTTTTTCTTAGATTCGCGGGACCCACAGATCTACTTTTTTTCTCGATAAGAGTTCCCTGCGCAGGCATTCCAATCGGTGCGTGACAAAGTAGACTGGCTCTCTTCGTGGTCAATCTTGGACCGCTTTATCCGCCAAGGCCTCATTTTTTTTCCGTTGTACAAGTTTTGGAGACGTTCTTTGTTCCCCTTTTTTTTTCTCGCAGGCGCGGTCGTCATGCCGGCACGTCCCCACCGCGAACTATAAATTAAACAGCTTAACTTTTCCCCTCAACCCCCACACCGGGCGAGAGACACCGTACCTTCGGCGGCGTAGTACGGTGCCCAGAGACAGTTCTGTTATACGGCTTTCATCGCGTCCCACGTGCGATGGAGCCTTTTTAGCTGCATCGCCTCTTCAAGCGTTCCAAGCAACCGGACCCCTAGGCTCCCCCTCGCCCCTTTCCCAGTTTATTCATGCGAATACCTTTTTTTCTCTCTTCCCCAATGGTCCTTTGCCCTAACCCCTCTTTTTCGGTTCCGGCTTTAATTGCGCGCCGTTTCAAGTGCTCTTTACTTGTGCTCCCGAAAAAGTTAAGCGGCTTAGGATTTGCTCTCGGAAATTATCTTCCCTTTGTGGCAGGTCTCCAGATTTTTTTTCCTGGGGAGACCCAAGAGTGATGTCGTTCGTCTTAAGGGGTTGCAGCTGTGTCGTTTCCCTTTGGAAAGCTTTCCTACTCTTTCTTTTTCCAGCAAGGGTAGTCTTCCCAGGGCCCTCCATCTAGACCCGAACGATTCCCCTTGGTAACTTTTTTTCGAAAAGTATACTGCCGACCTATCATGACGCACATCTGAGTTTTATCACTCCTTTTTTTGACCCCGTAAACACCGCAAATTAATGAGCCAACAGGATCAGTCTTTCAGTTCCCTTCTCGATCCCGTCTGAAGTTTTTGCTTCTCCTTTTTTTATGAATTGGTGTGACGCCCACCTCACTCAATCGTCATGGTCTTCTTCCAGCGGCGTCATCTTGCGTTGTGTTGGCAGTGGAGAGGGGTCGGTGTTTGATTTTTTCTTAACTTTTGCGCCCCCTTTCTAGTCCTCCCAAATTTCGTATCTCTCTTCGCGCAACCCCAAAACACGTCCTTGCCCCAATTCTTTCTAGGCGTTTTAATTTTTTTTTTTCAGTTTAAGTGTGGATATTCCCCCTGCCTTTCCCCTGTCTGTTTCACTCTCCGTCTCCTTAACCCAAGGACCCGGCAAAGTCGGCGGATGGCCTTTTGCAATGCCTTCCCCGAGCGGTCAAAGCCATTGCGTGGAGTGTCCTTCCTTGCGGCATCACGCTATGTTGTCTAGTACGCCTTTCTTTTTTCACACCCTCGTCGTAATCGTTCCTCTTTCAGGGACGGTAGCTCTTCTTGAGGGTCCCTTTTGCGCAAGTTCCCTCTTGTTGATTCCCCCCAAACCAGGACAAAACCTGGGATATTTCCCCCTTGCTGTTCGTGTGTCCCCCTTTCCTCCCCAGGGGTAGTGCAAGTAGACCGGTTCTATTGACTGATTTTGGCAAGTTCGCTTTTTTTTCTTCGTGGACTACTCCTCCTTGGTGCTTGTCCTGAAGACAGGTATCTTCTTGTTTGAGTTATCGGTAAGCACACTTTTCCCTCGCGAATTCATGGCAGACGCACATGTAATGCTTTTCCAGCCATCATTCTTTAAACCCCTTTGCCACGTGATAATTTTCCCTTCCTTCTGCTTCTTAATTTTCTTTTACCGGCGCCCATCCCTTCCCATCTCCTCCTGAAACTTCTTGCTTGTCCTGCCTTCATCGAAGTTTCATGGTCGAGATAGGGTCCTCTTAACCCTGACGTTTTCCCGAGCTATCGCCTTCTTTGTGCGTGGTTCACCTTTTGAAGTGTGGGAGGATAGGACAAAGATCGTGCTTTGCCATGACATCCCCGTTTTCCCTCCTCTCTCCCATTAGTCCTTTGGCTTTCGGGTGTTCTTCCCATTTGGACATCCACACGCAGCCCTTTCTTTGAGATTTGATTTCGGGTAGGACGAGAGCCTCCTTTCTTTCTTTGAATCATACGATAGCGCGTCATACCCTCCCCGCGTTTTATTCCTTTTTCTCTTTCCTTGGTTTTTCTTCTCCCCCTCCCTTGGCTATCACCCACACTCGTGATGATTGCACACCCCTCTCGCTTTCCCGTCGTTGCTGATGAAGAATAGTTTTTTCGTTTAGTGCGCTGCCTCCCTCGCAAATATTTTTACTGTGCGCTCCCCCCCTCACCTGAAGGAGTTTTATGGACTCTGTGGCTCCAGGTATAGCCTTCTTTTCATCGCCTTCCTGTTTTTTTCTTAGTTCTAGACCCTTGGTTCCCGAGACCCATCCTTTCTTGCGTCCTTTTCCTTTTTTTATGCATCGCCTCACCCCGCCCGTTCTGGTTTTCTTTGCGCTTTATGTGTTTTACTTTTTCCCGCGAAAAACATTTTCTTTCCGCAGCCAGGCCTTTTGACGTTTTTGCTTGCGTCCTTCCTTCTTGTTGGATGCGCCGGCTGCTTTTCTCCGAAGGATGCCGAGAACATTCTCACTCGCGGGGGTGGTTACCTCCGGGCGGTATTTCGTGATGATCCTCCAGAACTCAACTCTGCTTCCTCTCCTTCCGAAGAGCCAAATCTCTTTCTTCCCTTTTTATTGTCCGAATTTCGTCATCCCCGCACCAACTTTTTTCCTGTCGTCGTCCGAGTTCCCCTTTTGAGTTCATTACTCCCCCCCTTTTTTCCATCCTCCTCTGCAAGTTTCGCGCAGGATGGCGGATACTATTTTGAAAGTCTGCCCTCCGATTCTGGTAAACATATCCTTCCCCCCCCTTTGACCCCAACTTCGCCTTGTGCATTGCGCGCCGCTTTTAGAGGCAGATTTCCTGAGGTTTTTCCCTCACCCGCTCTTTCGGAAGCAGGATTATCCCCGATTCGCGTTCTGATCGTGAAGTTGACCCTTCTTGATCCTTCCCTCTTCCTTTTGGGGATTTCCAGGAATTCAGCGCCTTCCTTGGTTCTGATCCCCGCAAACCAAGAATTCTTTTTCTCTCAGTACTCGCCAATTGAGGCCCCTCACGCGTTCAACTTAGAGATTTTCAATATTCTCTCATCTCGCCCCTTTCCCTTTCAGTTTCTCCAACTTGCAGTGACGTTTTCCACTCGGGAGCATTCATCCCCTTTTCCCAGGTCTTTTTTCCGCACAGCCGACGTGCGCCTGCTCCCCCTCGACGAGCTACCGTCCTTATCTAAGGAGAATGTTTTTTCCCGATTGATGACACTCTCGGCGAGCCCCCTCCCTGCGGTTATTTGATTCCCTTTTCAACGCAATGGCGTTGCAGCGATCTCCTGCTCTTTTCCGGCCGTTTCGCCCGCCCGACTTTGTTCGCCTTTTTGTTTTCCGGCATCCTATCGTAGTTTTGCAGGATCCTTGCCTTTGTCTAACTGCCAAGCCACCGTGTAAAGAATTGTCAATAGTTCGATTGGTCTGACCCTTGTTTTTTTACTCACTTCTCCCCTCTGCCTTCCCCCCTTTTGGACTTCGCTCCCGTCCTTTCCTGCGCCGTTCAGCCCCCCCCCTCCCGCACAGACCATCGTTCCACACCACCTCCTTTATTCTTCCCCTACTCCATGAAGACGAGGTGATGTATGAGCTTTCCCCCCCCCCCGCTGCACTTCTCGACCATGCTTTTTTTCCGCGCGTCCCTTGTTAACGACTGACTGGCTGGCTGTTGCGCCTTTTGGTCGTGTTCCGGGTCGCGAGGCCTTTCGCAGATTTAGCCAGGTCCTACCGGTGGTTATGCTCCGTGTGGGCAAGGCCTTGGGGCACGGAACCATGACACACCCCAATAGGTTCTGTTTTTCCGAGATTTCGATTGATCCAGTCCAAGTTCCTGGTGCTGCATGGCCGCTACTTCCTTTACCACATTTTAACTACCTTACCCTGGCTGCAAACCCTCTACTAACCGCACGCTGTTAGTTCAAACTTGAATTTTTCCTGACCCACAACTCCATCATGTTCCTCGCCTACGCCGCCATAAACACTAGGCAGGTTTTATTTTCATGAAAATTTTTTTTTACCTATCCTCCGAAGTGTTTCCCGTTTTCTTCCCCCTGGATTCCGGAAAGGCCATCATTCCCCCCTGCCCTTGGGGGACTTCTTTCGACCATTGTAGCTTTCCTTCGCAATCATGGCAGAATGCGGGAAGGAGACCGGCGGTCCTTTTGGTTTCCTCTCTTTCCTCGGCGATGGTTTCCTCTCCGCGACGTTTTCTTCAAACCCTTATGGCTTCCTCCGAACTTTCTCTTGGTTTTTTTCGCTTTTGTTTGCCATTGACGGTTCAATCGCCCTGGTTGGTTTTCCGATGTCCCTTTTTCACTCTTTTATGTCCTAGTTCGTCGGGCGTCTTTCTTCCCGCCGCCGGGCCCCTTTATTCTTATGATCAGGCCCCGTCTCCACAATTGTTCAACGGCTTTTGATGCTCCATTTGCTTCTCTGCTAAGCTTTAAGTCCAAGATTTCGCCGACTCTTTTGCTTTGCCCGCTCCCGCCTGTTTGACCTATTCCGGCTTTTTGCTCTTTTCTCGGTAATCATCGTTGGTTCCCTGCGAACAAATATTCTTCCTTCCTCTGTTTGTTTTGGGAGGATATTTCGCCGGGACACGTTCTACGGTGACGGCTCGTTCGAAAGGACGGAAGGATTCCCACTGCGGTTTTTTTCCCATCTATCCCCTTTCTTCGGAATATTGGTCTCTATTTGCTCGCCAATGCGCTTTTTTTTTTCTTCAGCGCCGGTGGCACCAGTTTTGGAGACGTTTGATCTCATCCGGTGCGGGACGTCTCTCGTTTTTTTCCCGTCCGCGGGACTTCCCCACCTCTAACGATCAAGTAAAGACTTTCACCCCCCTTCTTTTTCCGAAACCCCCCGGAGGTAGAGGGACACCTCCCTTTCCCCGGAAAGGCGTTTCGTCGTTGCCCCTGACCTTTCTGCACTTGTGTGCATCCCTTTTCCGATTTTTTTCGAAGTCGGACTCGGATGCTTTTTGTCAAGATCGTGCCCGCCACCCGTTGACAAACTGCATTTCTCCGCCTCCTTTTCCTTTCGAATGCGAATATCATGATCCGGTCGCAACGACGTCCCCTTTTGTGACCTCTATTGGGCCGGTTTACTTTCATCCCTTTCGAGCGTTGATTCTGCCGCTCTTTGTGATGCCGTTTTTTCCCCCCTCCCAAGCCCGCGTTTTTACTTTGGCTTTCGTTGAACTTATCTACGGTTTGTGTCAGGTCTTGATCCTTTTAGTACACAGCTTTCATGAGTTTCGTCTGAAGGTGCATGGTTCCTTTCTCCCCCACCGGTTGACCTTTTCTCGACGGGCGTGACCTGCCGTCCCTCTGGCAAGTAGTGAATCCCATCGAAATAGCCTCCCTGATTACTTGCTCCATTAGTGACCACCAGAAACTCAGCCTTTCCCGCCTGTATTCCTGCTCTTTTTTTCGCGAGGTATCACTTCACCCTTTTTTTCCCAATCAAATCGCCTTGCGCCATACCTTTTTCCCCTCAGAAGTTCTGCGATCCCGTCCTTTTTTCGCCGAGTCAGAGGTTCTGCAGGTTTTCCTCTTCATCACGCACTACCTTCCTGGATTCTGAGGCTTTGTTCACCTTCTGGTGTTGGCAAGAGGGTTTCTTGCGTTTAGGAACCGGCGCAGTCCGATTTTCGCGCAGTCGCCCCTGCATTCCTTGCGAACAGCCTAAAACCAAAAACGTCCGCACTCTCCCCCCCCCCCTCCAGGTTTTTCTGTTTTATTTGTTATTTGCTCTCCCCGAATGTAAAGTCGCAGCACTCCGACGTGCTGTTTTCCAAGGCATGCTGCCCCTCGGGCGGAGCTTTCAAAGTTCCGGCAAATAGCATTCAGCGTGGTCCCCAAGCCCCCTTGCGTGTCCCCTTTTAATCCGTTCTTTTTCTTTTGTCGTTCTCCGAGAGTGTCCCTCCATTTTTGGCCGCTTACCCTGCCTCTTCGATCCGGGTCGGTTGTCTCTTGCGGGATTTGTCCTGTGCTTCTCGGTTGCGTTTAAAAAACTCCTGTTTCAGACCTTTTCTAAACCTCTGATGCTCCCCGAGTGGACAAATTTCTTTTTTAGAGCTGAAAGTCGTCCGACGCTAATCTGATTACGGTTTTGCAAGGTTCGCGAGTTCCTTGAAATATCCTTATTTTTAGTCTCATTCAGCAGCCCCTTCATGGGTTGTCGGTACTCCGGTCGTTTTTTATCCTCCCCTCTGTCCTTCGCCGAAAGATCATTCCTTCCCAGCGTAAGGATCAAGCCAAGCACCCGTTGACACTCTTCCTGACCCATAGATCTTTTCTTACTGTTCTGTCTGATGATCTTTCCCGTTAGCCCCATCAGTACAATCTGCCTCGCATGATGCTTCTCAGCTTCTCCTTCTCGATCTTTTTTTTTTTGATCGGGGACCAGCGGGCGGTCTCTTCGACTATATTCATATGCTTGGTTCCTTCCGTGGGTCGGATAGGACACGATTTTCATGAACTCCCACTGTTTCTTTTTTTGTTCTTCGAGTTCCAGTTCTGGTGCTGCTTTTTTTCCTCGGCATTCCGGTCCAAATCCAAATTTCCCTCGAGCTTTGCTCTTCTGTGTCGATCCTCAGTTATGTTCGGACTTCATCACACGATGCTCGCCGCCTTATTTCCTTCCCCCTTTCCCTCCCCACGCGGTTTTTCCCTGGTCTCGGCACTTTGACTGGAAGGCATCGGTGCGCCCCCCAATGATGAACGCAAAATTCCCGCTTGCGCGTCAAATTTTGGGCGATGAAGAACCTAGTTTGTTCGCCTTTTCGCGCTGACCCATAACCCCGACCGGTTTTTCCCGGCGCTTTCCATGACCTTGAGAGATGGAATGGAATTTTGGCATACCGCCTCTCTCTTTCAGCTTTCCTCAGTTTTTGTTTGAGATCATTTTCTGACCTCTCAACATTTTGCCAGCGCTCTCGTTCTTTGATGATAGCCGCACCGTTTACCTTTTGGTTAGTGCTTCTTTCTTGAGACCCCTTCTCGCGTATTTCTTCTCTTGCCCTCCCTTTGTACCTAGTCCGAGGGATTTGGCTTTCCCCTTATTTGGTGGAATTCTTCCTCCTCCGAATTATCTATACCCCCTCGGCTTGGAGGGTATAATCCGTAGGGCGAGATGATGATCCCGCCAGACCCCTTCCCTCTGCGGCTCTCGTGGCCTACTCTCCCAAAGCTTTTTGATTTTCAGAATTCCGCTTCCCCGACCGCACCAGAATTAATTCTTTTTAGTAGCGCTGAAGAACTCTTTTCCTTTCCCCCCCGATGATTACTATCCTCCAGCCTGCAAGGTTGTTACCCTACGATTTCGCGATATTTATACCGTCCGATTTCTGCTTGGTCCCCACATAAGTTCCCCTTCACCTTCGAACGCGTCCTCCAGGCAGTTCTCCTTTTCGAGGCAGATTTCCCTGATTCTTTAAGCTTCCCTGGGACCTCCGTCCTACCTCGCACCTCTTAGCGTTGCCATGTGGAACGACGTCCTTTGCTTGATTCCTTACTCCTTCGTCCTCGTGCTTGCTCAGCCGGATGTTCCGCCTTTTGGTGATCCTGCAACCGCTTGCTTTAGGCTTCCACTGACTTTCCCCAATGCAGGAAATACGCTTCAATGCCTCACTTGCCTTTTCTTTTTTTTCTCCTCCGACTAGTTTCTACCCAGGCCCAGGACGGTTTCCCCAATTTTCCCTATTTCAGCTTTCTTCTTATCACACTTGCTTTTTCCGCAACAGCCGGTGCGCGTTGACAAATCCGCAAGGCCCCCCTCTTCCCTTTTTCTCTTTACCGAGAGAGGCTTGTCCTCCATTATTTGACCCTATCGGTTTTTCTCCAAGCCAAAGCGTCTCCGCGCTGATTCCCGGGCACAGCCCCCCCTGTCTTTGACGACGTGACTTCGATTTGCGGACGTAAGTTTCGCCCTTTTGCAGGTCCTTGGGTTCTGCCCTCCCTTTCGTTGCTGTCGCCTACACCCTTACAAGGTTCGATCACCCTTGCCCACTTCAACCGTGAACAACCTTTTTCCATTTTCTCTGGGCAGGAGTGTTTTTTTGGGTTTTCTACCTTTCGCAAGTCTCCTCCTTACATGCGGACTTTCTTTTCTGTCCGGTTCCGCCAACTCCCGCAAAGACCCCCCCCCCTCTCTTCCCCCCCCCCCGCAGATTTGGGGGGGCGGATCTATTTGAGGTTCTTTTCTGAGCGTCACCACAACCTTCCCCGCTGCCTCTTGACCTTATAGGGATACTAGTATTAACTTCTGCAACAGCATGCCCCCTTATTGTGAGCATCGCTTGTATTTTTTCGTGTTTCCTTTTTTTCTTATTTCTTTCGCAGATTGGTTAGCCAAACCCATGGTCTGGTCCTTTTCTCCTTTTGAGGTTGCAAGACGTTTCACTCCTTGGGAACCCCAGGAAAAAAAAATACCCAAAAAAAAGTAAGCCCCCTTGCCGTTCGGCGGTAGGGGTAAAACCCCCACAAAACCCCACCCACCCAGGGCAACACTTTACCCAACAAAAACAAAGGTCCCAAAACCAACAACCCCATGTACCCACACACTCCGTCAACCACACGGCGGACCAGTAACCAAAAAAACCCAAAAAGATATCCAGGGCAAAACAAAAGTAAGGCACACACCAAACATGCAACCCCCACAACCCCCCAACCACGTTTCACCACCCCATAAAAAGTGGAAACAAATCCCAACCCCAAAAGGAAACTTTTTTTGAGCCCACCAAGGAACAAACCATTTAAAGCAATTACACCAAGGACCCCAAAACAAACCCAACCAAGGCTTAAAAACAACCAGTCCTATACACTCCCCCCAACCCAAAAAAAAACCCCCGAGAACATAAAAAAAAACACGTGAATACAAAAACAACACCACCAAAATACACCGGCAAAAAAATACCCCCCCCCACAAAACGAACCAAAAAAAAAAGAAGTCTCGATCTTTAAGTGTAGTTGGTTTAGAGATTCGATGGATGGTCCTCGTAGCGGGTCGTGCCTTTCACTCCCCTTCTTCCTTTAATTCCTGGCCCAGGGGGAAGAACTCCCCTGCGGCAAACCAGTAGACGACACCTCCCCTCCGAGTAGTTTAACCTTGACTCTGTCGCCAAACCTTCCCTTCAGTTCCGCGCCTTCTCCTCCTCCTACCCCGGGGCTTTTATTTCTTAAGCCATTCGCGACGATTGAACGGCGTTCCCGTGGATTCGGACGGAACTCGGTCACCGGTGCCCTTTTCATCCTGACTTTCTTCCTCCTTCTAAGTTATGGCTTTTGTCACGTTTCCGTTGATTTTCCTAGTGAAAGCGAGCGTTGAAGATACGGCTACTTTCACCGCGACGTTTCGTCCCGCTTCGTCTTTCCTGCAGAACGTTCTCTTGGCCAGGATTGTGCCCCCACTTTTCCCTTCCTTTCCCATGGTTTTTTGTTTCGCTGAATTTTTTTACACATCTGTTTATGTGAGTCGAGTTTTTCCGTTCCTGCGTACTCCCGAAGCAGCGATAGTTTTCCTTTCTTCGCATCCTGGAAAGCTGCAACCGGCGATGGCATCGGCCCAGCATTGCTGTTTTTCGCAGATACGAGGTCACAAGATTTCGCAGATCTCGTTTTTATGCCTTGTTCACCGCTACCTTGTGACCTTCTTTGCCGTTGCTCCTCTTATCGTCAACAGAGTTTACTGCC
>Ga0179593_1658823_pt1 | contig 12227 bp, 16 predicted proteins | sample CZODoug2_1_08_16_FD_185931 | JGI IMG/M metagenome (GOLD analysis project Ga0179593, IMG submission 185931) | Vadose zone soil fungal communities from Angelo Coast Range Reserve, California, USA - CZODoug2_1_08_16fungal (PacBio error correction) | ecosystem: Environmental > Terrestrial > Soil >... | reverse complement strand
GAGGAACGCCGCACATCCTGCTTGGATCAGAAGTTGCTGCAAATGGTTAGTCGCGCATCAGATCGACCTAGCGTCAACAGCGCTGAATAAGGCGCCGTTCGTGTTAAAGTTCAGACCAATCTGCGGCTTGGCCCTGAGCCGAATCGTTGGCGATTATTGGCGATCGCGCGTAACGACATTGCGACCTTCGGAACTAGACACGAGCGAGAGGGCTTGCCGGGTGGGGATGCCAGCGGTCGGCGTGGGGCCCGGTCAGGGGGGGAGAATGGCTCGTTGAGCTGCAACGGCTGCGACAAGGGGAGAAAAAAGAAAGAAAAAAAAAAAATGTGATTCATTCGGAGCGATGTGGAATCGTCCCACATCGCTGCGACTTCTTTTAAAAGCGAATCGATTCGAGTCCGAGAAGTCATGGTTGGTTGTTGAAGAGATTCGGAGTGAGATGTGGAGGAAAAAGGTCGCGTAAAATTGTAACACGGTGAAGGCACGGCTCCTGTACCAAAATTTCGTGCCGAGTGTCTGAAAGCCAGCGCAGTTCACCTTTCCGTCGTACGTTGAAAACTGCCGGTCAGCCAGCTCATTAAGGTCTCTGGAAGTTCGAGCGACGATGTAAAATCGGCGGAATTGCACCTGCCATTCGTATCCGCTTAGGCGAGATAGGGCTGATCGTGAAGTGCCAACACAGGACGAAGTGACGTGGCTGGCGTTGGTGGACAACGACCCTGCAGGTATTGAAACGGTGTCGGAGCGGTCAGCACAAGCGACAAGCAGTGAATTGGGATGACCTGTGAAAATTCCTACAAATGCCAAACATAAACATCTTCACGGTAGACGAAAAACATGTAGATGGTTGCGTTCGACGCGCATCGCCCAATAGAGCAGCGGAGCGGGCCGGAACTCGCATTGTCGGCAAATTGAAGGGCGCCGCAGGCTCGCAGGAATCGCGACACGCCTCGACCACCATCGCCGTCGAGACTTAGAGGTAAGCAAGACGAAGACGGGGAGGAGGGGGGGCAGGGGGAAAGAGAAGGGCAAAAAAAAAGAAAAAGATACGAGCCCGCCGTAATTGTGTTGACGAAGTATTGTGTATTATTAGTCAGACCGTGGTGCTCCCGTTGAATTGTATCGTTTGCCCGTTGCTGAAACGATGGTCGTCATCGGCCCGGGCCGCAGTAACGTGCCGCTGTGCGTCGACGGTAATTGTATGAAGATCACTGTAAAACTGAGCGTACCGTAGCATGAATGGGAAAGGAACTAGTAACGCTGACACGACATAGCACAAGATTTGGCTTTGGGGAACGCCCTAGCCAGACACGACCGACATAGCGTTTCAGATTAGACCACGCAAAGATGGATCGGCCAGCGTGAAGTTGTAGTCCCATCACGTTACATCGAGACGGCAAACATGCATTCAGCGGAGATACGGAGTGATCGGGTGACCGTCTTCGGTAGATGGATCCCGCGGGAGAGGAGGGATGAGGAACCTCTGGGATACAGAGACTACGTAGCCAGCGTATTGTAGACCGCCGCCCAGTCCGGAAGGCGGCTCCCATCCAAGTCGATCGAAGTTCGAAAGATTGTTCACGGGAGAAGTTCACCATGTTGGTGACGAACGCGATCCGCGCCGCCGCACTGTTGGCAATCCGCAGTCAAATTGCCTTGGGGGACAAAACGTGATCCATCGTGTCGTGCGCAGTTTAACCTTCGTAATCGAGCGCTGGGGCCACTGCTACCGTCGGGTGATGTTGCCGTGCTGATTGACACCCGTTGTCGTTGGAGACGATGTCGAAGTAATTGACGTGGTGAATTGGTAGTCGAGTTGTTGGGTGACGGCCGTGTAGCGTATTACGGCATAAAAACGCCACAATGCGAGTCGCGGGCGGAGAGCAGGGGGGGGACGGCGTGATTTTTGTTCAAGAGCTTCGAATTGCATAAATTCCGAAAGGGCGAGGCATCTCAGACGCGGGTATATCCGCTGGCAATCGATCCGTGGGGTAATTAAGAAGACTTTGAATGAAACACAGCAAACATTTTTGATTGCAAAAGTAATATAGCCGAGAGAGATTGTTGACAACAATCTGCACGAGGGGACACTTGAAAAACTTGGCATCTCGACTCTTTTTTCAGAAGGGAAGCCAAAGCGTCGCGCACGAGTGCGAGCAGGTGTTCATGCCGCGATGACTCATTATTTTGGTCGTGCAGCTGGAAGAGACCCGCCAGGTGGTGCATCAATGGGGCGAGATTCAGCAGAGAACGGGTTAATGTCGGCGGGGGAATTGATGGGGGTTATTTTCCCGGCCGCCACGACACCCCGTGTCTTTGCGCTGAACTCCACGTAAACGTTCTGTTAACAAATCGAACACCAATGCGAACGTAATAATGAGAACGGAAGGTATAGTTTGCATACGCGTCGGTGGTTGGTTCGAAAATGGACGATCACCGGCAGCTTCACCAGAGCGGCCGCCTGGAGCTCGCCTCGCATGTAGAGTGCGGGAAGAAGACTTTCAACTTTGAACATCGGCCGGGAAACTGTAGCTCAGCAATGGGCAAACTGTTTGTCTCTGCGGCGCCGATCGTCAGCTTCGATTAGGCACCATGCCAATTGCACGGATCAAACGTTCGATCACGACGCCTGGCGTTCTTTCGCGAATATCCAACGCTGGCAGAGGGGAACTTTTCTTGTCCGGTAAGGACAAAGGAGACAATGGACACAGCGAGATTGTAAACGAACAGCGACCGCGTGGGCAAAACTCCGAAGGAAATCTTGCGAATTCGAACGATTAATCAAAGAGAGACAGCACGGGTTGTTTCAAGGTGTTTGAGAGGCGACGACGCCGGGCACAGCACGCCAACGTGAAGATCGGCGCCAAAGGCCTGAACCGGAAGTCGGGACGCCTGCTGGTCAGTGGAGCCAGCTCGACCTTCACACAAGCCGGCGCAGCAGCTCAACCATTGGCACGACAGACAAACAGCGCCGGCACGTGAGCGTCGCCCGGGCGCCGTCTGACCACCAAGCCCCGCACGGCGCTATCAACATCAATGCCACGGGGAATATCGTCACACCGGCGGAACAGTGGCGCTGAACGGAACGACACGTTCAACGGCGCCCGAACCTCCATTGCAACCGTTACGACGCGGCGCGCGGGGGCGCGATTTCTTTAACATCGAAGCGGAATACCCCCGTGACATTAAACGATCGGCAAAGCGAGCAGACGCAGTACAGATAGAGACATCGTTTTGAGAGGAATTGTGGTGGTCAAGAGAATCGCTCTGTAGAATTACCGGTGGGCAGATGGATAGACGACCCGGAAAAGCCAGGGAGTTGGGTTCGGTTGAGAGTGATCCGAGCCTCTGTGATCTCCGGCCGATAGTAGTTTTGAGTGGCCGCCGGCAGGCGCGAGCGCAGCTGCTTTTCGCCGTCCGACCGCCATGAATCTACCGCGCCGCCTTCGAGCCGCTGCGCGCAGCGATCTGTCGGCGGCCCCAGCGCCAGACGCCAAGGCAAGGACCCCGCTACTCACCCAAGGTCGTGGTGTGGATCGAGATGACGCGCGGCTAAAGCGGGGCCCGCTTCAGCGACACATCACGGCTTCTTTTTTTATCAACGCCAATCCCAGACTGGCCGGGCAAGACATCGCATGCGAAGAGGGAAGAGGATGAGGATCGGAGGGTACCGAGACGACGCGGTGAGAAGTGGGTTTTTCAAGCGCTTCCCGAAGGTGACCAAACACCGCACTATGGACCGCCATGAAGAAGGCCGAGGCTGATGGATGCGGGGGCAACGGTCGCGGGCCATGGAGAAGATGCGACGTCTGGATCCAGAGCGAGCTCAGCGACTTCGCGAGAGAGCATCCTGCAGCGATAGCTTTTTATGCAGGGGTGATACGCGGAGAGGAAAAAAAATAAAGAGGAAGAGACCGCCTGGACCTGGGAAGGGCTAGGAGACGGAAGAGAGACGGCAGATGGTGCGCGTGCCGGCAGGAGACGAGTACGCGTCCTCGGACGATGGCCCGGAATAACGCTCTCGCCGCCTTCCAACACAGGCCGGCGAGAAGCGTCTCGTCGCCAAAGGTCGAGCACGCAGATGCAGAAACGATCACGGCAGCTGTACGAGAGGCTGGATGCCGATGGAGGTCGGCGCAAGGAAGGGCCAATAAGACTCCCGCCGCAGCAGATACTGCTAAACCCCGCCGCAGCTGAACCTGCGTGGCCAGAGCTGTGGGGGAAGAGCGGCGTTCTGGCCCGCCACCGCCTTGCGACAGGCAAACGCCGGCCGCTTCGACTATAGCATGGCAGCAAAAGACGGGGATGAACGAAGGAGCCGGCGGCATTGCCGACGCGGAATTCCTCGCCGGCTGGATCGCCCTGCGCTTACTGAACGACCCCAAAACGCTACGACATTTCGTCCCGCCTCTACAAACACGTGACGAAGCCGATCAGCCGGCGCGCGCGGCGAATATTGGCGGCACGCGGCCGCCCGAGGAGCTGAAATCGAAGCAGATCGCACACCGCGTGGTTCACACCGCGGTCCGACCTGCCGATGGACATATTACGGGCAGCTCGCCGAGAAGCAGACGGCAGCGAAACCCGGGGTCGGGGCTTCGCCGCCCGAGCCCAAGGCCAAGGCCGAGGAGTTCACCCAGTTTCCACAGGACGCGAGCTGCTCCGCGTCCTCGAGTGCTGTCGGTAGATGGCGAGGACGAACCGGCATCGCCGCCTTCAGAAACCGCTCAGCGAAAAACGTCGCGAAGGCGCGGTTCGAGCATGCGATGATCGCCATGCTCGCCGAATCGATACAAATAGACCGGAGCTGTCGGTCGCGAGGAAAAGCAGGGAAAGGTATGCCCCGACGTGAAGATGGGAAGCAACGGACTATAAGGTGCTCGAACCTGCCGATGAGCGCACGGCAACCGCCGAAAGCGCCGATGGTACTCGCCTGACAGCGAAGGAGGCGCCTTCGAGCGCCAAGCGGTGAGCCGAGCCGGAGCCCGCGGCTGGTGAAGCTGATGACGGCGACGGCAAAGCAGTCGCCAAGGAGCGAGAGATTCAGTTCTCGCCGACCGCCTGGTGACGACGGCGTACAAACATGACGCTCGGCCGCGCCTATATCGACACATTGCTCGACAATTTTCGCCGGGTTCTACGTGCTGTCGTCGCCGCCTACAATGCCGGGACCGGACGGTCCGACAGTGGATGGACAGATTCGGCCGAACGCGCAGCAAGGCGATCGAGTCGTAGACTGGATCGAGGGCCATCCTTTACCGAGACACGGAAACTACGTTCAGCGGGTTTCGAGAACTCCACGTCTACCGCGTCCGCCTCGGCGGCAGACGAGGCGCCATGTTCGAGGAGGCAGCGGGCCCGAGCAAGGAGCCACAGACGCTGCGATGACGCTAACCCTATCGCGAGCAGACGCCTGACCGCTCAGGACGGCTCGATCTCTACTTCGCGACTACGGCGACCCGCGCAGCCCTCGCAATGAACGTGCTGTGCCAGACGGCCTCACCCGCAACAGCCGGGACTTCGCCGATCTCGCCGAACGGCTGGCGCCGCGGCGGCGCGTTCCCTCTGACCCGGATATCGCGGCCGCGGCCGCTCGGCGTACGATCCGGACTGGCGCAACTACGACCCGATGCGTATCTCAAACGACATCGGCCACTGCTGATCGCCAACCATGTGCACGTGTCGTCGTCACGGCAGCTCGCCGGCGGCCTCCTCGGCATGGGGCTCGCGGGGCTGCGCCCGACCGCGTCGCCGGCATCGTCATCAACGCATCGGCCCCGACGTCGAGCCCGGCGGGATACGAAACGACAGTTCTCGACTTCATCGGCACCGACCGGCCGCAGCCGATGGCCGAGAGCACGTCAGGCGCTGCGCCAGTCGCTGCGCGCCTGGCGAGCAAGGACGCCGCCTGGTGGGAGCGATTCGCGGGGCGACGTTAAGCAGAGGGCGATGGAAGGGCGGCTCCACTATGACGGGACATCGACAATCGTGAAGCCGCTGCTGAGCAAGCAATGGCAAGATCCAGGATCTCGGGCCGCGTTCGCGGCTTGCAGCGACGTGCCGGAGCTGTGTCGTGCGCGGAGCGATCTACGAAGTGCTGAGCGAAACGGGCTTGACGCCGCATGGCCGAGGCGAAGCCCGACATCATCCACGGGACGGTGGCCCGATGTCGGGCATGTGCAGACCCTCGAGAACCGAGATCCAAGGTATCCTCGATGACTTCATCCCGCTTCTGACCCCCGCGCCGCGAGCGCCGCGCCCGACATCGCCGCGATGCAGCGCGCCGCGCGCGCCTTCGACGGCAAGGGGTGTGACACCGCTGCTCGAATCCCCCGTCGTCAACGCCGGATCGGGGCCGCCTGCTGGTCAAGGCCGAGCCGCTGCAAGGGCACCGGGTCGTTCAAGTCGCGCGCCTAAAACACCCTGGCGCAGTTCGACGCCGAGCAGAGGGCCCGGGCGGCGTCTCACCTGGTCGTGGGCATCACGAGCAGGGCGTCGCTGCGGCAGCGCAACTCTCGCATCCAGGCGCTCATGTCATGGCCGAGGATTGCCCCGGCGCTCAAGATCGCCAACCACCGCGGCTACGGGCGGAGGTCTTCGCTCTACGACCGCATCGCCGAAGCAGCGCGAGGCGATCGGCGCGCGCATGCGCAGGAGCGCGGCGCCACCAGGGTCGAGCCCTATGACGGCCCAGGTGATAGCAGGCCAAGGCACGTGCGGGCTGGAGATCGCCCGCGCAAGCCAAGGCCCGCGGGGCGCCCGGCTCGACTGCCGTGCTCGTATGCTGCGGAGCGCGGCGGGCCTGACCGCCGAGCTGCGCCACCGCCCTCGAGCGGAAGCGCGGGACACGCGGTCTACGCCGTCGAGCCGCTCGACTTCAACGACACCGGCCGCTCGCTCGAGGCGGGCGAGCGCGTCGCCAACGCGCGGGCGGGCAAGTAGTTCTGCGACGCCCTCCTGGCGCGACAAGGGCGAGTGACCTTCGCCCCATCACACCGGCGGCCTCGTCGCCGGCGTCCTCGCGGTCACGACCGCGAGGTGGCGCAGGCGATGGCGCGCCTTCAACGACGTCAAGACTGGTGTCGAAGCAGGGCGGCGCGTCGCCTCGCCGCCATTCTCAGAGGCAAGATAGAAGCGAGAGGCCAAAGACCATCGCGGTCGTCGCCTACGGCGGAATGTCGATCGCGAGACCTTCCTGCGCCGCCGTTGGGCGACAGCGGCGTAGCTGAGCGAGTGGCGCAAGTACAGCCATCGCTCGCGGGCCCATCGGAGGGGCATGAGAAAAGGAACTGCGAAGGTTCTATTGTAGTGATCCGCAATAGAGAGGAGAATCCGCAGTGTCGGACGCCGAAGACGGCCCGTCCAGAGTGGAGAGGGCTTTCTGCAAGCGATGGCGGGCAGGCACGCCATGGATGCACCGCCGCCGCACGCATCTGGCAATCTGACACCTACCAGGTCGACAGCAGCCAACGCGGCGGCACCGGGATCGTCCTCGCCGAGCTCACAACATCGCCTTGCAGGCGCGCGGCAGCAACGCCTGAAGGACTGCGGCGAGGCGGCGCAGCGGTCCACCGGAACGTCTGCGCGCCATTTTGGACGGTCGAAAGCCGGGCTAGTTGTCGGACGCATGGACGCTCATGCTCATGGCCCGCCTGCAGGAACTTCTCGGGATCCAATCTCTCTCTTTCCTCCTCCCCAGACTTTTTCTCCCATACTCCTCGCATTTTCACTCCTGCCTTTTCCCCTCCCCTTCTCTTCGCTTTGCGCTTCTCCGCCCTCCTCACACCTTCTCTATGACTTTCGCTCTCTCTGCGACTATCCCCCCCCCCCCCCTCTCCTGTCCCACCTCCATCTCTTTTTTTTTTTTTTTTTTTTTCTTTTCGTTTTCGCTCCCTGGTGTCGTTCCTCCCCTTTGGTCTTGGACACAGTTCATTTAGTGATTATTCTCTTGATCGAGTAAAGTCCTGCAATGCTGGAGGGAGATATGATAGTACAGGGGCGTCCGACAATAGCCCGGCTTTCGAACAGCCAAAATGGAGCAGCAGAAGAGTTCCGGTGGGACCACGGCCGCGCGCATCTCGCCGCACAAAGTTCCTCTCAGGCAGTTGCTGCCGAGCGGCTGAAAGGCCCGATGTGGTGAGCTAGGCAGGAGGGCGATCCTGTCGCCGGCCCCGCGTTGCTGCGCGACCTGTAGGGTGTCAGATTGGCCCGATGCTTGCGCGGCGATTGCATCCACTTGCGGGCCTGCTCGCTCGCTCGCTTGCAGAAGAAATGCCCCGCTCCATCGGGACGGGCCGTCGTGCTTCGGCACCGTCCGACATGCGGATGCTCCTCTCTATTTTCGGAGCACTACGAAGAGAACATTCGCAGGCCGTTCGGCATCCCCTAGGATGGAGCCCGCAGCGATGCTGTACTGCCGGCACTCGCTTCAGCTCGCCGCATTGTCGCCCCCACGCGGCCGAAGGTCTCGCGATTCGGACACACATTTGCCGCCGGAGAGGCGACGGACCGAGATGGTTTGCCGCGCGAGTCGAGCTGCCGATGAGAATGCAGGCGAGGGCGACCGCGCCGCCCGGAATCGACCCACAAGCTTGAAGTCGTTGAAGGCGAAGCCATAGCCTGCGAAATCGCGGTCGTGACGCGAGGCGCCGCGAGACGAGGCGAAGGTTGATGGCGAGGTAAGCTCGAGGATCGGCGCAGGAGGGCCGCGTTCGCCAGAACGACTTGCCGCCACGGCGCGTTGGCCCGACGCGCTCGCCCGCCTCGAGCGAGCGGCCGGTTGCTCGTTGACGGTGAGCGGCTCGACGGAAGGAGACCGGAGAGAAAGGAGCTTCCGACTAGAGGGAGCGTGGCGCAGCCGGCGGGTGCAGAAAGCTCGCCCGCCGCAGCAGCGAGCCACGGCATCGAGCAGGGGCGATCCGCGCCTTGGCTTGCGATGCCGATCTCCAGCCCGCACGTGCATTGGGCCGCGATCACTGGGGCTCGTCATAGGGCGCGACAGGTGGCGCAGCGATCCTGCGAGATGCGCGCGCCGATCGCCTCGCGCTGCTCGGGAGATTCGCGGTCGTAGAGCACGACCTCCCGCGCCGTTAGCCGCGGGGGGTCGTTGGCGATCTTTGTCGCCGGGGCATACAGACGGCATGGACCGATAGCGCCGGGATGCCGGGATTTTTGCGCTGCAGAAGCGACGCCCTGCGCGTGAGTGCCGACGACCAGGTGACGACGCCGCCGCCGGGCTTGCTCGGCGTCGAACTGCGACCAGGCGTGTTGAGGCCGCCCGGAAAATTGAACGGACCCGGTTTGCGCTGCAAGCGGCTCGGCCTTGCCCAGCAGGCGGCCGCCGAGCCGGGCGTTGACGAGGGGGGGATTCGAGCAGCGTGTCAAGCACCCGATGCGGTCGAGCCGCGGCGGGCGCGGATCGCGGCCGATGTCGGGGGCGCGGCGTCGGACAGGGCCGGGGGTCAGAGCGCGGCGATGAAGGCGGGACTGAAGTACTCGAGGATACCTTGGATCTCGGTTCGTCGAGGGGGTCGGCCACATGCCGATCGGGCACCGTCACGTGGATCGAGGTCGGGCGTCGCTCGGACATGCGGCACGCAAGCCCGTTTCGCTCCGCACGTCGGAGAGAGGCGCCGCCCCCCGCAACACGACCAGCGCCGCCGGCAAGTCGCGCAAGCCGCGGAACGCTGCACAGATCCTGGATCTTGCCCATTGCTGCGCAGCCGCGGCTTCACGGATGGCCGATGTACAAGTAATAGTGGAGCCGCCCGTCATCGCTCCTCGCGGAAACGTCCGCCCCGCGCCGTAAGCGCTCCAACCAGGCGGCGTCCTTGATGCAGGCGCGGCCAGGGAACTGGCGCGAGCCTCGACGGACGACGGCCAATAGGGCCTGGACGTCGGGTTGACCAGCATGAAAGATCGAGACTGAGGTCGAGCCCGAAGGGGATAGACGTCGGGTCCGAATGTCGTTGATGACGATGCCGGCGCACGTGAGTCAGGGCGAAGGGCGAAAGCGCAGAACCGCGAGCCCCATGACGAGGACGCCAGCCGAGGGCGAGATGCAGATGACGACGACACGCTGGCAATGGTTGGCGATCAGAAGGTGGTCAGATGTCGTTGAGATTACGTATCGGGTCGTAGTTGACGCCAGTACGGAGAAGTAAGCCGAGCGCCCGCGGCGCGATAGACAGGGCAGAGGCAGAGGACGCGCCGCCCGGCCGCAGCCGTCCGGCGAGATACGGCGAAAAAGTCCCGTGTGTCGGGTGAGCCGGTTCAGGAACAGCACGGGAGGCGAGGGCTGCGCGGGTTCGCGTCAGTCGCGATAGTAGAGATCGAGGCCCGTCTGAGCGGTAGGTCAGGCGTCGCCCGCGCGATATAGGTGAGGCGTCAGCAGCGTCGTGTGGGCTCACTGCTGCGGATCCCCGCGCCTCCCGACACTGCGATCGGGCGGCCGCCGACGAGGCGGAGGGAAAAGCGGTGGTAGACTTGGAGGTTCTCGAGCACCCGTTAACGTAGTTCCGTGTCTCGGTAAAGGGAATGGACTCGATCCAAGGTCGACGACGTCGATCGCACTTGCTGGCGCGCGGTCGCCGAAGCTGTCCATCCACTGGCGGACCCAGTCAGGGACCGGCCAGTGTAGGCGGCGTTCGACAGCACGTAGGACCCGGCGAACTAATAATGTTCGAGCAAGGGGTCTGTCAGATAACAAGGCGAGGCACGAGAGTATGTTGGACGCGGAGTAGCGTCAGAAGGGGCGGTTCGGAACGAACGAAGAACCGGACCAATATAGAGCGCATTGGCGATTGCTTTGGGCCGTCGCAACCGGCATCAGCTGCATCAGGCCGCGGCCGCCGGAGCAGGATCACCGCTTGGCGTAGGAAAGGCGCTCTACTGGCGGAGCTAATCGGACGAGGAAACAGAGGGGGCCGTTCGGCGGTGCCGACGCTGGAAGGTAGAGAACCGGAGAGCCGGGCCTGACCGCGGCATCCGGCATAGGCCGGCCGCTTGGCCGCGGCGAAGACAGCTCCGGGCGCTTGATCGATTCGCGAGCATGGCGATAATAGCATTGCTCGACGGCGCCTTCGCGACCTCGCTGAGGCGGTTATGGAGGCGGAGATGCGGTGTCCGCGCCGATCTCCGACAGCATCTCGATTGAAGCGACCACTCGCGCTGTGGAACTGGTGAACTCCTCGGGATTGGACTTGGGCCGGCGGCGAGCCCCGACCCCCGGTTCGCTGCCGAGGCTGTTCTCGGCGAGCTCCCGTAATAGGTCATCGGCAGGTCGGCCCCGCGGTGGTGAACCCACCGCGGTTGGCGAGCTGCTTCGGATTCAGCTCCTCGGCGGAGAGTGAGCCCAATAGGGCGGCTCCGCCCGGCTGATCGGCTTGTCACGGTGTTGTAGCAGCGAACGAACTGGTGCGGAGCCGGTCTTGGGTGTGCAGGAAGCGCAGGGCGATTCCAGACGGCGAGGAATTTCCGCGTCGGCCACATGCGCAGCGCCTTCGTTCATCCGTGCTTTGCTGACCCATGCGATAGGCGAGCGCGGCTTGCCGTCGGCACAAAGGGCGTGGAGGGCCAGGAACATTGGACGCTCGGTCCACCACAGCTCCGGGCGCACCCGTTGCGCGCGGGTATTGAGCAGTTATCTCGGCGGAGGAAGTCGTAGGCCTCTTGCCGCGCCGCCAGCGCAAGCGCCGCTCGCTACAGCAGGGCCGGGATCGTTTTCTGCAGCGCGGCGAGACCCTTGGGCGACGAGACGGTTCGCCGCGGGTTTGGAGAAGGCGGCGAGGCGGAGGCGCGGCATAGGCAGAGACGCGGACTCCGGCGGAACGCGCACCATCTGACGGCGCGCGTGCCTGCCGAGCCCGTACAAGGCCAGGCGGTCGAGCCGATTGCTTGTGGTCAATCGCCGCGGATCACCCAGGATAGCGCTGCAGGATGCTCTTCTCGTCGAAAGGCGCTTGAGCTCACGCTCTGGATCACAGACGTAGCGGAACATCTGGAAAGGGCACGCGAAGCGTTTGGCCCGCCGACCATCAGCAGTCGGCCTGGCGAAGGCGGCACAATAGGGCGTCACCGGCAGGGACAAGCGCTGGTGGAAACACTTCGCGCACCGCGTCGTCCGGGACGCAGGCCGAGGCGCACCCTCGGCCGCGGAGCAGTCGAGGCTGGCACGAAAGTCGGGGATTGGCGTTGATGATGAAAGCCGGTTTGATGTCGTTGAAGGG
>Ga0179593_1653625_pt1 | contig 12227 bp, 15 predicted proteins | sample CZODoug2_1_08_16_FD_185931 | JGI IMG/M metagenome (GOLD analysis project Ga0179593, IMG submission 185931) | Vadose zone soil fungal communities from Angelo Coast Range Reserve, California, USA - CZODoug2_1_08_16fungal (PacBio error correction) | ecosystem: Environmental > Terrestrial > Soil >... | reverse complement strand
TGGTAGAGGATCAGGGAATAACCGGCTCCTTCTTTGGAGAGAACGGCCAGACGCGTTGGACGCCTTTCCTTTTTTTAACCCTTTTCTACCTGCGCGGAATTCTCCCTTTTTTTTTTTTTTTTTCTTAGATGTCGTTCGTCAATCTTCTTCTCCTTTTTTCAATTTCCCGTCGAGGGGGGGGGTTTTGTTGTTGCGCTTTCTGAGAAAGGATTACGTCTCCCTTTCTCTCTGTCGGTCTCCCTGACGCAACGGGGATTCCCTCTTTTTCCTTTTTCAGGGTGTTGCTCACTTTGGTTTGCTGGTTTGCTTCTTTCTCTTTGAGTTTGGTTCGATGTTAAGGACGTTGGGGTGTTTGGGCGCGATCGGTTGGCAGCAATGTATTTTTTTCTTTTTGCCTTTTGCGGAAAGTAGATTTCCTCCTTTTCCCTCGGGGAATTGAAAGGGTGGGTCCTTTTCCTTTTTTCTTGCGTCCAGCTTGAGTAGCAGGGGTAGTCCGGTTACACTTAGGGCGATAGTTTTGTCCTCCCCTTTTCTTCTCTCGCTTCCTGCGTCCCTCCTTTCTTTTTTTTTTGCGTTCGCCGGAGGAAGTGATTGTCTCCTCGTTTTGCCTGTTGCTGGTCGTGAGTTGCTTTCCAGGCACAGGTCTTTTTGTGGCACTGCGCACCTCTCTCTCCCCCCTTAGCTCTTTCTTCGATTCTGAAGATTTCATTTCTTTCCCCTCCTTGTTAATGGCTGCGCACACGGGTGAATCCTTCGCTTGTTCTGCTGATCTTGAAACTTTTCCCCTCCCCCCAGTCATCCCGGCGATTCCTTCTTTTCACGCTGACGTGCTTAGGAAGAATCGGGTGTTCTGGGCTTATATTGACTTGTCTCTTTCCTCCCGCTCTGGTTTTTCGTTTTTTCTTTTTTTCCTTTTTTTTTTCGTTTTCTGTTTCCGCCGGACAAGGTCCCCTTTCTGGGAGGCTGTACACCCCGTTTTCAAAACGGAAGTGTTCTTGGCTTTTTCCGTCTTTGATTTCGTAAAGAGCTTTGCTTCTCCGGTTTTCTTGATGTAGTTCAAGTATCGTCTTCCTCTCTTCCATCACTGCTCAAGAGCTTTTCCCCAATTGCACTTCTTCTGATAATAAGAGTTGTATCCAACGGCCGTTGCTCCTCGCGTTCAGCCGTCTTCTCCTTCCCCTCTTCCTCTGAGGCTCCCCCCCCCAATTCTTTTTTGTTCTCCTTTTCCTTCACGCAACCCTGCAATGCAGTCCCCTTCTTGGATCCTCATTTGGGTTCAAGAACAGCTGGATTCTTGTTCAGCGCTCTTTTCTCTTTTTCCCTCAGGAAGGAGTAGGCCCTTTTCCCTTTTTTTTCTTCTCTGAAGGTCGATGCGAATCCTTTCTTCCCCCCTTTTTTGCCCATATGCAGAGATTGTTGCGAACAATTACGATCCCCGAATTCATTGTCGCCGGTTGCACTCCCCCCTCTTTTCGGCCAACAATTTTCCTTTTTCAAAACGGAGCTTCCCTCGTTTCTTGCTTGTGAATAATTCACCGTAATGGAACCCCCTCCTGTGTCTGCAGGGCTTTCTTTTTCCCCCCCTCATACAGGAATTTTCCCCTCCCCTCCTTGAATTTAAGAGAGAACTTTTTTTTCCTACTTTTCTACTGAATTGATTTGTGTTTTGCTGTCCTTTGGGACCCCCAACCAAAAAGCTTCCCCCCTGCGCAAGCCAAAAATGTCCCCCCCCCCCCTTTCCCAATGGAAAAGGACACACCTTTCCCCTGAAAGTGGCATAGCGGTATGGAATGTTTCCGACCCTAGTGAAACGTGAAGATTCTTCCCCCCGTTAAACCACCGAAGGAACTCCCCCCCCCTACCCTGAAAGAAAAGATTATTTTCTTTTCCCCCTCCAAGGAATTGAAGAAACTTCGACCGTGGGCCTCGCATGCTTCCTTCCCTCTTTCCTTTTTACTGGTCTTTTTATAAAAGCCTCTCTCTTAGATTGGCGAATTTGTCCTCTTCCTTCTTATTAGGAATGCATGTTTTGTATCATCTTGGAGATCAGTTTTTTTTCCTCTTTTCTCACTTACGGCAGTATCCCCCTTCCCTTTTTCCATGTCAGGTTTTCTCTTCGTTGGGAAGCGTTAGATTCTTATGTCTCTCCAATACTCGCCCTTTTCTTCCTCGAGCGATTTTTTTTTTTTCTCATCCTGGCTGCAGTGATGTTTTTTTCCCTTTCTTTTTACCACGAAGTATATAGGATGGGTTTTTGAGGGCCTCCCGCCTCATCGATCCTTCTTTGAAGTTGTTATGTCCCCCTCCTCCCCCTGATGGACCGCGTTAGATATTTCGACAGCGTTCAAAAGTTCAATTTTCTTTCTGACGATCGGGCTCCCCCCCCCCCTCCCTTTTTTAAGGAGACACCACCCTTCCCCTGGCTAACGAAATAGTGTCTGTGTTGTCAAAGAGGAACCCCCCCCTCCTTTTTCCACTTCGAGAGTCCCTTCCTTTTTTTTGCCGAGCTGTTGGTGATACTTTCTTCGCAGGGCCGGGTCAACCGAGTAAGAGTTCCATCTGTTGGTCGATTTTTCCTCCCTCTCCTTCCTTTTTTCCAGTTTATCATCGGCCTTTTCCCAGGGACCTTTTACAACCCCCCCTCTCTTCCCTTGCTTGTGGGCGGGAGCGAGAAAATGGTCTTGTGCCTTCCGGCCCGTCTCCCCCCTTCAAGTAGGTGCCGCCTTTCCTCTCTTTCCCTTTCTCGAATCCCCCTCAAACGATTCAATTAATTTTTTTTTTGAGATTTTCTCAGTTGCAGACTCCCACTATTTGCCCAGACAATGTGAGACCTATCAATCTGGTGGGGCAACTTCTTCTCTTGTTGAGAAAGTAAGGCGTGTTTTTTTTCCCCCCGAGGAAAGAAGCTTCTTTTCCTCTCTGTCCGGTTCTGACGATAGGCCACAGGGTTTTTGACGAAGAAACGAATTACTCCCCCCTCCTTTTTCATTGAGAATATATTCCTCCCTTCTTTTCCCCCAATTGCCTGGAATTTTCCTCTTCCTTCATGAGATTGTATTTTATCTAGTAGCTGGCTCTTAAAAACTAAAGCCCCTTTCTCTCCTCTCTTCTTCCCCCGGTCACAAATGGTAGTGTCCCTTCTCCCTTCACCACCTCTCTTCGGCACGAACGTACTTCGTTGCCAGTTTATACAACCCCCCGTTCACCTGACTGTCTTCCCTGAGCGTATAGGAGGATGGCCCCAGCAGACCCTTTCGAAGAAATTTTTCCTCTTTTCTCCCCTGGTCGGAGCAATTGGCTTCCACTTTTTTCCCTCGAAGCATGTGAGAATCTTTCTTCTTTCCATCGAGAAAGAGGGATGTTTTCGCAGAGAGCGGCCCCCCCCCTTTTCCCGTATGGTCCTTTTTTCTTCCCTTTTCGGATACAACGTTTTCCCCCCTGTCATGCATCGGGAGAGTATGACCTTTTTCGGGCTACACTCTCGACTTTTTTCGTATGGTGGTTATCTTCTTTGGTGATCAGCGAGTCTTCCCCTCCCTTCTCGGTCCATGGGGACAAGGGTCCCTGCACTGGCTCCCATCAAAGCTGTCTCTTTGCTCCCTTCTGGGTCAATCTTCCTTTTTGGCATACCGGGTGATCACGGTGCGTTCGTCTGGTTGGTGTGGGCACCTTGTTTTTTTTTCCTTCCACCCTCCTGGCATCCCCCTTTTTTTTCCTTCGCGGCGGGCTTCCTTTTTCTGAGCGCCAGAAAAAGCGTCTAATTGACCCCCCTCCTCCCCGCAAACCGGTCTCCTCTTCCTTTTCCCCCTCCAGCGATTAGTGCCCTTCTCGTGAACGCGGAGTGTTCCTCTTTTGTACTTGAGGGCGTCCCCTCTCTCCGCCTAAGCACCCCCCCTTTCTCTATGATCTCATAGGCGATAAAGCGTCAGCCAACCGCCACGCTTCTTTTCCCCTTTTTCGAGGCCGCTATATTCCTGCTCCTTTCCTTTTCTGGGCCTAGACGTACATCTTTCTTTCCCTCCCTTCCGCTCCCGATGGACCTGGCTTGGAAAGATCACTTCTGTCCCCTTCCCCTTTTAAAAACAGGCATTGGCTGTCCCTTCTTTGGCGCGATAAGGCTCGCTTTTGGGTCAGGCCCAGAGCAAAGAACGTGCGTTCGAGAACGCTCCTTTTCTCCCCCACGTTGACTCGAAGTTCCCTCCTTTTTCCAACGCCGGCAGGCGTCTCTCCGGCGACAGCGGCTGATAGAAGAGGAACCGCGCGAATACAGAACCTCTGGTAGGGCCCTCAGAGATCCCCCCCTTGTCTGGCGATGTGAATGACCCAGCCTCGTCGTTTTCAAGTCTCTTTCCCGCCCGTCAATAAGCTCCTTTTTCCCCTTCGCGCCATTGGTTGAAGCATCCCCCCTCTTCCCCCTCCTGGTTCGTAAGAGAGAGTTTCAGGAATTTTTTTTATCTCCTCTCCCTTTTCCTCATAATAGTTTTGTTTTTTCTCTCTCAGATGGAAATGCCCCTCTTCTCTACGCCATGAGGAGGAAATAGAGTATGCTTCCCCCCCCTTCGACCGATGCATCCTTCTTTTTTCTTGATCGTTTGAGCCTTTTTCCCCCCTTCGATTTAATGAAGCTCCCCTCCTGGGCTGGAGAGTTTTTTTTTTCTAACTGAGATTTTTCCTCCCCCGTGCGAGGAGAAAGCTTGTCGCCCGCGGGGAGCCCCCCTTCTCGGCCCCGAAGGATTTTTCGACGATGCGCTGAACTTCGTGGTCGCCAAGCACGCCCCTTCGCGGTTCTCGAAGCCTTTTTTCCTTTTGGCCTGATCCCTCCTCGAGCCTGATTTAATAATGGGTTAACCAAAGCCTTTTTCCTGTGGTGATGGAGGCCTTTTTTTTCCGGTCCATCGGCCTTTCTCTTTTTTCAGTCACGGAAGAGGACTTCCTTTCTCCCCATGAAGAGGAGAAGTTTTATTATTGCTCTGCAGCCCCTTCTTTTTTTTTGTTGCTTCGCAGCAGCTTTTTTTCTTCTTGCGCCGCGTGAGAATTCCTCTTATGAGCGAAGGACGGCAGAGTTAAGTTCTCCCTCCCAAGTAAAACGTTTTTCCTGAGTTTAGAGATTCCGTCCACTCGCTCTTAAGGTCTCGGATTTTTGTTACGGGTGCTTAGCATCTTTCCCAATTTCGCAGAGGTTCTTTTTCTCCCCCAAGGATGACGGAAGACCAGCTTCGCCCAGCCTGGGATGCATTATTTTTTTTTCCCGCGACCCAGGTGATCCCCCCCCCCCCCAGGACCGATCCAAGGGATCAACCGGGTCCGGTGTGGCGGTAGAATTGACCCTTTTTTACAATTGCCCCCCCTCTTTTTTTTCCTTTGGGGATGGGCAGCAATTGAGTTCCCCCCCCCTTACCGATGAGCGCAGAAGACACGTTTCTACACCACGAGCAGATAAACCCCCCCTCTCCTTGCTCCAGCGTGGATTTCCCCCAATGCATTCCGATACCGATTCCTTCCCCCTTTTTCATCACAGTGGATCCGTGATCCGCAACGATTGGCCCCCTGCGTTGCGGGGGGTTGCCGCTCCTTGCGGAAATACCGCTCATTTTGTTCTCGCCGGGTCCCCTCTACCGTGGCCGACAGGATTTTTCTTTTTTCCGGCCACGATCGACGGCCAATTTGCCTCCCCGGGAGGAGCTTCTGAGGGAGTCTCCCTGGAGGTTTCCCTTTTTTCAATAGAGAGACCAGCCATATCCAGCAATCCTCCTGGATTTGGAGAAACTTTCCTTTTTCCCTTCTACGTGAAGAACGCCCCTTCTTTTGCGCCGCGGGTAAGAGATTGACCCAACGACCAAGGTTTCCGGTGCATGCGACGAGTTCCCTTTTCCCCTCGCTGCCCAGATCTACGAGGATGAAATATCTCCTGAACGGACATTATCGCCCTTTCCCCCTTCTCTTTTAACCTCCGGTTCCTCCCCCCCCCTTCCAAATACCGCGTCCTTTTCCCTTTCCCTGTGGCTAGCGTAAGAAAACGGCCCCTCGTCCGGAATATCTGGCTTCTTCCCCCCTCCCCCCACCACACGCCTACTTTTCCTTTTTCCCCCCTCCCACGAGCGTGGACCCAAAAAATGATGGGTCAAGGTGCTGGCAAAGAGTTTTTTTTCCTTTCTCGCACAAACTCCTCCCCCCCCCCCTGGACTTTCAGAGGGGAATTTTTCCCTTTTGCTTCGAGAGCATTAAACCTCTCGGCGTCCCTTTCGGGTGGGCATAACCTTTTTGACTCACAATAAAAAATTTCCTTTGGCTACCGCCAACAAAGCCTCCCCCCTCCTCCAGCTTTGTTTTTGTAAAATTCCCTTCCCTGCAGCGCAGATAGGGTGCCTTTCCCCCCCTTTCGCGCAGACATATAACAACCCGATTGAGATCGTTAATCCTTTCCTCGGAACTGAGAACTGCTTCTCACCAAAAAGCTCTTTCCCTTTTTTTACGGCTAGACGAAGTGGTCAACTGGCGGACCATCTTCTCCCTTGCAACCCAGACCCGACCCCTCTTCCCGGTTCCAGTGCCCCTTTTTCGACTTCCCCAGATGAGGCAGAGTACCGCTTCTCTCGACCCTTGCGAGTTTACTTTCCTTGCGAACTCGGTCATCGCCGAAATTTTCTTTCCTCCTTCAAAGCTTTTTCCTCCTTCTTGTGGTCTTCCTCAAGAAAACCCCGTGTCGAGCTTACGTCGTTTCGGCTTGCCGGGAGAAAAGAAAACACCTCTTTTCCACGCACATAGATCGTCTGCTTTCCCCCGTAGGAGGTGCTCGAGTTCCTTCGTTCTTCCTCCCTCTTCCCACCAACGAAAGCTTTTTTCCTTGCCCAACCAGGGACCTTTTTTTTATACGGCCGTCAATTTCATATCATCAAACCTTTGAAGTTGAACTGACTCCCCCCCCTTTCCCAAAAAACTCCCCCCTCAAGGACACGCCCGAGCTTTTTTTTCCCAGTGCCAAATATAAAAGTTGAACCAAAAGCCCCCTTGAGCTACGGCTTATACCAAAAGACTTTTTCCCCTAAGGCAAGGTCCCATTCGAGGCAAAACGGTTTCCCCTCTTTTCTTCAAGTCTTGGCGGAGATGAAACGATGTCAACACTAATCGTTTTGCTTTAGTCTTTTCCTGCATGCTGTTGGTTTAATTGTGTCCTTTTTCCCCTTTTTTTCGCACAGTCCAGAAAGCCTCCCTCGCTCGGAGGTGGAATGGCCATTTTGACCACCTTGTGTGGGGACACTTTTTCTTTTCTTTTTTTCCGCGGGCCAGTTTTTGGGTTTCCACCCTTCTCCAACGCACAAAAATTCACCCTTCTTCCGTATGACAAGCAGCTAGGTTTCCCCGTTCGCTATTAAATCCTTTTCTTCTGTATTATTTGGATGGATTTTTCAAAGAACTCTCCTCTTGAGGTGCCAGGAGTGAAGTTCTTAACGATCCCTTATTTCTGTTCGTGCCCCCTCTTTTTCACGTGAATTGTTTTGCCTCCCCCTTTTTCCCTTTTTTGATATGCAACCGGAGAAAGGATTATGATAATTTCCTTTTTCCTGCTATGGTGCAATCCTGAGGTGAGGAAGTTCTTCGCAGAGACAGGTCATATGCTCCCCCCCCCTTTTCTACTCCTTCCTGCTTTACAGAGATTTTCCTCCCTTTTTTCTCACCCTACCCTCAAGATGTTTATTGTCCCCCTTTTTTTTCGCTTTTTCGGATATTAGTGAAAGGCTTGCCCTGGTTACGTTCGAGCAAGTGCTTTTTTTCCCCAAAAAAGAATTGGAGGCATTCCCCCCCCCTTCTTCCTTCCCTGGCTGAAGCGCGCGGTATACGTCCCCCCTTTTCCCCCCCGCTGATCTCAGAAGAAGTTGCAATTTGACCGATTTTGCCCAAGAGCCGCTAGGTCTTTTTTTTTTTTATCACGACCCCTCCCCTCCCGTGTAAAGAAACTTCTCCTCCCCCCTTTTCACTCAAAGACGGGAAAGCAGAACTCATCAAATTCCAGGTGGTTGAAACGGGGGTTCCTTTTCATCGACGACGGATACCTTGCCCTTCCCTTCCCCTCCCCCGTCGGGCACAACTGAAAAAACCCTCCCCTCCCCCCCCTCCGGAGAGGTCAACAAAACCATGAACGAGCAAATTCCCTCTTACCCCGACGAAACCGCATTTTCCCTTCCTTCCCCGTGCTTTTTTTTTTGACTAGAGGTTTTTCTCTTTTTTTCTGACCGTTGGCACGAAGGAAGAAGGGACCGCTTCAATGAAGTGCCCCGTTGGTTTTCCCTCCGTCGAATTCAACGAAAAGAAGATTGCTTTTTTTTCGAGCTTCAGCGAGAGAAGCTCGTTTTTCCCTCTTTCTTCCAGAACAGGTTCATGGATTCAACCCTCACGACCGAAACAGTCCCCCCTTCGCTATGCCTCCTCCCTTGGCGAACGCACTGAAGAACCCATCCTTTTTTTTCTGCCGAGGACCTCTCGGCTATGTGCTTTAAAAATCTTCTATTTTTTTTTTTTTTTTATTCCCCCTTCCCCGCGCAACGCGGCCCTCCCCCTCACGTCACCGGACCCCTTTTTCCTCCGAGCACCTTAACGGAGGACTCTTATGTCGCAAAGATCAATTCTCCCCCTCTTTCTGCCCAAAACGATCTCGGCCACTCCTTCCCCCGACCCCCCCTTTCACAACAATTAGGCGTCCCCCTCCCCTCCCTCCCCCCAGGAGGCCACCACCCTGCCGCCGAGACGATAAGCCACGGCTGTGTGGCCGGGAACAACTCCCCTTCCTTTTTTCGAATCCGTTTCATCCAATCGGCTCGCTTTCCCCCTTTCTCTATCGAATGACTCTGCCTCCCCTCCCCCCCGCCGTCGCACCTCTCATTCACGCAGGTCGAAGGTTCCCTCGCAGTCCCGACGGGACGCCGTCGGCCAGCGCTTTTCCTCTGCCGTAGGTCTCCTGCGCCTCGACCAATTCCCCCTTTCCTCCCTTTCCTCCTCCTCCTTTTTTTTTTCCTCTTTGGAATTTGTCGCTGCTCAGGAAAACAACATCGGCATGATCTTCTGTGCTCTGAACGGCAGACGCGTCTGGCGAAGGCGTCTTTTCTCCAGAACCTTCGACCCGCGGGAATTCTCCTTTTCTTCCTCTGTCGTTCGTCAAGAGGCATTAGATAGGGTTTTTTTTCCTTCTTTTTGAGCCCGGCGTCGAGAACGGTTCCTTCGAAGAGGGATTTTTTCCCGCCGCAACGGGGGACGTGCTTATATCGCGGTTCCTTTTTTTTTTTGCTGCCGTTTGCTTCGGAGTATTCGCTTTTTCTTCTTTTTTTTTTACGACGTTGGGTTGAGTGGCCCTCTCATTTTTCCTAGCTTGTGCTCCTTGCGCATTGCGAAAGTAAAGAGGCCTCCGTAAGGTGCTTCGGAGGAATTGCCTTTTTTTCCTTTTAAGGAGGTTCGTGACGTTTTTTTCCCTTCTTGTAGTATGCGATAACTTCTTTCTCCTTTCCTCCCCCCCTCCCCCTTCGGTACTAGAGATTAAGCGATCATGCCTTGATGGAGTAGAAGTGCTCTCCTTTCCCTGGGAGGCCCTTTTTTTGCTGTTGATGGTTTTCTTTTCAGGAAATACTGGTATGATTATGCCAGGGCACTATGCTCCCCCCGCTTGTCGAGATTCTTTTTTATTCTGAAGATAGTCCCTCCTTCGTTTCCGTTTACTTAGAATTGGTAATGGATGTATGCACCCCGGGTGCAACGTGAATTTGCCTCCCTTTTCTTGCACCCCGGTCAGCCACAATACCCCTCTCCTCAGCAAGGAGTCTTGGATCAAGACAAGAATGGACCGTTCCTCGGAAGCAGGCAGGCGGTTTAGTGGCTCGTTTCATTCCCCTTTTTTTTCGTTTATGGTTTTCCTTTCCCTCTTTCTTATTGTTTCCGACGGCAAGGTATCCGTAGTCGATTGACCTTGGGTTTTTTGGGTTTTCTCGATGTACCCCCGTTTCAACTGGAAGTTGATGACCCTTCCCGCTTTTTTTCTCCGGGGCGTTAAACTTCTTTTCTTTTTCCTTTCTTTTTTTTTGAGGAGTGAAGCCCCCCTCCCTTTCTGGTCTTTTTGTCCAAACTCGTACTCAAAATTGAAACTCTTCTCATCAGCTGTCTTTCTTCACCTGGTCGGAGACTCTTCTCTTTTCCATCGACTGCACGTGAAGAGCTTTCCTTCCTCACTTGCTCGAAACGTAACTCCTTTTCCCCCCCCGCGCAACGCTGGGACTCCTCCTGGGCGTTTAATCAAGCTTGAGGTCAGGGTCTTGTTCACCCCCCTTCCTGTTGATCTCTGTCAGAAGGAATTTTCCTTCTTTCTTATCAGATGAAGGTCGCTGAGAACCATGCCTCGTTTTGCACTATCAGAGATTGTGCGCCCAATGAATGATCTCCTTTTCTTGCATAACAAGGATCTCTTCGTTTGCGGCCCCCCCCCCCCTTTGAAAAAGGAGTTGGCCCCCCCCTTTTTCTTCCTCCTGTTCTCTGGGAATACTTAACCGTCCCTGGAAACTCTTGGTTCTGTAGGCGGGCGTGGCCTCCTTCCCCTTCCGGTAATAGAACACCTCCCTCGCGAAAGGGGCCTTTCCCCTCTTTTCTCCTTTTCCTTGAATTTGAATTTTCGTTGATGAGACTTTGGGACCCCCCCCCCCCTTTCTTCGAGAACGGCGCAAGCCAAAACCTTTTTTTCCCCCCCTGGAAAAGGCCCCTTTTTGAAAGTGGAATAGCGGTCTGGACTTTGCGCCAGCTAAACGGGACTCTTCTTCCCGTAACCCCTCCTCCCTTTTTCCCAAATCCACCTTTTTTTTCCTTCCCCCGATTAGTGTTCATCGGGACATCTACGCCCCCTTAAGGCCCTTCTCGAACTTTCCTGCTCCTTGCGCGTGCGGTTTTTTTTTTTTTTCTTAAAGCCAGGAGAATTGTTGTTCCCTTTTCTTTTTCCTTTGGCGAGGCTATTTGGCGGTAGTGATTTTCCTTGTTTTGCGATCAGCCTCCTTCTTTCAGTTCAACTTCGGTTGTCTTTTTCTCTCTACGGCCGTATAAGCCCGTTCAGCCGGTTGGCAAGTTTTCTCGTTGGGCTCCCCCGTCGAGAAATCCTTTTCCTTTTCCCCGCTCATCGAGCGATTGGGTGACTCCTGGCGGCGTTTGCTTTTTTCTTCACGACTTCCTTTCTGGTTCTTGAGGAAGACCCAAAGCCTCCTCGATGAATCCAAGTTGTTTCTTTCGATGACCGAGTTAGTCCTCCCCCTCCCCTGTAAAAGAGCAAGGGTCCGAGAGCGGGATACTGCTCTTGGAAGTTCGAACCCCCCCCGGCGAACCCCCTTTTTTTTTTGTCAAAGAGGCCCAGACATGGCCTCCTTGCGTCTCCCTTCGGCAGAGCCCGATCCCCTTTTTCTTTTTTTGGTGCGGGGAACCTTTTTTTTTTCTGCGGGTCAAACGAGCAAGATCTCAATCTTTTTTTTTTCGCGCCCTCGGTTTTTTTTTCTTTTCTCGGAGCCTCAGCAGGATCAAAACAATTGGAAATCTTTTTTTGTGGGCTTTCTCTTCCGTTTTTGATGGTGACTTGGCGAGTTTCTTCACAATCACGTTTGAAGATTTAAGGCTCTCGACGCTACGCCCCAAGTCAAAGTTTCCCTCCTTTCGTTTTTTGGGATTGGTGTTTTCCTTCCCCTTTCAGACGGAAACTTCTTTTCCCGAGAATCATGGGTGGGCACGTCGTTGATTATGGAGGTTGAGAATTTTCCCTTTTTTTGGTTCGTTTCGAGGTTCTTCTGACGGAGATGACGGTTGGACGCTAGGCCCCTTTCTTTCGAGAAACGAAATCCTTTTCCCTCTTTTCATTGAGAAGATATATCCCTCCCTATTTTTCCTTTGCCGGTGAACTGTGCGCGAGAAAGCGTCAGGAGAATTTCCTCGTAGAGCGGGTCCACCACTAAAGAACTCTTCCCCTTTCCTTTTCGTCAACCTGGTCGTTTCTTCTGTAACCGCGGCCTAAAAACGTCGTCTTCGGAAATTTCTCCGGACGCTCTCCCTTCCTTCCACGTCCCTGATGGAGTTCCTCTGGCGGCGAGCCTTTTCTTTTCCGCAGAAATGTTCGATTCCCCCCGCCTGGGCGGCGCATTGGTTATAGTTGGCCTTATCACGCATACTGTTCTCCCTTTTTGGTATCGCTTCGTCCTCTCCTTCCGCGGATTCGCCTT
>Ga0179593_1506074_pt1 | contig 12227 bp, 11 predicted proteins | sample CZODoug2_1_08_16_FD_185931 | JGI IMG/M metagenome (GOLD analysis project Ga0179593, IMG submission 185931) | Vadose zone soil fungal communities from Angelo Coast Range Reserve, California, USA - CZODoug2_1_08_16fungal (PacBio error correction) | ecosystem: Environmental > Terrestrial > Soil >... | reverse complement strand
ATCCGGCCTTTTTTTAATTCCACTTTTGGCGGCAGGCCAGATTCCGCGCACGTTACGCTTTGTCACTGGTAAGCTCGAGAGTAATAGCGTGCCCGCGTCCTGTGCGAGGTCCCCTTTTCCCTTGACCCAACAGTGTGTTCCGTCGTCCCGTGAGCCAAGCCGTCTTTTCACATTTCTAACCTTGAACCCTTTCCCGTATTCTGCTGCCCTTTTCTTAATGTATTTTTTTAACACCTGGTAGGAGCGAGCGTGACGAACATCCCGCCCGCCCCCCAATGTTTTTCCTTGCTTTATAATTTCGTGCCTGAACATTTGCGCTCAGATCCCCTCCTGCCGGGACCTTGTTTTTTTCCACTCATCCTTCTTCTTTTGCAATCATAGGGTTAGAACTTCGTGGCCTCAGGATTTGCCCTTTATTGTCATTTACCACCATCAATTTGCAAAGAATTTTCCCTGCTCCCGGTCCCGCTGATCCTTCCCCCAGATTCATGGAGCCATCGAGCCGTAGGTTGTGTTTCCCCCTCCTGCGCTCTCGATCAGTTCCTGTAGTTTACATTTCTATGGCGTTGATATTTGTCTTAATGATTTGACGCACTGTGATTGGTCACAAACCTCTTTGCGGGCCATCATCCTCCCCCCTCCTCAGCATCGTGCTTTCTTGTTTCCTATCAGGGATCCACTGCATGGACGATTAGCGTGGGTAGGACTTTTGAACGTTCTTTGCAAACTCTTTCTTTTATACTTTTTCCCTATCAGGAGTAGTCGTGCGCGTTCCTGGTTCATTGTCCCGGCCCCCCTCCCCCCCAGAGTAAAAATCGGCCCGTCTTAGAGAAACACAACCCAAACAATTTCCTCTTTCGGCGTAAGCGCTTGATGTAAGTACTTCCCAGAGACGACGATCATTCTCTTTTTCCTCCTTTATTTTTCCGACATTCCCGACTTTCCTTAACGACAGAATATCATCGTTTTTTTTGAGACTTTTTTGGATGATTTTGAATTGAATTACGATTTATCCCTGGTCTTCTCCTATTTCACAACCCTGCCGTCCCCCTTTTTCACCGTGACTCCTTCTTTCCATCCTCCACGTGATTTTTCCCCCCTCCCTCGGCGAGCCATAGGAAGGGGGCTTTGATTCATTGCGAAATATCTCCATTTTTTTTTCCATTCGGCGGGATGCGTTGCTAAGTAAATTAGCCTCCCTGATCCCACCAATGCTCATTCCTACCTCTTCCTCCCTTTATCTCTCCCAACGTTCCACTTTCTTTCTTATAGATTCTTCGTCAGTGCGTCGGCTTGCGCGAGGCAGATTCGGCGAGGACCGTTATGTCAGACTCCCCTCTTACATCGACCGTGGCTCGATTTCTCTGTTGATCGTCTTCACCTGTCTAGCTCCCTTCCTCCCGTGCTTCTGCGGAGGTCCCCCCTTTATTCCTTGCCCTTCTTTCCCGCTAATTAGCGCTCGCTGGATGAGAGCCTGCTCTTAATTAACGCGAGGTTGACCCAACGAGTTTGTTTTCAGTATTTCCTCCCATGACGCGCTTTCTTTCTTTTCTTCTCGATTCTTTTTAGATGCTGATATCCCCCCCACCCGCATAGATGAGTTTTCAGGCCCTTCCCTCTCCCTCCCTTCGTGCATTTTTTTAGGTTTTTTTTTTCATGACGAGCAGCGCCATGAACCCCCACCAGTCCTTCCCCCCAACACAGGGTCTTTTGTTTCCCCCCTTTGGGCGCACCCCTGTTCTCCTTTTTGAGTGATCAGAAAGTTAAGTGTAATTTTGCGGATCAAGGTTCCCTTCAACTTGCTTCCCTTGGTTGGGATTTTTGAAATTACTCACTTTGTCACCTCTCCCGGCCCGGATCCCCCTTGTGGAGTCGGTCTTTTTGGTTTCACTCAGCGGTGTTATGTAAGTCGGCCATATTCTCCGGCGCCCTAGGCTGCTTGATCATCAGAAAAGCGCATGAGCCATCGTGATCCCCTGATTTTTTCCCTCCCTTTCAAGATCTTTCTTTTCGAATCCGCACTACTAGCCAACCGTCTTTTAGAGACGGCTGAGGTCATCTTGACCCTTCCCTTTTCAGCAACGATCTCGTTTGGTTTCGCTCGTTCATAAACATGGAGGATTCCCCCCCTTCTTCTCCGCGTCTGCGGGTTTTTTGAAATTTTCTTTGGTTTCATCCTAGGTCCCCCCAGCACGCGTTCCCAATGAACAGGCCCTTCGTCCCTTTCCCCGCCCTCCAAATTCCCCTTGACCCTGGGACCTTCTTTCGGGGGGGAAATTTCCGTTATCGTGCTGTAGTCCTCTTTGTCCCCATTTGCCCAATTCCGCGGACTATGTCTCCATCGTCAGACTGGATTCCAACAAGTTCGGCCTCAACACTCTTCTTCTTTCCCCTTGTTTGAGTTTCTCTGAGTGGCCCCTTTTTTGGTCTTGCCCCTTCCCCCCCCGTGTCCCCTCTGACGTCAATCCTAGCCGCGGCATTGCCGTGCTCCTCGTACCCGTCCTTACTATTTTTTTCACGTTGCACCTGCTTTGCCTGCCGTCCTTGATAAGGGACCGTTTTGCCGATCGGCTTTCCGTTCGATGTTCATTAAGCGGTTTCTTTTTATGCCACCCCCCACTTGTCCCCAAATTTTCGCGCCCCGCGCCTCCTGGGTCGTCTCTTTCTTCCCCATTCTTGAGGCCTCGGTTCTTTCCAGAAGAATGACTCCTTCTATAGTTCTAGCGGTAGTTCCCCCCATCTTTACCGTCTTCCCTTTTTCTTCCCCCGATCTTGTCCTTATTTCCGGACTGTAGCCCATTCTGTGACATCCTTCTTTCTTGCTGGACGATCCCTCGATTGCGATGTTAAGAAGCTCCTTCCGACTTCTTGTTACCCCAAGATCGGATCATACTCGCGCGGTGACTCCTTTCTCAGTATTTTCATTGGGTTGTGAGCCTCCTCAACTCGACTCTCTTTGTTTCCCCTTTTTTCAGACCCTGTGGACAAATTACTTTCTCCTCCTCTTGACTCCCCTTTTTCCCCACCTAAACTCTCCGTCATGCCATGTTATGAGTCCCAAACCGAGAAGAAACTTTTGCATCCCCCAGTTCCCCCAACGCCCCTGCTTGGTCTTTTTTGGCCTTTTTTATTTGCGCTCGGCGCGCATGATTCTCCCTCCCCTTTTCCCCACGAACTTATGAGGTTAGCCCTAAATGTTCTTCAACAATCTCTCCGTCTCGGGTTGATGTATCCCGCCCTTTCCTCCAGCATTCCTCGCATGAACCCTCTAAAGTAAAGTTCTCCCGAGTCTTCAACCCAGCGTTCGTCACCCTTCCCTCTTTTTGGTGATTGAATTCAGTATTTTTTGAACCGCGGAGGAGGTCTTTTAAGTGATTTATTATTTTTTTATACCTTCTTCCCCGACCGCCGGGAATCACATTGAGAAGCCCGTCTAATTCTCCCATCCTTACTCCTTTTCGATCGACTGGCAAACATAGAGATTCATAGTTAGTCTTACCTCCCCTCTTTTCCCTCTCCTTAATCTTCATCCTTGCTCGCCCCGACTTTCCTCCCTTCGTAACATCTCCCCCCACCGCCCTTGGCAGTGTCGCTTCCGTTCGTTTCCCCCCGTTGGCTTTTAGACTTTTGATCGAGGAGTTAAGTAGCCGCAATCTCCCTCCTTCCTGTTTAACCTTTTCTCTACTTGCCTTCCCTAGCCCGTCAGAGAGGCTTGGCGTCGCCGGCTGAAGTTGAACCATCGGCCTGAAATCGCTCTTTCACCCCCCTGTTGCAAGATTGCGTCGTTTGTGATGTTTTTCACCTAAACGGATCAAGCCCGGCCTACCTTCTTTTCTATGGCTTTCATTTTTTCCCCACAACGTTTTCTGAATCAAACATCCCTCGTTCCCCTAGCTATCGTGCGTCTTTGGTTTTTCCAACGGCACCCCCCGCTATGATCGTCGTCTCTTTCATTCTTTTCACCCCCTACGCTCGACCGCCCCGGCTCCCTTTTCTGAATTGTGTTGTCCTCTATTTGCTACAATCTTCGTTTTTTTCCTTCTTGTGGTGTCGGCTTAAGACGGCGCGCTTTGCCCTCTTCAGTTTGCACCTGAGGACCATGATGCAATCCAACGGGTCCGTGCCCAAATTCCTACCTAAAGGCCCTGTCACGGTTCCGTTGATCCCGGATTCTTCCCCCGACCCTCCCCCCCTCTTTTGAATCTTTCTTATGATTCCCTCCCCCTCTTTAATTAAGCACGGTGACTTTTTCCACTCTAGACCAACATTAGCACGCGACTTGACCCCCCGACCACTTGATCTGTCTCCTTGAACTCGCGCAGCGTTTTCCCCCGACACAATCCGACTCAGATTTCATCCGCTGTTCTCCGCTTGGTTCTCCCTCCCCCCCCGCTCATCGGATTTAAAATCACCCTCTAATCTTAAAGTCCCTCGATGACACGGACTTCTCCCCCCTTTTCCCCTTCCTTTCCCGCTCCGGATTCCTCTCTATTAGGTCCCCCGTCCCCCAAGTCCAGAGGTATTCTTAGCCCCTTCCCCCCTTCTGTAAACCCCATTATCACTTCGCACCCCCTTTTTCCAGGGGGTCCTTTAGGTTCGTCACCTCCTTTTTTTTTCCTCGCCTCCCTCCTTTTTCATTACCTTTCCCCCAAGAAGCCTCCTTCCTAGCTTACCCCAACACTTTTCATGGTTTAGACTCGCCGTGATTGGAGCACTTGCCCTTGGTGGAGCCGGTTTTTCACCACTGTTGTTCACAATCGCCATGGGACCTCGCAAAGCTATGCTGTCCTCTTCTTTTCTCGATGCTTTCCCCAGTGCTGCCAAACCGGACTTTTGAGGGCGAGGGATGACAGAAAATGTGTCCCATATGGAAAGTTTGGAAAGGGTCCGTAAGTCTCCCTTTTCATAAAACTCCGTCTTTTTGAGAGAGCCTAGACGGAAAGTGTCTTTCCTAGGACCCAATTTTTTAAGGACCTGAGTCCCACAGCCCCCTTTTACTGGGTTTGTTTTTTTGTAGGGAAACCACCACCCAAGGTACCCCTTTTTTTTTTTTTCCCCCCCCCCCCCACTCTCACTCCGCTTTGAGCCCTGGTTTTCCCTCCTAGCGAATTTTTGTCCCGAATGTGTTCCTGTTTGCCGTCGGCCTGACAAGTTTTTGTTTTTTCCAAGTGCTCCCTCCCACTCGTTTTCCGCAATTTACCCTTAACACCCCGATTTTCCTTTTCCCCTTTTAGGTGCTGTCCGCTTCTTGGCTTACGTATGGAAACTGGTCGGAGCGCTGATTCGAACTCCTGAACCCTGCCCCCAGGGGTTTCTCGTCTTTATAATTTCGTCATCCCCAATGGGTAATTGAGTGCTACTTCTCCTCGTTTTCCCCCTTGTTTGATCTATATCGATCCGTCTTTGGGCAACCAGAAAAAAGGTAGTTCGAGTCGTCGTTAGGCTTGTTCCTGAATCTTACAGATGGTAATTTTATCTCCTTAGCAAGTTTAAATTTTTAAGGCCTCCACCCCCCCGGGCCGCTTCCCTACCCCTCTTATGCGCATCTGCGTTCGGTGTATGTTGTCCCACCGTGAGTGAGGCAAGCTTTTGTTTTTCTCGGCTCCTTTTTGTAGATTTCCTCTAATGCCTTTGCTTTTTTTCCCCCCCCCTATTGCGGGAATACCTTTAATTCTCGATTCAGCAGGGGGTTCTTGCTTGTTTCATATTGGGCACCCACGCTTGGACGCTGTGTCTTTCTTTTTGAATTGTTCTGTTGTGGCACTCGGGACTGATTTCTCAATTTTCGCAATCGTCGCGCCCCTTCCCTTCTCCCTTTTTTTCCTTTCCAGGCCCCCGCACCGAGGTTACAAATAGGAGACATTTTTATTCAATAGCGCCCCCCAATTTCCGTCGCGCCTTGCTGTCATCGAGCGCCTGACTCCCGAATTTCAGAGACGGATCATCCGATTGTTCTCGTTATTGTGTCCTCCCTCATTTTACTTCACTAATCGCCCTACAGCAGATATTGGTTCTGCCTCCGGGATCTTTTCAGAATTTCTGACGATCTTTGAAGAAGAGCATCAAACCCTTTTGCCCCCCTTGAAGGGCTCTAGCGCCGGTCTTTTTCCCCCCCTCCCCCCCTTCCTACTCACGCCCTCGCGGCCGGGGGCTTTGGCAGGTCGTTGAAGTAGCGACAGGCTTCGGGCGATATTGGGCGTAAAGGTTCACTTTTGCACCCATGTTCTATTTTCCTATCGCGCAAACTCCCCCTGAGAGTCTGTCTCTCTCGGAAGAAGTTGCTTAGCTTTTTCCCCTGAGACCGATTCTCCTTCGTTTCTCGGCATGTTATGTCAGACGACCAACCCGATGAGCTAGCTCGTTTTACCAGTCTCTCGCTTCGGTGTTTTTCTGGACATTGATAGCGCAGTACTTTTTACGCTTCGGCGTTCCCTGATCATTTTTATACCTGATTCGGCAAGGCTTCCCTCCCCGTCCTGATGCGATGCTACTCGTGACCTTTCCCCTAGAAGGTGAACGCCTCGTTTTGAGGCCCGAAAGTGTTTTTTTTCCGTGATGCGTTTTTCCTTATAGGGGAGAGGTCTTTGCCATCCCCCCTCCCGTCCCTCCGATTTGTTTTTCCCCAGCTTTTTTCCTCTGCCCTCCTGTTTCGTTCCCATCGTTTTTGTACCCATGACCCCAATCGCGCGATCCCAGGACACCTTGCCCCCTCCCAGTGTTTTATTTGTCTCCGTACACGTTTGGCTCGGGGAGTGAATTCAGACAGTTCCCCCTTTTCCTCGATCACTTTTTTTTTTTTTCCCCCTTGGCTTCCCGATTGCGGAGGACGTAATTTCCGAGCAAACCTGACGGAGCCAAGCTTTTTCGTTCCCTCTCACTGGCCGACCAGGGTTCCCGCGCGGCCTCTTTCTTATCCCCTCCGTGCGAACGCAGGCGCAGTAGCTTCCACCACCGTAGAGGGATTCACTCAGACAATCCTCTCAACAGATTTCCCCTACGAGACAACTCGGTTTCTGAGAAGCGCTTGCGGGCCACTCGTTCACGAACTCGTTCATTTCCCGCTTTTTTTGAGGAAGTTTTTTTTACGCCTCGGTCAACTGGGGCAACTTGCCCCCGACTGCTTTGCTTATTTTCTTGGGTGGCACCCCTCTGTGAACTTCTGCGTCCCCTGAACAGGTCTGTCTGAAGGGAAGCAGATCCCCTGGCCACTTTACCCTGATACCGAAGCCCCAGAGCGGTACGATTTCCGGGTATTTTTTGTTTAGGATCAACTCCTCCCATTCTTCTTCTTCTTTTTCGGTCTTCTCATCGTCCTCATGGAGATCACAGTTTCCGGTTTCTAAAAACTTGCATCTCTCTCTTTTCTCCTTTTTGTGTTGAGATTTTTCTTTGTTTCTTTTTATTTTCCATTTGCCCCGATTCTTTTACTGGAATTTGGTTCTTGCGAATCTTTGTATCCTTCAAGACTATACCCGGAAGGCCTAATCAGGAGCCGTTTTCCGGGTTCAAGTTTTCTGCAGCTTGACTTCCCCCCGTCGACATGGTTTGAAGAGTTTGAAAATATTCTACACCCCCCACGCACCTTGGCGCGTCCCGGCCATAGGTTTTTCCTTAGTTAGGAATCTCTTCTTCCGTCGGGCTTAACAGCCATGACCCCCGCTTCTCGTTCTTCCCCGCGTTTATTTTCCCCGATTCCCGCCTTAGCTTCTCTCCTCTTTGTATCTTCTTCTTGAGTTTACTGCCGACATTCTTGAGCGGTTGATCGATCGCTATGCGAGTTTTTTAGAGCGCCTTGCTGTGGGTCTCCCGCTCTTATCCATATCTTCATCTTTCACCCCCCCTTTATTCCAGTATCTCACTTGTCCCTTCCATCTTCCTCTTGGCTCAAGTTAAGCGTTAGAATGTTTTTTTCCCATTCCTTCCTACCCCTCGGTGAAGTTCAGTTTTGAAACTACTCCACCCCCTCCTTTTCCTTTCACTGAATTTTCTGAAGTCACCCCCCCTTTCTCCACAACGTTAGCGCCCCATGGCCCCCAAATGAACCCCTTGTTGATTGAATGTGTCATGTTTGCTTCTTTTGTCTCTATTTCGCGTCATTCCTTTTTACCCGTCCTCCCCTTTCCACATCCAGTCGGCTGTGGGTTCTTCTCCGCCGTCTGACCAAACCACTTCCCCCTGAGGTTGGTATGATTCCTCAAATCCCTTTCTCCCCTCCTTCCTCTCCTGCCCCCCATCCCGTCAGATCATTTTCGAGCCTCTTAAACGCTTTATGTTTCTTTAATGTCCGTATTCGTAGCCATTCGCTTTCATTCTTCTTTGGATCTGTATACAATTGATACAATTTGGTGTTTTTCCCCCCCGACGAGGCTATCATGAGTATCCTTTCTCTCTTCAGGGTCCGACAAAAGCCGAAGCTGGCGCATAGACCCCTCGAGTGCAAGCGTTTCTTTCTGCCATCCCGTCTTCCCTGAATGGGTGGCATCGGTTATCCGCAGGAATAGGCAAATTATCCTATTCTACTCCTCTCTGCTTTGTCCCCTCGGATCCTGAGTCTGATCGGGCCTGCTTTTTTGATCGTCCTCTCCTTTTTCAGTAGCCCTCATCCAACGCCCGCCTTCCTTTTCCCCCCCCACTGTCTATACTTCTCCTTTCCACCCTCACCCGTAAGTCTTTTTTATTCTGCTTAACGTCTGGATCAAATCGCAGCTTCACATTGTTCCATTTTTACTTTCCTCTTTCTTTCCGGACCCTGATTCAAGTCGAATGCAGACTCTTCTGCCGATCTCATCCACAAACAGGTTTATAATCCACAATCTGCTTCTCATTCTATTGTGAATTTTCCGCGTCCTGTCGTACAAACCTGTTTCCCCTCTCTATGATCGAGCCCGCTCTGTCATTTTCGCTTGACGCTCGCAGCTCTTTAATTGTTGCGCTGCTACCTTCTACCGCTGTTGATGCTGTGCGCGAAATGACATCGCGTCCCTCTTTTTTCTCGGGTCGAGCGTCTCCCTATTTGAACTCCCTTTGCGAACAATTCCTACCTCACGCGAAGCAGCCCCGCGTTGAAGTGTTCATGACCCCCCCCCTCCCCTGGTTTTAATGAGGGTCTTGTCTATCTTATCCCGCTTAACTGTTTCCCCCCCGCCCTGCATTATCGTCACCCCCTATTCCGACACCTCCGCCGAGAACAACCCAATGGCAAAAAGGACTATGGCTTCCTCTTCATAAGGTCGCTTTTTTAGACCTCCTCAACTATACTCCCCGTATTCTCATTCCCTCTTTTCAGCGGCCGCGTGGCTGCACCAAAATTCGTGCCTAAAATTCTTGACTTCCCCTTCCTATTTCAATTCATAGGAACCAGGCGCCAAGACTTACGTGAAACCTTTTTCTTCACTTCCCTCTCTGATCTCGGATTTTTTTTTAGTCCCGAACAAGGTCCAGGATAGCGCTCGTAGCATCAATTAACTACAACCCCGACTTATTATAAGCGTCGTAAACCCCCCTTTTTTGTTGATTTTCCCTATCCTCTCGCTTCCGGACATTTTCCCACTAATCCCCCAGAAGCGTCATCCTCCTATAAAATGTCATTTTTCGAAATGTGACTCTTTCTTGTCTCATCCAGGCTTGTGCCGCGAACCTTTTTTCAACTCTCCCTTTTCCCTCGTGCACCGGAGCGTCACTTCTTTCTTCTTATAGCTTGTAACCAGTGCGTTTAGAGAGTGCTCGGGACTTTCCCCTGCGACTCACTCGGCCCAGTCTCTGATATTTTCCAGCCTCTTTTTTGGTTGAATTGCTTCCTTCTACGGTACTTTTCCCCCTTCTTTTGGACAACTTGGCTTTGCAGGGCTCAGGTCAAGCGCCCCCGTCCTCTTGCCTCTTTTTCAGCCATGAAGAAGAAAGACGTCCCTGCTCTGTTGTCGAGTACGATTTGCCCCCATTGGAACCGGCGCCACGTTCACGGGATCCAATTCTTTCGTCCCTTCCCCTTTTTCGTAAACCCTATGCACAGTTTCGTATGCTGATTGACGTTTTTTATGTAAAATCGGAGCGCGGCATTGACACCTTTTTCCCCCCCCCGTCCCCAGGGGGTGCGCGGCCTTATAACGTTGAAAGAAACCTTTTTACTTTTCTCTCCCTCTCCTCGCTCCGGTGGACTTGTATGTCTATCGCGATCTTAGGGTTAAGAACAGTTTTTCGAAGTTTTTTCCCCCTTCCCTTGATTGTTCTTGTCCCTTTTTAAATTTTCCTTGCCCCTCCTTTTTCTTTCATATTTTTTTTAGCCCTCGTCCTGCTCCTCCCACAGCTGCATTGAGCTTGATTGTTTGGTTTTGTAGCAACCTTTGCGCGACTCCGGTCCCCCCCCCCTCTTTTTTTTCCATTTTTTTTCTTTTTTATTTGTACCCGGTCTTAACTAAATGACGTGGCGTTTCCACCCTTCACTCGTGCCGCGGATAGAAGCTCCTGCATTCAGCAGTTTTTGTGGTTTTAATATCGGGTCTCGCCTTTTAAAAGCTCCCCGCTTTTCCGTTATGCCATTGTCTGCCCGTTGTTATTTTTGCCAAATCGGGACTGTCTGCCTTTTCCCCCCTTCGCAACGGATCTGGAGTTCGAATTAATTGCTCAATGAAAAGACTACGCGGACACACCTCCGGTCCAGATTTCCCATCACCTAGTTCCACCCATCTTATTTTTCCTGATCGGTCATCTGCTGAGCTTTCCTCCTCCAGAGCCGACTATCAATCTAGAGTGGCCGACTTTGACGACATTTCCTCACGCTTGCACTTCCTTGCTAGATTGGTTTTTGTTTTGCCTCTCTATCCAGCAGTGTCATCTTTTTTGCAGAACCCTTTTTTTTTTTTCATCTCGTCTCCTTCCCTTTTATTCGACTTTCTCCTGGTTTCCTCACTTCATCACAACCTGCCTCCTGCTTGGTAAACAGGTTCCATCGGCTCAGCCTCCCGGATTGCCACCTCAAGCGGCTCCCTCCTCTTTTCCGGGTTTCTTTCCTGCGAAGACTTCATCCCAGTTTCTAGAGCAGTTGAGGCGGGCTCCTTTAATTTGCTCTGAGCAAAGCAATGTTTAAGGCTCGCAAGCTACGTCCTCTCCCTCTCCCCCCGGTTCACTCTCTCTTCTAGATGAGGTCCTCCTTGCGTAGTCTTGGCGAGACGATGCCAGAATGTCTAGTTATGTAGACGAAACTCGCTCTGTGAGGGACCGTTTTTTTTCTCGCTCTCCTTCCTTTGCCCCCCTTTGCCCTATTAGCCCCACCCCCCCCACTACCTCCAGCCCCCTTCTCCGGTTCCAGTCCTCCCGGGGCCCACCCCTTGATCATCCCTCTCCTCCAAGCTTCTGGGATGGAGCCTACGTTCATAACTGCGACAGGCCACTTACCCCTCCTTCTTTTTGCTCGGATCCACTTACGAGTTTTTTTGTCGGGTTCTTGATCTGTGCCGTCTTCGTCTTTTCTTTGAGACGTCTTTTTCACCCCAAAACGGCGTCTAGAGGTTTGGACTAATTTTAGTCGACCAAGCCTGTCGTGCCAATTCTTTCCCGTTTTTGGTTAATCTATTTTTCTCCATCTGGCCCCCAGCCTTCCCACCATGCCCCACGGCCCAATACCGGGGTAGTTTTTGTTTCTATTGTGGACCGTTAGAGCCCCGGTGGTACGTTACTTACTACCGTCCAGTCCTTAGGTTCTCTTTCCCCCCCCTTGTTCCCGCTGATGCTGCTTCAGTTACCTTTTCACCTGGGGAAATTTAGCGGACCAGAGTGTCTCACTTCTCTTTTGGTCTTTTCTGTGTTCTTGCACACGTGGAATATTTATTTACCGGATGTGCCCGGACTGGCCTCTCGTCATTTCCCAGGATCCCCGCCGGCGCCCTCTCTTTTTTTCCTCAACTCCTACTCTCTCTCCCCTTTCTCAACCCTTTCCTCCCCTCGATTCGGCGACCTGCACACTAACGACTACAATCCCCTTCTTCGACTTAGGTCTTCTGCACCCTTCTTTTTTCAAGACCACGTTGAACGCTTGGTAGGTTCATTCTGGTACGACTCGATCCCCGTCTTGAACTTTTCCCCTGAGGGAGGCGCGAGCAATCTCCTTGGTTCTGCTCGCAGAGGTTCCCCTTCCTTTCCCTTACATTCACCCCTCACCACCAGACACTTCTTCTTTTTTTCCGCTGTGCGGCCCACACCCCTCTCCTCCATCATCCCCTTGTGTCCCCGCA
>Ga0179593_1355751_pt1 | contig 12227 bp, 14 predicted proteins | sample CZODoug2_1_08_16_FD_185931 | JGI IMG/M metagenome (GOLD analysis project Ga0179593, IMG submission 185931) | Vadose zone soil fungal communities from Angelo Coast Range Reserve, California, USA - CZODoug2_1_08_16fungal (PacBio error correction) | ecosystem: Environmental > Terrestrial > Soil >... | reverse complement strand
CGGCGCTGCTCCGAGCGCCATGCCAGTGGACTGCGCCAAGGCACGCTGACCCCTGATCGCTGGAGATTCCTACGTACCGTCGGCTTCGCGCAGGGGCCAGGGGGGGGCGGGGAAGCCCCCCCAGGGGATCGGGGGGTTTGGGGGGTCGCCCCCCCGACCAGCGAGTATCCACCGGCTGGCAGAGCCGCTTGAGCCAGGCGAGATCGGGTGCTGCGTTATCTGCCGACAAACTTGTTCGGCTCCGAGAGACTGCCCGCCGAGCTTTGTCGGAGAGTGGAGGTGCCACACGGCGCACTCGCAAATCCGGCACTGGTCTGCGGCAAGCTGGACGCAGAGCGGTCGTACGGAGGCGGTGGACGCAGCCCGCCTCGGCTGCTCGCACCAGTCTCCCCGTGACCGCGCATGATGGTGAGGGGGCCACACCGGAGCATCAAACCGGACACGACTGACACTACAGGACCTGAATACGCGACGGGACTTCCATTTCGTCACCCTGGTGTGCTGCGAAGGAGAATTGTTTTTTTTTCTGGGTCCATGGACCGGCCGTGGATCGGATTCGGACGCCGCTGCAGGTCCGGCTCATTCATCCTGGCGCGAGGCGGTAGCAGTTAGTTTTCCCTCACAGCGGATCTTGACCGCAGGAGCTCGTCGGGAGAGTTCGAGGCCGGGTAACACGTGGTCTCGTGTCCCCGGCGGGCAGACGGGAAAGTCACGGTATGTGCTTGCGGTATGGATCGGCAGGCCGGCTGCGGTGCACCGTTGGTGTGGGCGGATCGGGCCTGACGATCGTAGATCCGGAGCCGGTTCTGGGCGGTTGGGTCGCGGGGGCCTTGCGGCGATGACTTCTTGCTGGGGCTCGAGGCTGGCCGGGAGTGGACCTGCCGGGCGCCCTTGACTCCTGACGGGTGTGGACGGTGGTGGGAAGGCGGCGCTGAAGGACAGGCGCCGCTACAGGACGCGCGTCTGGCTTTGGTTGGATCGACGGGGACGTGTCAGAGGCTGGAGGGTCAGGCCCGAGGCAGGCCGGCGCCAGCTCCGCTAGGCGGGTAAGCGCTGGCTATAGAATGGGCGTCGCCCCGTCGAGCGGCGCCACTCGAGTCGTCATGGCAGCATCACCACGGACACTGATGCGGCTGCGGCTGGGGGCTTGGCACAGTATGCGGCGGAGGGAGAGCCACCGAGATCCGACGCGCGCCGAACCTCGGTTCCATATCTCGATGAGGACAGGGAGTTGGTTCATAGCGGGGCGGGAGTGGGAGCTGCCTGGGTCTGCCCTCACATTGATGGGACTGCGCGGCACCGAGCGGGGTGAGCGGCCGGGGGCTGAAGGTGGTGCCTTGTCGCTGGGGCTGCCTGGGCACCCGGCAACGGGAGCGGTTTAGCGGCGAAGTGTTAAGAGCTCAGCGAGCCGGAATTCGGTGAGCGGGCGAGTAGCCTGCTGGCCGAGGGAGGGTATCTGGAGCTCTTGGCAGAGACCACGAAGATACGCCGGCTGCTACTGACGAACGCTCTGCGACTCTCTGGTAGAACTCACGGTGGTCAATGGCAGTGAGTGCCGCGGATCCTGCTGACCCGGCAGGACGTGAGGGGGGGCGAGTCGGTGTCATTGGAGGAGCGGTGGTAGGATGGCGAAACTGCGTTCGTGTCGCGCGGAACGTGGGACGCGGGTCCGGGTCTATCCGAGTACCACCGGCTGGAGTTCGCGGGACGTCTGTGCTGCCGTGGCGCTGAGCCGGACCTGCATTCGAGTGAGACTACGGCGTGCGCTGCGACATACGGCGGACGCGTAGGAGTGGTAGCATGCTCGACACACGGATTGACTCCGAATGGAAGGCGATCTCGCAGGATGCCCAGACGGCGTCAGGGACATGGGACTGGCCGTTTCGCTTGGTAAATGCCGGTCAGACGCACGCATCTGGCCACGGCTGGCAGCTGGGCAGGGTCCATGGGAGGCCGAACCACGCTGTATAACAAGACGATAGGACGCTCCGCGGCAGAATTGCACCCGACGAGTCGCGCGGACAGGATGCCTGAGCTCGGGCCGCTCGCCGCGCCGCCGAGTCGACGCTGAGTTCCCCTGGGGATCACCCTACGGGAGCGCGCGAGGCATTCGGTACCTTGTTCGCCACATGGCGGCCCGTGGGTTGATTTTCGGTACCACCTCGGGCCACGGACGAGCGTAACTGCAGTGCCGTTCGTGGCCCGGGCACTCGCCCGAGCACGCGCCAGCTGCGAGTGAATCTACATGTGATACGGGGGAGTGGGGTCCTCCTCGGCTGGGCTGGCTTGTCCTGAGCGCGGGCCGACGGTTTAGGGTCGTGAACGCTGGTTATGGATACTCTCTCTGCCGGCCTGCTTGCTGTTATGTGGCAACACGACTCGGAGAGCGCGCGGAAGGCCGCCTGACGGTGCGCTAGTGGGACTGTGATTTCCTTTCTTGGGTCACCGCGGGAAGTTCGCACCTCAGCGCGGCTCAGCCCCACATGAGTGGCGGGGGGCTGCGCCGCACGCGTCTTAGATGCGCGCACGCTGTGTCGCAGCTCGGTTAAGCTTCCATTATGCCGCCTCTCGTTGCGCCAACAAGGTCTTGGTAAGACTGTAGCGCCCGCTACGCTTGCTACAGAGTTGAACACGGCGCACGGTCTGTGAAGCTAATCGCTGCGGGGGCCACGGCTGCGGTCTAGCGGTTGGGATCATAGATCCCACTCGTGGCACGACGGGTTTGTCGCGGTTTCTTGTACAGGTATTTCAGGGGCGGAGCTGGGGCCTCATGCGGTGGGATCCCCCAAGAGTGTTTCCGGCGCGGTCCTGGACGTGTCTGGACGGCGTGTACTTTGCGGGTTGGGCTTCCTGTGTCCTTGGTACGTAAGTCAGCTGGCGGCAGGAAGTGCCTGCAGGCGCTGAGGCAACGATCACGAGCTGTGCCCGGCGGCGTTAGTCGCGCCTGGACCGATGGAAGCGGCCAGACCTGGCATAGCGTAGCGGGTGCTCCGCCCCAATCGTTGCTGTGGCAATGGAGGAGGGGATCGGCTGCGGCGATGGGATCAACGGAGCGCGTGGGATTGTGGTCCGAGCACGCAGCAGTCCCGATTTGAGAGTACCTGTACACGGCTCGGACGGGCCCGAACATAACCATCAGGGCGTCGGGCTTGTCGAGGTTGCTTGAGACGGCTCAGAGCAGGCTGCTGAGGCTGGTAGAGCTGAGGATTCTTGCGCATTTACAACTGACGCGGGCGTGGGTCACGGCCGGTTGCCGCGTGCCAGACAGGAGTGCGGGACCTTGGTGCAGGTGGTGCTTGGTAGGTCCGCAGCGGCAAGCCCATCCTCCATCTCTCCTTTAACTCCTGGTGCCTCCCGCCGACTGAGGTCCTTTCGGGTATTGTTGTGGTTGAGAGCACTCGATGGATGGTCGCGGCGGGCCAGACAGCCGTCGGCCAGCGGCCTCGGTGCGGCCGCCCCTGGACAGGGGCCAGGCGCCCCTCCGTCTATGTGGGTATGTGGCACCACCCACCGCGCCCAGCATTCATAAGCTCAGGGCACCCGAAACCGGAGTTCGCACCCCTACAGACCATGCATTGAACCAGCCGTTGGTTCGAGCCTACGGGCCTGACAGTGCGCTCGGCGGGCTGGGAATCCACCGGCTCTGCCTTCCAGGCCACTGCCCCCCCTTTCCCAGCCGCCCCCGCCCAGGATCACGGGACCGATGGCTGAGCACCACGATAACCGCACGATTGTGCCATGCGGCGGCAATCGGTCCAGGCAGGTGCGTGCACCGGCCGGGCAGGCTCGATTCGCCTGCACGCTGCGCTCGCCGCCATGCGAATACGACGACGGCGATCAACCCTCAGTGCGTCGAGCTGGTGAGCCAGTGACATCCTGAACTCAAGAAGACGGCTCGCCCGATCTGGGGACCCTAGAGCCAAGGCCGCTGCCTCCTCCAGATGCACGCTGTTGTCCTCTCGTAGGCTCGGGCCGATGCCAGACCTTCGGTGGCCGCCGAAGCGGGCTGATCAGCGCACAGCGGCTGGCGCAGCTCCTCGCGCAGCCCCCCTCCTGGCTGCGCCGGCGTCGGTGCCGGCGGCATGGCCAGCAGGCGCTGCGCCTGGTCGGCCACTGCCCGGGCTAGGTTCCCACGCGAGACGCCCGGGCCAATGCCAGAGCAGCGGACCCACCCCGATCAGTACTGCAGCTGGCGCCGGCCCAGGCGGCCATCGACGTCGGCCGGTACAATCACGCGCCGCCTTGAGGCCGATCAGGGTAACCGCCTCCGCCGCTTCTAGAGATCCAGAGCACACAGCGTGTAGGACGAGGAGAGACGACACGCGGCTCAGCCCAGTCACCAGTCGAAGTGATGGACGACGGGGCTGGAGAATACACGCGTAGTCGGGCGATGGTAGCCCGTTGGCACATAGCAACCTGTGAGCAAGTACAAGGCCGGAGCGAAGGGTGAATCGAGGTGGCGAGGGAAGAATACAAGTAAGGAAACGCAACGCGGATAATGGTAAGAGGCAAAAACCGACAAAAATGGCTAGGCATGAGGGATAAGGGAGCCCGTAGCACGGGTGCTGGCTGAGTCGCAAGGGAAAGCTTAACCTTGGACGATTTCCTAGGGTCACGTCTCATATTACTGAGGAGCAGTGGTTCTCCGGAGCATCACCGTAGTTCACGTTAGTCCTGAGAGTGGTTTTTGCGCTCCGTCTAGACACGTTGTCTACACGTCGAATAAGCAGTTTTCTCATTTAACACAACGGTTGAGTGTGCCGAGTTCGGTTTTTTTGCCCACCTCTTGTCGGATTTAGGGTCACACATCGCGCCGCCGTGATTTGGGAGCAGTTCGGCGGTGCCGTGGGACCCAGTTCTCCAGAGCCTCGGATCGCTGGAGGCCGGTCGCATGCGTATTGTACGCAGCAAAGTGTGGGTTACTCGCCTGTTAGGGAGTGCTTTAGTTAGGCTGCCGTTAAGGAGTAGTTGTCATCTTCGGTTGCTTGAATCTCAATTGAGATGTCGTCTAGGGGGTATCGATCATTTTGGACTGTCTGGCCTAATCTCCTCTAGGATACAGCGTGCCCCGCGGTCCATGGGGGGGTCTTGGTACGTTCAATCGCGCCCCCCGCTAGTCGACCAGTATCCTGAAACTGCAGGTTCGCCTCCTAGCCAGAATCTGGCAACGATGGATCTATCGAAAGGCGATATGCTAGTTTGGCTTGGCCTTGACGCTTCGTAAGCCCTTCGCTCCTATATTCGACACATTTCGGTCGGTCTACCAGGTTGTAAGTCATTGTCGTCAGACTCGCCTTCGATTCTGCAGGAGCCGTCGCGCGCAATTGAGAGTAAGTATCACAGAGGATGTACGTTAGATTGGTGGCATGTATCGCTGTTAGTATACGAATGGTCGCCTTCGAGCTGGCCTTGCCGCTAACGTGTCGGGGGTTTTCTTCTCTTATGGTCGACAGCTCCAAGTATAGATGAGTTACACCTCGGCCATGCACAAGGTTTTATTCCTACCGGCCCGTTGTGCGCAGTTGCAGGTCCCCCGCTACTTCGCCTGACGGAGGAAGACTCCAGACTGCATATGCCGCGCTGATAGATCCCACCGCCGTTCCGTATCGGGGAGGTCCACCCGGCAGGGGCGTCATGCGTCGGCACCGTCTATGACTCGAGCTGAGGGTTAGTGTATACGGCAGGCAAGCGCCACGACGAAACGGCTCTGCCCAGGCAGTAACGGGCACTCCGGTCTCTCTCAGCCGCGGCATTGCAGAAATGGTGGACTGATGCGCGCAGACAACCTTAATGAGGCGACGCTCCACTCCACGACCGAGCGCGAAAAAGCTCATACTGCGTCCGTGTACTGATGCGTGGGAGAGAGTGTATGATGAAACGCGTGTACTGGTCTACGGTTAGGGCGCAGCCCTTGTCTGGGCCCGGGCAGCGTTCATCGAGTGTACTCTTTACACCGCCCGGTCAGCTCGCTTAGCCGGCGGAGGCTATCGCCACCGTCTCAGGCGAACTAGTTGATGCCTATCGTGAAGTTTTGTAGGGTTCGCGGATCCACTTGCTCTCGTACCGGTGGGTGTACTGCCGTCACTCATACCTCCCGCACGGCAGGCCAGGGGGATTGGCCGTAATCCCGTGCTGGTGAGGCCACAGGTCCATGGATCGTGCGGAGCGGGAGTTAGCCTCTAGAGTATGCGTACTGTCGCACAAATGATGGTGCGTCAGCGTAGCCTCTGCGTAGCTTATAGCGGCAGATATCCAACCAGGCGTTTGCAAGCAGCGTCACGTAGATATCAACAGCTCGGCTTACAGAGCCCAGGGTTTTACCTACATGTTGGGTCACTGAGCGTGGCGTCGGCCTAAGCAGATGGGTCTCACGGGAGGCGAACCATGGCAGCATCAAACAAACTACGCTTCCCACACCATGCGTAGCAGGATCGAAAACATACCCCCGTAGACGTGAGGGTACAGTGGACAGACGCATCTGCGCGTGTGTCTTAGTGGTCTCGCCCGGGGGAACAGCAGCGGAGTCCGTATACGGAGCCTAGGCGGCCGCGCGGGACCAGATGCATAGTTTCTTTAGGAGCAATGCAGGGACAGACGCGGGTCGTAAGAGGCACCCATGACCACGATCAAATCAAACTGGTCACGATATATTTGAAGCCGGGTTCCCCGCGGAAAGACTCATTAACGCGAGTGAGATACCACAAGGAGCGGATCCAGTTGCTTGCTTCCCGAAGCCGGAGGATGGAGGCCTGGTTCGGAAAGCTTTGTTATCGGTCGCCCGAAGGCGCCTGGGCGTGCTCGTCATTTGTCCAGGGCTCCCCCCGATCCAGCGGCCTAGGATCTACCTGGAGTTCATCTCATTGGCTGTCCTACGTCGCGCTGCACTGTATGTGTTCTTAGCCAGCGACACATTGGATCGTAGCTGCGCTGCCGCGCCCAGTGCATGGGTTATGCATCGCATTGCATGGAGCCTGGTCTAGGCATCACATACTTTTGGCGGGTAAAACAAAGGGCAGCAACACGCGGGCCAGCATTTCTGGTTACTTGTGCTGCTTCGGACATACGTGGGGCGGTTTGTTTCTGTGTTTCGCCTTCGGTTGTCTCCTCAGAGCGGTGCGGAGCCGTGTCTCGTAACCAGTTGAAAGTTTCCGGGCGGGTAACGACGATGCAGCCACACCTGATCCTGATCCGCCCCGAGATTCGGCTTAGCGAGCTCATGCTTAATCGGGCCCCCAGGGTCACTAGGAGCTAGGCTTTTGCCCATTCTTAGTGATGATGATGGATGTGGGGGAAAGGGGAAACGAGTCCGATTTTTTGGCGTCTTTGGTAACTCCTTAGCTGGGTACTAGTCCGTACTTCGGGGCAACGGGAGCGTTTTGGTTGTTGTAGAGTCACATTGGGAGCGTACACTGATCACTCCGACGGGGCTGGGTGCGCTTCCCATTTGACACCGCCGGAACGTTTAGGCACGATGGCTTGTTCGAGGATACCGAGCAATGCGCAACGAGTGGAGTTGCCGCGCGTGAATCGCCCTCGATACACGAGTGGTAGTCGCTACGCCGTCCGTCTTGAGTCATGGTTTGCCTCCATGTCTGAGCGATCTGTTGGGACGGACGTGTTCCTTGTTAGACGTATTTTTGCCTTGGGGCTTCCCGCGCCCAATTGAAGTATGGCCGTATTACTCTATGCGATGCGGGATAGTCCTACAGCGTCTACAGGGCGGAGGGGACTGTGCGAGCACCATGAGTTAGGGGCCGATCACGATTGAGGGGCGTGCTGGGCCTCGTCGGGCGATGTACGGATTTCACCGAGGCGATTCGGCGAGGATTACATTTCGTATTCCACCGGTGACGGCCGGTCGGTACAGTCAGTGTTTGGGTAGTTCTGCTCAGGCTTGGGATACGTTGGATGGCTGGAGTGTGAGCTAGTGAGGGGGACAGCGCTCAAGTGTCTCAACGAGGAGGCTTCATCCGAGTAAGCATGTACCTCAGCCTGGTCCGCCGGACTCGATCCTAGTCGGGATGACCGAAATAGAGTGGAATTACCGGAAGTATGATGTTACGATCGCTATCACCAAGTGAAACCACCGAGGTGTCCTAGCCGATGAGGAGGCCTACCTCAGTAGAGCGCATCTGTAGGCGACCACAGCCTGAGGGTCGGGAGCTATGTCGGTGGGGGCGACCCACAGCAAGACACCCCGATCTCTGGGGGCGGCTGTCCGCCCAGCCCATGTGCACCCCGCACTCTGGATTCGGGTAGGGGAAATGCGCATGGTTTAAGGATTCACAGCGATCAGAAGGGGCGAGTGCGTGTTCTTGGCGCTTAGTCATTTTCAAAGTGGTGCGTAGGTCCTCGGAAATGTGGCGCTCGAGCAGCGAGCCACGTCCATTGTCTGGCTCTATTGTCACACATCCTGACATCAATGTAGTCGTGTTGGTCTGTTAGCCGGAGGCTATTTCCTAGCACCCCCTTATTCGGCGCTGCGTCGAGACCGATCGCCTGCCCGGGACGTGATCAGCCATATCGCAGATTCAACTTGACCATCGGCTGCAGATCATCGTTCATTAGGGTACTGATTCACGAGAGGGGGGCCAGGGGGGGGGGGCGATGTCACACCACCCACAGCGGTTATCGGCTAGGGACAGCTTGGGTCGGGGGGGGTCGCCCCTAACTGTGCGGCTCTCCTGGCGAACCATGTAGAAGGATGTTAACACCCGGCTCGTTTCCCGCCGGACGCCGGCTAAGCAAGCGCGCTATGACCGCGGCTTGCGTGCCGGTTACGAGGCCGGACTGAACACATTTGTCGGATACCGGTAGATCAGTACCGACGCGAGGTTGTCGGGGTGTCTGGTGATACCCAGTGTCTACACGCACTCAATCCGACCACTTTTGGTGCATATGCTGGGCATCGAGGAGCTTGGATGCGTCCGTTAGTACCGATCGGCATCTTGAGGGCGGGTGGAAACCGTCAGGCCCTGCGACGCTGCTATGGGAGCAGGCTCTGCACTTAGTCCTGCGACTACGTTAGTTACGTTTGTGTACTGAACACAGCGTGCGTCCCTTCCTGGAGTGGGTTCTCAGGTGGCACCGGCTGTCTTCTCCAACAATGGCGTCCGGTTGGACGGACGCTATGAACACCCGGATGAGCCTGTAAGACGTCGACGCGTGTGAACCTTGCTCGGCAACGCCTCAGGTGGGTGTGTCGTGCCACCGAATCGTGGGTAGCATGGGGACCCTGCCTGGCCAGGATGTCCGTGGGAGATCGCCGGGCTGCGCTTTATTGCTGGCCGTGGTCATTCATGTTACGTGGCGGCGTATTGGTACGGACGTACGTTTCCAGCGCCGGAATGCCTAGGTACGATTGTGGAGCATGGTTCCCTGCAACGCGGATCTGATATGGCTCGGGTATATGTCTCATGGGGTCTCGGCCCACGCAGTGGGCCTAGCAGGGAGGCTAGTCTGGTCGCTGTGCGAGCCCTGGTCATCGCGATAGCGGTCGAGGGCGGGCCCTTCTGATGGGGACTTCAGCACCGGGCTGGGTATGCACTGGTCTAATTCAGGGGAGTGGACCGTCGTGTCTTTAATCGGGCAGCGGTTAGGCGCACTTGCTTCGGTTGACTTGGGGCGCATTGCTGGCCAGACCTTTTATTGCGGCGGTCTTGCGTGTATGAAGGGGCTGGTCACGGGTGTAAGCGTTCGAACCCGCCGGGCGCAGCCGACCTTAGACGAGAGGCGTGGACGGTGGTTGGAAGCTCTGGGTGCTGAAAGGAGCCCTGGCTCGCACAGATAACAGGAAGCCTCCCGGCTCCTGTGAGGTGGTGATGGGTTCTTTCAGGATCGAACGTGCTATACGATGCTGGGTGGTCGGAGCCGCATGTACGATGCACGCACAGCTTGAATTGCTGGATGGCGTGACTGCGTGTCCCTCTGTCGGTAGCCTGGTTTTCGTTTCTGTGTGCCGGAAACGACATGATCTGCGGTCGGGGAAGAGCTGGCACGCCTGTGCTTCGCGGTATGGCGATTCTTGGTAGCTTCATCGGAGACCGGGAGCTGTACAATCCTGTGACGCCGTCAGGATTGGATCCCTCGCGGCGTCCGACCCTCGCGGTTCAATGGATCTGTGCAGGCCACCCGTGTAGTTGTTACTGCTGCGTGCCCGTCGGGACGTGGAGTGACACGGGTCTGCTCATCCACAGATGTGCTGATAGCGCGGACGAGGGGATTGGCGCTCGCGCCCGGGCTGTCTGTGCTGTGCTGCTCTTTGTCGCATAGGCTCCGGTCTACCGGATCGTGCTACAGCCGGTTCCGCTGGGGCTCGTAAGTTTTTTCGCAGTTTCAGCGGAGCGGCCCTGGCCTGGCGGTGTGCGTTTGCCCGTATCCTTGACTGTCCGCAAGTCGGGGTAGCTGTGAGTCTGGCCTATCGGAGTGCCACTCGAAGGTGACGGTCGCTCACCGCTACCGCACTCACGTCTGCATGGAACAACTCGGATCAGGAATCTGACAGCGTCATGAGTTGGTCGTGATGCCTGCTACGAGTTGCGATGACCCGGATGATCGTACGGGTGGCCGCACGCCGGGGTCTTGCCATGGAAGGTATGGTAGGAAGGACGACAAACGTCCACGTACGGTGTTAAGCAGCAGGAGGACTACGTGGCGTGCTCAGGTCCTGATTCCGCTACCTGTAACCCGAGTTGCGCTGGAACTGCTGCATGCTGGAGACTTGCCGTTCCGGCGACTCCGCCTATAGGAGTGAAGTCATAGGGCAGCGCTGAAAAATAGCAGCAGGCGCCCAGGGGTATCGCCGGACTTGCTCGCAGCGGGATATCGCGTATGGGAGGCGATTCGGCGACGGTACCAGGGCGTATTGCGGGTCATGGACTTCGTGGGCGATGGCCGTCTGCTTTTGTGACGGCGAGCACTGTGCCCGGAACTGTCAGCTGGGCGGGAGGGCGCGAACGTGCCATTCACGGCGATGCGTTCGCGGGATTTCTCCAGCAGAGCGTCCTCGTGCGCGAGGATTGCGGAGCGCTCGCGGCAGCTCCGTCCGCGGGCCGGACGAGGTGCTTGTCCGGGGGTATTCACTAGAAGCGGCGGCGCGGACCTGCGACAGGCGTCTTCGGCGGCGGATGTGGGACCCCAGTGGCCCAGTACGTCGAAGCCAGACGGGGCTGCTCCGGGTCCTCGACACGCGTGCATAGTACGTGGATGGAGGGTGGTCGCCTGGCGCTGCGGCGCGTGCCGCGCGGGTCAACCTGCCACGCATGGCGGCGCGACCAGGGCGCAGCGCCTGCAATATTGCCATGGACCACGAGCGCGAACGTGCGACCTGGGCGGGCCAGGCAGATGTAGGGGGGATGCATGCAGGATGCGTGCGCGAGCTTGCCGGCCTGAGGCAAGACTCGGACGACACCGAAGGGTGTCTGCGATCGGCCGTCCCGCTTCCCTTGAAGTAGTGCCTAGCAGAGGAGACTACGGCGACGCAATGGCTGGCGCGCCCCTAGGGACTTCGCAGATTTGCGACGGGCTGCACTGGCGGGCTGTTTGGCCTCTGTAGCCGTAGCTTAAGGGTTTGGCCTGGCATTTCACGAGTGCGGGACGACTCTGTTGAGAGGGTTCCCGGCCGGGCTCGGTCGTATTTTCGCCTGGACCGGCGTGCCGACGTTTTCTAGTTCAGATTGAGGCAGATTGGAGTCCTGGACCGGCTGGTGTCCACGTGGGTACGTGCGGTACCAGATTTCCGATGGCCGGCCTGCTGTGACAAGCTTCGTCAGTACGGTAGGTGCATCCGATTCCAATCCGGGTGCTGAGCTGGTAGGTAGGTGCCTTGCCCTGGAGGGAGGCAGAGCCGTGCGACGTGTCCAGCGACTGCAGACCAGGAGCGCCAATCGTGCATCAGTCGTCCCGTGAGGTCCGATTGCATGCCAACGTTTCTTTGCTCCCGGCGGCGGAGGCGGGCGATCTTGCCTCGACCTATCTGGGACCCAGGGGTAGGGAGGAATGGCAAGCGGTACGGAGTGGGTTGTCTACCTTCTTTCCTCGCTATGTGCCCGCTAATCTCCGTCCGAGTTGTTCTTTTAGGCTGGAGGCTGCTGTTAGTCTGCTACGGCCGCGGGATGCTTGCAGACTTTGTGTGCGCGTGTGCATAATTAACACCTTGGGACGCGTCATGCGGCGACTCAGCTGGACCGCCTGCGCTGCTGCACGCGGGGACCTGCTGGCCGCACCCT
>Ga0179593_1429840_pt1 | contig 12228 bp, 10 predicted proteins | sample CZODoug2_1_08_16_FD_185931 | JGI IMG/M metagenome (GOLD analysis project Ga0179593, IMG submission 185931) | Vadose zone soil fungal communities from Angelo Coast Range Reserve, California, USA - CZODoug2_1_08_16fungal (PacBio error correction) | ecosystem: Environmental > Terrestrial > Soil >... | reverse complement strand
CTGATTCTACCTTGGTACTTTTTCTTTTTCCGTATGCTTTTTGGTCCCGTACCACCCTGGTCTACCAATGTACACCCTCATCCTTTTTCCACTCCGGTTCCCCCTCGGAGTTATTTGGCCTCGTTTTGGACCCAGTGACCTGGGAATAAATTCTCCGAGATCTTATGCAAGTCTCCGGAGTTGTGTTTTTTGTGGGATTTTCTTTCCTTCTCCGTTACCCTTCTGCTCGAGGGGTGGACAGCCATTTTGTTTTGTTTGTTTCATGCGGACCCGTCTTTTTTCCCTGTCCCCACCCACATTGCGTTCCCTTTCTAGTTGTTTTGTTTGTGTCTTTTTTCCATTTCTGAGTTTGAGATGGTTGTTTTTTTGTCCCTTTTTTCCCTCGGCCCCCGCAACGCTTTGTTGGACCTTTCTTATTCCCCGTCATTCGTACGCCCCAATGCTTTTAGAGATTCAGCGCCCCCCCCCCCCCCGTTCTAGCGGTTCTGCTTTCTGTTGCGGATCTAGTGGCGGCCCCCCTTTCTTTTAGGTGTCCCTTGTGTTTCAAAGTAGTTTTGAGTTGCTGATTGCTTTATTAAGTAGAGGTGTTTTGTTTTCCTGCATGTTTTTAGTGTTTCCCTTCTCACACCAAGGTTTGCCGTTTGGATTGGGTATTTCGCAGGTCCCAAAGACCAACTGATGGTCCTCTACCCCCTTCACCCCCACTTTGATTGGGAATTCGCTCGCTATTGTACATCGTGTGCAGAGGTTCTGGTGGAATTTGTCCTCCTTTTGTCTGGTTTGACCAAGTGCTATCCCCCACCAACATGTATGTTCTTTTCAGGGCCTGCTCGCCCCCCCCCCCACGGGTTTCCGTGTGGGGATTTTCTGAGGGGTTGTCAGCTTATCTTTTCATTGCCGATCCGTCCTCGTTTCGGACGTCGGTCCCCCCACTGGATTTTTTCTTTTTTCCCTTTGTTGATGCATGTCGTTTCCCCGCGCACCCCAAGGTGTGTTTTGGTTCAAGTTTTCTGTGTGAAAGGGTTCTGGAGTTTTTTTATTTTTACCCCTGTCCCTTTTAAGTCCCCCCGTTGTGTGGTTTTATTCCCCCCCCCAATGTTAGTCGTGTGTGTTTGTCTGTGACTTTCAGTTCTTGTTTCCCTGAGCTTGTGTATTGTTCTTGTGGCGTCCCCGCCTTTCACTAGGTTTCCTTGTGACCCGATTTTTTTTCTCTTTTGCTTCGTCACCGTTGAGTGGTTCCCCTAATGGGTTTCCTGGAATATTTTTCCCCCTTCGTTAATTTTTATGGTTTGGGTTGCCTTACCGTGGAATTGTTTGAGAGGGTTTGCGGGTTCTTGTTCCTTGCGTTTCCGGTGTTTGGGTCCTGACGGTTTATACCTTGCGTCGTTACACCCCTTTGTAATTCGCAATAGTTATTGTTTTAATTGTTTTGGGGGCCTTTTGCCGGGCCGTAGGCCAAACGATTTTCCATTACTTCCCATTTCATTTCTCTGATTTCCTTTGGGTGGACCATTTTTGCCTTTTCCTGTCTTCTCTATATGGGTTTTTCCCCTACCTGGTGCATTCTGCCGGCTTTCTCGTTCATGTGCCATTCGTGTCTGTTAAAAGTGATTTACGCTTTCAAATCATCGTGAGTTCCTCTTTACCCCGACAACAAATTTCCGTCTGTCGTTTCTCGGTCTAAGGCCGCCCTTTTTTTCCCAGTTTTGCGCGTGTTCACTCCCCTCTGTTCGATCTTTTCAACCCATTGTTTATTTCTTCTTCGGAAGGCTTTTTTTTCCAGCCCCCCCTACCCCCCCCAACAAGGCCTTTATTTTATTTTGGAATCTTGTTGACTCGTGACTGGGGGTTTTTTTGTTTTTTTTTTTTTTTGGTGCTTCATAAAGTGTACCCTGCACCGTTTTGAGTCTCACGAGTGACATGTTTTGTCTTTCGGTATGTCCCTTTAGCGTTTAGTCCGAAGTTTGCGCTTTGATACGTGTTTTGAGGTTGGGTCACCTTTTTCCTCCCGTGAGGGTTCCCTTATTTAGTTTGGGCGCTTTCTGTTCCTATTTCACCGTAGTTTTCCCCCAAAGTTTGATCACCTGTTCGGCGCTTCCGCGCGCCCTGGTTTTTTGTTGTTTTTCTCCCCTTGTGCGGAGTTTTTTGATAGTTGCGTGACTCCCCAATCGTTTGTTCACGTTGCCCGCCCCTCTCTTACTAGCTTTTCCCCTCGTGCCACTCCCAAGGGTCATTGTGCGTCCGGGTTGGTTGCCGCGGACTGAAATGACTTTAGTTTCCAGACTTTACCCCGTGTTAACTTTCGGTGCCTGGAGTAACGCGCTTGTTTTCCTCCTCGCGCCTATTATTGTGCGGCTCTGTCGGTTTTTTTTTTCCCTTGCTTTGAACTTTTTGCCCCGCTTGGGTTTGAAATTGGTTCATTTTGACTGTGTTTTTCGAACTTCCTACGCGTGTAAACGTGTTGTGCGGGGGATGACCCAGGTAGTGTGGTTTTTTTGGGTTGGGGGGGGTGACTTTTCTTACCGGTTTACGGTTTGGGTCTTTTAGGAATGTGGTTTGTGGTTGTTACTACAAGTCTTTCAGTTGTTCTTGGTATTTCCACAGTTTCCCGCGGGTTAGGTTGTTTTCCTTCAATTCTTACTCAGAGTTCTTTTGTCCTTTCGTTCTCCCTCGATCCAGCACTCGTACCTTTTCCTTGATCCACCGCTTTGGAGTTCCCATATCCTGCTTTTTTTCTTTTTTTCCAAGATTGTCTTGTCATGTGTCCATTCGTTCTTTTAGCTCTCCATGCTTTCGTTCTTGGATATCCCTGCGTCTGGCGTTTCGTTGTTTAAGTTTTTTCCCCAGACCGTCTGTATTTTCGATCGTGTTCATTTGTTTACAAATCCACCCTGCCTCCGTGCTTGTATGGCACCCCCCCCTGCTTCTTGGCGGGGGGGTTTTTTCTATATTGCGTGCCCTCATACACTTGGGAGAATGTGCCTTTTTGTTGCTTGGTATGGTGTTTGTCTGGTGCCTGACGCAATTTTCCTTTGGTCAAGCCAAACCCCCGATCCCCCATATCCTTGTTTTCCCTGCATTGGTTTTTTCCGTTTCTTGGATTTCGTGGTTCACGGTCTGAATTTATATTCCTTGTTTGCGCAGCTTGCTGTCAATCCATTCTATTTGGTCTGCGTTGCCAGTATTCAAACCCTGTGTGAGACTTTCGCTCTCTTGTTAGTTTTTCTGAAGGTGATTTTTTATAGGGCCGTTTTTGCGCACTTTTTGGTGTGGTCCGTTGGCCGGCCCCCCGTGCCGGGTGGTGCATGTTTTTTTAAAGCCCGTTTTAGGTTTGTGTCTTCTTTGTGTGCTTGGCCGGCGCGCCAAGGTGTTTACTTGTCGGCTTGATTTGTTGGGCAGATCCCCCCCCCGCTGTTCTGGTACCACGGGGCCGTCTTGCGTATCGGGCACCGCGAGGGTGACGTGATGCCTGGGGTCGGCTTGTGTGTTGTGTCTCCAGGGAAGGTTCCGTGCGTGGTTTGCAGTTGAGATTGGTCCCATCATATATTTCCCCCCCCCTATGGCCCGCGCCCTCCTATCCCCCCTGTGCCTCGTTGCGGTGGTGGTTTCCCTGGCGTTTTAGGGTGGATGTGGGTGGTGGTGTTTGTTCAAGTCCTAGAGTTTTCGTTCTGGGTTTTGGGGTTGCGCTCACAGGGCTGTTTCGTTTTCTTTTTGTTCTGAACTGTGGTGGTAATTAACGGTGGGGTTGGTGGGGGGTGGTGGGGGTTTTCCGCATGGTACTTGGGTGGGCTCCTTTTGGGTTGAGCAGAAATACTTCAATCACCGATACCAACCGTGCCGGATCTCCCCAGCAATTCGCCGCCTCTTATCACTCCTGACCCTTTTATATAGTCACATGTGGCCATCTACCCACACACCCCCTCCTCCCACCGTCTCAGCCACCGTTTGCCATCATATATTACCCGCGTGACTCAGTTGTTTTGTGTTCAGAAATCTTATATGGTGGTTGCGCTTTTGTGGCCGTCTCCCGCCGGCGCGAAACCCCCCGGTACTGTGTTTTGGGCAGGCTTGAGTTGATCCCGCAAGTGTAGATATACCCACTCTCTAGTATTTAATCATCAACCAAAACACCACCCCACCTGCAAGTCACCGTCTTTTATTCCTATTTCTTCCACCCCCCCCAACATTAACCCGCAGCTAATTTTATTTTGCCCTGAACGCGGCAATAGGACCGGGACAATTACCAAGGTTGTGGCTTAATCGTTATGTAATTCGGTCCATGTTTCTTGGTGTTCGGGTCTCTCCCACTTTTTGTTTTGGGTTGTTTTCTTGAGGTGATGCGGTTGTATTCTTTTTGTTTTTGCGGCGCGGCGATGAAGGGGCGCCAATTTCTTTCAGGTTGAAGTGGATGACACGGTCCGGTGGGGGCGTTGTTATTTTCTCTTAAGTTAGGTATTCCCCCTTATGTGGTTGCGATAGTGGTGCCGTGAGCCTGAGTTTTTGTGAGCCGGGTATTTGAAATTTTTACTTCGTTTATCTTCGTTTCGTTATTCCTCCTCCGTTTTTGAAGTTTGATTTTCTATTGTGGGGGTTGGGGGTGATGGTGTTTTTTGGTGTTGCCTGGTTCGTATCTTTTGTATAGTTTATGGCTGTTTTTCTGGTTTGTGGTTTGGCGTTGTCATTTTGGTGGCCCTTTTGTGGTGGGGGTCCACCAACACTTTCTACAACACACCGGCTGAACCCCCCCCCCCCCCACCACCCGTTACCAACACCACCACCACAGTCCTTCTACGTGACCACTCCTGCACTTTTGAGATTGAACTCTTATGTTCTGTTATCGTTGTGATGTGGTGGTCGAGGGGGTTGTGGGTGGTTTGCCAGTTTCTGTTGGCTTTTTCTAAATCATTTTTTTGTGGGCTTTGGGTGGGGTGTCTTTTTTTTTTTTTTGTGTGTTGTGTGCGTTTGTGTGTGGTGCGATGTATCTATGGTCTTGTCAACAAATACGTATGTTCCCCTCCTCAGCCTCACACCTCCGTACACCCCTCTAGCCTGTTTATGTTGTGGTTAACCCCCCCCCCCCGACCGGCGACCCGCGCTTGCTGTTTTTGGTGTTACCTTTGTGTAGAAAACGCCCACCACCCTTACCATAACCCACCCCCTTTTATCACGGGCAAACCCCCACCCCAACAAACAAAACAATTAACGCAGTTATTCGTTTTGTGTGATCTCCAATTCACATAACCTCAACCCGAATTCAAAACAAAAACAACCAACTATAACTCTCAGAAACACCCAACAACCACACCAAAACCCCACAAAAACAAGACCACAAACCCAACACAATCACAAGTCCGAGGTCCCATGTATTCGATCTCGGGTCACCACAGTTTTGGCCCTTTTTTCTGCTGTGCATGCGATCTCTTTCACCACCGATTTAAGGGTTACCTCTGTCAACGTCGACAAGTTCGCCCGGGTTAGTCATTTTCCTCCCGACGTGGCTATGGGTGCCCCTTCAGTCTTTCCTTCTCTTCTCACTTGTCAGATTCTTTTTCACCCCGGAACCCGTGTGGATTCTTTTGGAAAACATACGTACCGCGTCTTGGTTCTCTGTCCCACCTTGCAATGATAGTCGCCCCCCTCCCGTGAGCTTGTGACGACATCCGTCTCCCGTTCTGTCCGAGCAGTCATTCCCGGAAGCTTTGGCCGCCATCTCCATCTAAAACTGCGTCACCTACCTCCCCCCCGCGTTTTCCCCAGCCTTCTTCCGACTCGCCCGGTTCCCCGTCCAAAAAATCTCACACCCCGGTCTATTTTCTATCGTTTGCTCTTTTGACATTGCTCTACATCCTGCCGACGAGACCTTTCCCGTTGTTTGTTGAATTTCGGGCTAGGGTGTCCCCCCCCCCCGGATCTTTTTTTTACGTTGGTGGCTCCTTCCTTCGCCTGCTCATCTCCTCGTTCTCGTCTGTACACCCGACCGACGTTCAGTTTCACCTTTTCTTTCCCCCACACCCTTCTCGTAGACGATATTACCACCCCCTTCACTAAAGTCATCGATTCCATTTTTTTCCCCACTTCAGGTCCTATTTCCTCCATCCCGTTTTTTTTTTTTTTCCGATTTGGATATCATTCGATAGACATCTAGGACCTCTCCCCTACCACCCATGGGTTAGAGTCTTCCCTTCGTGGTTCCTTTTATGTTCAGAAGTCCCCATATTCTAAATGGTTACCCCCCATTAGACACTGTTTTTGCCCCGTCTGGTTGGGGGGCCAGGTCAGTAACCATGGTACAGGCCACCCCACTTAAACTTGGTATTAATCACCCTGCCAACCCCCCCCAACGCTGGACACTTCACAAGAACTCTTCTCTTCCCTAGGTCACCCCCCAGTCCACATGCTACCAGGGCCGGCGGATGTTGTTCGTCCCTTGAGTTTTCCATTTGCCCCCGGTATTGCGAGTTTTAAACTGGTCGCGGGGGTAGGGTTTTTCCCTTTACGTCTTTTGGTTTGATGTGGGTGTTTGGGGATCTAGAAGATTCTCTTGGCGTTGTCGGACCCTCCTGGACCTTGTCGTAGGTATTTTTGATCTTTGTAGCTCGCTCCCAGTTATCTCTCTTCCTTATTCGAACTGACTTTTTCCCCTCTGTTTTTGTTTCTCGTTATGACCGGAATTTCATACGTACCACTTTCAGGGTTCACAACTCGTCTAACTCCCACACTCCCCATCGATTCCCCCGTCATTAGTGCAGAAATTCTTTTCCTGTCTTTTCCCGAAGCTTCCGTCTCAATTGGGTGCTTGAACTATATGTAACCACTTTTTCCTTCATACAGTAATAGACATTTTCCTCGCCAAATCGTAAAGTGATTTTTTTTTGCTCGTCTCTTTTCACCCCCACCTGATTGTCATTGTGTGCATAACGGCTTTCCAAAAAAGGGGGATTGTCTCCCCGCGGCCTCTTATTTTGCTTTGCCGCTCCCCTAGCACCACCACTGAACGCTCCCCCCCCCCCTGCTTTGACGCCCCCCCCCTTTTTGACGAGCCGACCACACCAAGGGACTCACACCACCCCCCCCCCCCCCCCCCCCTGCGTATTTTGCAATTTCCGCGACGACACCCGACCCACGACTGAGTACGCACTCTCGTTGACCTGGTGGAAGTAACTTGTAACCCCCCTTTCTCTCCCCTCGTCCTGTGGGTTGTGATTTTTATAGACTTTCGATGCCACTTTCCGACACTGCCCCTAACCCAACTCCCTGTAAATTGATTGCCCCCACGATCCGAGCTTTTTTTTCTTAATTCGCAGATGTCTTTTTTGTTACCCTGGGACGTGTTTTGCAGCCCCCTGCTTCTTTTAACTGGCAACCAGTCTTTTTTTGTTCTCGAGGTTTCATTTTCTGGGGGGGGATGTAATGCGGTCTGTGTTGGGGTTTCCGCGCCCGTCGTCCGTGTTGCCGCTGTGACGCGCAACTCGTTAGATGTGCCCGCCTTGAGTGGATTTGGCACCACGCGGGGATGGGGGGGGGGGGGTTCGTGGTAAATGTAACCCTCATCTTTCCTTCCTGTTTTTCTGAACTCCCGGTCTTTCAGCGCAGGCTTTGACCCCTTACAACCCCCCCAACTACATTTGACCTTGTGTTATTGCGCCTCATGCGCGCTCGGCCTTCGTCCTTCTAGCTTCGAAGAGGTTACTTGGGTTGATTCAACTCCGCGAATTCACTAAGGACCCCACCCTTCCCCCTCCCCCACATCGCTTTTTCACACCGTTATGTTGATCGCTTTCATTCAGTTCCCCTAATTTTGCCTATTTCGAATCTCCTTCCCTTTGTGTTTACTCGATGCGCCGGTCTCTCCAGGCCAATCAGATCTTTTCGGCCTTGTCAACCCTTTGTTGCAGATCTTTTTTTCCGAGACAGTTTAATGTTTTGGGGTTCTTTGTCTTTCCGTTGACCCGCTCTTGACTATTGTCCCCCGTACCCTCCGTGGATACCCGATTCTACTTACCCCTACCCCCAACACTTTTTTTCTGAATTCCCAGCAACTTTTTATTTTGACCCCGCCCCTCCCCCAAACCTCAACACCCGGAAGGTTTTGGCTAGCCCCCCCCATGACCTCCACATCTCTTGACTACATAGTCCATCCTCTGGGCGGTCCGCATTATCCCGAAACCCGTTTGGCCCTCGTAAACTCTCAGCTTCCGCTTTTTCACCTCTGTCGCTCTTCTGAATTTTCGCCTTTTTAGACTTACTCCCCCCCACGTCGGCAAGGTTTTGGTGTGGGTTTTTGGGTTCTTGACCACCCCTCTTAACAACTCACGATACCCCCCGTAGGGGAACGACGGTGGGCATTCACGGGCTTACTGGTTTGAGGTTAAGGATCAGTTGTTATTTTAAAGTCAGACCCACAGTAGTGGGCCTTCCGTGTCCTTCTCTGGCCGGCCAAGGCAATTTCTCTCCCCCACCCCTCTCTCTGGCGCTTGTTTATCTCGTTTCTCCTTTCTGGCCTTTTGGCCATTGCAACATGGTTTTCCAAAGTTTCGCATGCCCACCACCCCCCTGACTTCGCGTATCGGTCCGTCGTTTTGATTTTTTTTTTGTGATTCACTTGTTTAGTAGCTGGGTAAGGTTATCACAGTATCTTCATTTACTCTTATTTTCTCTATTTTTATTTTCATCTCCTCCCTTTTGTTTGTTTGCTTGGTTCTCTCTTCTGATTCCCCTACTTTCTGAACGTTTCCCCGCCTCCCCCTGACCCCCAGAAGTCCGCCAACGCCGCTACACTCGAGTTTTTCCCCCTTCGCTTGGGACAACCGTGAAATTTTCCAAAGACGCCAATCCTCTCGCTCCTAGCAATGGAGGGTGGAGTTTTTTGGAGTCACACTGGCCGGCACTGAACTGTCCGACACTGGCCCAGTTCCCCCTGTCCTTTCGGTCTGCGGCCCCCTTCCCCCACAAAATTCCCGCTTTTCTAACGCCGGCAACAACAACAACAATCACAAAAGATATATTTTCCATTAGGGCTTTTCCCTGTTGTCTGTATTATCTTTTTCCCCCCCCCCCCAACACCTTCCCAACCCCCCACCAACCACACGACACACTAACTGTCCTTTTTCACACTTCCAGCTTTCCGTCAACAATTTGCCCCCGACTCATTCCACTGATGCTCTCCCTCCGCATTTTTGGCCCAACAGGCCTTTCTTTCACCTTCCCATGTTATATCTCGTGCAGCTCCCCACCCAACCGCTCCACCTGCCAAACCGCCCCCAGAGTTTCGTGAGGCGATTGTTTGTTTTTTGTGTGTTTTATCTATCGCCCCTTTTGTTTGATGTTTTTGGTTCACAAGTGAGGGTTCTTCCGAACTACACGGGATTTCAGGCGTGTCTTGTCCAAAAGACAACTTCTTTTTTTCAACTTCCCCGCCTTTTGAACCCCGTGATACTGTGTTGACATTTCTCTTGCTCCTGAGTTTTTTTTCCCCCCCTGGTTTTGTTTTTTGCCCTTCTTCCTCTGGCTTGCAATGATGTGATCAACCCCACCACCCGACTGTCCCCTTCAGATAGTTTCCCCATGTTTTTTCCTCGGCCTGACTAATTCTTTTGTCGATCCTTCTGGAATTAGGGGTAAACGGCTTTTTCTTCTTTTTTTCTTGATTTACAACATACGGTGTCAATGCTCTTGGGCTGAAGGTTTTTTTTGTACTGCCTTTCTGCTCTTTTCCCAACCAATTTCTCGTGGTACTTTTGCCATTTTTCGCCTTTGTCCCCGTCACCTTTTCCATTAGGTTGCGGTAACTTCATTCGGTTGTTTACTTTCCTTGGTTCCTTGCGCTTTTTCTACCCGGAGTCATAAATGGGGCAGTGGCACTATTTTTCTTGCAAATTTATTCCATGCTGTCTGTCCTTGACTTCCCCTACGTTTCCACAGTCAACCCTTTCGTCTAGTGGCACGGTTATCCCCCCCCGCAACGTCGTCCAAAATGGTGTTGTTTCCTGTATTGCTTCCTCGGCATAGGCTTCCCCATCAGTGCCCCTTTTCGCCCAAGATCTTCCACTCATCCCCAGGTTCCGATCTTCAGTTTTCCCATGAGCCGTTGACCCAACGTATCCGGATTCTTAAGTTTTCTCTCCCCTATGTTATCACAAATAGCACCTTTTTTTCTATTCTTCCATCCCTGCTGTGGGTTCAAAATCTTTCCACTCCACCTTTCCAACTCTTGAGGACTATCTTCAAAACACCCCGTTTTCCCCCCACCAACGCGCCATTCAGCCCCGTAGTAACCCACAGTTGACCGTGCGCGTGCCCCCTCCGTGACTGTCTCACTTAACCAGGCTTTCTATTTTTTTTGGTCCCCTTCCACCCCCCCACCACGCCGTTTCGTTCTGTATCGTTCCCTCTTGGCTATGGCTGTTTGCCTACGCGTTTCACCGGAATTGCTTCCCCCCGCCCACAAAGTTCCATGGGTACCGTTTCGCTCCCTGGAAGATTTCTATTCCCCCCCTTCTTCCCGACGTTGCTGACGATTTCTTTGGCGTAGTAGGTCAGGATTTCCCTGATTCGTATGATTATGTCATTCAATTCGTCAAAGGTCGGGCACGCCTGCGTGGCTGAATCCGAGCGCATCTGCTTAGCGTACTCTCCAAGCGTAACCTCCCCCCTGCTGACTCGTCGTTCCCCGAACAATGGCTCTTTCGATTTATTACCCCCGTCTCAAGACGTATGTTTCCCACACCATTCCTTTAAACCTTCCACTGGATCACCTGGGGGAGGGCCTACAGTCGCCCTTCCTGTAATTTTCCCTACCTTCCTGGGCAAGTTTCACCGGAAAGGTCTTTACGTGTTTAAGTGTTTTTCCGGTTTTTGGGACCTACTACCGGAGTACCAGTGTGGGCTTTCTTTTCCCCGATTTCCCCCTTTTCCGCACGGTAAGGGCTATGTGACTGACACTTCTCTTCCGTACGTGTAGCGCTTCGTGGGTGGCCCCCCAGCGATGTTATGTCCCTCCCCCATGACGTATTTGTCCTTTACACTCGGAAACCCGCATGACGCAAATCAATTCCCCCACTGTTTTTTTCGACTTATCTTCTCCGATGGTGTTGCTTTGGTCGAATTCCCTTATCTGATTGTTTTTTGATTGCAGGATTTCTCTTTTTTCCACGTGTTTTCTGCGTGCAGGCCCACCCCGCTGTTACTTTTGGTCTACGCGCCCCCGGCGCAAAGCCTTGGCACCCGTAACGTATGTGGCTTTCTTGCGCACCTTGGAAACTTCCTGTGCTGTTTTTGCTTTGGGTGTGGGGGTTGGGGTTTGGTTGTTCCTCTTTTGTGAGTGATGTTGTCCAGTATGTCCCGGAATCTCTAGCCCTGAAGTGGCTTCTGCTTGCCCGGGTGCGTCGAATTTGTTTAGATGGGTTTGATAAACTCCCCTGTTTGCATACGCATATTGCGTGGGATCACGGAGTGTCTTGTTCTTCTCCGCATGTCGATGGTAGCAGTCGGGGTTCATAGGTATGGTTTCATTTATTTGTACGAGGCTGGTTCCTCAGAGTTAATTTGGCAATCCGGTCCAATTTTTTTTTCCGGCCCGCGGTCGATTTTTGAACCCGTCGTTGTGTTACCGGCTTGGTTTGCAAGTTAGCGATATTGTGTGCAAGTCGCTCCCCGTTAAGGAGCATCTGTTTACCGGTGGTATTTGATCGTCGCGGTGTCTCCGGTTCCCCCGAGGGTGGTACCGTGTAGAAAGTCCCGTTTTGTGTTGGTGCGTTGTCTTTCTTGTTTCGGCCGGGTGGCTCACGGGCCTCTTGGGGTTTGACGGTATGTGGTGTCCGTCTGGTCTTTTTTGGTAAAAAGCCCTCCTCACGTTTTTTGTTCGCCCCAAACGTAGTAGTCCAATCCGCCCAAGACTTGCGTTCTGCCCGTCTTACTGTGTCTGCCACGATGCAAGTATTGATCGATTTTTTTGGGTACTTCGGGTTTCCACCACTCTGTCGAACCATTTTGAACATTTTCCAAAAGACTGTTGGTCTTCCCCCACTTCACCAGTGTTTCACTCTTTTTTGTCCACGTGGATTAGCCACTTTATACTTCCTTCTCCACCCCAGATTTGCGCAAAATCTCCACATTTCCCCCTCCCCCATTTTTATGGCCCCTTCTATTTTTCTTTCTAGTCTCAATGTAGAGCAACTTTTTGTCTGTCCTCTTTCGTCCTTCGTTGACCGTCGGTGTTACGAGTGCAAA
>Ga0179593_1306526_pt1 | contig 12228 bp, 20 predicted proteins | sample CZODoug2_1_08_16_FD_185931 | JGI IMG/M metagenome (GOLD analysis project Ga0179593, IMG submission 185931) | Vadose zone soil fungal communities from Angelo Coast Range Reserve, California, USA - CZODoug2_1_08_16fungal (PacBio error correction) | ecosystem: Environmental > Terrestrial > Soil >... | reverse complement strand
AGCCCTCAGCGAACGCCCCCTTTTCCTCAGCATCTCTTTCCACAATCCCACCTATCTTTCAATTCCTCTGTAGTATTCCACCTTTATAGTCACGATTCTTCTATGATAAATCGCCCGCTACTTTTCTTCCCCTCGACCTTTCAATTTCTTCTTTGGGTTTCCATATACCCACCCCTTTTTAATCCGCATCCCCCAGTACCAGCGTTAATGCTTGTGATTTGTATAAGCAATGCTGCTATACTTACCCCCCTCTGACTTCTTACTGACGAACAATGTTTGTCTCCCAGTCTCGGATAGCTTTTTCTTCTGAGAAATTCTCCCACTCTATTCCAAGCTCATTGTAGTACTTGATCAGCGGTATTGAGTAAAAGTTGTTCTTTCCTCCGTAGTTTTTTAGAAGTGAAAACTTTTAATTCGGATCGTTCTGTACCTTGACTGAACCCCTCGTCACCTCGCACCGTAATCAGCGCAATTGGATGTTGATACCTGTTTCCCTTACTGACTACCCGCAACCATAAATATGTGTCTCCATTTTAAACCTCCACAGTGAATTCCCCCTCCCCACAGCGGCCCCTCCCCGCTTCCCCTTACGACCCGGGTAATAAAACATTTTGCTTAGACTTGAAATTTTTGCTTTAGGCAGATTAACTTCCAACAAATCCATTTCAGACCGCTTTCCATCTTCATCTTGACTGTCCGCCTAGCCTTTTTCCCATTAATAGCCCGTATTCATTCCCACTCGTCCTTTGAGTGGAAATTCTAATGAGACTAGTGATACTTGTGAGTCTGGCCTTCTCACAAGTCCTGTTTTCTGATAACCCCAATAAGAATAAACATGTGTCCTGATCCCCGACCAAGCTGTCAACCACTTCAATTGGTCAGAGGGACTGCGTCACTTTGATTTAATCTTGATTTTCATTTCCTTACTATAAGGATTCCTTTCTGCTCATGGTTTGGGGTTCCCACCCCTGCGGGTCTTTGTCTTTTTCCTCAGTGTTTTGTCCTCTCGGGCTACAAGCCAGTGCGTCACGGCGCTGTTTCTTCCCTTTCTTCACTTTCCTTCCGATTGTACAATGTGGTTTGAATAACCTGCTAGCCATCTTAAGTCACCATAATACCTTTCTTTGTTTCCTAAACCGGAAAGGATTTCCCCCCTCTCCCTTATACAGAAGTTATTTGCACTCTGGTCCAGCAGCCCGCGAGCCTTTCGTTCGAAAACTTATCTTTATTGTGACGGTAACCATTACAGTCTTTACTTTCAAGTTCTTTCGCTGTGATACCCCCTTCACTTATAGCTTACGCCCAGTGAAATCCTTTTTTTCAACTCCCCCGTCAAGAAATTTCAGAGTCGCTTGATTTTTCACTTTTCCGAGCCCCTCCCGTCCAACCACCACCTGAAGATGGAACCACTTTTTTTTCCCGCGTTTTTGTCTGTGAGTAATTAACTGACTTCCACAATCGTCAAATCCAGCCTCCATTTGCTTTTACAGTTGGTGAAAACACCACACCCTACCTTAATTACACCCCAACACCCATTTTCCACTGCCGGTGCCTGTTCCGTTTCGTCTCCCCCCCCCAACGATAGCTTTCTTAATATATGAATCTCCTTGTTGTTGTTTATGATTTGAGAGCTCGTGCTTTTCGCTTAATGGTCTCCTCCAGGCCGATCTCCCCGTATTGTTACAACTTTTTTGAGTGGTATGGTTGATTCCTTCCCAAAATAGTGTTTTTTGCCCTGGAAACCGCCAGATGCGACGATTCGACTTTTGGCCCAATTTCCGGTGCTGCCCTCCTAAAACCACCTTCGTAAAAAGTTTTTTTGACGGTCCCTTCTGTAACCTTTTTCGGTGTTTTTTTTTTTCTTCGGGCCCCCGTGAATCGTGTACCTACCTGAGAATTTCGGTTCTTTATCTTCTGGTCACCCCGTATTTTTTTCCCTTTACTGTCCACGTATAATAGAGTTACCCCAGTTGTGGGTTTGCCCCGTAGGACGCCCCGTTCCGGATCCTTACCGACCTCAAGATTGCCGCCCAGGCTATCTGGCTTCTTTTTTCGAAACCTATTCCTACGCGGTTTCACATAAGTTCAGTAGTGATCTACGCCCGACTTCTTCCACACTTTAGGTAAGGATCTTTGAATTTAAGTTGTTATAGAACTTTTTGCCAAATGTTTCCCTCTTACGGCTGTCTCACATGCCGCTCTGACCCAGCTCCTTCTCTTGTTGCCAGTCTGCCGGGGCTTATTCGCCTTACGTCACTCCCTAGCTGTTTCACCCACTAACATTTCCTCCTCACTTCTTCCGTCGGTGCCTTCCATGCCCTCCTCGTTAATCATTGAATCACCACTCTTACCTTTTATATTGGTTTTTTTAAGAGGTCTTTTTCTTCGTCCGTTGCCTCGTCTTTTGGAAGCTCTCACCATAATGAGTTCCGTCCTTGCGTCTCTCTCCCCGCCTTGAGCTGAATAACGCGCTCATTTGCTTTCTTTCTTTTTCACGCCTCTTTGATTCCTCTTGTCCAAGACATTCATGATTCAGTGCCACCCCAATCCGACCTTCCATTTCTTTTTCTCCCTCCATTTGTTTTTCTTAAGTTTTTACTTTTTCGAGGTGTGAATATTCCCCTCTCTTTTAGCTCAACCCTGATCTTTTCCCCGTCTTGGAAACCCCTGTTTATTTGGAAGTGTGACTCTTCTCCTTGGAATCTTTGAGTGAGGGGGGCGCTGCTCCTTTATTTTCTTTGTGCTGTCCTTCGTTTGGTTTGCCTCTTTCGGCACTGACTGAACGTTCTTAAGGTCAGATTTTGTGGTGTTTTCGAGCCGAACAAGGTTTCAAAGCCGATACTTCCGTCAGGTCTGCTTTAACACTTTTTTTCTCACAGACCAGTCCCGATGCCTAGTAGGCAATCGCGCTGGTCTCTCCCGTTTGTCATTATGGAAGTATGAAAAAGCTCTCCGAGGATGGAGACCAGGGAGTTCCGTCAATACTTCACTCTTGGACACTAGCCCATTGGCGGCGCACCTAAAGAACCACCTGTTCTAGAGTACGCAGCTGTGGAGTTTATAAGTTTATTGCTGACCCCCAGGAAACGATTTTGAGTCTTCAGTGGTTGACAGACCCCCCTCGGACGATCCAGTTTTGGACTCCTCTTTCTGTTCCCCCTGAGGTGGATCGCCCCCGGTGTGCTTTGGGTTTCCGACGGCGGGCTGAGAGTTGAGGAATAAGGGCAGCGTAGCTAACCTTCTTCCGGGTGGCATTCTTGGTTGTGTTCGGTCCGGATACAGTTATGAGAGAGCCAGGTGATTTTCGAGTTGTGCTCGCTTACGTATGTTTTTTCGGCGGCTTTCTTCGAACAGGTTTATGCATAACCATTTGCCTTAATTCTCTCTCTTTAAACAATCAGGGTTGTTGTTGAGAGATCTTGCACCCAGATATTTTCTTATCCCCTACCGGGTTGATCAAACGCCTCAGAACAAATCGTCTTCTCCAATACCCCTCCTCCACGCGCCGTCCTATTTTCTTCCCCCCCAAATAAACTTCTCCTTCCCCCTTCTAAGTTTGTCTCTCTTCCTTTTCTGCACTCCCCTACAGAAAGACCTCTGCACAGACCCCTCTCCCCCCACCTTTCTCATCAACCCCATAGAGTATTCCAACCCGTAGTTTTCTTTCCCCGCTCCTCATGTATATAAATCTGGGGATTCGCCATAGTCCACACCCTTCCACACGGCCTCCTGTTTATCAGATTTGCTGCTTGATTTCTTCCTCCCCCGCCACTTGGCTCATCCCCTTTCTGGAGTATGTTTACTTACGTCCCCCTTTTTCTCAGTATCTGTTATTTTTGTGGTTGACTATGATGCCAGCCGTCATTCTCCCACATGAGCCCACGACTTTATAGGCCTCGCTTTCTGTTCTCAAAGGTTCTCCTCTTAGCCAGCAACCTGAAGTGCCTTCATTCCGTCTTGTCCACTTGCTAGAAAAACCCGAGTATCGACAAGCTACTCGCCCCATGCTGTTCTGTGTCCGAATGACCTTACTTCTGAACAGACCCATCAAGCCGTCCCTTTTACATCTCCTCGCCACCTACCCCCGCTTGACAAGCGCCCTATTCCCCTGCAACTTCAATTATGTATTTTTTCCACCGTTTTTGCGAGCAGAAACCATTTTTGGAGCTTCAGCCATCGGGCCTCCCAGTTCATCACCTAATCGTTCCCACTTTTTTCAGCTGCCGACGCTCGCAGCACAGTGTCATCCTTTCTATCTTTTCCCGATGCCCTTTCCTTTTTATGGTCCTAACTATTTATTGCTTGACCTCGACCCCAACAGGGAGCGTTCCTTTTCGTCGAGTCTCGACGCCTCCGTACGTCCTCTATTCTTTCCTCATCCCACAATTCCGAACAACGGACGCATGCCATACTCTTCCTGACCACGTTTCACATTCTAAGGTCCTCTGCTTGGAGGTAATGGACCCTGGATCCCCCCCCTTGGGAAGTCTTACCGTAATGTTCGGATGTACTGCATGGTTTTTTTTCGTGAGTTATTCCTCCTTCTCGAATCGTGACAGATGGACTACCTGAAGCGAGGCCGTCTCCTTTCGCTTCTTTTTTCGAGCCGATTGTCACATGTGGTTCTGTGAATGACTTAGCATCTGACCACCCCCCCCTGCCTTCTTCGGAGGTGCCGCCCCTGTCCTTAGGTTCATTCGCCCTCGAATGAATTTCGTCTTGCTCCGAATCGGATCCTGGGAGGTTGACACCAAGTTTTTTCTCTTTCACTTGTCCTGGAACATTCACCATTACTAAGCCTTGTGTTGTTCTGCCTGGACACCCCCCCCCCTTCACCTTTCTCTCATCTAAAATGTTCCCCAACTTGTAAACATCCTTGAAACCCAGCTCCGAGTCGTACAACGCCCGACTTCTCACCTCCCGCTACCCTCCCCACCCAGGTTTTCCTTTTTCCGCCCTTCCAAAATTTAGTAATCCGTTTTTTCTGACCACCCATGAATTTTTCAACTCTGGGTACCTTTGGTTACAAAAAACACTAATTTTTTCCCTATACCCCCCTCAAATCCTTGTCCCCTACTTTGGAATTCTTGCCCTGGATTCTCATGCTGAGGCTCTCAATCTATTTCTCCTTTCCCCGTTTTTTTGTTTTCTCAGACTGACTTCTAGGATTTCTTGTTTTTTCTCGCCCTTGCGTCCCTTTTATTGTCCCCTGGTTTGAGTTTTTTAAGGTATGGAACAAAATAGTTTTTTACCCGAACCCCTGAAATGGACGCTGCTTCGATGTTGGGATTTCCCGGTATGACCGCCAAAAGCCCCCGCGTCCCCAGTGTTTTTCTTTCATTTAGTTAACCTTTCCTTTTGTTTGGTGACTTTTTTTTCTTTGTAACATTTGACCAATCGGCCGGGTGCCGAATCTGAGGAAGGGCGAGGGTTTTTCTTTTGGATTTTAAGTGATTTGGAATGGACATCTATACAGGAGCAGTTTGTGTGTTTGAAATTCTAACGCCCTTTCTCTGGCGGACGGAATTTTTCCCCTTCACCCTAAAGCCGTTTTGTTCTCCATGGATGGCTTGGCCCTTTGCATGACCGACTTAAGCCCGCGGACACACCTTTCCCCTTTTTTTCTATAAGACCTACGGCAAATTCCTGTACTTGTGAAGTTTCCCAGATTCTACTTTAGAAGAACAAGTGACAATGGTCTGAGCCTAACCGAGGCTGCTAATTCCTCGCGTATGGTTCTCTGCTCCTCTCTTCTCCGAAATTCTAGTACTTACACATAATCCGTACTTGTCTGTTCCAACCCCCCCCCAACTTAAAAGTAAAGCAGCACGAACTTCCTTCCCCTCTGACTCCATTTCCCAATTCCCTCTCCATAACTTTTTCCTACCAAGGAACCTACCAGAGATGTTTGGTTTTAAGTTCCCTTTTTGAGGTTTTGTCATGCTCCCTTATGGCTTTTTCCTCACCCCCCTCCATGCTGACCGGCCTTTCGCTCTATCCCTGCGAATCAACGGAGCACCCTCCCGTCCATTGACTGGCCCCAGTCCCCTTGGGTACTTTGATCAGTCATGCTGCCGCCCCCCCTACCTCACAGCCCCGCTCCCCTCCTGAAGAGTTTTTCTATGAAGTTAACTATTCCGGTGATTATTGTTGACCCCCCCCCCTATGATCTTCCCGTCCCCCACGTTTCTATTTGAAGCAAAGTAGGAAATACCTGCCTGGCTTGGACGGGGACTCTTCACTCTTTTCGCTTTTGAGGGCTCTGAGGGTATCTTTCCATTCGCCTTCCCTTTGTTCATAATAGTAAGGATAGTGCCCCCCCTAATGTCCGCTTCGGGCGCTTGCCCGCTGGGTGTCCGGTACAATGAAACCGCTCCCTGGCAGTTCGGTTCTGTTTGCTGTTTGGTCTTGGCTGGAACATTTTCTCACCTCACCGATATTTTCCTTCGCCCCTTCGCAGTTTCCGCATCCCCTGAGAATTCTGGAAGGAGGAACTCCCACAGCTATCCTATTTTGTCCACGGTTTTTTGTGCGTCAGTAACCCTTCCTCTTTGAATCCATTCGGTGTCTTTTTTTTAGACACCCCCTCCCATTTAAACCGGTTCTGTCGTCTTTCCTGTTTGTATCAGGTTTGAAATGGTGTTATGGTCTAACCAGAAGTCCTGTCTTACGCCTAATTTTCATTGGAGAAGAACCTGGACGCCAGGCGGGACCCCGGGAGTTTGTCCAATCGTTGAGTGTTTGACCCTTTGTCTTCTGTCTGCATAAGGATTTCTCTAAGGTGCTTTCTAGAGCGTATCAACCGGAGAGTTTTTGACTGCTGAGTTGATTGATACATTTTGAAGGCCTTTTCGCGTTGGGTTTGTCGAGCTTTGCCCCCTCTTTTTTTTCTTCGGTTTTTCTTTCTAAACTATTCTGTAATAAACTATCTGTGCGTGTGAAAACTCTCTTTCTTCCCCCTCTTCCCCCCCTTTGTTGTTTCGCTAAGGATAGGGGAGTAGCAATCCCTGGTCTCACAGCGCAGACCCAAATAGTTATGTTCCCCTCCACTCGCGTCTTCTCCTTCATCGTGTACTTTGACCCCTCCCCTCCAATAAGATTATGGTAGGATTTGTTGACGGCACCTCCCCTTCCTAAGCCGTCTGGAAACCCGATCCAATTTCTCTCAACTCACGATTCACCGATATTCCCACAGGGACGTCCGTTCTTTGCTGAGCCCACGATTTCAGTCGTCCTCCCGCTTCTTTGTAGCTCGTCATGTATACCCTCCCATATTGCAGGTACCCTAGCCTTGGTTTGTAATGCTGGATTGTATCCCTTGAAACTTGTGCTTTTCTCTCACGATGAGTAGTCTCCTTCCTCCCCCCTTTGGTTCTCTCCATTAATAGTTTTTCGATTGGGCTTCAACCTTTGCACACGCATTTCTCCCCCTTCTCCTGACGAGAGTCTAACGCGGTTCGTTGAAAACAGTGTTCCGCCCCATTTCGACCTGACGGATTTTTTCCTTTTCTTCTCTCAACACCGCCTTAAAGAGACGCGAGACGATGTCTTCACTCCTTTTGTCTATTAAGAAAGAAAACCCTATCTTAACTCCCCTTCCTAACCTGCAAGCCTGTCGCGTTCCCCTTCCACTGCCATCCCGGTATTTAACGTTTGCTCGATCGACTTTTTTCTTTTTCCTTCATTTTTCAAGATTCCCTCCGAATCGTCACAGCTCCTCGAATCTTTCGAATGAGCCCCGGGGTTGTTTTATTTTAGGTCTTTTTCCAAGGATGGTTCATTTCCACTTTGTTTGCGTTTCCCATTCAGAAATGCCAGTGGCCCTTTTTTGCGTCCTTGTCGTCTCTCCAGTCCGTTTTCCCCGTTGTCTTTGTGCTCCTCTTCAAAACTAGACAATCAACGGACGTTCCATACCCTTCCTAAAGTTGCACCCCCCTCGTGTATCGTTCCTTTTCGTCACCTTGATTTTACCTTTAAATGTGGAATCCCTCTCCTTCATTTATTAGGATTTTCTGCGTTTTTTTAAAGGAGGCCTTCCGAACTTTAATAGTCGGCTCAATTTTCTTCCATTTGTCCGACTCTTCTCTCTGGTCGATCTGACTGGAGGCTCGCCCGTATGTTCACATGTTTTCTGCGGACTCCTTTGAATTCCCAATTACTCCTCCAGTCGTGGAGAGCCGAACCCCCCTCCTGTTTTTTTGAACGTTGAGTTCTTTTCTTTCCCCTCTCCCCTGATCCTTTCGTGAATGACACACATATCTTTAGTGTGCTGGAACAATCCAGTCTCCGATAACTGGGCTGTCTCCCCTCGCTGCCGCGTCCCCAGTTTAATCACTGTTTTTTAATAGATGACCCCCTCCCTTCTCCCAGTAGTTACACTGCAGATTTGCACGGAGTTCACCCAGATCTCAGTCACCCAAATTAATTCCTGCCATTCCCACGTCTTTTCCCGCGGTTCTAAGTATTCACGTAATCCATCGAAAAGAGAGTCCATTGTTCCTGGGAACCACCCACCCCACAACCATTTTTCCTACTTAACCCCCCACCTTTCCCCCACTCAGTTTTGACCAGAAGGGATATAGGGCCCCATGCGATCGTCCGATCATGCTCTCTCTTTACTTCCTCGTTTTTCGAGTCTCTTATCGTACGCTATCATTTGCGATTCCCTGGACGATATAAAATTGCTGTTGCCACCCTGGATTGTGATGTCCTTACTTGCAACCCTAGGTGTTTTTCCCCTGGAACATCAAGATTTTCGCCGATTTCGATTTTTCTTCCCGTTCTTTGATGCACGAGATCCACCCGCAGATTCCCCGTGGTTTTTCTTAAATGGCCTTGAGGAAACCTCCGGTGGTTTGCTGTTTTCCTTAGGGAACAGTTACATTCCTTCTCTGTGTAACCTTTTGACCTCGTTTCTAGTTTGACTTCCCCCCCCCCCTTGCTTTCCCCCTTCCGAAAGCAGCTAGAGAGTTCGTTGGTGCTGCCAGGCGGTCCCGCCATTTACTGCGACTGTCCACCTGTTTTCTGCCCCAATAAAGATTTTTCGGTGGTTCTTAAGCCCTCAAGTCTTCTATGTGAATGCATGATCACCCAACCCTTCCGAATTCCAGTTTTCGCGGAAAATACTTCGGTTCTTTCTCTGCCCTCCTTAATTGTCGGTCAATTGTAATTACAGAGGCTAATCCTTTTCGAAGCACATTTTCAATAGGCCTTTTCTACGACAGAGACGCTCGTGGTTATTTTTCGCCTCACTTTTTTCCTTCTACTTTCCTTCCATCAGTTCATTGTGTAAACCCAACCCGTACAGTTCCATGCCCCAACCTCCCTTAGTGGCTTCACCACCCCTTTGACCATCTAGGGTCAATCCTTGAATCCCAATTCATTACCCTTTACTCGAGTGTCACTTTCCTTCTCTGGTCCTTGTACTTTAGCATTTTTTCTTGAGAAAAATCATGCGGACCTTCTTTGCGCTCGCTCCTGAATAAGGAGTCCCCCCCCGCAGCTCCATTTTTCTAAGGGCCACGAAAAGGTCCCGATGTCCTGATAAGAGGCATCTTCCGTTTCACACCCCCTTCCCGACCCCTGACCTTTATAGAGTCGTCTTTGCTCTGAAGTTTGCAGATCCTGGGATGAGTTGCTTCCCCCGATGATTGACGCTCCAACCCTTTCAGAAGTTGCAACCGTTGCACCACTACTCCGTTCTTGGCCGGAGGTACTTTCGGCTTCTTATTTTTTCTGTTGAGTTGGAGACTGTCGTTTGATTTTTTTCCCCTCGCCTGATCATTGCTTGTTATCGAGGTCTCGTTCCGCATCCAGCATTGGTCTTTTTTTTTCGTGGTGTTCGATCCCCGAAACAGGGACCCTCCCCTCTCCGGAAGATTTTATTTTTCTGGCCGGCCCCGGAGGGCGGACCCCCCGACTCTGTGCCTTACTGACCATCCCCGCACTTTTCCTTCTTGACGAATCGGCTGGCCCCTTGGAGGCCCTCCAAACAGTATAAGAGACTTGGAAGCCCCCAACTTTTTCTTTCCATCTTCCATCTTGTACATCCAGCCATCGCTCTACAAACGCCTTACAACCGGGTCCTATTACTCGGTGTCTGACTTTTAGGAACTTGTGTACTCTTTGACTGACCCTTATCTTGGAGTACCCGATTAACGTTTTTCGGGAGCTCCCCTGACGCTCGGTGGAATCGATTGAGTGCCCTCTTTTGCGGGTTTTGGTGTTCAGACACCCCGGGATATGTTGCTGCATACGTTCCGTCTCTTTTCAGGAAGAACTCGGACGCGCCCCCAGTCGCCTGGTGGCAGGATCTTTGAGGTGTTTAAGATAAATGATGAAGGAGATCCTTGGCGCGTTTTTTCCTCTTTTCTTTGGCGCTGAGAATTGTGGTCGGGTGCAGACCCTTATTAGTTGTACTCCCCCCTCTAATGGTAAGATAGACCAGCTTCCTCCGTTGTTGTTTGTTGCTCTAGAGCCTCCTTTTTTTTTGTCAATAAACCGGATTTTTAGAACAAGTCTCCGGACCCACATTCTTGCCAACTTTAAGCAAACGCGCCGGCTGGCCTTTCCAGCCCCGTCTCTCTACCATAAAACAGAATGAAAATTCTCCACTTGTGGGCTTCCTTCCGATTCCTAAACTTCAACGAATTTTTGACAGCACCAGATTCCTGTCGATCCAAAACCGAGCACCTCCTCTTCTTCCACATGTTTGATATTCCTCTGTTTATTTCCAGGTTAGAACAGATCAGTTAGTCCAACCTTTCTTTTGGGCCTTAAAAAAGTCCCCGCACCACCGGACTTACTGTCCCAGGCCTGTTGCCTTGCTCCGCCACTTGTGCGGATAACATCTTCGTTTTAATGAAGAAAAGGTGCCTTCCATTCCTCGGACTCTCTTTTTTTTGGCTTTCCCCTCATGTGACCTTCGTAAATTGATGCGCTTCTTAAGTACCGTTGCCTCCGTTTATGTGTCGCCAAGTGTTCTTTCATGCCGACGCCAGTGCCCCTGACTTGCGTTCATCGTTATTGTTCCATTGTTTCGCTGTAAAACTACTTTCAGCGCCCCGTACCTTCAAAGTTTTGAACTATGCAACTTAATTAATTTTCATCCAAATCATTTTGACTCGTCGCCCTGTAAACTCCCCCCTTTCCACTCCCACAGGTCAATCCTCCGAGTCCTTTACACCCTCCCTCCAGTTTAGTTCTAAATTGAGTAGATCCATTTTTTTTTTTTGCTCCAGATCCTGTTCCTCATCAAATAACCCTTCAAAGGTTGCAGAATCGGCCATAGGCCGCGCAGGTCTCTTGCGCAGCAGACTCTTTCTAAACTCCTTTTCCAAAACTCGGGCGGGCGTTGCCTTTTCTAACAATTCTTGCGTTCTCTTTTCTTGGTGGTTGGGGGTTTTGTGGGGGGGTGGGTTGGGGGTTTTGGGGGGTTTAGGGTGGGGGGGATCCTTTGTTTTTCCTTTCAGCATTGATGTTTCAATTGTACCAAAATACGCATACACGGATCCTGAATACCTAATTGACAATTGCCCCCCCAATTATCAATTGTAAGAGGCTCGAAGATTACCTTGATTTTCCAACGTCAACTTCTCCGGAAGTACTTCGGCCCTTTCCTGTCTTTTTGGTTCAAATGGCTGTCTTGACGTCTTCTAGAATTTGCCTCGGCGCGTAACCCCCTCCGTCGCGGTCTGGTTTGGAGTCAGTCAGCTTTTTTCCCTTGTTTGCGAGCCCCCTGCTTCTAACTTAACCATTTACCTACCCTTGCCCGTTCCCTGTTCTTCTCTGAAGACTAGTTTCATTTAATGTCGGAAGAATTGAAGTTTCTCCGTTCTTGTAAATTCTTCAAGTTAGTTACTGAACCCCCGATCTTTATTTTTAGTTTTCCATTCCGTAGCCTCTTCACGTGGTTCTGCTCCTTTGCTAAACCCTGAACATCTCTTAAGCATGCCGCCCTTCCCCCCCTTTCACCTTTTCACTGTCTGAACCAACCCCCAGAATTCCCAGCTCTTCACGCCTTTCTTTCATTTCCGAGCAATACAGTCACCCACCCCCCCGACCCCCTTTTGTTCCGCGTTCTTTGTCAGTTCTCCAGGAAATCCATGAAATTGCGTTATTTGCCGGTTCAGGGGTCAACCCCCCCCCCTTTTTTTTCTTACCCCCCAAAACTAACACTCCCGTCTGGGGTATCTCTCCTGGGACCTGCCCCCCCCTTTTCGTCCGATA